>Ga0255338_1002054_pt1 | contig 32694 bp, 23 predicted proteins | sample MeOH1_35cm_T4_19_FD_203715 | JGI IMG/M metagenome (GOLD analysis project Ga0255338, IMG submission 203715) | Sandy soil microbial communities from University of British Columbia, Vancouver, Canada - MeOH1_35cm_T4_195 | ecosystem: Engineered > Artificial ecosystem > Sand microcosm > Unclassified ... | reverse complement strand
CCACTAATTGGCACTCAGATTCTTGGAAAGTTAACAATCGAACCTGAAGTTTTATATGCAATCCGTAATCATCATGAACGATGGGCTGGACATGGCTATCCAGATGGGCTGCGTAGCGATGAAATAGATATATACTCTAAAATTGTCGCAGTAGCGGATGTGTTCGACGAGGTTTTATCGGACCGGCCAGACCATAGTGGGATACCCCTTTACCATGCCTTCGAGATGATTGTAGTCGGAGCAGGCATAGAGTTCGATCCCAACGTGGTACAAGCCTTCAAGAAATGTGTGGTGCTGTATCCTGAAGGCTCGTTGGTTGAGCTTAACACGGGAGAAGTTGGAAAGGTTGTCGAAGTTTCACGAATTTTCCCAACTAGACCTAAGGTCAAAATATTATACGATCAACAAGGCACCTCTTTGACTGAGAGCAAGACCATTAACCTAATCGAGGAGCAGGATTGTTTTATTAGTGTGGTACGCTTTGAGTAACAGGATGAAAGACCCTAAAAAACTGCGCTAAACCAGAGGAGGTTGGGCTAGTTTTCCCTCGGAGTTGCCTAGTTTGGCATATGAATGTGAACCTCCCCCGCCTACATTAACATTGGATTTAGACAGGATATCTTTCGTTCCATACTAAGATGAAATAACGCCAATCTTTTGCGAATAGCAAACGCATAGGAGCGGTCATCATGGAAGTATTGGAGTTCGCACAAGACGCAAACAGAAGCCACCCAGCGGAAGTAAATGACCCTTCCCATCCTGATTATTAAACCGCCTATGGAAGCAATACCGGTTCAGCTTTCGACATAGAAATTTTGAAAAAATTTAAGAAGACAGAACATGGGAACGCGATTGCTACCAAAAAAGGAATATTAGAAGTTCTTGTCGAATTTTCCCGATTACGGGGGGATCGGATTGCAAGGTAAAAATCGATATTTAATGTGGCAGTTTTTTCTACTCTATTTTGCGGTAGCATTATTCGGGGTTGGCATTATTACTTTGGACAATGTGTTTATATATAGGCTTACCTTTCGCGAGCTCTGGCCATTTAACGTTATAGCATTGTCTGTACAGGTTGTCAGTGCCGTGCTGATCTTTCAGGTTTTCACCCTGATTCGTCTGCGCCAAGTCCGCCGCTTTTTTCTATTTGAACCAGACCCAGCCAGACTGACGTTAGTGTGGCAGCGCCTCATTCACTTTCCTGCAGAGATTTTTTGGATTATGGTTGTTTTTGGGCTGATAGCCTCCCCCCTTTACCATATCGCGTACCTGCTAAGCAGTGGAGAACCTCTGCAAGTCTATATCATGGAAGCAGCTCAGGCAATTCTGTTAGAACAGACTCTTTGTTTGATTTTGGCAATATTATTTTATACATTACTTCGTAGGGTGCTGCGACCCTACATTTTAAGTTTGCCTACTGATGGGATGAGGGACTTCCGGCCAGCCACGATTTTAAATCCCCTTAGCATTTCTTTTACCAGCTTGATTTTGATTGCAACTTTGGGTCCTGGGGAGTATGTACTGACTGCAACATCCTCTGGGCAACCAGTTAACCTCCTGGTGATGTTTGCTATTTCTGGGGTAAGCTTGGGCTTCGCTCTTTTTCTCTTTCTATTGCTTGTACTGCAATTCCGCGATGAACTTCGAGTTCTTATAAGTGGCATATTTTCTTTGCTAGAGGGGGACAAGGCCTGGCTGCACCGCAGGATTCCTATCATGTCGCAAGACGAAGTAGGGCAGCTGGGTGTTGCTTTTAACCAACTGCAAGAGCATACTTCCCAAGCGTACCAGGAGGTACAGCGGGAGATACAGCTCGCATACCAGGTACAACAAAGATTATTGCCCCCATCCTTCCACCGCATCGGAGAGTACAACATTGCAGCTGTATGTCGTCCCATGAAGGAAGTCGGTGGTGACTTATACGATGTTGTGAGCTTGGACAAAGAGCGGTTTGCCGTTGTTGTAGGTGATGTTTCGGGCCATGGGATGCCGGCGGCCTTGGTGATGTCGGCTATTTTGGTGTTGTTGCGGACTGAACTGCGCCGAGGTGGCTCCGCTAGCGAAGTGCTGACTCGTTTAAACGCTTCGGCAGTGGAAACCCTCCAGGGAGAGATGTTTGTAACTTTGGGCATTGGTATTTTCGACCGGCGAAAAGGAAGCTTTGAGTATGCAAGCGCAGGCCATGTCGTACCCTATGTGCTTCGGGGCGGGCAGGTAATTCAAATTCCCTGCTCCTCGCTCCCGTTAGGGATTGAAAGGGAAGAGAAATACAGTCAGGTAGTGATCCCGGTTAAGCCTTTGGATCGTTTTGTCCTCTACACTGACGGTGTGATAGAAAGAATGGACGAAAGGGGAGAGATGGTCGGCTTTTCAGGCCTTGAACGCTACCTTTCCCGGCTGGATACAACGCTAGGCGTTCAGGAGCAGATCTATGCTCTGTTGGGAGAACTGCCCATGAGCAATGGAACCCATAACGATGACCTGACGATCATTATGGTGGAATATCAAGTTGGAGATACGATTCGAGAGTCAAAATAACTTCGTTTGAGTAAGCAGAAGGTGTGACTAAAGTGGTAACAAACGACGGGTTTCCCACTATACCTGTATTTCTTCCACCGCGGATTGCAAAGTCTTTGGATGGCATACTTCGGCAGAAGTTGACTATTATTGAGGCTGGGACTGGCTTCGGCAAAACCACTCTCCTATCCCGTTGGACTGAGGAACGCAGAATCCACTGCATGTGGTACTCGGTCGATCAGCTGGGTATTAACAGCGTAGAGTCCGATCTGGCTGAACTCCTGGCAAGGATTGGCCGCGAAGTCGATTGCGAAAGATTGCTGCTGGTTTTCGATAACTTGCAGGGGATTTCAGACGAAGGGGAAATAATGCGGGTAATTGCCAGCATCATAAGTGATTGGCCGGGGCAGATTGTCCTTTGCACCAGGCAAACTCCTATTTTGCCGGGCTTATCCCGGTTGTGGGCTGGGGATAAGGTCCTAAGACTGGATGAGGCTGTGCTGGCATTTAAATGCGAGGAGATTAGCGCTGTAATGATGCGCGAATATGGCATAATTCTGTCCCAAGAGCAGGTCGAATGGCTGCTGCACGAAACGGAAGGCTGGCCCCTGGCCATTCACTTAGCCGGTAGGACCACTGCCGCCAGCGGAGGTATTTGGAACCCCGAAACAGTTACAAAGGTCTGGCGTGAGAGACTCTTTCCCTATCTTCAGACGGAAATTATGGCTGAATTATCCCCGGAAAAGCAGGCGTTTTTGCTTACTCTGGCCGTACCCGAGGATTTCTCAGGGGAAGTTTTCGGCCCTCTCCTAGGTCTAAGCGTTTTCAGAGATAACCTTGAGTGGTCAGTTCGCAACCACGTATTTCTCATTAATCTTACCGAAGATACTTGGCGTTTTCACCGGCTGTTTAAGGACTTTCTCCAGTCAAAGTTGGAGAAAAGTCCAAAACTTTATCAGGATTTAAACCTGAGTGTCGGCCGGCGTTATCTGAGCATGGGGCGAGAAGAAGCTGCCATACCTTGCCTGGCCCGGGCAGATGCTTATGATGAGGCCGGGCAGGTCCTTGAAGGGCTCGTTCCAATACTTTTGGCTGACAACCGATTGGAAACGGTAGAGTGGCTTTTGTCCATCTTGCCTGGACATGGAGACCGATTCATGTCAAATGCGCTTTTGGTCTTTGGTGAGGCACTGGCTAACATAGGGAAAGGCGCTGAGGCTTTACCGTGGTTAAAGCGAGCTTCCCTTGGTTTTGGTCAGAGCGGGGATGATCTGGGGATTACCCGCTCTTTGTGTGCCATGGGCGTTGTCTATGCTGCGCTCGGACTAAAAGAAGAAGCTGAGGCAGTTTACCGGCAGGCCGAGCGCGAAGAACTTGCAGATGAAAAGAACCGTGGTGTGGTAATCTCCTACATTGACCATTACTTGAAAATGTTCACCCCCTTACGGGTTGATGTACCCAAGTTAAACCTAAAATGCTTGGGATCCTTCCAAATCTACCGCGGACAGGAACCTTTGGACCATCGCAGCTGGCGGCGGAGAAAAGCCCTGCTGGTATTAAAATATCTGGCCACACATCCTGCTCACAAAGCTTTCAAGGAACAACTTCTGGACCTCTTCTGGCCGAACGACGATCCGGAAAAGGCTAGCAATTCTTATTATGTCACAATCCACAGTCTGCGCCGGGAGTTATCAGCTGGTCTGTCTGAAGCGGTAGATTACCTGGAGGTGGAACGGGGAGCAGTTGCTCTGGCTCCCGGATTGCTGGCCGGGGTGGATGTGGACGAATTTAGTTTCATGTACCAGGAAGGTCTGCGCTTCTGGACGGTTAATACAGATCAGGCAGCACAGTGCTTCAGCTCCGCTGCAAACCTTTACAGGGGGAATCTTTTGGCTGAAGACCCCTATGAAGAATGGCTTTTCCCGCTGCGAGACCAGTTAAAGAGTCAGTACCTGGCTTGCCTGACTCATTTGGCTAGGTATGCTGCTGAGAATGAGGAGCTGGAATCAGCACTTGAGTTATGGAATGAATTGATCTTGCACGACGGTACCAACGAATTAGCTGCCAGAGAGGCGATGGGTCTGCTGGGGCGCATGGGCAGGTGGTCGGAGGTCCTGCAGTGCTACCGGCGGCTTTGCGACCGCTTAATGGCAGAACTGGATATAATGCCGGAGAATGAGACCCAAAAGCTGTATCGAATGTTAGTGAGAGAGGAAAAAAGTCGAAGTTTGTAGGTGTGTGTAAGGTTTTTGTAAGTGTTGACCTGTACTCTTTAGAGTACAGGCCTTTTTTGGTGTGAAATTGGCAGAAAGGCTTTTGGTTTGTGCCAGGAGTAAGGTTTTTCTCAAGGAAAGGAGGAGAAGCGAATTAGGCTTTTTTCAACCGTAAAACTTGAATGCGATATTTTATGTGAGAGGGGTGATTTTAACTGAGTGCAAAACAAAAAGGTTGGTTAGGGGTCTTGCTGGTTCTGGTTATCATTGCTGTCGGGATCGCTGTAGGCAAGGTCGGCAGCCAAAATAAACTTCCTGTTGCAAGTAATAACCAACAGTCCGACAGCAACAATGACAATTCCAACAGCCAGGTTAAAGATGACACGCAGAAGTCCATTGAAGAGGCCACTACTGTTAGCAGCGACCAACAGGATTTCGGCACAGAGCAAACTGTTGAGAGCAGCACAACCACCAATCAAAATCAATCTTCTACGGGAAAGAACCAAGTGAATGTTTTAGTCTCTTCTGTCACTCTGGACAGAGCTGGGCTGGATTTAATGATTGGAGAAACTTTTCATACCATAGCCGCGGTATCCCCGGACTCAGCTACAAACAAGAATTTGCGTTGGAGTTCTAATGACCCCAGTATTGCCAGGGTTGACGATGATGGAGCGGTATCCGGGATTAAAGCAGGGAATACCGAAATCGTGGCAGCAGCCCAGGATGGCAGCGGGAAATCGGCCAGTATTCCAGTCACAGTATGGAAACTGCAGACTTTCAAGACGGGTCTGAACCAAGCAGTAGAGGTTGCTTCTTCCTCTGGGCCGGTTAGACTAAGGGGGGAAGTAGATGTTGACGCCAACAATAGTATTCCCCTGGCCCTCAGTCTTCCTGGCATTGGAGGGGGAGCTGCAGTTACGTTTTTCTCGCTTGATCCAGCGATTATCCCTGCGGGAAACATCCCATTCACAGGACTGGACATCTCTTTCCGGGGTATCACAGATCAAGCCAAGGTAGAATTACCCTTGCCAGCCGGCTTATCCGCAGATCAAGCGGGGGCTTTCCATTATGGTGATGGAATATGGCAATTTAGAGCTGCCTCAGTTGAGAATGGCAAGATCAGCTTCATGACCAATCTAAGCCCGGTTGCGGTGACCAAAAAGGTTGTTGTTCCTACCGGTTTATCGGCGGTCTACAGCCAGACTACAAATGCTGTGAGTGTAAATTGGACAGCTGTAAATGACTCGGATATCAGCTACAGGCTTTATAAAGACGGTCAGTTCTTGACCTCAACTGCCAGTACAAGCTATACTGATTTTGCTCCGAGCGACGGTACGCATACTTATACTGTAAGGGCCTACCGGGGATTGTTTGAATCTGACCTCTCAGCAGCTGCCAGCTGCACGGTTGAGAAGCCGGTAGCTGCAACGATCTCTATCAGAGGCGGAACCGAGATCACTTTTCCGGTTAACGGAAGTATAACCACACCGGCCTTTACGGCTGCAGTACAGGACAAAAATGGGCTTAACCTGCCCTGGGAACATGTCACCTGGAGCCTAAAGACAGCAGCTGAAGGAGTTTCAATTGATGCGGATTCTGGCGTAATTACAATCAAGGATAACGCCATTGCAAATACGATTACTCTAGTAGCTAGTTCAGTGAGTATCTCAAGTGTGACTGCAAGCCAGGAGATTACCTTAAGACAGCTTAGCAGCATTAGCATCTCCGGCGGCGTGTCATTTGTTGTCATACCGGCAAGCGGTTCGATAACTACGACAGGCTTTAAGGCGGCAGTGGAAGATCAAAACGGCAAAGCCTTTGAAGCAGAAAAAGTAACTTGGAGCCTGCAATCCCTGGCGGACGGAGTGAGCGTTGATCCCGCTACAGGTGCAATTACTGTAATGGGTACCACCACAGCGGATACGATTTCCCTGGTGGTCACTTCGCTTAGCAAGCCAAGTATAACCGCCAGCCGGGAAATCGCTTTGAGAAGTTTAACCAGCGTCAACATCTCAGGTCCGACCTCAATCCTCATTCCGGAAAGCGGTTCATCCACCACAAGCTTTACAGCAGTGGTCCAAGACCAAAAAGGGGACACAATCGAGGGAGAAAAAGTGACCTGGAGCCTGCAAACGCCGGCCAGCGGCGTGAGTGCAGATTCTGCTAACGGCACGGTTACTGTTCAGAATACCACCACAGCTGACAGTGTCACCCTGGTAGCCACTTCCCAAACGAAAACCAGTGTAATTGGTTCAGTCGACATCAAGTTAACTACATTGGACGACGAGTCCACTGACAAAGCAAACTTGATTTCAACGGACGGTACGGCTCAAACTCACGTCATTTTCCCGGATGCAGACCAGGACTGGTTTAAGTTTCAGGCCCAGGCTGGTAAAGTCTATACCATTAAGACTGCTAACGTCAGTGAGAGTTTAGCCACTTCTATCTCTCTGTTTGGCCAGGATGGTGTAACCGGGTTGGCGGAAAACTCTCTTGCAGCCAGCGCCGGCTTTTTTGAGGAATGGTTTTCGCGCATTGACTGGGTTGCCCCTGCTTCAGGCACCTATTACATGAAGGTCACGAGTTATGCCTTCCTGGATAATCCACCTGGGACGGGAGTTTACAGCATTTTAGTGAAGCAAGGGGACCAGGAATTTGCGGCCGCAGTAAGCGCAGTCGGGAATTTGGAAAGTATGGTTAGTGCCAATGATGATCCCGTCACCGCTTATCAGACTTATCTGCAGGCCAAGAAACTAATTGACGTGTTGCCCGACGGTGACGGTAAAAATGAGCTTAAGATCAGATTAGGCTATACTGACTTTTACTTCGAACCGTCGCCGGCAACCAATGCCACATTTGAAGATTCCGACACCCACTGGGCGCAGCTCGGTGGAAGTGTTACCTGGACTCTGCCGGCATCGGAAAAGATGGTAGACGGCTACAAGATCTACTTTGTAAGCAAGGATGGCTACCAACTTGGGGATGCCATTGGGGAGGTTCAGGCGGGTACCAACAGCTTTACTGTTCCGGCTGGGCTCGCGGTACCGCCCCAGGCAACTCAGATTGGTGTTTACTCCTATAACTCACCGAACGAATCGACCGAGCCGGCTCTGTTAATGATAACTGACAACGGTTCTGGCGACACAGCACCTAACATTAGTGCGCTGCAGGATGGTGACACCACGGCAGGGGTGGACGGCAGGGACTTCGCCCTTACCTGGAATGTAACGACCTGGCCTGGCGCGGTGAAGCAAGAGATTTTCATTTTTCCAGATGGCTCGAGCTTCGATGTATTCCAGACTCCAGCGGCCAAATTTGACGACAAAGCTACTAATTCCTGGACAGGAGATTCTACGCTTTCCAAGGATAGTATGGGTAACGCTTTTGTGTCTGGGCAAGTGTACAAAGTTTATGTCGTGGTCTACGGTAACAGTGACAGCGATGGCTGGTTCTGGTACTGGCAGAGCAGTCCCGCAACGATTACCCCCACGAACCCGTAACAGTAATCAAAATCCAAGGTTAGTATGAATTACAGCCAACGGGAGGTTCCTGACTGGCACAGCCTGTTGGGAGCCTCCCAGTGCTTGATCCAATCGTGAGACTCCCACTTCTACAAGTGGGAGTGGTACCCCGTACTCTGCTTCGGTGGTGGTAAACTCCTCCACCGAAGTCTCGCTGTTCAACTTTAGTTGAACGAGTTCACTGGCAAAAGTGGCTATACTATTAAAAAACAGAGTGTCAGCACTGCAGGGATTTAGCCGGGGCAAACGAATAGAATTAATAGAGTTTTTATTTTAGCTAAGAAGGTGTGGGCCGACCCACTGTGCAGGAAGAGATTATTGAATTGAGATTACCCAGCCGAAGAGGATATGAAAGAATAGCAATGGCCGCTGCTGCTGCAATCGGCAAGGACATGGGTATGCCCATTGTACGGGTGGAAGATCTCTCCACCGCGCTGTCTGAAGCTATCCTAAATGCCATGGAACATGGTAACGAAATGAACGAAAAGTTGCAAGTGACCGTTACCTTCAGCCTTGCGGCGGACAAACTATCAGTTGAAATCAGTGACCAAGGTAAAGGCTTCCTTCCACCCCGAGAAGCTCCGCGGATAGAAGAAGCAATGTCAGGGAATGCTGCTGCAAGAGGTTGGGGGTGGTTCCTGATGGAGCAGCTGGTGGACCGGGTAGAAATGGTACCCGTCTTAGGCGGGGGAACTTGCATTAGGTTAGTGGTGATGCTGGACAGAAAGGCGGCACAACCAGATGGGTAAAGGGTTAAAAATTGTTGCTCACCAGGAAGAGTGGGTGGAGATTATCGAGCTGTCTGGGGAGATTACCAAATCTGACGAGGTGCTGCCGGAAGAAATACTCTCACAGGACAGTGGGATAAGAGCTTTGGTTTTTGACTTTACGGGGGTCAATTATATAAACAGTGCCGGGATTTCGCTGCTTATACGCCTGGTTCGTATGGTCAGGGAAAAGTCGGTAGCCGTTTTAGCCTACGGTTTGAGTGATCACTACCAGAAGATATTTAAAATGGTCGGTCTGAGCAATTACCTTTATCTATACCCCAACGAATCAGCCGCATTGGCTGCAGCAGGTTTAATCAGGTGAGAATTTATCACAAACGGTGAGAAGACCCCCATCCTCTATAGGTGGCGGGACGCAGACCTGTTTCGCAGCGTAGTAAAGCTCGTAGAATTTCTACGAGCTTTACTACGCTATATTCCATTGAAGATTTAGCTGATACAATAGATAGGTGCGTTGGTTTTTGCCCGAAATAGTCGAAAAAAGCAGTGCTGGTCCTACCCTAAATACACTCCAAAACAAGCCCTTCTTGGGCAAAAAAAACAAGGCTTCAATTTCTTGAAAGCCCTGCTGTGTCTGCATTTGGTGCCGAAGACCGGGGTCGAACCGGTATGGGGTTTCCCCCACTGGTTTTTGAGACCAGCGCGTCTGCCTATTCCGCCACTTCGGCAACTGATACTTAGATATAATAGCACAGCTTTTTTAAATTATCAAGCTCAATACCTTGTCTAAATAATGCTAAAACAGTATTTGGGTGACGTGGTAAGTAAGCAGGAAAACAAGCTTGGGCGAACGAATGTACTAGCAAAAGGATAACTATTTGCCGAGGACATTTGTAATGAACAAAAAATCCAACCTAAGAAAAATAATTCACGTAGATATGGACGCTTTTTATGCATCTGTGGAGCAGCGGGACAACCTGGACCTTAGGGGGAAACCGGTAGTGGTCGGGGGGAACCCCAACAGCCGGGGCGTGGTTTCTACCGCTTCCTACGAAGCGCGAAAGTTCGGGGTCCATTCTGCCATGCCCTTGGCTGAGGCATTAAGACTCTGTCCCCAGGCTTTATTTGTGCCCGTGAATGGCAAGAAGTATAGCACGGTTTCGCGGCAAATCCAGGCGATATTTCACCAATACACCCCCCTGGTGGAGCCGCTTTCCCTGGATGAGGCTTTTCTGGATGTGAGCGGTTCCTGTGGTTTGTTCGGCTCCGCACTCTCCATTGGTGAGGAGATTAAGGGGCGAATTAAAAGCGAACTGGATCTAACTGCATCGGTAGGGATAGCCTGCAACAAGTTTCTGGCCAAACTTGCTTCGGATTTGCGTAAACCTGATGGGCTGGTTGTGGTGGATTCTGACAGGATTCAAGAATTATTGGATCCACTGCCTGTGGAGAGGATATGGGGAGTGGGCCGGAAAACCGCTGAGCGGCTGCGAGGTCTGAATATTCACAGCATACGGGAGCTGCGCTCCTTGGAGCAGGACTACTTGACCAGGCTGTTTGGCAGGATGGGGATGCAGCTTTATCTATTGGCGCGGGGAATTGACGACAGATTGGTTGAAGCGGGCAGAGAGGCCAAATCAATCGGCAGGGAAATTACCTTTAACACGGATATTTCTGATCAGGAAGTTCTCGTGAAATGGCTGTTAAAGCTCTCCCTTCAGGTGGGGCGCCACCTGCGTCAGGAAGAATTGAAAGCTCGTACTGTGACTATGAAGCTGCGGTACAGTGATTTCCGCACTATCACTAGGGCCAAGACACTTGATCGACTAACCTGTCTGGATGAAGATATTTACATGACGGCCTGCAGTTTGCTCCGGGAAGTATCCCCTAAAGCTCCAGTCAGGTTAATCGGGGTCTCCTTAAATAATTTGAGCTCCCAGGCTGAGGGACAGCTTTCCTTGTTCGATACGGGAACAGAAGAAAGGGAAAAGCTGGAGAAGGTGATTGACGCGGTCAAGGATAAATTCGGGGAAGGGAGCATAACCAGGGCCAGGCTTATCAAACCGAAAAAATGACCCTTTAATTCAGGCCCCCATTTCTTGTTTTTACGACCATGTTTAAGGGTGAGCGGCTTGGAACGTTTGTTGCACTATGTTACTATTAGAAGTGTAAAAACTATAGGTGAGAAATCCTTGCCGGAGGAGCGCCAAGTGAACAATAAATTTATCATTCTTGATGGCAATAGCCTGATTAACCGGGCTTTTTATGCTATACCCCTGCTTACTAATAACCAAGGGGTATTCACCAATGCCGTTTACGGCTTTACCAATATGATTTTTAAAATCATTGAGCAGGAAAAGCCCTGTTATATGGCGGTGGCCTTCGACAAGACCAAGGCTTTTTTGCGGATTGCCGAATACGCAGAGTACAAGGCGCATCGGAAAGGTACTCCGGACGAGCTGCGGGGTCAGTTTGCTCCGGCAAAGGATATCCTTAAGGCTTTGGATATTCCGGTAATTGAGCTGGAGGGTTATGAGGCAGATGACCTGATTGGGACTTTGATTCGCAAAGCGGAACTTAAGGGCTGGCAGAACATCATTTACACCGGGGATAAGGACGCCCTGCAGTTGATATCCCCCCAGACCGTGGTGGCTCTGACCAAGAAGGGAATCACGGAACTGGAAATAATGGATGAAAAAGCACTTAAGGATAAGTATCAGCTGGAGCCTGCCCAGATCATAGACCTGAAAGGCTTGATGGGGGACGCTTCTGATAACATCCCCGGCGTACCTGGGGTGGGAGAGAAGACCGCGCTTAAGCTGCTCTGGGAATTCGGCAGTGTGGAAAATGTCTATGCCAATATTGACAGTGTGGCAGGCAAAAAACTGCAGGAAAATCTCAGAGAAAACCAGGATAAAGCCTACCTGAGTAAGAGGCTGGCCACAATTGTGACCGAGGCCCCGGTGGACTTAGAGATGGAAAGCTGCATCCTGGAGGAACCTGATTACCCCAGGCTGCTGGAGATCTTTAAGGAACTTGATTTTAAGAACCTGATCAAATCGGTATCGGAAAAGCTCAGCGTCAAACCTGATCTAGCCTTGAACATTCCCAACGGTTTTGTCAAACCCTTTGAAATTATTGAATGCACCTCCCCTGCTGAGCTGAAAGACTTTATTGAAAGTCTTGAGGCTCCTATCGGTGTTTATTTTGACTACCAAGGGGACAACCCGTTAAGAGGGGGGGAGATCTCCGGGGTTGGCTTTACTGGAAATAACAAAATGTGCCTCTATCTGCAAGCTGCGCTGGAACAGGAGGAGACCTGGCAGGTACTTGCGGGCTTTTTAAGTGGCAAGAAGGTTAAAACTGTGCATGATCTGAAGAAGGCATACAGTTACCTGCGGCTTAAAGGGATTGAACTCGCGGCGGTGGAAATGGATTTGATGCTCGCTGCTTATCTTATTAACCCAACTAGTCCTAAATATGGACTGGAGGACCTGGCTTTTGAGCAGCTGAACCTGGTGCTGAATTCTGAACCGGGTTATCTTGGAGTAAAGAGTGCATTAGTCCAACAGCTGGCTTTAGTATATGAGGGTAAACTGCGGGAAATGGAGCTTTGGCCCCTGTTCACTGAAGTTGAGCTGCCCCTGGCCAAGGTTTTGGCTAAGATGGAGCTGCAGGGTGTTTGCATCGACCGGACCATCCTGGACGAGATGGGAATAAAGCTTTGCGAAAGACTCGGAATCGTAGAGGAAGAAATTTACTCCCAAGCAGGGGAGAAGTTTAATATTAATTCCCCCCAGCAGCTGGGTGTGATTTTGTTTGAGAAAATGGGTCTGCCCGTCCTGAAAAAGACCAAAACCGGTTACTCAACCAGTGCAGATGTACTCGAAGAACTTGCGCCGGGGAACCCGATGATTGACAGGATTTTGGAGTACCGTCAGTTGAGCAAGCTAAAATCCACCTATGTCGAGGGACTTAAGGGCCTGCAGGATAAGGAGACCGGCAAGGTGCATACCAGCTTTAATCAAACGATTACGGCTACTGGCCGATTGTCGAGTACCGAGCCCAACCTGCAGAACATACCCATCCGATTGGAGCTGGGGCGCCAGATTCGCAAGGCCTTTATACCCTGCCGTCCGGGCATGGCAATTCTGGCGGCGGACTATTCGCAGATTGAGCTGAGAATCCTGGCCCATATCTCGGGAGACGAGAACCTGCGGGATGCTTTCCGCAACGGAGAGGATATCCATACCCGCACCGCTTCGGAGATATTCGGGGTGGAAATGGATCAGGTTACTTCCGAGATGCGCCACAAGGCTAAAGCAGTGAACTTCGGTATAGTATATGGCATCGGAGCTTTCAGCCTGTCTAAAGATATTGGGGTTTCCCGTAAGGAAGCCCAGCAGTATATTGACAATTACTTCGCCCGTTATCCGTTGGTAAAGGCCTGGATCGAAAACGTCATTCGGGAAGGGCGGGACAAAGGGTATGTAACTACAATGTATCAGCGCAGGCGCAACCTGCCGGACCTGCTCAGTTCTAATAAAATAGTCAGGTCCTTTGGGGAAAGAACTGCAATGAATACCCCCATTCAGGGCACCGCTGCGGACGTGATCAAGCTGGCCATGGTTAAGATCGATCAGGCTTTGGCTGATTTCTCAGCTAAGATGCTGCTGCAGGTGCACGATGAGTTGATTTTTGAGGTTCCCCAAGAGGAGCTGCCCGCACTGCAGGTCCTCGTAAAGCAGACTATGGAAAATGCACTGCCCATGGCGCTCGAGGTGGACCTTAAGGTCGGGCCCAATTGGTATGAGCTGGCCAAGCTATAATTGCTTCCATTAATACCCAGGAGCACAAAAGGAGATTTGACAACATGCCGGAATTGCCTGAGGTAGAGACAGTAAGACGGTCCCTGGAGAGCAAGGTTTGCGGCCTCACTATTACCACTGTCCGGGTCATTACTTCCCAAGTCGCCAGACCCGGTTCGTTTGCTGATTTTGCAACAGCCCTGGAGGGCAGAGCCTTCACAGGCTTCGACCGCCGCGGCAAGTACCTCCTGGCCCATTTGAACGGAGGAATCAGCCTGGTTGTGCACCTCAGAATGACGGGCAGGTGGGTTTACTGTTCTCCTGCAACCCCAGTACCAAAACATACCCATGTTATTTTCCTGCTCAGCGACGGAAACGAGCTGAGATTTACAGATGTCAGGCGCTTCGGCGGCCTGGAAATAGTCTTAACACAGGACCTGGGAAGCTACCCAAGCCTGGTAAAACTCGGGGTAGAACCCCTGGGCCAGGATTTTACCCTGGATTATCTCAGGCAAGTCACCCAGGGCAAAAGCACCAAGATCAAAGCGCTTATTCTAGATCAAACCCGCCTGGCCGGCCTGGGCAACATCTACGCGGATGAGGCTCTGTTTCTCGCAGGCATTCACCCCGCCCGCAGCGCCGGAAGTATGACCACCCCTGAACTCGAGCGGCTGCACACAGCCATTCAGACCGTATTACAAGCCGGAATAGCCAACAAAGGCACAACCTTCCGTGACTACGTAGACGGACAGGGCCAACAAGGCCAAAATCAATTATCCCTCAAAGTCTACGGCCGCAGCGGCCAAACTTGCCTAACCTGCCAAACCCCCTTGGCCAAACTCAAAATCGGCGGCCGCACCACCGTCTTCTGCCCCAACTGCCAGGAGAACAAGACGTAAGATTACTTCTACTCTTAGAATACTGTCTCTGGGGTCGAATTGACTTACCCCTTCGTTGCGCAACTCCCTCGCCGAACATACTAACCGCTCACAGCTCTCACTCTCGCAAAAGTAGACCTAAATGGGGCGCGAGCACGTTGCTCCGTTCGGCTGTTCGCGGAGTATGTTAAGCGGCTCGCTCGTGATGTCTCCACTCCGGGGTAAGTCAATTCACCCTGAGATGTGGGGAGTTTTCATCCGCTGATGCTGCCGCGAAGCAGCGTAGGCTTCCAAGAAGAAAAACGTCCCCCCGAGCCTTTCCACCTGGGGGAGAGGGAGGAGGTTTCCGGAGAGAAATTTTCTCTGGCTCTGGAAGTCCGAGTCGCCGTGCCGACCGTAAGCCAAGGAATACCCCTGTCCCACCCCACGAAATCCCGGGGCATTACCGTAGGCCATGATTTCGCGGGGACCCCGGGGCGGCGACGGATTTCGCTGACCACGGGACTATAATAGGAGCAGTACGGTAGACAGATCTGTGCCAAGAATTGAAAATTTCGCGCAGGACACCTCCGACCGACGACCCCAGAGACCCCAAAGCAACGTTTTTCCTCCCCAGCAAAACCCAAAAAACCATCTGAAATAAAGACCCAAAGCCAGCACCGGACATTGGTAAAACTGAACATGCACCATCCAATCCCCCCGCCAATATAGTAGTTTAGATATTCTAACTACCATAGGCGGAGGAGGATACATAGGATGCTCTGGACGGCAATCGTTCTGGCGCTTGCCCTCAGCCTTGATGGCCTGGGCGTGGGCCTAGCATACGGTATTCGCAAAATAAGAATCCCATTCAGTTCCCTGATCACCATCGCCCTCTGTTCCATGTTGGCCATGGCAGTTTCCATGCTGGCCGGCCACGGTCTTATCAGCCTAGCCGGGGGGCTTAGGACCTCCACCCTTGGAGCGGTAATCCTGATGGGGGTCGGGACTTGGCAGATCGCACAGGCATTTCTGCATAAGCCAGAACCGGAAGAGGAAGCGGTCCCAGCCTTAAGTTATAACATAGGAATGGTGGAAGAAGATCTGCTGTTCAGGATCTACTTGAAACCTATAGGACTGTCGATTCAAGTTCTGCGTACCCCCGCAGTTGCGGATATGGACGGCTCCGGAACAATAAATTTCCGTGAAGCTCTGCTTCTGGGGTTGGCCCTGAATCTTGATGCGGTAGGAGCAGGCTTTGGAGCGGCGCTTGCAGGTTTTTCACTGGGGATAATACCCGGGGTCGCTTTGTCTCAGCTGTTGACAGTGTCCATTGGTCGGGGCCTGGGAGCAAAGGTTATTCCACAAAGCATTTGCGAACGGTTTGCCTTTTTACCGGGAATAGTGTTAATCTTAATAGGGATTTTCAAGCTTTAAGCTGCATAGGAGTCGTTTTATGTATAAGATCGGCCTTACTGGAGGGATATCCAGCGGGAAGAGTACGGTTTCCACAGCGCTCAGGGAGCTGGGCGCTGAGATTATAGATTTCGACTTAGAGGCCAAGGAGCTGCAGAAACCTCACACCAGAGCTTGGCAGCAAATAGTAGACACCTTCGGCAGGGACATTCTGCTTGCAGATGGCAATATCGACCGCACTGCCCTGGGAAACAAGGTGTTTAATCAGCTGGAGGAACTTATAAGGTTAAATAAGATCATGCATTCCGCTGTACATGAGCGGGTGATGGAGAAGTTGGCTGGCCTGGAGGATGCAGGAGAAAAGATCGTGATCCTAGATGTGGCATTGCTGATCGAGGGCGGAATGACCTCCTTTGCAGATGAGGTTTGGCTGGTAACCGTTCCGGCGGATATTCAGCTTGAGCGGTTGATGGCCCGCAACGGTTTTTCCAGGGAAGAGGCTCTCGCCCGGATCAATTCTCAAATGTCTCTGCAGGACAAGCTTCCTTATGCTGACGTAATAATAGATAACAGCGGCAGCTTTGCAGAGACAAGGGCCAAAGTCTCCAGTCTATGGAAAGAACTGCAGCATAGAATTGCATTAGGAGAGACACCGGAGGGCTAGCCATGGTAATTAATTTGCGGAAGAAAATGAAAATAATTTTACTGGTTTTGGCCGGGGTGTTAATTATATTTAGCATCTTCCAACTGCCTTTTGTTCAGAGGACCAGCTATCCTATGCCATATAAAGCAATTGTGCAGAAAAACGCTAATCAATTTGGGGTTGACCCGCTTTTAGTAACTGCGGTGATGCGGGAGGAGAGCAAGTTTATGCCCAAATCCCAGTCTAACGCAGGGGCTGTGGGTCTGATGCAGTTGATGCCGGAAACAGCCCAGTGGGCTGCCGAGAAAATCGGGCTGCAGGAATTTCAACCAGCGAATTTAAACCGGCCAGAGGTGAATATTATGCTGGGTTCATGGTATCTGTCTAACCTGTCCAAACAATTTAACAATAACACAGTTCTCGTTTTGGCTGCCTATAACGGCGGAAGTGGGCGCGTTAAAGACTGGCTGGCCCGCGGCGATATCAGCCCTCAGGGACGGGTAGAGGAAATACCGATACCGGAAACCCGGGCGTATGTAAGAAAAGTGCTGAATAGTTATGCCAAGTACATAAAGTTATACCCAAACTATAGTTCCTAAAGTTCCGGAAATACATGACCAAAAACATCTCGTCAGGGGTTGCCCCCAGGCGAGATGTTTTCTGTTTATGACTCCAATTTGTAATCCATGCATCCTAGCGGGGAGAATTGGACATAATTCTTAAGGATTGGCTGTAAACGCCTAACATCTTGGATTACGGTGAGTGTGAATGAAGTTTAGTATAGGTTCTTTAGAAAAGCCTTTACAGGATGTGGTGCTAAACCGCGATGATCTCTTGCGCCACGCAGCTGAGCTTGCCCGTTTTCATGCTCAGGCTGGGATTGGCAAAGAGAAACGTTACCTACTGCCCAGGGTTGCGGACAATATGCGCTTCTTAAACTGGGCTCACGTTCAGGTAACGCAATACGTGAAGCGAACCCGGGATATGGTTCCCGCGGCTGAATGGTTTCTGGATAATTATTATCTCATCAAGGATTTGAGACAACAAATCGAAAGCAATCTGCCCCGTCGTTATGAAAAACAGCTGCCGCGAGTAGCCGGTGGGCAGCAACAGGGATATCCCAGGATCTTCGCGCTGATGGTTGAACTGATTGAACACACGGACAGCAATTTGCATGGTGAAATCCTCAAAGACTTTGTCAACGCTTATCAGTTAGAGGCCCCTCTCTCCAGCGGGGAGCTCTGGGCAATCCCGATCATGCTGCGTATTGCCCTCCTGGAGAATATTCGACGCTTGGTGGACATAATTGTCTTTACTCAAAATGAGCGGGAAGCTTCGGAAAAATGGATTGCTCCCTTTTTACATGCAGAGCCTGATCAGGCGGAATTCGCCAAGCTTTTGGAAGCTGCAGAACGTCAGGAGCTGTACTCTTCAGCGTATGCTGAACGCCTGCTGCGGCGTTTCAGGGATCTGGGGCCAGAGGGGGCACCGGTCCTCAGCTGGTTTGACCGGGTATTGGCAAAGCAGCATACCACTGCCGAGGCCTTGGCCAAACTTGAACATCAGAGACAGGCTACCAGTCAGGTTTCCATGGGTCACGCCATTACCAGCGTTCGTTTCCTGGTTGAAGAGGATTGGCCGCATTTCTTTGAGGAGATCAGTCCGGTTGAAAGGGCGCTTCAGGCTGATCCCGGTGGTACTTATGGACAGATGGACTTCGACTCCCGGGATAAGTATCGGCATCAAGTGGAAAAGACCGCCCGCAAGTTTGGGGTAAGCGAGCTGGCGGTAGTCAGTAAAGTCCTTGAGTGGGCCAAGCAGAACTCCGGCAGCGAGGGTTTGCCCCAATCACATGTGGGTTATTATTTGCTTGGCCCAGGCTGCTGTCAGCTGGAACAGGATCTTGAAAGAGAATGGGGGGCACTGAAACACTTCTGGGGCAGAATCCGCAGTGCCGTGCGTGGAAATCCGCCGCTGGTCTATTTTGGCGGAATCCTGCTGATCATGCTGATTTTGCTTTATCTGAGCTTGTCTTATGGCCTGTATAATCATTCCTTGTCCCCCGGTTTGGGGCTGCTACTCCTGGCAGTTCTGGTTATCCCGCTAAGCACGCTCGCCATTTCTTTGGTGAATTTTGCGGTCACCAAGCTCTTGCCCCCAACTTTTTTTCCAAAACTGGAACTTAGGGAGGGTATTCCAGAGGAGCTGCGTACAGTTGCGGTGATCCCAACCTTTTTGAACAGCGTTTCCAGAGTGAAGGATTTGCTGGCCCAAATGGAAGTTTATTACCTGGGAAACCAGGACCCTAATCTGCATTTTGCCCTGCTGGGAGATTTTGTTGATGCCGACAGTGAAAGCAAAAGCGGGGATGAAGAGATCTTGAACGCCGCTGTGGAGGGCATAGAGGGCTTAAACAATAAATACAGCTCAGGGCGTTTTTTCTTGTTCAATCGCAAAAGACAGTGGAACCCCGCTGAGGGACTTTGGATGGGCTGGGAGCGCAAGCGGGGAAAGCTGATAGAATTTAACCGGCTCCTGCTGGGTGAAGGTCCAAACAGCTATGAGACGAAGGTAGGAGATTTGTCTTACCTAAACAAGGTTCGCTACGTCATTACCCTGGACGCTGATACCACGCTGCCCCGAGGGAGCGCCAAAAAACTTATTGGCACAATGGCCCACCCGTTGCACTCTCCCAGGCTCAGTTCGGATAACCTCAGAGTGGTTGAGGGGTACGGGATATTGCAGCCAAGGATCGGGGTATCGATACTTAGTGCCGGGGCATCCTTCTTTGCCAGGACTTTTTCCGGAAAGGTTGGGATTGATCCTTACACCAGCGCTATTTCTGATGTGTACCAGGACCTCTTCGGGGAAGGAAGCTTCACAGGCAAGGGAATCTATGATCTGGCCGTGTTCCACCGGGTCACTGGGGACGCCTTTCCGGAGAACACGATTCTCAGTCATGATTTATTGGAGGGGGTTTTCGCCCGGACCGGGCTGGTTACGGATGTAGAGCTGATTGACGGTTTCCCGGCCAAGTATCATGCCTATGTTAGGCGTCTGCACCGGTGGGTTAGGGGGGACTGGCAGGTTCTGCCCTGGCTGAGAGGGAAACTGCCTGCTGTTTCGCGTTGGAAGATATTTGATAATCTTCGCAGAAGCCTGGAGGGACCGTCTCAAACGGCCTTGATTCTGCTTGCCTTCAGCGTCTTTCCGGGCCAACCCTGGATTTGGGCAGGAATAGTTCTGCTAAGTTTGTTTTTGCCCGTAGTAATCGGTTGTGTTCACTATATATTCGACAGAAGCGGCAAAACCTGTAGCAAGGATCTCACGGACGGTCTAATTCAAGCCCTGCTCTCTCTCACCTTTGTTCCGTATGTGGCATTAGTACAGCTTGATGCAATTGCCCGCAGTCTGTACCGCCAATATGTAAGTCACAGTGGTATGCTGGAATGGGAAACCGCTGCAGATACGGAAAAACGGGTGGATACAAGCCTGAAGACTTCCTTTTTATTGATGTACCCTGCAGTATCCGTAGTTCTTGTCTATACAGTTTGGCTTTTACTACTCAATCCTCTGCGTGCCCTGCAGTTTGCTCCTATCGCAGTGCTCTGGCTTTGTTCCCCCTTCCTGGCGTATTGGATCAGCCTGCCTGAGAGGGGTGAGCAGGAGGAGCTGTCTTTGGTAGAACAAGGGGAACTGAGACTATGGGCCAGGAAGATCTGGGCATTTTTCGAGGACTTCGTAGCTGAAGATGATAACTGGCTCCCTCCCGATAATGTTCAGATTGAACCTCCTAAGGGGGTGGCGCATCGCACTTCCCCCACTAATATAGGTCTGGCGATGTTATCGAATCTGGCTGCCAGGGATTTTGGGTATTTAAGCTTGGGGCAGATGACCAGGCGCATTGAAAATACCCTAAACACCCTTGATCAGTTGGAGCAGTGGAGGGGGCATTTCTACAACTGGTATGACACACAAACCCTGAAACCACTTCAGCCGCTTTACGTTTCCACGGTTGACAGCGGCAATCTGGCTATCTATTTTATGACCCTTAATGCTGGTTTGATGGAGAAAATGTCCCAGCCAGTAATAGATTTGAGCATGGTTAGAGGGTTAAGGGACACCTATGAGCTTTATCTTGCGGGGCTTGAAGGAGAACAGGACTTCGCAGTTGAGCAGTTCGGGGAGGCGCTGGCAGAGATACTAAATTCAAACAGTCTGCAGCTTGATTCCTGGCGGGTTCTTCTTAACAAGTGGCTCCTTCCGACGGGTAAACTGCCGCAAAAGGCCAAGTTCTGGGGAGGACGGCTTGAGCAGATGGTTATTTCCTTCAGGCAGGAACTGGCAGAGCTTTACCCTTGGGTGTGGCAGAAACAGGAGGGAATGATAAAGGATAAACCACTGATCGAACTAAATCTTGGCGAATTGTCAACCCTTCTAAAGTCAGCGCTGGAGATGCGGGAGCTTCCCGGGAAAGATACGGTATCTAATGCTCTAAACAATATTACGGGTCTGATTAGTCAGGTGCAGGCAGTCCAAGAGCGTTTGAAAAACATGGCAGAGAAAATGGAATTCACTCCGCTTTACGATAAGAATCGTCAGTTGTTTTCCATTGGCTATCGCATCAGCGATCAGGCTCTGGACAAGTCTTATTATGATCTGCTTGCCTCTGAGGCACGTCAGGCCAGCTTTCTGGCAATCGCTAAAGGGGATGTGCCTGAAAGCCACTGGTTCAGAATGGGCAGAAATTCCACTCGGGTTAAGGGGAGGCGTAGTCTGGCTTCGTGGAGCGGAACCATGTTTGAGTTTATGATGCCACTATTGGTGATGCGTAATTATCCGGGCACCCTCCTGGATCAAACCTACCGTTCTGTAGTGGAAGTACAGCGGCAGTACTGTTTGAAGCAGAATATACCCTGGGGGGTTTCTGAGTCTGGTTTTTACTTGTTTGACACTCAGCGTAATTACCAATATAAAGCCTTCGGGGTTCCGGGACTGGGACTCAAACGGGGCTTGGTACAGGATCTGGTGATCACTCCCTACGCAACCTTTCTGGCGCTGATGGTGGAGCCTGGATTGGCTCTTGGTAATCTTCGTCACATGGCCGAAAAGGGTTTTGAAGGGTCCTATGGTTTGTATGAGGCCATAGATTACACTACGGAGCGTGTACCTGTGGGGCGCGGGTATGGCGTAGTCCAGAGCTTTATGGCTCACCACCAGGGTATGAGCCTTTTGGCACTGGGTAATGTGCTGCATGATAATTGTATGCCGAGGCGTTTCCATTCAGATGCATTGATCCAGGCGACTGAGCTGCTCCTGCAGGAAAGGCCCTCTTCCGCAACCAAGGTGACCGCTCAGCCGGAGGAACGCAGGGAGATAAGTGATGAATCCAGGGAGCCTCTTCAGGTCGAAGGCAGGAGATTCGTTTCCTATAATACTGCAAAGAGCTTAATTCCTGTAACACATTTTCTCTCCAATGGCCAATATTGCCTAATGCTCACCAATGCCGGTTCCGGCTTTAGCCGCTGCGGGGAAATTTCCCTTTCGCGCTGGAGGGAGGATGTTACCCGGGACGCCTGGGGTATGTATTTCTATATCCAAAATCTCAACTCTGGTACGGTATGGTCTGCAGCTCATCAACCGTGGGGGAATTCGGGGGACGATTACAAAGTTACCTACGCCCCGGACCGGGTGGAGTTTTGCCGCAGGGATGGCAATATTGGGACAAAAACGGAGGTCGTAGTTTCATCTGAGGACCAGGTGGAGCTTCGACGCATCTCTCTGACCAATCACAGTCAGCATGACCGTACTCTGGAGGTTACGAGTTATTTCGAGACGGTCCTGGCTCGCATGAACGAGGATTTAGCCCACCCGGCCTTTAGCAACCTGTTTATCCAAACTGAATTCACCCACCAGGCATTGTTAGCTTCACGCCGACCACGGCGGGGGGGCGAGAAGCAGTTCTGGCTGATGCATAGCGTTGTTGTGGAGGGAGAAACCACCGGGGCTTTGCAATATGAAACAGATCGTTCCCGTTTCATTGGACGGGGGAGAACCTTGGCACGACCGCAGGCATTGGAACCAAATCAGCCCCTCTCAAACAGTGTTGGAGCGGTGCTGGATCCAATAATGAGTTTGCGGCAGAGGGTACGCGTGTGCCCAGGGCAGACAGTACGCCTCTCATATGCAGTTGGGTTAGGGGAGAGCCGTGATGAGGTAATCCGGCTGGCGGAGAAATATCGTGACCCGGCGGCAGTAGAAAGGGCATTTGAACTCGCCTGGACTTACAGTCAGGTAGAACTACGCCACTTGAACCTTGCCCCGGTTCAGGCCAACGAAGCCCTAAATCTCGGCGGCAATTTACTCTATCTTAGTCCGTGCAGGATCGATTATGCAGATGTGATCGCCCAAAATCATAAGGGACAGTCTGCTCTTTGGCCTTACGCAATCTCGGGTGATTTGCCGATTGTGCTGGTAAGGGTTCAGGAAAATTCGCATCTTGACTTAGTCAGGCAGATCCTTGTCGTGCACGAGTACTGGAGGCTTAAGGGCCTAACAGTTGATCTGGTTATCCTCAACGAAGATGAAAGCGGTTATATTCAAACCTTTCAGGACAGCCTGCGGGACCTGGTTTCCATGGGCCATGCCCGGGAGCTTATGAATCAGCCGGGGGGAATCTTCCTGCTGCAAAAGGACCTCACCCTGCCAGAGGATATAACGCTGCTATTCACTGTGGCCAGAGTGATCTTTTCCGGGCAAGGCGGTTCCTGCACAGTGCAAATGCGCAAAAAGAGCAAACAATCATTTGTTCCGTTAAAGGATTTGAATTCTGGTACAGGAAAATATCCGGGCAAGTCGGGCTCTGATCCAGAGCCACAGCGAAAAGAAGCGGAGATTCTTCTCTACCCTAACGGTTATGGTGGGTTCAGCGAGGATGGCAGAGAGTATGTAATAGAATTGAAAGAGGGTAAAAACACCCCGCTGCCGTGGTCAAATGTTATTGCCAACCCAGACTTTGGTTTTCTGATTACGGAATCCGGTGGAGGGTATACCTGGTCCAAAAACAGCCGGGAAAACAAGCTCACCTCTTGGTCTAACGACCCGGTAGGCGATCCATGCAGTGAAGCGCTTTTTCTCAGGGATGAAGCGAACGGTGAATTCTGGACAACCGCTGCATCCCCTGTGCGCGGGCCGGGAAGGTATCTTGTCCGCCACGGTCAAGGCTATTCGATTTTTGAACACAGCAGTCATGGGCTGGACCAAAGGCTTCAGGTCTTTGTTCCTGTGGACGATCCTGTAAAGGTTATAAATTTAACCCTGCACAATTACTCAGACCGTGAACGCAAACTAACCGCAACCTACTATGCTGAATTGGTGTTGGGAGTGGCTCGGGAAAATACTGCTCCGTACCTGGTTACCGACTTTGACTCGGAGCTGCAGGCAGTTATCGGGAGAAATACCTTCCAGGAGGAGTATTCCGGACGCAGGGGATTTCTCTGTGCTGTTGGGCCGCGAGTTTTGTCCTATACAGGGGACCGCACTGAGTTCATCGGCAGAATTGGAAACCTGAGGAACCCCGCCGCCCTGCAAAGGGAGGGCCTTACGAACACGGTGGGAGCTGGATTGGACTCGTGCATGGCGCTGCAGGTTGAGGTTTCTCTCGCTCCCGGTGAAACCAAAACCCTGTTTTTCCTTTTGGGCGAGGCCGGGGATGATGGGGCGGTTGAGAAACTCGTAAACAAGTATCGCAACCCTGGGCAGCTGGAAAAGGCGTTCGACGAGGTAAAGGGATTTTGGGATTACGTTCTCGGTGCAATCGAGGTGCATACTCCGGACAAGTCCATGGATCTGCTGTTCAACCGCTGGCTCCTGTATCAGACCGTAGCCTGCCGGCTCTGGGCCAGGTCTGGTTTCTACCAGTCTGGAGGAGCTTATGGCTTCCGGGACCAACTACAGGATGCGATGGCCGTGGTAACATCTGCGCCGCAGTGGACGCGGGAACAAATTATTCGCCACTGCTCACATCAGTTTGTGGAAGGGGATGTTCAGCACTGGTGGCATGCAGAAGCAAATAAGGGAATCCGGACTAGATTCTCCGATGATTTAATCTGGCTGCCATTTGTAACCGCTGATTATATCGAACATACCGGAGACTATTCCTTGCTTGAAGTGCAAGCGGGCTTTCTGGAAGAAGATCTACTGCCGGATGGGGTGGATGAACGCTACTCCGTTCCCCGCAGGTCGGAGGAGAAAGGCAGTGTCTATGAGCACTGTGTCCGTGCCCTGGAGAAGGGAATGCGCTTTGGTGAACATGGACTGCCCCTGATCGGATCCGGGGATTGGAACGACGGTTTTAGCAGTATAGGCAGTCTGGGAAGGGGAGAAAGCGTCTGGCTGGGCTGGTTCCTTTATCTTACTCTAATGCGTTTTTCCTCATTATGTGAACACCGTCAGGATCCCGATCGGGCGGAGCGTTATCGCAGTACGGCAGCTTTACTTGGAGAAAATCTGGAGAAGCATGGCTGGGATGGAGGTTGGTATCGCCGGGCTTATTTCGACGATGGAACCCCGCTAGGTTCCGCAATGAATGAGGAATGCCAGATTGACTGTATCGCTCAGGCCTGGGCTGTGATATCAGGGGCAGCCAAACCGCAGCGGACCAAGGATGCCATGCTGGCTTTGGAACATTACCTGCTGCGCCGGGATGAGGGAATTCTCCTGCTTCTGACTCCGCCCTTTGACCGCTTTGAGCCGAATCCCGGCTATATTAGAGGGTATATCCCAGGGGTAAGGGAAAATGGCGGACAGTATACCCACGGTGCAATATGGGCAGTTCTGGCCTGGGCACAGATGGGGGAAGGTAACAAAGCCCTCGAAGTATTTCAGATGCTCAATCCGATTAACCACTCGCGCACTGAGAGTGAAGTGGCTCGCTATAAAACTGAACCCTATGTTATGTCTGCCGATGTCTATGCCACGTCATACCAGGTCGGAAGGGGCGGGTGGTCCTGGTATACCGGAGCGGCAGGCTGGATGTATAAGACTGCTCTTGAGGGAATCCTTGGCTTCCAATTAAAGGGGGACAAGTTTTCAGTAAACCCGTGTATTCCAGGATATTGGCCGGGCTACAGCTTGGAGTACCGCCATAAACAAACCTTATACAGGATTAACGTAGTGAATCCAGAGGGAGTGATGAGCGGAGTTGGACAAGTAATTCTGGATGGCCAGACCATGGAGGATAAGAGTATACTGCTGCAAGAGGATGGGAAAACCCATGAGGTAAAGATAATTCTGTCTGCAGCAGCAAGTTCAGGTGCCGGTTCTATGTTGGGGGAAGCAGCAATTTCCGCGGCCCACTCTCCGGTCTCTGCCGGAATAAATCAGGGAATATACTAAGGTAGTAGAAGACCCTTGTCCCAAATGAGTGGGATAAGGGTCTTCTACTACCTTTACCTTCTAATAGCTTTTAGGAACGGGTAACCTGTCCACCTTTACGCTTCCATTCATCCATTCCCCCGGTCAGGTTGAAAACCTTAGTGTACCCTTTTTTAGTAAACCCTAAAGTTTAAGTTTAAGCAATAGCCCGAGCAAGCAAGTTTGACTTTTTTCAATATAACTTTTAGTGCTGGGGAATATTAAGCCTAGGCAATTTACCGGAGGTGCAAACAAAATGGATTTGGAACAATTCGATTTAGCTATAGTTGGTTGTGGACCTGCCGGAATGTCAGCAGCTTTAAACGCTAAAATCCGCCGCAAGAGCTTCGTCCTGCTCGGTACCCCAATATGTGCAGAGAGGCTGCAGAAAGCACCCATGGTGGACAATTATCTCGGGCTGCCTGAGGTTCGAGGGGATATTCTCCTGGAGAAGTTTCAGACCCATCTCAAGCGGATGAACATCCAGGTGGAAAACGCCAAGGCGACCAATATCTTTAAAGATGATCAGGGTTTCTCCCTTGTCAGCCGGGACCGGCTTTTTCAAGCACGCAGCCTAATTCTCTGTACCGGGGTATCCCCCTCAGGTTTGATTCCCGGTGAAGCCGGATTTATTGGCAGGGGGGCTGGCTATTGTGCTACTTGTGACGGGCCCTTGTACCGCGGTAAGAAGGTAGGGGTAATTGCTTACCACCCTGATGGGGAGGAGGAGGCCAATTACCTGGCAGCTATCTGTCAAGGGGTGGTGTATATTCCCCAGTATAAAAACCGCGGTGAACTGGACCCCAGGATCAAGGTGGTGGAAGGAAGGCCAACAAGAATTTCCGGTGCAGAGGTGGTCAGCCAGATTGAACTGGGGGATAAACGCATTCCTGTGGACGGCGTGTTTATCTTACGGGAGAATATGCCTGCTGAGCAGCTTCTGACCGGCCTGGAGATGCGGGAAGGGGCAATTGTGGTGGACAAGGAGATGAGAACCAGCATCGCGGGTGCTTATGCGGCAGGGGACTGCACAGGGAAACCGTATCAGCTTGCCAAGGCCGTGGGAGAGGGCGGTGTAGCAGCCTTGAGCGCAGTCAAATATTTGGATTCGGCCAGGGTCGGGTGAATGCCGGTAGGGTTCGAGTCCAGATCGGGAATGAAACCCAAGTTCCGCTTCAGTAATATGGATAGATTATTTTTAAGCTGGAGTATGTTTAATTTAGTAGGAGTTTGGTATACCAAAGTAAAAAAGGAACAAAAGGATAGGTTTTCACTTTCAGGATATATTACAATAATTTATAGACCTTAAGAAATAGTGCAAACTCCGTGTCTTGATCAATGGAAGTTAGAAAATAAGAAATTGGATTTTACACAAGTAGAAGAAGATTTGAGTGATGAATATGTAAATATTCACCCAGCTGAATTCAGAAAAAGAATTCTTTCCGGAGATCTAGCAGCAATAAAAAAAGGTTTTTCACAAAAGCACAACAACAAAATGGTCAAAAGGATGTCCAGGATTATTTTAACAAAAATCCTAAAGCTTCATCTATAAAAATTAAATATCCCGATGGAAGCTATATTAGTGCTGTAACTCATACTTCCAAAGCTATTGACAAAGATAATAAAACAATACAAACGAATAGTGGTATGCCCGGACCATGGAATAGAGATTATTCTCAAGGCTAGGGATTGGAGGAATGGGGCATTAGCTTTCCTTAAAGGCTCTGAAAAATAAGTACGCTCAGTAGATTTTGGGGGGATTGCTAAGGTGAAGTTGCTTAGACTGATGCTGGCAGGCACTCTGTGCATATTGTTAGCCACGGGATGTTCATCTGTAAAGGATGCGGTTCACCGTCTAAGATACGGTAATGACAGGGTAACATATCATGGGCGAACCTACTATGAGCCTACTACTAAAACATCTGAAAACCTGCCAGTTTCGGCCAAAGAACTCGTTCCAACAGGCGAGAAAGTAATGGGTTTACCAGTCTATGATACAGAAAGCAGCATCCAGTTTCAGAAGGAGCGGAACGTAGTACCAACCGGTTTTATCCTGAAGGAGTCTGACGATAACTTCATTGTCTATGCGTTGAGCGGTGGGCCATAAAGAGTCCAAGCTGACAGGAGGGGGGCCGAAGAAAGTGAACAGTAGTTCGAACGTAATGGGTATTGTGACTGGGTTTTTGATTAATTTAGCCGTATTTCTACCGTTATCGACGGGGGTTAGAACCTATGTTATGGGCACATTTGAACTCAGCCCTAAAGACGCTACATTCATTGTGCTGCTGTGTCTGGTCTTTTACTTAGTAGGACTATTGGCAATGTGGGTGACAATAACCGTAGACAAAAAAGTCAAGGCTCACAATACAAATAACAACTCGTCTAAGAACCTACCCTAAGCAAGAAGGAGGTCAAGATGCGGTTGTTCAAAATACTTTTTAGTGTGTTGATATTGGCGACGCTTTTAGTGGGGTGTGCATCTCCAAAGGTTACAGTAATAAAAGTCCCTGAAACAAAGCATGATACCGCCGAATTAGCTAAACAGGGAATGCAAACGAGTTAAATAGTGCAAACAATTGCTTGACCCTGTACCTAACTACAGACTTTATAATGGACATAGGAGGCAATCCAAATGAAAGGACTGACTACTCGAGAACTCGCTAATGGAGCTGGCGTAAATGTCGAGACGATTAGGTACTACCAAAGACTAGGGTTGATACCACAACCGCCACGTACAGAATCTGGTTTTCGAATCTTTCCTCCTGAAGCGATTAAGCGAATTAGGTTTATTAAACGCTCTCAGGATCTAGGTTTCACGCTTGCGGAGATTCACAAACTACTTACATTAACCGAAAGTGAAGATTTTAGTTGTTGGGAAGTGCAGCAATTTGCGTCCCAAAAGCTGATGGAGATAGAGTTAAAAATACGTGACCTACAAAACATCAAAAGCATTCTACAAGAATTATCCAGTAAGTGTAGCGACGGCCAAATTAGAGGTTGTCCAATCATAGAAAGATTGCAGGAATGAACAATTTCTTTTACTGTTCTGTCCTTGCATCTAACTGTGAACATATTTGCACTTGCACACGTTTGTAAAAAGGGGGGCATTAAGTGAAAGAGAAGTTTGCAAGTCTCGGCTCAGTTGTATCATCCTTCTTCGCAGCAATTTGTTGACTAGGCTCAGTTGTATTAGTACCACTAGGTTTTAGTGGCCTGAGTAGCGTCCTTGCTGCATCACTAGCCAGGTATCGACAGGTATTCATTGTTCTAGCTGTGTTAATGCTTGGCTTGTCTCACTACTTCCTGTACAAGAAACCCCAACCCAGTAAACTTAACAAGGTGCTTGTCTGGGTCTCTACCCTGGTGACTATTGGCATCCTCGTTTACACTCTAAAAAACGGGTAAGGTAGGTGATAGACGTTGCGAAAGGCGTTGTTTCTTGCTGTAGTAACAGCTTTTATAATCTTACTGGTTGGCTGTAGCGTGACAAAAGATCCTACTACAGGACTCAATAATGACAAGTCCTCTCAGACTACGGTAGACACCAGTAATCTCGTTACTAAAAAGTTCACCATAACTGGCTTTACCTGAGATACTTGCCCATTGACTGCAAAGACAGCACTGTCTAGGTTAGACGGTGTCAAACAGGCTAATGTCCAAAGGTCGGGTGCAACAGAGATTGTTTACGACCCCGGCAAGGTCAATATGGACATGATTAAAAATGCTTTAGATAAGGTGAATTACGGTGTTTCAGAGGCAAAATGACCGTTTGCACCGTAATCCAGGAGAGGAGCATCATAGTTGAAGCCAATTTTATTCACTATCGGTGAGTTTTCATTAAGGTCATATGGAGTCATTGTAGCCTTGGCTATTTTATTAGGCATGGGGGTAGCCTATAGTCTAGCATCCAATGACAAAGAATATCGTAAGCATCTTTTGGATGTAGTTATTTATGCCATTTTCGGTGCAATAATTGGTGCCCGTTTTTGGCAGGTGTTTTTCTTTGAATGGGACTATTATTCACAGCATCTTATAGAAATCCCCATGATATGGCACGGAGGAATGTCTATCCTTGGAGCCTTAGTTGGAGCCTTCTTAGTGGGCTGGGTATATTCCCGTTTACACCGTCTGGACTTTTGGAGGCTGGCAGATGTAGCTACCCCTGGACTTATTTTTGGTCAAGCAGTTGGTAGAATAGCTTGCTTGCTTAACGGAGATGCGTTCGGAAGTCCAACAAACTCAGGTTTTGGGCTAGTCTACCCTCCTGGAACTCCAGCCTACGACACATTTGGGAGCCAACCTTTGTGGCCAGCAGAAGTGTGGGAAGGGCAATGGGATATGGTCGTTTTTGCCTTGGTTTTAATTCTTATCCGCTGGCGTAAATGGCCTACCGGGATTCCTTTCCTAACCTATATCGTTCTGTATTCCATCGGGAGATTTGCTTTGGAGTTTTTGCGGGGTGATAGTTCAAGATTCTTATTTCATTGGACAGCAGCCCAATGGAGCAGTGTAGTAATGATTATAATGGCTCTTCTTTTGGGAGTCATTCTTGTAGTTCGGTCATCATACAAAGAAAAAAATGTTTAACGTTAAACCGATAAAAGGGAAGGTGATTACTTGTGATGGATTGTTGCTCTCCATCTAGGCAAGTGAACTCAGAAACAGAGTTTGGGTGCCCCAGATGTAGGCGAGAAGGGAAAACTGTTAAGATTATTACCTTGAAGAGTCTTCTGGTGCCAGACTCTTTGGCTAGGCTTGACCCTAACAGCAACTACAGAATGTGCAATGATGCCGACTGTCCCGTAGTGTATTTTGACGAAGAGGGCAGTGTTTTCCAAACTACTGATATCAAAGTCCCTGTCTTTCAAAAGAGCAAAGGCCAGGACTCCCCGGTATGTTATTGCTTCGGTTGGACTAAAAGTAAATTGAAGTCCGAGATCGAACAAACCGGAACCAGTACGGCAGTGAGTTCAATTTCCGAACACATAAAAGCGGGTCGCTGTGGCTGTGAGGTAAACAATCCCCAAGGCTCATGCTGAAGGATTGTAGCCGGCTTTTACGGCCTGGGGTTTTATTTTGCTTACTCTAGGCGTAGTGGAATATGAGGGTAGGGGCATTTCCCGCACATGGGTAGCTACCCCTACTAAAGGAAAAAGACGCTCTCAAACGAGAACGCCTTCTCAATCTCTCATTCCTCAGGTTGCCTCTTCTCATGGACATCGGTTATTACTGCAATATAGCACGGGCCATATCCAACAAGTGAGATGAAAATCCCTATCGCCAATATGTCAAACATCCAATCACCTCATGGATTCTGCGATTTTTACCAACTCTTCTCGATTAGAGACACCAGATACTCTATACCAGTACTTTCCGTCAGACCAAATCACATACAGAGGCTGACCAACAGATTTCGGAGCAATTTTTCCACTTTGGTCTGGAACCCCTGTTTGTAGTGCGATTAGCCCTTCGTAATCACCTATCTTCACTCTGTCAACAGTAATGCGACCGTCTTTATCGACCATTGTTACATCGGGTGCATTGGTTTGCCGTATATCAAGCCGTTCAAATTCTACAGTTCTAACTTTCCCCGTACGGGGGTCTTTGACAAGGCTTTTTTCCGTAACCCGAATAGCTACCGTTTCCGTCGAGCCGACACGTCCGACTAAAGTGGGGGTCTCGTCATCTAGCGTTACCCCTACTGGAAGGTAACTTGGAAGTTCAATTGGGATTTTTGCGACTTGTTTTGCATGAGAGAGAGTTGTGGGTAAAAACATCGTCGGACTTATTTCTGCCACTTTTTCACCGATATCTTGCACAAGAGTGAGCGTAAATGTACCAAAAGCATTTTTGAGAAACCAAGATTTCTGTACCTTGGCTACAGCAGAAGTTATCGAACCAACAGCAAGGGTAATAACCAAGAGAATAACGGCAGCTACTGCACCTGTCCTACGTAAATACACTCGCCTTTTGAGTCTTGTCTTTTGTATTGTGCGAATATTCCTCCACATCTCCTGTGGTACTTCGATTCCATCTACCGCTCGATGAAGTCCTGCCCTCAGAATGTTGTCAGGCATGCTCGACACCTCCCAAGAGATTAATTGTTTCGGGAAAAACCTGACGCAATCGCTCCCTACCTCTGTTCAAGCGGGATTTAACAGTTCCTACCGGAATGTGTAGGGTTTTAGAAATCTCATCTTCACTTAGGTCTACGTAGTAACGAAGTATGATTGGGATTCTCAATTTGGCAGGTAATTGATTTACTGACTGCCATATTTCTACGCTCTCTTCCTTACTCATAGCTACAGTTTCTGGTTGGTTTGCCAGTGGTGATAAATGGTCGGGAATTTTGTCTATTGGAATTGGCCATCGCATTATCCGTCGAGTCAGTCGCTTTGCTTCATTGACCACTATCCGGTAAAACCACGCCTGGAAAGAGTCACCGTCACGGAAACGGTTTATGTTCTGGAAAACTCTAAGGAAGGCCTCCTGGCAGACATCCGTCGCTACACTCGTGTTTTTCACTAGCACAAGTGCAGTGCCAAAGGCAAACTTGGAATAGGTTTGGTAAAGTTCT
>Ga0255338_1002053_pt1 | contig 32741 bp, 31 predicted proteins | sample MeOH1_35cm_T4_19_FD_203715 | JGI IMG/M metagenome (GOLD analysis project Ga0255338, IMG submission 203715) | Sandy soil microbial communities from University of British Columbia, Vancouver, Canada - MeOH1_35cm_T4_195 | ecosystem: Engineered > Artificial ecosystem > Sand microcosm > Unclassified ... | reverse complement strand
TGACGGTTGGACAGGAAGATGTGCAGCATCTCGGTGGACCCGATGCCGTCGAGGATTTCGCAGCGATAGGCTTCGGTCCAGCGTTTGCCGATGTCCGCAGGCAGCGCCTCGCCCGCGCTGGTGCACACACGCAGGTTCATCTCGGCGCGTTGCGGCCTGGCGGCATCCGCCAGCAAAGCCGCATAGAGCGTGGGCACGCCGCAAAAGACAGAGGGCCGGTACTTCCTGAGCGTGCCGAAGACATCGGCCGGGGTCGGCCGCGACGGCAGCAGGACGGTGGTGGCCCCGACGCTCATGGGGAACGTGAGCGAGTTGCCCAGGCCGTACGCGAAGAACAGCTTGGCCGCCGAGTACACGACGTCGTCCTCGCGGATGCCGAGCACGCCTCGGCCATAGAGCTCCGCCGTCTGGATGAGGTGGCTGTGCAGGTGAACCGTCCCCTTGGGCGTGCCGGTCGATCCGCTGGAATACAGCCAGAAGCAGGCGTCATCGGCGCAGGTATCTGCCACGTGCAGCGCGGTGGCGCCGCCTTGGACCAGCGCGGCGACGGAGTTCGCTGCGTCGTCGCCTGCCACGAACACCGTGCGCAACGTCCCGATCTTGCCGATCAACGGCTCGAATGCGGGCAGCAGGGGCTTGGAGACGAACAGCGCCTGCGCCCGCGAATCGCGCAGCATGAACTCGAAATCCTTCGTGGTCAGGAGCGTGTTCGCGGCGATCGGGACGACGCCCGCGAGGATGCACCCGAGAAAGACGACGGGCCATTCCAGCGTGTCCAGCATCGCAATCATCACCCGCGACTCGGGCGCGAACCCGTGCGAGCGCAGGGCGTTCGCGAAGCGGTGCGCCTGGTCGGTCAGCTCGCCATAGGTGAGGTGCGCGCCGGAGGACGCGTCGATGAATGCGGCCTTGGCGGAACGGTTGGCGTTGCGCGCCAGCAGGTCGTGGGCCGCGTTGTAGTCGCGAGGGATTTCCACGCGGGGAGGGATGCTGGTGTGGTCGGCGCGGCTCAGTTGCATGGATGTGCTTTCAGGCATCAGCTTGTACCAATGTCAGTGCTTGTGCAAGCCATTCGCGGCACCATGCCGTGCCCAGTTCCTCGGGCATCGTGCCCGCGCTCGCGTCGTGGCACCAGACATCGCCGATACGCTGCGCACCCAGGCCCTGGAGCCGCTCGTCGAACTTCTTGCCGCCGAACGCGAAGGTATTGAGGTAGGTGCGGTCGCCAAGGGCGATCACGCCGTAGCGCACATGGCCGAGGTACTTCGGCTGTGTGTCCAGGCAGTCGTAGAGCTGGCGTGCGTTGTCGGGCACGTCGCCGGACCCGTAGGTGGACGAGCAGATGAGATATAGCGCATCTTCGTCGAAAACACGGATGTCCAGGCCGTCCATCAGCTGCACCTCGATCTCGTCCACCATGTCGGCGCAATCCATCTGGATGGCTTGCGCGACATAGTCGGCGGTACTGGTCATGGTGCCCACGAGGATCTTCAGCTTCATATCGGTTCGCTCATCGTAATCGCGGCGGCGGGCGTATGCAATAAACTGCTTGACGCGTCAATGACAGGAAGTATACTGCAATCTTGATCTAGCGCAAGATTTCTTCAAAAAAACTCCGACAACATGCAGCTCATGACCGATCACGACGCCAGGGCCACGCTCGCCGAGCTCGGCGCGCGGGTTCGGGCCTGGCGGGCGCGAAGAGGAATGACGCGCAAGCAGCTCGCTGCCGACTCGGGCCTGTCCGAGCGTTTCCTCGCGGATGTGGAAGGCGGCAAGGGCAACGTCTCGATCAATTCGCTGGAAGCAGCCGCACGCGCATTGAACATCACCATCCTCGAGCTGCTCCAGGACGCGCCGAAGCCCGCGCTCGCCCGCGTGAACGGCTTGCTGGCGCGCCTCGACGACGCGCAGCTCGACCAGGCTTACGCGTTGCTGGCGGGCAGCTTCGGCCTCGGCGAAGAGCAGGGCCGCGAGCGGCGAATCGCCCTGATCGGCCTGCGCGGCGCGGGCAAGTCCACGCTCGGTGCGCAGCTGGCCGCACAGCGCGGCGTCCCGTTCATCGAGCTGGACCGGGAAATCGAGCGCGAGGCCGGCACGAGCATGAACGAAATCCTGCTCCTGCACGGGCAGGCCGGTTACCGCCGCTACGAGCGGCGCGCGTTGTTCCGCATCGCCGAGGACCACGCGAACGGCGTGGTCATGACCACCGGCGGCAGCATCGTGAGCGAGCGCGAGACCTTCGACCTGCTGCAGAGCCGCTTTTATTGCGTGTGGCTGAAGGCCAATCCCGAGGAGCACATGAGCCGGGTCGTGGCGCAGGGAGACATGCGTCCCTTCGACACCACGCGCGGCGCCAGCAGCGAGGCCATGGAAGACCTGCGGCGAATCCTCGCGAGCCGGGAGGCCCTGTACGCCCGGGCCGATGCGGTCGTGGACACGGCCGCGCGGAGCGTGAAGCAATCCCTGAAAGACCTGGAACGAGCCGTTCCTTAACGCCCGTTCGATAGGAGTTTGAAAAATGAATGCAATGACCGAGCCCCTGCTGTTCAGGCAGGGCGGGCGCGAGCTGGTGAGCTTCGCCACCCATCCCTCGAAGTACCGCCACTGGACGCTCGCCGTCGACGGCGACGTGGCCCGCCTCAGGCTGGACATCGACGAGGATGGCGGCATCAAGCCCGGCTACAAGCTCAAGCTGAACAGCTACGACCTCGGCGTGGACATCGAGCTGCACGACGCGCTCAACCGCATCCGCTTCGAGCATCCGGTGGTGAAGGTCGTGGTGTTCGAGAGCGCCAAGGAAAAGATCTGGTGCTCCGGCGCGAACATCTACATGCTGGGCCTCTCGACCCACGCGTGGAAAGTGAACTTCTGCAAGTTCACCAACGAGACGCGCAACGGCCTGGAGGATTCCTCGCGCCACGAGGGGCTGAAGTCCCTCGCGGCCGTGACGGGTGCCTGCGCCGGCGGCGGCTATGAGCTGGCGCTGGCGTGCGACCGCATCGCGATGGTCGATGACCGCGTCTCCACGGTGAGCCTGCCCGAAGTCCCCCTGCTCGGCGTGTTGCCCGGGACCGGCGGCCTGACCCGGGTGACCGACAAGCGCAAGGTGCGGCGCGACCTGGCCGACATCTTCTGCACCACCAGCGAAGGGGTGCGGGCCGACCGCGCCAAGGACTGGAAGCTGATCGACGCCAACGCCAAGCCGCAACAGTTTGCGCAACTCGTCGCAAGCGAGATCGCGGCGCTGCGCGCGCAATCTCAACGTCCGGGCGGGCCGGGCATCGCGCTGCCGCCGCTCGCGCCGGTGATCGATGACGAGGGCTACCACTGGGGCATCGTCGATGCCCAGGTCGATCGCACCACCCGCATCGCGACCATCACGGTCAATGCGCCCAAGTCCGCGATCGAGTCCACGCCGGATGCCATCCAGGCGGCGGGCGCGGACTGGTGGCCGCTGCGGCTGGCGCGCGAACTCGACGACGCCATCCTCAACCTGCGCACCAACGAGCTGGAAGTCGGCACCTGGGTCATCAAGACCCGCGGCGACGCCAACCTGGTGATGCAGGCCGACCGCGTGCTCGAGCAACACAAGTCGCATTGGCTGGTGCGCGAAACCATCGGCGCGCTGCGCCGCACGCTCGCGCGCATCGACGTGACCAGCCGTTCGCTGATCGCGCTCGTGGACCAGGGCTCGTGCTTTGCCGGCACCTTCTATGAGCTCGCGCTGGCCTGCGACCGCATCTACATGCTGGACCTGCCCGACTCGCCCGACGCCGCACCCACGCTGCAACTCAACGCCGCCAACTTCGGGCGCTACCCGGCAGTGAACGGCCTCACGCGGCTGGCGACGCGCTTTTGCGAGGACGCGCAGACCATTGCCCAGCTCCAGGGCCTGCAGGACAGCGCGTTGCGCGCGGACCAGGCATTGGCCCTCGGCCTGGTGACGCTCACGCCCGACGACATCGACTGGGACGACGAGATCCGCATCCTGCTGGAGGAGCGCGCGTCGCTCTCGCCCGACGCGCTGACCGGCATGGAAGCGTCGCTTCGGTTTCCGGGCAGGGAAACCATGGAGACGCGCGTGTTCGGCCGCCTGTCCGCCTGGCAGAACTGGATCTTCATTCGCCCCAACGCCGTCGGCGAGGAAGGCGCACTCAAACTATTCGGAACCGGCAAGAAAGCCAGGTTCGACTTTCGTCGAATTTGATTGCGGGACAGACCTTCAGCTCCGTCCCCAACTGATTAGGAATATATGTCCAACATCGATCTGCAGGCCCTGATCCCCAACAACGTCCAGCTCGGCGAGAACCGCCAGCTGCAACGCGCCCTCGAGCACTGGCAGCCCGCCTTCCTCAACTGGTGGGACGAGATGGGCCCGAGCGACTTCAAGGCCAAGGAGGTTTACCTGCGCACCGCCGTCGGCGTGGACGCGCAGGGCTGGGCCAGCTACGGCTACACGCCCATGCCCGACTACCGCTGGGGCATCTTCCTGGCCGACAAGGAGGAAAACCGCAAGATCGGCTTCGGCGACTTCATGGGCCAGGACGTCTGGCAGGACGTGCCCGGCGAGTACCGCTCCACCTTCCGCCGACTGATCGTCACGCAAGGCGACACCGAGCCGGCCTCCGTCGAACAGCAGCGCCTGCTGGGCCACACGGCGCCCTCGCTTTACGACCTGCGCAACCTGTTCCAGGTGAACGTGGAGGAGGGGCGGCACCTCTGGGCCATGGTCTACCTGCTGCACGCGCACTTCGGCCGGGACGGCCGCGAAGAAGCGGAAGAACTCCTCGAGCGCCACAGCGGCGACCCCGACAAGCCGCGGATCCTGGGCACGTTCAACGAGCCGATGGACAACTGGCTGTCGTTCTTCATGTTCACGTACTTCACGGACCGTGACGGCAAGTTCCAGCTCAAGTCATTCGCCGAATCGGCATTCGACCCCCTGGCGCGCACCACGCGCTTCATGCTGACGGAAGAAGCGCACCACATGTTCGTCGGCGAAACCGGGGTGGGCCGCGTCATCAAGCGCACGCTCGAAGTGATGAAGGAGCTGGACACGGACGATGTTGCCACCCTGCGCCAGGCCGGCGTGATCGACCTGCCGACGGTGCAGAAGTTCATGAACTTCTGGTTCACCAGCTCGCTGGACCTGTTCGGCTCGGAAGCGTCGTCCAACGCCGCCAACTACTTCAGCAACGGCATCAAGGGCCGGCCGGACGAACCCAAGTTCGCGGACCACGTGGAATCGGACACCGAAATGCTCATCCAGGTGCCGGACGGGAGAGGCGGGATGAGGAACGAGACCATCACCGTGCGCAACGGCATCAACGAGATCACCCGACTGGAGTACGTGAAGGACTGCAACGTCGGCGTGACGCGCTGGAACATGGGCATCAAGCGCGCCGGCGTGGACTTCGAGCTGAAGCTGCCCTCCAGCCGCTTCCGCCGGCAGGTGGGCGCCTGGGCGGGCATCCCGACCCATCCCGAGGGCCATCCGATCAGCCAGGCCGAGTTCGACGCGAAGAAGGACCAGTGGCTGCCGACCGAAGCCGACCTTGCCTACGTCAAGAGCCTGATGCAGCGGGTGGCCGAGCCCGGCAAGATGGCCGCCTGGATCGCACCGCCGGATCGCGGCATCAACGCGCAGGCGGTGGACTACGAGTACGTGAAGCTCTGAAGAAAGCAGGCCGGGCCGGATAGAATGGCGGTCTCGGAGCGTAGCGCAGTCTGGTAGCGCATCTGGTTTGGGACCAGAGGGTCGTAGGTTCGAATCCTATCGCTCCGACCAATCAAGCCGTTGCGCCGCAGCGGCTTTCTTGTTTCCGCCGGCCGCATCCGCGGGTTGGCTTACGATCTGCGCCATGCGCATCCTGCTGGTCGAAGACGACAAGATCCTGGCCGACGCCTTGAGCCGGGCGCTGGTGCAGTCCGCCTACGCGGTGGACGTCGTCGAAACCGGCGAGGCCGCCGACAACGCGCTGGCGGTGTCGGCCTATGACCTCGCCATCCTCGACATCGGTTTGCCCGGCCTGAGCGGCCTGGACGTGCTGCGGCGCCTGCGTGGCCGCAAGTCGCCTGTCCCGGTGCTGCTCCTGACGGCGATGGACACGCTGGCCGATCGCGTGCGGGGCCTCGACCTGGGGGCCGACGACTACCTCACCAAGCCGTTCGACCTGCCGGAACTCGAGGCGCGGGTGCGCGCCCTGCTGCGCCGCGGCAGCGCCAATCCCGCGCCCTACCTGCACCATGGCCGGCTCTCCCTCGACACCGTGGGCCGGCGGGTGTTCCATGACAACACGCCGGTGGAGCTGTCCGCGCGCGAGCTCGCCGTGCTCGAACTGCTGATGATGCGCGAGGGCAGGGTGGTGAGCAAGGAGCTCATGGTCAACCACCTGTACGGGTGGGGCGACGAGGTCGGCGCCAACGCGATCGAGGTTTATGTGTACCGCATCCGCAAGAAGCTCGAGCCCCTGGGATGCGAAATCCGCACGGTGCGCGGCATGGGCTACCTGATGGAACGCATCGATGCACCCGGTTGAGCCCAGCCTGCGCCGCAAGCTGCTGGCCTGGCTGCTCGGGCCCCTGCTCATCCTGCTGGTCCTGGACACGGCATTCACCTACTGGACCTCGGTCAGCTTCTCCAACCTGGCGCACGACCGGTCGTTGCACGAGATCGCCCGGGAAGTCGTGCTCCACGTCAAGCCCAACGGAAGCGGGCCCCGCCTCGACCTGTCGCCCGCCGCCGAGAAGATCCTGCTGGTGGACCAGGACGACCGGGTGTTCTACAAGGTCACGTCCGCGGGGGGCGCGGTCATCGGGGGCGATCCGCAGGTGCCGGCGCCCCGGGACCTGCGGCCCGACAGCGACAAGCCGATGTTCTATGGCGGCACCCTGCACGGCGAGCCGGTGCGGGTGGTCGCGGCCTGGATGCGGTTCGGCGAAGGCGGCGCATCCGGCACCGCCCTCGTGCAGGTCGCCGAAACGCTGAACAAGCGCAACCGCCTCGCACGGGACATCCTCGCCAGCGTCGTGGTTCCGCAGCTGATCCTGATCGTGATGGCCACGCTTGCCGTCTACATGGGCGTGTCGCGCGGCCTGGGCCCCCTGGCTCGCCTCGAGCGGGCGGTGTCGCACCGGTCGCACCTGGACCTGAGCCCGATCGACGTGCGGGACGTCCCGGGCGAAGTGCGGCCGCTGGTCGACGAGGTCAACGAGCTGATGCTTCGCCTCGGCAAGACGCTCGACTTCCAGAACCGCTTCATCGCGGACGCGGCGCACCAGCTGAAGACGCCGGTGGCCGGCCTCAAGACCCAGATCGAACTGGCGTTGCGCGAGCCCGAGCCGGAGCGGGCGCGCCACTCGCTCGCGCAGCTGTACGTCTCCGCCGACCGCCTGTCGCGGCTGGTGCGGCAGCTGCTGACGCTGGCCCGCAACGAGCCCGGGGCCATGGATGCCCTGCAGTTGAAGGCGGTGGACCTCAACGCGTTCGCGCTGGAGATCAGCATGGAATGGGCGCCCCAGGCGATCAAGCACGGCGTCGACCTGGGTTTCGAGGGCGGCGGCGCGGTGATCATCAGCGCCGAGCCGGACCGGCTGCGTGAGCTGGTCAACAACCTCATCGACAATGCGGTGCGGTACAGCCGGCACGGAGGCCGCGTGACCGTCGCCGTCGCGCAAGCCGACGACGGGAAGGGGCAGCTGTCGATCAGCGACGACGGCCCCAGCATCCCCCCGGAGGAACGAACCCGGATCTTCGAGCGGTTCCACCGGCTGCTCGGGGGGCACGCCGACGGCAGCGGCCTCGGGCTGGCCATCGTCAGCGAGATCGCCTCCCTGCACGGCGCGCGCATCACGCTCGAAGAGGACCGGGATGGCGTCGGCAACACCTTCAGCGTGATTTTCCCGCCCCGCGCCGCCGAAGGCTGAGTGCAGCCGTAAGCTGGGCGACAGCTGGACGACATCTTGCCGACAGTCTGGCGGCAGAAGGGCGTAAGCGCCCCTACGTACCCTCGAAGCCATCGAGCCCGATCCGCGGTTCGGCCCCGTTTCGAGGAACACTGATGTCGCTGCTTGCCACCCCGGAGTTCTGGATTGCCCTGGTCCAGATCATCATGATCAATATCGTCCTGAGCGGCGACAACGCGGTCGTCATTGCACTTGCGTGCCGTGCGCTGCCGCCCGCGCAGCAGAAGAAGGCCATCCTGTTCGGCAGCGTCGGCGCGATCGTCCTGCGCGTCGTCCTGACGTTCTTCGCGGTCATGCTGCTCGGGCTGCCGTATCTCAAGCTGGTCGGCGCCGCCCTGCTGCTCTGGATCGGCGTGGGTCTCCTGAAGGGCGACGACGACGAGGACCAGCTCCAGGGCCACTCGAACCTGGTGGCCGCCGTCAAGACCATCATCGTGGCGGACCTCGTCATGAGCCTGGACAACGTGATCGGCGTGGCCGCCGCGGCCAAAGGCAGCCTGCCGCTGCTGATCATTGGCCTGGTCATCAGCATCCCGCTGATCATCTACGGCAGCACCCTGATCCTGAAGCTCATGGGACGCTTCCCGGTCATCATCACCGTCGGCGCCGGCCTGCTGGGCTGGGTGGCGGGCGAGATGGCGCTGTCGGATCCTTCCATCGCCGGGTGGGCCGCCGAGCGCCACACATTGCACATGCTGGCCCCCGCGGTCGGCGCACTCCTGGTCGTGGCGACGGGCAAGTGGCTGGTGATGCGGTCGCAACCCGCGGCCGAGGCGCCTGCACTCGACCGCGCCCCGAGCTGACCTCAAGGAGACCCGCATGAGAAATCTCCTGATTCCCATCGACGCCGACGCCGGCCGGACGAGGGCGGCGGTTGCCGAGGCGCTCGGCATCTGCGCCCAGGAGCCGGTCCACATCCACCTGCTAAGCGTGCAACCGCTCCTGTCCAGCCATGTGGCGATGTTCTTCGGGGAGGGCGAACTTCAGCAGACGCAGCTCGAGGCCGGCGCGCAAGACCTGGCCCCGGCCCGCGCGCTGCTGGACGCCGCGGGCGTCTCCTACACCGCCACCGTGAAGATCGGACGCAGCGCCGAAACCATCGCCCGTGTCGCCCGCGAATCGGGCTGCGACCGCATCGTCATGGGCCGCGAAGACCAGGGACTGGCCGGCAAGATCTTCGGCTCGCTCGCGCAGCAGGTGCGCCACCTCCTGAGCGGCGCCAGCGATTGCCAGGTGATCGGGTCCTGAAGCGGGTCGCCGGCGTAATCGGGACAGGCAGGCCTTCGCCGCGGCGAGCCCGGCGATAATTGCGTCTTCCTGCCCGTAGCTCAGTTGGATAGAGCACCGGCCTTCTAAGCCGGTTGTCGGGGGTTCGATTCCCTCCGGGCAGGCCACATCACGACAAGGGGAGCGCGAGAGGCATCTCGCGGACTGATCGACGCCGACGGCGTGAAGGCTGACGGCAGCGCCACGGCCGAGCGCAAGTCCGCGAGGCCGGGCTGGGCGGTCGCGACTGCAGGCGTGACCACACTCAGGGCCATGCTGCCCATCAGAACCGCTTCGACCTGCGCCGCGTCCCCCCAGTCCAGGCTGCCCAGGCTTTCGAAATGGGACATGAAAGAGGGGGCGATCCCGGGCCGCGGCGGGCCATCCCAGCCCAGCCCAGCGGCTCGGCGGAAATCAATGTCAGTGTGGCCACCGCGCTCGACCTGTGGACCGCCAGCCATTGGCCGATGTAACCACCCAGCGACATCCCCACAACGTGCGCCTGCCTGATGCCGAAACAAGCCAGAACTTCGACCAGATCCTGCGCCAGCGCTTCAACCGAATACGCGGCCGCTCCCAGGCCAAAGGTCGTCGACTGGCCGGTGTCGCGATGATCGTATCGCAGCACAAAAAAGCCCTCTGCGGCCAGTCGTTCGCACAGCCGGGCGGGCCATCCCAGCATGCTTGCTGTGGCGCCCATGATCAGGACGATGGCCGGGTTCGCCGCATCCCCGAATGTCTCCGCTGCAATCTGTACCGGGCCCGCGGGAATCACATGCCTTGCGCGTCTCGGTGCGACGGTGCCGTTGCGCGGCGATCCTTTGATTGGATTGTTCATTCGAAGCGGGTGGCCTTGACGAAAACGACTACGCTCATGCTCGACTCGTTTCCGGTTGCGGGCGGGTATCGGCCCATGCCAGTACGACGATTCACGGCAGCCGATTTCGACGCCCTGGACGTCTTGATACAAAACAGCTCCAAGACTCGGCATCAAGCGCGGCTGCGAACGGCGCGAGACTGTTACGTGTCGTGCGGCGGCAAGAACCGGAACATCACGTGCGCATCGACGTACGCAGTGTGGGGCGCACTCCAAAGTGAATGAAACGTCTCCCGGTCGAAGCCATCCGCGAAAGGCAAACTGTCCCTTTGGGCCATGACGGACCGGAAGACGGCCCACATGGCCTCCATGTCGGCCGGGGTTGCCTGTCGAATCATCATGATGGTGAAAAGGACACCAGACATCGCCCCTGTCGTGCAAGGCATTGTGCGGCACGATGAGGACGCGCGGTGATGGCGGCTGAACGATCGTCCTCGAACGAACGGCCGCTTTCGGCCATCACGCCGTCGCGACCGCCCGCGGGCGGTGGAGCGCCACTTACTGTGCGCCGTTGCTGACGGCGGCTTTGAGTGTGGCGCCTGGGACGAACTTGACGGTCGTCGACGCGGCGATCGTCAGCGGCTCGCCGGTGCGCGGGTTCCGTCCGGTGCGCTCGCTGCGAGCGCTCGTCTTGAAGCTTCCAAAGCCGGTGATTGCCACTTCGCCTCCTGCTGCCATCTCTTTCGAGATGATGCCGATGAGGGCCTCGAGGGCCCGGCCGGTTGCTGCTTGCGACTCGCCCGTTGCGGCGGACATGGCTTCGATGAGTTCGGTTTTCTTCATGCATTTTCCTTGGCGACAAAGGGCGCGAGTTTAGGCCAGATCGCCCGGAAACACTCCGTCACCTGTTTGCCCGGTCGTAGCCGGGGTACGACCGCTTCGGCGTCACGTCCGTGTCACGGCAGGTTGGCAATCTACCGGGTTTCAACGACCCGAGGAGTTTCATGAAAACCAGAATGGCCGCCGTCGCGGCCTTGTGCCTGCTTGCCGCCGCTTCTGCCTCCGCGCAGCAGGCTTACCCGGCTACGCTCGCCGGACATGCCGTCCTGCCGGCCGCCAGCTTCATCCCCGCGCCCAAGGACGCACCGCAGGACTTGCAGGTCAGCGGCAAATTCACCACCGGCGTGCGCGTCGAGAAGCTGAACAGCATCGAGGGCCAGTCAGGTGGCCGCAACACCGGGCTGTCGGTGCCGTTCAAGGGCCAGCCGGTGCAGGGGCATTCGGGCATCAAGCGCATGGCCGATGGCAGCTACTGGCTGCTGACGGACAATGGCTTCGGCTCCAAGGTCAATTCGCCCGATTCCATGCTGTTCCTGAACCGCTACGCGGTGGACTTCCAGGGCGGCGGCCTCAAGCGCGTGGAGACCGTCTTCCTGCACGACCCGGACCGCAAGGTGCCGTTCCGCATCGTCCACGAGGGCACGAAAAAGCGCTACCTGACCGGCAGCGACTTCGACACGGAGAGCTTCCAGATCGCCAACGGCCATTTCTGGATCGGCGATGAGTTCGGGCCGTTCCTGATCAAGGTCGACATGAAGGGCAAGGTGGTGGCCGTGTTCGAGACCCAGGTCGACGGCAAGGCCGTCCGCTCGCCCGACCATCCGGCTGTGACCACCCCCGGCGCGCCCGGCGGTTCGGTGGCGTTCCAGGTTCGCCGATCCAAGGGCTACGAAGGCATGGCCGCCAGCAAGGACGGCAGCAAGCTGTACGCGCTGCTGGAAGGCGCTCTGTGGGACGATCAGGCGAAGGCTGCCGAAAGCGTGGACGGCAAACAGTACCTCCGGGTGCTGGAGTTCGACGTGAAGAGCGAGAAGTGGACAGGCCGTCATTGGAAGTACGTGCTCGAGGCAAACCATCACGCCATCGGCGACTTCAACATGATCAGCGACACGATGGGCCTGGTCATTGAGCGCGACAACGGCGAAGGCACGGCCGACAAAGCCTGCCCGGAGGGCCAGAAGGCCGCGACCTGTTTCCATGACCTGGCGAAGTTCAAGCGCATCTACAAGGTGGAACTGGCCGAAGCCAACGTCAATGCGCCGCTGAGGAAGGTCGCCTACATCGACCTCATGCAGATCGCGGATCCTGGCAAGCTGGCGCGCAAGCCGCTGACCAACGGTGTGCTCACGTTCCCCTTCTTCACGATCGAGAATGTGGACATCGTGGACGACCGCCACATCGTCGTGGGGAACGACAACAACCTGCCGTTCTCCTCCAGCCGCGACCCGGGCCGCGCGGACGACAACGAATTGGTCCTGCTCGAGGTGGGGGACTTCCTCAAGGCCACAGGCGCGCCAATGGGTGGTGCACGCGGGCCAACTGCGAAGTGATGGACGAGAGCGGCTGCCCGGCTCATAACACATCCGGGCGGCCAGGCTGTCCATGCCAACGGGGGATAGGGGTGTTGATAACCGTGTAGACATCTTCCCGGATCGGCATTGCGCCTGGCTTTGCGGGCCGTGCCTCTTCTTTGAGCAGCTGCCAAAAAATATTTGGTGCCATGCTCCGCGATACGACTCCATGCAGCGTGAGCTCGTCGAGTTCATGGAGCGAAAATCCGGCAACACTGCGCTAACCGACGTCTGCGTCCGAAAGAGCCCATGCACGAAATTCGTACCGAGATCGAGATCGAGGCGACTCCTGCCCGCGTCTGGAGCGTGCTCACGGAACATTATTTTGAACTGATGCCTTCCGGGCATGAGCACACAAGGCTCGTGCACGGCGAGAAGTTTTCAGGTCTGATGGTTTTCATGGCGAAGTCGAGCCTGGAAGGAGGAACCCGCGCGGGGTTCAATGCCATGAACAAGGCGCTGAAGGCGCGCGCAGAAGCTCATTTGTGAACCGCGGCTTGTCGGGCCCGTGGACGAGAACAGGCACTCCGGTCTCCGTGAGCGGAATTCCGCTCGGTGGCGACCGCCCGCCGAACATGAGCCGGACGAGGCCCCGATCACCATCGTCTGCGAACCGCTCCGTCTCAGGCCGCGCGTCCCTCACCCGCTTCCTCGTAGGTCCGACCGTCCCGAATCTGGTAGATCCGCTCGAACGTCGGGATGATCTTTTCATCGTGGGTGACGACAATGATGGCCGTCTGGAATCGTTGCGCCATCTCGTTCAGGATGCGGATCACGGTCATCGCCCGCTCGCTGTCGAGGGGTGCCGTCGGCTCGTCCGCGAGAATGATGGGTGCCCGGTTGACCAGCGCCCGCGCAATCGAGACACGCTGCTGCTCGCCGCCCGACAGCTGCGCCACCTGCGCTTGTGCGCGATGGCCGACATCCAGCGCCGCCAGCATCGCCCGCGCCTGGTCGCGTGCCTTGCCGTTGGACATGCCGGCGAGCATCGGCAGCAGCGCGACGTTGTCGGTGACATCGAGGAACGGAATGAGGTAGGGCGCCTGGAACACGAAGCCGATGCGGTCGCGCCGCAACGACCGCAAGTCGGTGACCCTCCAGCCGTTGTCATAGATCGTCTCGCCGGCCAGCGCCATGCGGCCCGCCGTGGGTTCGACCACGGCGCCGAGGCACTTCAGTAGCGTGCTCTTGCCGGACCCGCTGGGGCCGATCAGTCCCACGACCTCGCCGGGCCGGATGACCATGTCCACGCCCTTCAGGGCGTCGACCGCCGCATCGCCCTCGCCATAGCGCTTCGTGAGTCCGCTGATCTCGATCGCCGGCTGCATCTAGCCCCCGATCGCCGCCGCCGGATCGACGCGCAACGCCGCGCGGATCGCAATGACGCTGGCGAGCGCGCAGATCACCAGCACCAGCAGGGCGCCACGCACCGCGTCCCCGGGCAGCAGCAGCACGTACTTGGGAAAGATCGGCGCCCACAGCCCTGCTGCGGCCCGGCCGACGACAAAGCCCATCGCGCCGAGGCCGAGCGCCTGCTGCAGGATCATCCCGGCAATGGTTCGGTTGCGGGCGCCGATCAGCTTCAGCACCGCGATCTCGCGGACCTTGTTCAGTGTCATCGTGTAGATGATGAAGGCGACAATGGCAGCGCTGACCACCGAGAGGATGACGAGAAACATGAAGATCTGCTTCGCCGACGTGGCTATCAGCTTGGCGACCAGGATCTCGTCCATGTCGGCGCGCGTGTACGCCTCCAGGTGTTTCCAGCGCCGAATCTGGCCCGCGACCACGGTTTCATCGGCGGACGGGGCGAGCCGCAACAACACGACGTTCACGTGATGGCTGTTGGCCTGACTCGCCTGTACCGCTTCGAGCAACCCCGGTACGCCAGGGCGATTGAACGCCGGATTGGCAGCGGTGCGCGCACGCTCGTTGACGAGAGCGTCGTTGTCCTTCAGGAACTGCACCTCCTGCGCATCCTTGAGCGGGACGAAAATCATCGGATCGCCGCCCGACGACACCATGCGCCGCGTCAGGCCGACCACCGCGTACTCGTGGCGGCGGATGCGGATGCGCTCGCCCAGCGCAAGCCCGGTCCGCACATCGGCTATCGCCTCGTAGTGCGACCGGGTGATGGGGCGGCCGGCGACGAGATACCCAGGATCGCCGGGATGTCCCGGCTCAAAGCCGACGAGCATCACGCGCACGTCGCCGCGTGCGTGCTGGACCTGCATCGTCAGGTAGGTCACGTTTCCGGCGGCGGCGACACCGGGGACGCCGAGCAGGCTGCGATAGGCGTCGTCGCGCACGCTCGACGGCTCGGCGTACGGCCCGAGCGTGTCACGTTGCACGACCCACAGATCGGCGCCGCCGATGGCGAGCAGCGCCTGCCCGTCGTCAACCAGGCCGCGATAAATGCCGGCCATCGACAGCGTGAGGCCAATGAGCAAACCGAGTCCGAGTCCGGTGAAGACAAACTTTCCCCAGCCGTGCAGGATGTCGCGCGCGGCGAGATTGATCATTGTCCGGAACGAACGATGGCGTTGACGACCTTCACCTTGACGTCCGGCTTCAAGGCCTGCTCGCTGTGCACGACGACCTCGTCGCCGTCGACGAGACCGTCGACTATCTGGCTGCGCCCGTCCAGCGTCGTGATACCGACCTTCACCGGCCGGAACGTGACGCGGCCGTCGTTGAATCGCCACACGCCATCCTGCCGGTCCACCCGTTTCACTGCGGCCGCGGGCACCGAGAGGGCGTTGGCGAGCTCCGCGATGTGAATCGTCGTCTCGACCAGGTCGCCAACGGAGACGGCTTCCGGCCGGGTGGCGAAACCGATGTTGACGATCCGCTCCTCCGTGACGGCATCACTCACCAGGTCGACGCGCTGCACCTCCCCGCGGTAGGCGCGTTTCGGGTCGGAGCGCAGCACGATCCTGGCTGCCTGGCCCACGCGGACTCCTCCGGACTGCGCCTGATCGATCCGCGCCCTGACCCACAGGGTCGCCGGGTCGATGACCTGCACGACCGCCTGGCCGGCGACGACCGTCGTCCCGGGCTCGGCCCACCGGGCGCTGACCACGCCATCGACCGGGCTCACGAGCCGGGCCTGCGTACGCAGCTTGCCGATGCCGGCGACATCGGCCTGCGCCCGTTCGTGGTCGCGTCGTGCCGCCGCGACCTGGGCCACCGCCGCGTCCACGCCCGCCTTCGCGGCATTGGCTTCGTGCGCCTTGGCGTCGGCGGCTTCCTGGCTGAAGAACCCCTGGGCGTGCAGTTCCATGTAGCGCCGTGCACCCGACGTGGCGACTTGGGCACGGCTCTGGGCCTCGGCCAACTGGGCCTGCGCCGCGCGGATCGTGCTCGCCGTTCGCTGCACCGCCAACTCGCCGCTGGTGACGCGGTCCGTGAGGTCGACCGGATCGAGTTCGGCGACCAATTGCCCCGCCCTGACCGCATCGCCTTGATCGACCAGCACTCGCAGGACGCGGCTGGCGACCGCGGGTCCGAGCGCATACCCGCGACGCGCCTCGACCGTGCCGATGCCAAAGGTGCTCGCAACCAATGGGCCTTGCTCCAGCTTCGCCACCGTAACCTTTGCCGGGGCAAGAGGTCCTTGGCTCGCCACCAGCCAGCCAAGCAGCACCGCGACCCCGATACCCGCGGCAACAAGCGTCGCCTGGCGGCCGAGCTTCAGGTTCACGACTCTCTCCCCCCGCGATAGCCGTCGAGAAGGAGCGCGAACAGCTTGCGTGCCCGCTTCACCATTCCCGCCTCGTCGCCGGCGAGTGAGGCCTCGATGACGAGGCCCTGTACGGCCCCAATGAACAACACCGGTGCCAGCGTCGCATCGAGGTCACGCGCAAGCTCACCTGCGGCCTTCGCTTGCGTGAAGAGAAGCGTGAGCCGTTGGCGATACGAATGGATCATCGCGCGCACCTCGGTGCGCACCGGCGAGTCTCCCGGGTACTGCATCTCGTGGAACATGACACGCGCCACGCCCGGGTTCTCCGCGATGAAGGCCACATGGGCAAGGAACGCCCGCTCGACCTTTGCCATTGGCGAGTCAGCCTTTTCGACGGCCGCCGCGACCGCCGCGCCGAGCGATTCGCGCACCCAGGCAAAGACTGCGAGCCAGATGGCCTGTTTGTCGGGGAAATGCCGGAACACGGCGCCCTGCGTGAGGCCCATGCGATCAGCGATCGCCTGCGTCGTGATCGCATCGGGGCCGCGCTCGCGGGCCAGCGCGAGGACCGTGGCGACGATCTCCTGCTGCCGCTGGCCCGTGGTCAGGCGGTGGGGGTGCGCGGTGGAAGCTACGGTCGGAGCAGGCATGGATTCAAGGGAACGCGGTTGCTTGAAAGTAAGTATTCAAATACTATCTTACTGAAGCAGCCATCGTTTGGCAAGCCTTGCATCCCACCGGGGCACGAGATAGTCCGCCTGCGTGAACTTCCCTCGCTTGCCCCCACTGTCCGGGTGGCTCAGCACGGCAGCAGGCTCGGCTGACTCGCCATAGCCGAAAAAACTGACATTTGTCCTGGGCGCGCAGGACAAAACTCCCTGCATTCGCCGTGGCCCGTGAGTCACAGTCGATCAATCAAGAAACTCCTTGGTCGGGATCAGTGGAGGCAGCCGTCGTGAAAGTCGTATTGTTCTGCGGAGGCTTGGGGATGCGCATCCGGGACGCGGAAAACCTGCCCAAGCCCATGGTGCACATTGGTTACCGGCCCTTGCTGTGGCACGTGATGAAGTACTACGCACATTGGGGGCACAAGGATTTCATTCTCTGCCTGGGACATCGGGCCGACGCGATCAAGAACTACTTCCTCAACTACAACGAGTGCGTGTCCAACGATTTCGTGCTCTCCGCGGGTGGCAAGAACCTGCAGCTGCTGAGCAGCGACATCGACGACTGGCGCATCACCTTCGCGTACACGGGGATCAGCTCGAACATCGGCGAGCGGCTGAAGGCGGTCGAGAAGCACCTGGAAGGGCAGGAGGAGTTCCTCGCCAACTACAGCGATGGCCTCACGGACCTGCCCCTTCCCGAGCAACTGGAGCACTTCCGCCGACAGAACAAGGTGGGCAGCTTCCTGTGCGTGCGGCCCAACCTCAGCTACCACGTCGTTTCCCTGCAGCAAGGCACCCACCTCGTCTCGGACATCCGGGCCATCGACAGCATCGACCTGCGCGTCAATGGCGGGTACTTTATTTTCAGGAAGGACATCTTCGAGTACATCGGCGCCAAGGAGGAACTGGTGGAGGAGCCGTTCCAGAGGCTGGCCCGCGACAAGCAGTTGATCGGCTACCCCTACGACGGCTTCTGGGCGAGTATGGACACCTTCAAGGACCACCAGCACCTGGAGAGCCTGTACGCGACGGGGATGGCGCCCTGGGAAGTGTGGAAGACGAATGGCAATGCGTAGCCGCCGTGTGTCCGCGGTGGAGGTCGTATGGTGCCGCTGAGGCTGCCCCAGGATCCGGCAGTCCCCCTGAAGTTGCTGTGCCTGGGCGCGCACGCGGACGATATCGAAATCGGCTGTGGCGGAACCCTGCTGCAACTGCTCTCCGCGCGCTCCAACGTGCGAGTCGTCTGGGTGGTGTTCAGCTCCGCAGGCGCCCGCGAGGCTGAAGCACTCGCCAGCGCCTCGCTCTTCCTCGAGCGCGCGCGGCAGAAGAACGTGTCCCCCATGAAGTTCCGCGACGGGTTCTTCCCTTGGCAGGGGGAGCGCATCAAGGAGTCCTTCGAGGAGCTGAAAAAAGAGCTGTGTCCGGATCCGGACCTGATTTTCACCCATCACCGCGACGACCGGCACCAGGACCACCGGGTCATCAGCGACATGACATGGAACACATGGCGCGGCAACCTCATTCTTGAATACGAGATCCCCAAGTACGACGGGGACCTCGGCAGGCCCAACCTTTTCGTGCCGCTGGCGAAGAAGACGTGCGAGCGAAAGATCAGGCACATCCTCGACACCTTCCAGACCGAAAGCAACAAGGCCTGGATGAGTGAAGACACCTTTTGGGCGATGTTGCGGCTGCGCGGCGTGGAATGCGCAGCCCGCGAAAGGTATGCCGAAGCATTTCATTGCCGCAAGCTCACGCTCGACACCCACGAGACTGGGCCCTGGGGCGATTTTTCACCTGCGACAGGGAGCGATTCGGAATGAAATTGTTCGTCACCGGAGTGGAGGGCTATATCGGCTGTCTTCTCGCGCCGATGCTCCAGGCGCGTGGCCACGACGTGGTCGGTTTCGATACCGGCTACTACAGGGACGGGTGGATGTTCAGCGACCGCGCGCTCGTGCCGGGCTTTCCGCGCACGATCAACCGGGACATCCGCGAGATCGGGCTCGATGACCTGCGCGGGATGGACGCGGTCGTCCACATGGCCGAATTGTCCAACGATCCGCTGGGCGAAAACGACCCCGAGCTGACTTACCTGATCAACCACCGCGCATCGGCGCGCCTGGCCGGACTGGCCCGGGAAGCCGGGGTGAAGCGGTTTGTCTACACGTCTTCCTGCAGTGTCTACGGCCTTTCGGACGGCCGGAAGGCGATGACGGAATACTCGCCCACCCATCCGCAGACTGCGTATGCGAGGTGCAAGACACTGGTGGAGCGCGACGTCATGGCCATGGCTTCACGGGGCTTCTCGCCCACCTTCCTTCGCAACGCGACCGCTTACGGCGCGTCGCCGAGGATGCGCTTCGATATCGTCCTGAACAATCTCTGCGGCATGGCGGCGACCACAGGGAAGATCGTGATGACCAGCGACGGCACGCCGTGGCGACCGCTCGTCCACGTGCTGGACATCTGCGAAGCCATCGCCTGCGTGCTCGACGCGCCGCAGGATGCCGTTCACGCGGAGGTCTTCAACGTCGGGCACGACGCGGACAATTACCAGGTTCGGGAGATTGCGCAGATCGTGGCGCAAGCCTATCCGGGCTGCGAACTCGCATTCGGCCCCCCCGGCGGGGACAATCGCAGCTATCGCGTGAGCTTCGCCAAGATCCGCGAGCAATTGCCCGGCTTCCAGTGCAGGTGGGATGCGCGCCAGGGAGCACGGCAGCTGCATGACGTGTTCGAACGCATAGGCTTCGACGCGCCGACGTTCAACGCGCGGCCTTTTACCCGCCTCAAGCAGATCAAGTACCTGCTGGCATCGGGCCAGGTCGACAAGAACCTCTTCTGGAGGCAGTGAGCTTACGTCTTCAGGAGAGGCCGCATGCTGATATCGGTGACCTCCGCGGTGCGTGCCAGCGTCAAGGCGTGGACCGCCATCTCGGCGACGTCCTGGGGCTGCATCAGCAACTCCGGCCGGTAGGGCTTGCCTTCGTAGGCATGGACGGCGGCCTGCATCGGGCTGGCGGTGCGACCCAGGAACAGGCTGACGACCCGCACACCGTCCGGATTGACCTCCTCCCGCAGGCTGTCGGCGAGCGCCTTGAGCGCATGCTTGCTGGCGGCGTATTGGCTCGCGCTCGCCAGGGCCCTGAGTCCTGCGCTCGAGTTCACGAACAGCACCTGGCCTCGTCGCGCCCTGAGTGCCGGCAGGAGTGCCCGGGTCACCACATAGGGCGCGCGCACATTGACCCTGTACTGGTCATCCAGCTGGTCCGCACCGGCGGCGTCGACGGCGCCCCGCGCGATGACACCGGCGCCATGGACGAGGATGTCCACCGAACTGAAATCCCGCGCGATCGAGGCAAGGAGCCGGTGCACATCCGCATCGACCGCCAGATCGGCCTCGTAGCAGCGGTGCTGCGCGCCTTCGCCGCCGGCGGCGCTCACCACCGCCTGCAACGTTTCCAGCTTTCTTCCCACCAGGCAAAGCCGCGCGCCCTGGGCGGCGAGCGCCAGCGCGATGGCTTTGCCAATCCCGCTGCTGGCCCCCGTCACCACCGCAAGCTGGTCTCTCAGTGAGTTCATGGTGTGTGCGGCGCGGCCACGGGTTCGGCATCCCGCACCGGGGCGAGCAGATCACCGTGCAACAACCTTGATGCCGCCTCGTGGATGACCCCGAAAGGCAGCCCCGAGCGTTGCGCGATGTCCAGCAGGCTGGAGCTGCCGTCAGACATGTTCAGGACCCACAACATGGCCAGCTGCAGTTGCTCCGCGCCGGGGCCGCCGATGCTGCCGTACAAGCCGCGCTTTCCCAGTTGCGGCTCGCACTTGGGGTTCAGGTTCAGGTAGGCGCGGTTGTGTTCGAGCACCTCGAAGACGCCGAGGACCTTCGAGAAGGAATCAGCCAGCGCAGCCGGATCGACGAAATCAAGATCGTCGGCCGAGGTGTGATATTGCGGAAAGCTGCCGTGCCGGCTCCGCATGAGGCAACCCACCGGCAGGTTGAAACCGGGAGAACAGTACTGTCGCTCGTCATAACCATACGGAGAGAACTCCAGGATGGTGTGCCCGTCCGACGTGTGATGGAGAACGTGGCGCATCGCGCGGTCGATCTCCGCGTCCCCGCGCCGGCTCTTCTTGTAGGTGAGACCTCCCCGGTCCCCTACGCAGGTCAGGACCAGCCCGTGCTGGACCCTGCAGGCCTTGTCTTCGTTCAGGGCGAGCCAGGTGATCGAGCCGATCGTGCCGGGAATGAACAGGAAACGGTAGGAATAGCGCAGCGGCACGCCGGCGAGCGCTGACGCCAGGAACGTCGCCAGGGCCACGCCGGAGAGATTGTCATTGCACAGGGAAGGATGGCAGGCATGGCAGGAAACGAGCACCTCCTGCGCCGATGCCCCCTTCAGCAGGCACTCGCCGTAAGTGAGGTGCCCGTCCTGCAACGTGGAGTCGATGCAAACGTCGTACTCGTCTTCGGGCAACTGTTCCAGCTGCCGGTGCGGCAGGCAGAAACCCCAGGACTCCTCGTAGTAAGTCGTGCGATAAGGAATCCAGTCGGGCTGGTCGGGCAGGGTGTGGAGGTGGGGACGCAACTGCGCCAGTGACATCTTCTGGTGAACGGGGACGCTGTAGTTCACGACGTGCAGGTTGTGCCGCCGAAAATCGATCACCCGCGCTCCGCTCGAGTTCTTCACATAAGCGTCCCGGATGTTCCACTCGCGCGGCACCGTCCAGTCGAACACCTTGGTGCCACTGGGCACTTCGCGCACCTCGAGAGGCACCTGCATTTTCAGCCGAGCCATCGTCTGGCGAAAGCCGTCACCGGTGATGCTGCGGCAAATGGGATACAGCTCCGCCATCAGCGCATGGATGGCGGAACCCAGCCGCTGCGCGTCGAACCCGGCTCGAACACTGACGATATTTGTGGTCGGGTCGGGCATTGGGGTGGGCGCCACCGGGCGGCGATCAGCCGACGAAGTCGGGATAGTTGCGGTCGCGCTCGAGGATGACCGACACACCCGACTTCCATTCGATGCCGAACGCGGGGTCGTTGTATCGCACCCCGCGGGCGTGCTCGGCCGAATACGCCCGGGACATCTGGTAGAAAACCTCGGTGTTGTCCTCGAGGGTCTGGAATCCGTGGGCGAAGCCTTCCGGCACGTACAGCGACCGGTGGTTCGCCGCGCTCAGCACCTCGCCCAGGTGCTGCCGGTAAGTGGGCGAGCGCGGCCGGAGATCGATGATGACGTCATACAGCGAGCCGGCGGTGCAGCGCACCAGCTTGGCTTCTTCGAAAGGGGCTGCCGAGTAGTGCATTCCGCGCAGAGTTCCCTTGCGGTGGTTGAAGGCCACGTTGCACTGCGCGATCGCTGAATTGAGGCCCAGCGCACGGAACTCCTCCTCGCACCAGGAGCGGGCGAAGAAACCACGTTCATCCTCGCGCTCGTCCAGGTCCACGAGATAGGCGCCCTTGAGCTTCGTTGGCGTGAAGATCACTGGAAGACCTCCACTTCGGGAATGGGCACCACGAACTGCCCGCCCCATTCACGGATGTACGACAGCTGTTCACGTATCTCGCCCTTCAGGTTCCAGGGCAGGATCAGGACGTAGTCGGGCTGCGTCTCGCGAATCTTCTCGGGCGGAAAGACCGGGATGTGGGTGCCGGGCAGGAATTTCCCATGCTTGTAGGGGTTGCGATCGACCGTGTAGTCGATGAAATCGGCGCGGATGCCGCAGTAGTTCAGCAGCGTGTTGCCTTTACCCGGAGCGCCGTATCCGGCGATGGACTTGCCGGCCCGCTTGGCGTCGATCAGGAACGCCAGGATTTTTCGCTTCGTCTCCTTCACTTTTTCGTCGAAGGAGAAATAGGTTTGCAGCCGCGTCAGCCCGGCCGTCTCCTCGCGGTCGGCCAGTTCGCGCACGCGTTGGCCGACCGTGTGCAATTGGTCTTCGGTGTGCCTGGCATAGACCCGTAGCGAACCGCCGTGCGTGGGAAGTTCCTCCACGTCGAACACGGTCAGCCCGAACCGGGCCAGGATCCGGGCTGTGGTGAGGAAGGAGAAGTACGAAAAATGCTCGTGATAGATGGTGTCGAACTGATTGCTCTCCATCAGCCGCATGAGGTGAGGGAACTCCAGTGTGATCACTCCATGGGGTTTGAGCAGCGTCTTCATGCCCTCGACGAAGCCGCAAAGGTCGGGAACCTGGGCCAGGACATTGTTTGCGACGATCAGGTCGGCCTGCTTGCCGTCACGCGCCATCCCGGCGGCCAGGTCGCGGCCGAAGAACTTCACCAGCGTCGGAATGCCCTTGCGGCCGGCTACCGCCGCGACGTTGGCCGCGGGCTCCACGCCCAGAACCCCGACGCCTTGGTCCATGAAATACTGCAGCAGGTAGCCGTCGTTGCTCGCCAGCTCCACTGCCAGGCTGCGCGCCCCCAACCCGAAGCGCCGGACCATCGACTCGGTGTAGGCCCTGGCATGCGCAAGCCAACTGTCGGAGTACGACGAGAAGTATGCGTACTCGCTGAAGATGGCTTCCGGGCTGACGTATTCCTCCAATTGGACCAGGAAGCAGTGTTCGCACACGAATACGTGCAATGGATAGAACGCCTCCATCCTGTTCAGCTGGTCCGCGGCCAGAAATGATTCGCAGGGTGGCGACATGCCCAGGTCGGCAAATGTGTGGCGCAGGGGAGCGCCGCAGAAGCGACAGGACGCGCACGGGGCTGACTGCCTGGCCATGGGATTTCCCTTTGAGATGGCACTGATTTCAGGTGATGTCGACGATTCTGCCGGTAAATCGCCCGGCAGTCACAGGACACGACTCCCGATATTGTGTGTTCCTGCGCGGCCGTTGCACTCTCCCGTCCAAGGGACGAGCTGAAATGAAGTAGAACTGATTCCTCGGACCGGGCGGCGACACCGGAAAACAAAAATATGTTGTGAACTTCGATTAGCGAAGAGCAGGGAAGAGATAGGATTTCAATCCATATGAGGATTGCCCTAACCGTTCTGCCGATGTATAGCATTGCCCTGGCCGCCAGGGCTTGTGCGATGGGCGAAACGTGAGTGCTCCAGGCGATGCGAATTTACCGCGATTCCCTGCCCCCAACGAGCTCCGGCACGCGCGCGCCCTGGTGGCTGTTGAGAGCGACGCTGGATCCCGTGGTGTCCGTCGCCGTCTACCTGGCGGCCATTCGAATCTGGAAGGGTCCGATCACGCAGGATGACTTGTTCATTCTCTGTTTCAGCTTCGCGTTGATGTTCCCCGGCGAGATTTCCTTCCGGCGATTCTCCTGGCTGGTGGCCCGCGATATCCTGCTGCGGTGGCTGACGGTGGGGGCTGGTGTGGTCCTGTTCTGGGCCGCCAAGATGGCATTGCTGAAGACAGGCCTGCAGGCCGAGGGAAACGTGATCGCCACCTGGTTGATTGCGGCGCCCATCGCACAGTTCATTGTCCATTCCATGACGCCCCGTCTCGCGCCGTTGGTGCTTCCCCTCTATCCCAAGGCCAGGGTCGTTGTCGTCGGGGTGAACGGCGTCGCGCGGCGGTTGGCCCAGCTGATCAAGGAAGGGGAGGCGGGGGGCCAGCAGTTCATCGGATTCTTCGACGACAGGGAGCCGGGCCGGCTTGGCTCGCTCGCTGCGGCCGCGGTGATTGGCCGTGTGCATCAGGTCAGCGATTACGTGAAGACCCACCAGATCAACTCCATCTACATCTCCATGCCGATGGCAAGCCAGCCCCGCATCGTGAGCTTGCTGGAGTCGCTGCGGGACACGACAGCGTCGGTCTATTTTCTTCCCGACATCTTCATTGCCGACCTCATACAGGGGAGGGTAACCACCATGGCCGGCCTGCCGGTGGTGTCGGTCTGCGAAACGCCGTTCGACGGGGTTGCCGGAGCGGTCAAGCGCGGGTTCGACCTGTTGCTGGTCCTGGGCTCGTTGCCCGTGCTGCTGCCGCTGATGATCGCTATCGGTTTGCTGGTCCGCGCGACTTCCCCGGGGCCTGCGATCTTCAAGCAAAGGAGGTACGGTCTCGATGGACGGGAGATCGTGATCTGGAAATTCCGGACCATGAGCACCCTGGAAGACGGCCATACCACGTACACGCAGGTCACGCGTGAAGACTCCAGGGTGACGCCGCTGGGAAAATTCCTGCGCCGCACGTCACTGGACGAGCTGCCCCAGTTGCTGAATGTCCTGTGCGGCTCTATGAGCCTGGTCGGGCCTCGTCCCCATGCGCTGGCGGTGAACGAACAATACCGCAAGCTCATCCCCGGTTACATGGTGCGCCATAAAGTCAAGCCCGGCATCACCGGATGGGCGCAGGTGAACGGCTGCCGCGGGGGCGATGACCTCGATTCGATGCGCAGGCGCACCGAATACGACCTTGCCTACCTTCGGTCCTGGAGCCTTTGGCTCGATCTGCTTATCGTCGCCAAGACCGCAAGGATGCTGATCTTCGGTGACGAACGGGCGTATTAGCATGCTGCCGAGCAGACCGCTACAGGTGCCCCGTTGAAAGTGCTCCACGTCGCGCAGACCGCTCAGGGAGGCGTGGGGAGCTATCTGGAAGAAGTGATGCCGCTCCAGGCCCGGGCGTATGGGGCCGATTCCGTCCGTGCCGTGTTGCCGGCCGAACACGCGGCGGCTTTCCCGGGCCTATTGCCCCGATGGCTGGTGACATTCCCGGCACCCAGAGGGCGCTTGCTGAGCACCTGGCGGATGACCGTCGCGGCGGTCGACATGGTCCGGCGCTGGAAGCCGGACGTCGTTCACCTGCACTCCACATTCGCCGGTCTCGCGTTGCGGCCGATCCTGCAGCTGTTTTCCGAGAGAGCCCTCGTGGTTTACTGCGCCCACGGGTGGTCATTCGACCGGCGAGTTGGTCGTTCGCAGATCCGGCTGACGCGGTTGGCAGAGCGGTTGCTCGCGCGTCTGTGCGACAGGATCGTCTGCGTTTCCCGGCAAGACTATGAGCGAGGCTCGAGCGCCGGGATTCCGCCGGCCACGATGAGGGTGATCCTCAACGGCATCGCTGACCAGCCGACCTTCAGCAAATCGTTGCTCAAGGACATGTGGCCCGACACGGGGCTGAAGATACTCTTTGTCGGAAGACTGGACACTCAAAAAGGCATCGATGTCCTTCTCGCCGCCATGCGGCAGTTGGATGACCGCGGTTTCGCTGTCGTCGTCGGTGCATCCGTCGCGGGCCAGGAGGTCCCCGCGAACACGCCGGCCAACGTGAAGATGCTCGGCTGGCTGCCGCGGGAACAGATCAATCGGCTTTACGCCTCGGCCGACGTTCTTGTCATGCCTTCCCGGTGGGAGGGGCTGCCCATTGTCGCGCTTGAGGCGATGCGAGCGGGGCTTCCTGTCATCGCCACACGGGTCGGCGGCATTCCCGAAGCGGTCGAGGATGGCATCACGGGCCGGCTCGTCAACGTTGATGCGCCTTCGCAGATCGCGGCGGTTCTTGAAAGCCTGGACGCCGCAACGCTGCGCCGCATGGGCGCGAATGGTCGACGCCGTTTTCTCGACCTGTTTCGCATCGAGCGTGTCGCCCAGGAACTCGACCAGCTGTATCGAGGGGTCGAATTCACAGAAACACGTTTGAGGGTCGGATGATGCCGAAGAAGGACCTGTTTCTGGTCGCAGACCAATGGGGACCGCAAAGCTCCGGTATGGGCGTGTATGCCTACCAGGTGGCCCGGCGCCTTCCGGCCCTGTTACAGCGCCACGGGTTCACCGTGACAGTCGCGGTGCGCAAGGACGCGCCTCGGCTGGCGGATGAGGTCCGCGACGGCGGGGGAAATGTGGTCCACCTGCTTCCGAACTCGGCACCGAGCAGAAGGAAGCTGCCGGAAATCTACTTCTGGCTTCCGCTTCAGTCCCGAGGCTGGAACTGCTATTACTGCCTCGATCACAAGCTCCCGGCCAAGACCTTGCTGCCGCGATACCGAGTGGCTACTGTGCACGACATCAGCCCGCTGGAGTTTCCGGGCGAATACGGAGTGTTCAAGCGGTTCTACTTCGGCCTGCAACTGCCAAAGGTATTGCGCACGGCCAACTGCATCGCGACCGTCAGTGACCATACCGCGCGCAAACTGGTGAAGGCGCTTCACGCAGACCGCACGAAGATCGTCGTTTCCCCCAATGGCTTCGACTCCGCACAGTTTTCGACGCAAGCCGGTCAGAACGAAGCCGCCCAGCTGTTCGACGCCTATGGACTCGAGCCGAACACGTATCACCTTTTCGTGGGGCGTCTTTCGCCACGAAAGAACTTGTCGCTGGCGATCGAGGCGGCAAGACGGCTGAAGGAACGCGGAGGAAAGCCGCGCGTGGTCGTAGCCGGGCCCAAGGGATGGCGCGACGAAGGGGATTGGGCCAAGATCCAGGAGTACGGCCTGGCGGATAGTTTTCGCAGGATCAGCTACGTGCCCTCCGAACTCCTTCCCGCCTTGTATCGCCAGTCCCGGGGCCTGCTTTACCCGTCGTTTTCCGAGGGATTCGGCATCCCCGTGCTCGAGTCGCTCGCGTGCGGATCGCCTGTCGTGGTTGCGAGGGGAACGTCATGCGCCGAAATCGGCGGGCCGCTCGTGGATGTCATCGATCCCCACGATGTCGAAGCATTGACGCAATGGATGCAGAACGACCACATCCTGGATGAAGCCGCGCGACGCGATTGGCTTGCGCAGTTCTCCTGGGACAAGACTGCCGAAGGGATCGCGTCGATGCTGGCGCCGACCCTTTCAGCCTTGCGCGCGCAAAGCTGAGTGCAGCGCCATCAGCCCATTGGCGTTCCGGGTTCGAAGTCGGAAGCGAACGCCGCTTCCAGACGGCGTTTGCCCGTGGCCGAGCTCTGATCGACTCATCAGAGTGTGCCGAAAAGTAACCCAGAAGCTTCTCGAATAAGCGCCGCAGCTCATCCCTATGGCCCTGCTCGTCCATGTTCGCCTGGACTACGGATGAGCTTTTACACACAAAAAGCACACAAAATGCCGCAATTGCATTCGCCATCCTCCATTACTGTCGAGCTCCTCGACTCATCAGTAATTCAGCATGCAATTCTCCAGCTCAAAGTATTCGCCCCGAGAGACCCCCGCGATTGTGTTTTCGGCCATTTTGGTTTCCTTGCTGAGCGCCTGCGGCGGCGGGGGGGGCGACACTGCCGCCACGGACGGCGGCGTCCCCCTTTCCGCAGCGCCCCAGCTCATCAATTCCGATGCTGCCACTGCAGATGCAACTGCAGCTGCAAGTGAAACTGCAACTGCAAGTGAAGCTGCAGTTGCAGCTGCAGCCGATCCTCTTTCCTCGGAGTTCCGGCTTCTCAAGGTAGACAACCCCAACAGAAACCCAAAGACGCGCCCGGCACCCGCACCGGCACCGGCTCCTGCACCGGCTCCTGCGCCCGCACCCGCACCGGCTCCTGCGCCTGCACCCGCACCCGCACCCGCACCCGCACCGGCTCCTGCGCCTGCGCCCGTCGGGGTCAACTTGACCGACTACGGCGGTGTGTGTAATGGTCTGACGGACAACTCAAATGCTATCGCGCGCGGCCTGGCCGACGCCAAAGTGAAGAACCTGCCCCTGATCATCCCCGCCGGGCAGTGCAATTTCAGCGATGTCATTCGCATGGACGGCGTCAAGTTGACAGGCAGCGGCGCAAGCTCGGTTCTGTACGCCACGAACTGGCAGCGCGCTGCCATCTTCATGTACGGCGCCGCCCCGAGCGTGTCTGCCGTGAAGCTGACCGGCGCGCCTGCTCCGGGCCGCCAGGCCGCATGGGAAAGCACCAAGATCACCATCTTCGGCGCCACCGACTTCGTGATCGACCGCGTGACCATCGAAGGCGCGCCGGCGGCGTCCATCCAGACGGCCCAGGCCGCGACGCGCGGCCGCATCTCCAACAACACGATCCGCAACTCCTTGTCCGACAGCATCCACATGACGGACCGCGCCAGCTACATCACGGTGGAGAACAACATCATCGAGAACAGCGGTGACGACGGCATTGCTGTGGTGAGCTACAAGTACGACGGCGGCCGGGTCAACAACATCACCGTGCGCAACAACGTGGTCCGCAACAACCAGCACGGCCGCAACCTGAGTGTCGTCGGCGGCCAGAAGGTCCTGTACGAGAACAACCTTGTGCAAGGCAACATGGCCGGGTACGCATGTCTCTACCTGGCACAAGAGAACGGCTATGGCACCTATTCGGTCCTGGATGTCAATGCCAATCGCAACACGTTCGAGAACTGCGGCAGCATGGCCACGGGACACGCGGCGGCGCTGATCTACAGCGACGGCGGCGAGGCGAACAACAACATCACGCTGCTGAGCAACGACATCATCCAGAATGGCCAGGACGGCATCCGGTACTTCGGGCCGCAGACCAACATCCGGCTTGACCAGAACCGGATCGGTGGCGCCCGTGAGGCCTATGTCGGTGGCACCGTCGCCGGCGTGACGGTCATCCCGTACACCAGCGGGTCGGTCGGCTACGTCGCACCCTGACGCCAACGGCGGCCAAGGAGGCCGCTGCGGGTGAACCCGGGCACTCTCTGCCGCAGCCGCAAGGCGTTTGCGGTCGAACGCAGCGGTCCGCGCCGATGGCCGGCCGGCCCCTGATGCGAAAAACGATGGCTGCCTTCGGGCAGCTTTTCGTTGGCCGTCTTGGTGGCCGGGCCCGCTCGCTGTCGCGCACAGTCGCGCAGTTCACCGATATCATCATATTTACTGCGAGCGCCGATCGCTGATCACACGACTCTTACCGCATAGGGGGTTACGACAATGAAGTTGAAGGTGCTTTATGTCGTACCGCCGTCGACCCATTTCGCCGGGATCGAGCGGGTTGTGCACGACATCGCCACCGGATTGGCGACGCGATATGGAGATCGCCTCGATGTCACCGTGCTCTATTGTTTCCGCTATGCCGAACTGTCGGGCGATCTGCCTTACCGGGTCATCTGGGAGAGCGTGCAGCGGCTGCGAAGTCTTCCGTTTTGCGTCGCACGCTGGCTCCGCAAGGAATCGTACGATGTCGTCGTCATCGCCCAATTCGAACCGACGGCGCTCGTCTGGCTATGGCACCGCCTCGGTGCCGGCAAGTCGCGGTTTGTCATGCATTTCCATGGCAACCCCAAGATAGAGAGAAGCACGTCCCGGCGGGCGCGTTTCGCCTTCGCCTTCTTCAACGCGCTGCTGCCCCGGATGCACAGGATCGTGGCCGTCTCGCCGAGCCTTGCCCGCTATATCGAGGACCATGTCGGCCAGCGTGGACTGGTCGAATATCTTCCCAATCCAGTCCGCCAATTCTCGGACGTCACACGCCCCGCCAAGCGCGACGGTACGGTCGCCTTCGTCACGGTCGGGCGCCTCTCGCGGGAGAAGGGGTACGACATTCTCATCGAAGCCTTCGCCAGGGTCGTCGCCGACGGGCTCGACGCCCGCCTGACGATCGTGGGCGACGGCACGGCTCACGCCGCCTTGGCCGCGCAGATCCAACGTTTGGGCGTGGGCGACCGCGTTCGCCTCGCGGGGAGGATTCCGAACCCCGCGCGCGAACTGGAGGAGGCAGACTGCTTTGTCTGCGCTTCGCGTTGGGAGGGCTTCGGCGTCGCGATCGTCGAGGCCTTGAGCGCCGGCCTCTACGTCATCGCCAGCAACTGCGAATTCGGGCCCGGCGACCTGATCGACGGTCCCGAGAAGGGCCGGATCGTTCCAACCGAGGACATCGGCGCGCTTGCGGCTGCCATGTCGGAATTCGTGCGGGCCGGACGATCGGACGCCCATGATGCGACGCGCCGTGAGGCCGCCGCGCTCTTCAGCCTCGAACATGTCATCACGCGGCACGTGTCGATGCTGGAATCGGTGGGCGGTCGGGCTTCTGGATGAGGCCGCGGCCTCTGGCCGCCGTTGGCGTCAAGGTGCGACGTAGCCGACCGATCCGTTGGTGTACGGGATGACCGTCACGCCGGGGACGGCGCCGCCGACATAGGCCATGCGGGCACCACCGATCCGGTTCTGCTCAAGCCGGATGTTGGTCTGCGGCCCGAAGTACCGGATGCCGTCCTGGCCATTCTGGATGATGTCGTTGCCCAGCAGCGCGATGTTGTTGTTGGCTTCGCCGCCGTCACTGAAGATCATTGCCGCCGCGTGTCCCGTGGCCATGCTGCCGCAGTTCTGGAGCGTGTTGCGATTGGCATTGACGTCCAGGACCGAGTAGGTGCTGTAGCTGTTTTCTTGCGCGATGTAAAGACATGCATACCCGGCCAGGTTGTTCTGCACGAGGTTGTTCTCATAGATCACCTGGCTGCCGCCGACCACGCTCAGGTTGCGGCCGTGCTTGTTGTGGCGGACCACGTTGTTGCGCGCGGTAATGTGGTTGACCCGGGCGCCATCGTACTTGTAGCTCACCACGGCGATGCCGTCGTCACCGCTGTACTCGATGAGGTTGTTCTCCACCGTGATGTAGCTCGCGCCGTCCGTCATGTGGATGCTGTCGGAAAGCGAGTTCCTGATCACGTTGTTCGTGATGCGCCCCCGCGTCGCGCGTTTCGCCGTCTGGATGCTCGCCGCCGGAGCGCCTTCGATAGTGACGCGGTCGATCACGAAGTCGGAGGCACCAAACAGGGTGATCTTGGTCATCTCCCAGGCGGCTTGCCGCGACGGAGCTGCCACGCCCGTCAGCTTGACATTGGACACTGCAGGCGCCGCTCCCGACATGAAAATGGCGGCGCGTCGCCAGTTCGTGGCGTACAGAACCGAACTTGCGCCGCTGCCTGTCATCTTGACGCCGTCTATGCGAATGACATCGCTGAAATTGCACTGCCCGGTGGGGATGACCAGGGGCAGGTTCTTCGCTTTGGCCTCCGCCAGGCCGCGCGCGATCGCGACCGAGTTGTCCGTCGCACCATCGCACACCGCGCCGTAATCGGCCAGCTGGATGGCTCCCGGCGCCATTGGCGTCTCGGCCGTGGCCAACGGGTGACCGGCGACCAGGCAGGATGCAACCGCGCCCGCGATCAACAGGTTGCAACGCCGCATGCGGCGGTGGGCCGATTCATGAAGTCGATCGGTGCGCATGGGTGGACGGCGTCGCAGCGCCGATTGAGCCGCAGATCCAGAGCACAGCCAGGACGATGAGGGTTCCCAGCAGCCAGACGAAAGCCCGTGAGGTGCCCCAATAGGGAATGCGGAGGGCGTCGAATAGGGCGACCAGCACGGACGGGAACAGCATCACGGACAGCGGGTCATTCTTGAGATAGCGTGAGTACAGGATGCCCGCGCAGAACATGGCAAGGAAGAAGTACAGGGTCGCTCCAGCCACGCCGAGATCCAGGGTGACGCTGGCAAAGCTGGAAATTGTGTTGAACTCCGGGTCGCCATATCGTTGGAGGAAGACCTCACCGACGCTGCCGTGCAGACCTACCATGTCCGAGAACCAGGGTCCGATGCCGAGGGGGAACGTGTGCAACCAGGTCAGCACCAGCTCGAATGTCCCGGTCGGCCAGTCCGCGGCGGTTGCCATCATGCCGGCGCCGTTGTTGAGGGAGGTGTAGTAGTAGCTCACGAACCGGCCGAACGCGAATTCCCAGAACGCCATGCGGTCCGCGTAATAAGACCAGCTCCGGAAGAATTCAGCCACGGCGAAGAACAGGAACACGGCCGGCAGCGCCGCATAGGGTCCAAAGCGCCAGAACAATGTGCGCACGCGCTGATGCGGCTGGGGGCTGGCATTGCCGAGCAGCGCCACGGCGAGCGGAATCACCGCCTCCGCGCCTGCAAGGCGCTCGGACCAGATGTAGACGCGGAAGAAGGTGAGCAGCAACAGGACAATCGTCAAGGCGGCCAGCGTGCGATCCCGCGTTCTGCGCACGAAAAGCACGTACCCGGCCAGGGAGAAGAACACGGGCGCCA
>Ga0255338_1002052_pt1 | contig 32760 bp, 26 predicted proteins | sample MeOH1_35cm_T4_19_FD_203715 | JGI IMG/M metagenome (GOLD analysis project Ga0255338, IMG submission 203715) | Sandy soil microbial communities from University of British Columbia, Vancouver, Canada - MeOH1_35cm_T4_195 | ecosystem: Engineered > Artificial ecosystem > Sand microcosm > Unclassified ... | reverse complement strand
TCCGCCGCCGCCGCGCGCGCCGCCTGGACCTCTCCCCGCCGCGCATACATGCCCGCAAAGCCGACCGGACCCAGGGCGACGGGAATCGATGCGGAGGTACCAGCGATATCCGCGCACATATCCAGATCGGACATGTCGCGCATGACACGCTGCTTGAGCCGAAGCCGGGCAAGGTCGGCGTGGTTCGCCTGCAAGGTGCGCTCGTCGAAGGCGCCGCTGTCTATATATTCAAAGAGCATGTGCGGCAGCCGCCGACGGGCGGCTGCGCGCTGTTCGTCATATGTTGGCAAGGCCAATCACCGCACTCCCGATATGTCGATCACATTGACCGTCCGCATCGATGCGCAACACGGCGGGATCAGGTCTGCCATAATGCTCCGCCCTCATCCACCTTCTAAGCGAATGATACGGCATTTCGCCCCTTGAGTCCCAGCATGCTGCGGGTTTCGTCCGGCGTCGCGGGCTTGAGGCCAAGCTCGTCGAGAATGGTGACGATCTTGCGCACCTGATCGGCATTGCTTTCCGCCAGCTTGCCGGCCCCGATCCAGAGGGAATCCTCGATACCGACGCGCACGTTGCCGCCCATCGTCGCGGCCATCGTCGCGATCGGCATCTGATTGCGCCCCGCACCCAGGACCGACCAGTAATAATCCTCACCGAACAACCGGTCGGCCGTCCGCTTCATATGATGCACGTCCTCCGGGTGCGGGCCGATACCGCCGAGCAGGCCGAACACGGACTGAATGAGCAGCGGCCCCTTCAAAATCCCGCGATCGAGGAAATGAGCGGCGGTGTAGAGGTGGCCGATATCGTAACATTCGATTTCGAACTTGGTGTCATTGCTGCTGCAGGATTCCAGGATGTACCGGATATCCTTGAACGTGTTTCTGAAGACGCGATCCTCCGAACCTTCCAGATAGGGCCGTTCCCAGTCGTGCTTGAACGTCTTGAAGCGATCCAGCATCGGGTAAAGTCCGAAATTCATCGACCCCATGTTCAGCGACGCCACTTCGGGCTTGAGCTTCAAGACGGGCTGCAATCGCTCTTCGACCAGCATCGTGGGTGCTCCGCCCGTGGTGATGTTCACCACGATGTCGGATTCCCGCTGGATACGGGGCAGGAACTGGCGAAAGAGATCGACATCCTGGATCGGCTGGCCAGTTTCCGGATTGCGCACGTGAAGATGCACGACCGATGCGCCAGCCGCTGCCGCCCCCAAGGCTTCGTTGCAGATCTGGTCGGGCGTCACCGGCAAATAGGGCGACATGGAAGGCGTATGGATCGATCCGGTCACCGCGCAGGTGACGATGACATTTTTTTGCTTGGCAGCCATGTTTATCTGTCCGTTACTTGATGGCGAGGGGATTGATCGGGGATCCGACCGCACCGGTTATGGGCAGCGCGGGCGCGCAGAACATGAATTCATAAACGCCGTCCTCCGAACAATCCTGGGAAAGCTCGCGAAGGTTGAATATCTCGCCCATGCTGATCCCGATCATCGGGATGACGATCCAGTGCCAGGGCTGGTTGATCGCCTTGCTGTCCGCGCTTTCGTTCGGGCGGACCTCGCAGCCCCAGGTATCGGTGCAGATCGCCGCGATTTCGTTGCGATGAATCCATTCGGCGGTTTCGAACCGCAAACCGGGGGCGTCGCCGCCGGCATAGCCGCCCCAATCGCCGCGGTCGACACAGCGCTCCATATGACCCGTCCGGACCACGACATAATCTCCGCGCCGGATTTCCACTCCTTGCGCGGCAGCGCATTCGTCGAGTTCCGCGGCGCTGATCCCATAGCCGTCGTCCAGATATCCACCCTTCATCCGGGCGACGTCGAGCAGCACGCCGCGCCCGACCATGCGGTCGCGCGTCTTGTCGATGCCGTTTTTCTTGGCGCCGGTGGAATCCACCAGCCTGGCATCATAGCCGTTCCACATCTTTTCGTCGAAGAAGACGTGGCCGAGCGCGTCCCATTGCGTTCCGCATTGAAGCGGCATCGTCACCATGTCGTCGGCATAGCGGATCCCGTTCCAGTCCTGATTGCCGGCCACCGCGTCCGTGCCGGTCTGTAACATCGTGTGGATGGGATTGAACCGGTTGCCCCAGCCCTTTTGCGGTCCCTGGAAATTGAAATCCATGCCCATGGAAATCACGCGGCCTTTGCGAACCAACGCCGCGGCAGCGCGAACCTCTTCCTCACCGACGAAATTGAGCGTGCCGATTTCGTCATCGGACCCCCAACGATCCCAATTGCGAACCTTGTCGGCCATGATATCGAGATCCGCACGGGTCAAAGTGCGTTCCAGCTTGGGCGCCGGTATGATCTGTATCTGAGCGCCCGTACTCGCCATATCCATCCTACTTCCTCTTCCTTAACCCATCGCGCTTCCCGCCGACGCCCAATGGCATCGGCGCGGGCGCACAATCCTCAAGAATGATCCAGCACCACATTGGACAGTCGGATCGGGCCGTGGGCGGCGTGCATGTCAGCAGCACGCACGCGCTCTGGTTTGATCCACCCGGTCCTGCGCAAGGATTTTCTTCTCAGCACTTATCTCTCGCCCTCCCCCGCAGGGCCAATCTCAATCCGAGATGGGGAAAATCGCGAGATTGGAAGCTGACGTGCCCCCTCCCGGGATGCGAGGTAGGGTCGAAGATCAGGAGAGGCAGATGGCACAGACTCGGGATTCGTTCTTCATCAACAACCAGTGGGTTCCGCCTGCCAGCGACCGGCGCTTCGCCCTTATCAATGCATCCACGTCGGAGGAGATCGGAACGGTTCCCGAAGGGACAGAGGCCGACATGGACGCCGCGGTCGCCGCGGCGCGCAAGGCGTTTGCCACGTCCGGATGGTCGGACGCGGCACCCGCCGACCGAGCGGTCGTCATGGAACGGTTCATGGGAGCGCTGGCAAAGCGAAGCGAAGAAATCGCCAGGACGGTGAGCATTCAAAACGGCATGCCGCTGTCGACCAGCCGACCGCTCGAGGGCGGCTTCTCCGTCGGGCTCGTACAATATTATGCCGAACTTGCGCGGTCGATGGGGCAGCCCGATGTGCGCCCGTCCCAGATGGGGAAGGAAACATTGGTCGAGCGCACCCCAATAGGCGTGGTTGCCGCGATCATCCCATGGAACTTCCCCGTGACGCTGGCGCTCAGCAAGATCGCGCCTGCCATGGCTGCAGGCTGCACGATGGTTATCAAACCGTCGCCAGGGACTGTGCTCGACAGCTACGTCCTTGCCGAAGCTGCGCTGGAGGCGGGCGTGCCGGCCGGCGTGCTCAACTGGGTCGCCGCCGAGCGCGATGCGGGCGCCTATCTGATCGGCCATCCCGGGATCGACAAGGTCGCCTTCACAGGATCGACCGCCGCCGGGCGCAGCATAGCCAGAAGCTGCGGCGAATTGCTGCGCCCGGTCACGCTCGAACTGGGAGGAAAATCGGCCGCCATCGTGCTCGACGACGCGGATGTCGGCGCATTCATCGAGGGCGTGCCCTTCGCCTCTATGCTCAATAACGGCCAGACCTGCTTCAATGGAACGCGCGTGCTTGCTCCCAAGAGCCGGTACGCCGAGGTGGTCGACGCGCTGGCCGACTTCGCCGCTTCGCTGGTGGTCGGCGATGCCCTCGATCCTGCCACGCAGTTGGGTCCGATGGCGTCCTCCGGCCATCGCGATCGGGTGGAGAGCTACATCGCCATCGGCAAGAACGAGGCACGCCTGATTTCGGGGGGAGGCCGCCCGAAGGACACAAATCGCGGCTGGTTCGTCGAACCGACGATCTTCGCCGACGTCCAGAATTCGGCACATATTGCCCAGGAGGAGATTTTCGGCCCGGTCCTTGCCGTGATTTCCTATGACGGCGAAGACGAGGCCATCCGCATCGCCAACGACAGTCCATTCGGACTGGGCGGCTCCGTGTGGAGTTCGGACAGCGCGCATGCCACGGACGTGGCACGCAAGGTTGCGACCGGCACCGTCGGCGTCAACGGATATCTGCCGTCGATCGGATCACCTTTCGGCGGCATCAAGGCGAGCGGCATGGGGCGCGAATTCGGCCCCGAAGCCATCAACGCCTATCAGAACACCAAATCCATTTACGTCATGGGATGATGTTGATCTATAATATCTTTTGCAAAGGAAGTAATAATGAAGATTGCTAGGATCAGTTGGTCGGGACGGGAATTGTGGGCCGAGTTTGCCGACGGCGTCGCCTACGAAACCGGGGGGCCAAATGGCAGCCAAGCGCGCGGCGCCGAACTCGGTCCGATCGACCAGGCCAAGCTGCTCGCGCCCATGGAACCCCACAACAAGATCGTCGCTCTGATGGGCAACTGGTCGGGCCGCAACGGGCGAGAGGGATCCGGCCTGTGGATCAAGCCGAACAATTGCGTCATTCCCACCGGGGCGAATATTCGCTGGCCCAAGGCGCTAAAGGAAGAACATGCACCTTCATTCGAGGCGGAACTGGCGGTCATCATCGGCAAGACGGCCAAGGACGTGTCAGTGGAAGATGCGAAGAACTATATTTTCGGCTTCACCATCACCAATGACGTGACCGCTTTTGGCGTGCTGAAGGAAGACACCGTCGCGGCGCAAACCTTCCGCTTCAAAATCTATGACGACTTCATGCCAATGGGTCCCTGGATCGAGACCGATTTCGATCCCAAGGGTCGGGAAATTCGCGGAATCGTGAATGGCGAGACCAAGCAGAAGGCGAACTTCGACAATATGGCGTTCGATATCTACGAAACGCTTTCCTGGGCCAGTAGCGTCATGACGCTGAACGTGGGCGACGTCATTAGCATGGGCACGCCGCCCGGATTTGTAGAGATGGCGCGCGGCGATGTCGTCCGCTGTGAGATCGACGGCATCGGAGCGATCGAGAACCGGCTGGTTTGATCACCGGGTCGAGGCCCGCAGACGAGCATCCGAAGGGCGGGGCCGCGGTGATCCGTTGTCCCGCCGGATGTTGAACGCGGTAGGATCGATAGGGGATGGGAGGAACGCGCTCGACATCTTGCTGAGTTGTTTTCAGACAACATGCTTCATATAAGCAACCTGCTCCCTTGGCCCACCGCCGACGGAGCAACGCCCCGATTGGCAGGCTCAAGATCCGTTCTGACCGATACGGAGTTAGCAAAAGGTGCAGTGATGTCGGAAGTTGAAGCGGACCAGCCATCGATGAGAGCAGACGCTCAGCGGAACCGGGAGTCCATCCTCAAGGCCGCGCGTACGATGGTGGGGAAGCATGGAACCGAAGCGTCATTGCGCGGCATAGCTCGGGACGCGGGCGTCGGGCTTGGCACACTCTATCGCCATTTCCCGAACAGGGATGAACTTCTCCAGGAAATCCTGCGAAGCAATTTCGACGAATTGGCGGAGAAAGCCCGAATCTTGGTTTCCAGCGAAAATCCACTGGAGGCTCTGGAAAACTGGATGGACGAAGTGGCGGCGAGCACGTCCGAATTTCAGGGGCTTGCCGCATCCATGATCGAGAAAAGAATGGACCCCCAATCGCCTCTTCACGCTTCCTGTTCATCGCTGAAACAATCCGGCGACGCGCTGGTGCGGCGCGCTCAACAGGCGAAACGACTGCGCGCCGATATCGACGGAGCGGACATCATTTCACTAGTCTCCGCCATTGCCTGGCTCGCCGACCTGGAAGGGCTGAAGCCCACTCGGCGAAAGCGCTTGCTGAACTTGCTCATGGAGGGTCTGAAAGAATAACAGCCCAGGACAGGGCGAAGATCAATTTCCTGGATCGCACCGAATGCGGCGCTGCGCTTATCGTGCGAGAGGGATGCGGTTTCTTCGCATGGAAGACATGAACGCCCCGCCAGATGCCGAATGCGCATCATGTTTCGCGCGCGGTAACCACGAGGCACCACCACCCCTTGCCTGAACGTTCCGATCTCTTGGGAAACCGTTTAGATATGCACGATTTTATCGCTGTCCCGGATGGCCTGATCGATCGCCTGCGCGCGATTGTCGGCGCGCGCGCGGTTCTGACCGGCAATGCCCGCACGCGGCGCTTTGCGACAGGCTACCGCGTCGGCGGGGGCAAGGTGCTCGCGGTCGTGAGGCCACGCACCCTGGTGGAGTTGTGGCAAACGCTTAAGGCGTGCGTCGAAGCGGGCGTCATCGTCATCATGCAGTCGGCGAATACCGGCCTGACAGGAGGATCGACACCGAACGGCTCCTATGATCGTAGCGTCGTTCTCATCAACAGCCTGCGGATCAAGGGCGTCCATCCGATCGATGCCGGACGACAGGTGGTGTGCCTGCCGGGGACGACTCTCTACCAGTTGGAGGCCATCCTCGAGCCGCTCGGCCGCGAGCCGCATTCCGTGATCGGCTCGTCCTGTATCGGCGCCTCGGTGTTCGGCGGCATCTGCAACAATAGTGGCGGATCGCTCATTCAGCGTGGCCCCGCCTATACCGAGTTCGCGCTCTATGCCCGGCTCGACGAGCGCGGGGAACTTCAACTGGTCAATCATCTCGGCATCGCTCTTGGCGACGACCCGGAAGAGGTTCTTCGCCGTGTCGAAAACGGGACATTCGACGAAAAAGATATCGAGTATGATACAGCGCGGCGTGCATCGGACCATGCCTATTGCGACCATGTCCGCAAAGTCGACGAAGCGACGCCCGCCCGCTTCAATGCCGATCCGAGCCGGCTCTACGAAGCGTCGGGCAGCGCCGGCAAGATCGCATTGCTCGCAGTCCGGCTCGACACATTCGTCAGGCAGACCGCGACCACCACATTCTACATTGGCACGAACAGCATCGCAGATCTCGCCGGTCTAAGACGGGACATTTTGCGGGACTTCAGCGCCCTTCCCATCGCCGGCGAATATATGCATCGCGAAGCGTTCGACATCGCCGCCCGTTACGGCAAGGACACGGTCATCGCGATCGAGCGACTGGGAACCGACCGGCTGCCATCGCTGTTCGCACTCAAGGCGTGGATCGACGAGGTCGCACGAAAGGCGCCGCTGTTGCCACGCCACCTTGCCGATCATCTGATGCAGGCGTGCGGAGCGCTGTTCGGCAACCACCTTCCTGAACGAATGTGGGATTATCGCGACCGTTACGCGCATCATCTGATCCTGAAGATGGGCGCCGAAGGAAGCGCGGAGGCCCGCGCCTATCTCACGGATCGCTACCCGAACGCCGATGGCGACTTTTTCGAATGTTCGCAAACCGAGGCGGCGAAAGCCTTCCTGCATCGTTTCGCTGTGGCCGGGGCAGCAGTCCGCTACCGCGCAGTTCATCATCGGGAAGTTGAGGACATCGTCGCCATCGATGTGGCGCTGCGCCGCAACGATACCGACTGGTTCGAAACGCTCCCCGAAGCAATAGACCAGCACATGATCAAGAAGCTCTATTACGGACATTTCTTCTGCCATGTCTTCCACCAGGACTATATCGTGGCAAAAGGCGTCGATCCGGTCGCTCTGGAGCATCGAATGCTCGAAATCCTGGATGCGCGCGGGGCGGAATATCCCGCCGAGCATAATGTTGGCCATCTTTACAGAGCGAAGACGTCGCTGGTGGAACATTATCGGGCACTCGACCCATGCAACAGCTTCAATCCGGGAATCGGTGGCACGGCGCGCGGCGCACATTGGCACGACGGAGACGCCCATGATGCCATGCGGGAATCCGCGCACGCGCCTCTCACTGCGGTATGAGACGGCGACCAATAGAGATCCCTATCAGGGCATCCAATCGGACGGGATCATCGAACTCGCGCGCGTCCCGCGGCGCGCCGCCGCTGATCGCGGATTTCACCAACTGTTGTGCAAAATGCCGCGCATCCATCGGGCAGCCGATGCCAGCCATGGCTTATCAATATCGGCAGCCATCAGCAGCACCGTGGCATGGCTTGCGCCATCCACTTCCAGCATTTCCACGCCGACGCCCTTCGAGCGCGCCACCATCGCGAACTTTTCCGCCTGCACCATCAGATGCGGCAGATCCTGCGACCCGTAGGTGATGAAGAACGGCGGCACATGATCGCCGATCTGGAAGACGGGACTGGCATGCACTTCAGCGAAAACGCCCGGCGGCCCAAGGAAGCGCGGCCGCACCGAAGATCCTGACCCCGGCGTGAAATCGTAGGTGCCCGATATCGGCAGGCAACCCTTGATGACGTCTTCGGGCAGCCCTCGGGACGTTTGCCAATCGGCCCGTGCGGCCAGGAGGCTCGCCAGGTGGCCGCCCGCCGAATGTCCCCCGATGAACAAAGCGTCGCGATCGTAACCATGCGTTTCCGCAAGGTTCCAGACCAATGTCACGGCGTCGGCGACGTCGTCGAAATTGGCAGGGAAGACATGCTTCGGCGCCAGCCTGTAGCTGCTGCTGACCAATGTGAAGCCTGCGGCGTTGAGCGGCGGGGCGAGGAAAGCCATCTCTTCCTTGTAACCGTTGGTCCAGCCGCCGCCGTGCAGGAAAAGAAGGACGGGACCGCCCCGCCGCGCGCAAGGATAGACAGTAAGTGACTGGCTCGGATCGTCGCCATATATATGCTCATGACCTTCGATGCCTTGTGCAAGCGTCATCAGCCGCTCATGCAGAGCCCTCGCCACGTCGGGGACCGGCTCTTGCGGCGGATAGGCATCTATGCGCATCGTTTCGGGCATTCTTTTCCGGATATTCGCTTGTCCGGGCCGTCTGGCTCGGCGGCAAGCATGTGGCGCGATCAGAGCGTGCGGTCGACGATCGGATCATGCACGGTGCCCAGCCAGTCGCCCAGTTGCGATGGGTCACCCTGCACCCGCATCTCGCCGCTGCCCAGATAGGCGCCGATCGCCTCGTGATAGGCCGGGTCGGCGCTATAGAGGGTATTCAGCCGGTGCGCGGCGGACGACGTGATCTCGATGAGGATGTCGGCTTGTTCGTCCAGTCCCACCCCGGCCCGGAATGTCGGCTTGCCGCTCACGATATCGAAGCGGAGACCCTGAACCAGCCCGTCCGCCAGTGCGACGCCATCGATGTAGCGCTCCACCACCGAAATCGTCAGATCCGGCGGCAGGCCGGCGCCAGCGGCCGCTTCGCGCATGTGGCCGCCCACCATCTCGAACCAGGCGGGTGTCCCGTGGGGCAGCTTTACCAGTGTCGTCATAATGTCGTCCTCTTGTCCGATGCCCGTGCGGCGATCATCCGGCCGGATCAGCCCGCCGCGTATTTCTTGTCGAGTTGCTGGATACGCTCGAAATATTCGACCAGGTTCGGCGGGGACGCATCCTGGTCGATCTCGCGGAAAATGGTGCCGACCGTGACCGCCAGCTTGCCCTGGTCCGGCCATCGGGCAAATTCTCCCAGCGCAATGTCCTGCGCCGTGGCCCATGCATCCATGCCCGCCGTGTGGCGCTTCCGCGCCTCTTGATCGACGAATGTCAGATAATCGCGCATCTTCCGGACGCCCGCCTTGTCCGTCAACGGGCCGTGACCCGGAACGATCGTGTCAACGTCCAGAGCCATGATGCGATCGCACGCCTTGATCCAGCCGCTTACCGGCCCGGTCCAAGTGATCGGCGTGACGCCCACCGATATCACATCGCCGGCAAATACAACCCGGTCGACGGGCGAATGCACGATGATGTCTCCCGGGGTATTCGCCGGGCCGACCGGAATCAAATGAACGTCCTTCTTGCCGACCTTGAGCGTGATCTCGCTGGAAAATGTCCGGTCGGGCCCGCTTGGCGTCAAACCTTCGAAATCGAATGTCGCAAATTTGTCGATGAACCACTGCCCTAGCTCGCCCATGCCGGGCGCGGCGCCCAGAAGCTTGCCGATCTGCTGCGGGCCGGTGTCGGTCGCCATTTCCTGCGCCGCTGCCGCCGACGCATAGCTGGTAGCCGCCTTCAAAAGGCCATTACCCCACGTGTGGTTGCTGGTTTCGTTGGTGTTGACGAGCGTTGCGATCCGGTCGGCGCCAAAGCCCGTCGCGGTCCGCATCGCGTCCAGCATCTCGCCGGTAAGGCGCTCGTCCACCAGCGTATCGACAAGCAACGCCTCATCGCCATCGGTGATGAGACCAGCATTGCTATAGTTCCACGTTCCCGGGGGCGCTATCCAGGCCCAGATCCCACCGCCAAGGTTGCGCAGGCTCTTGGAAAACAGCGTTGTCGGCATCTCATACTCCCATCGGGACCAGGGCATTGCGGGGTGAGAAGGCTTGCGCGACTTCGGCCTGCGCCCGTCCGAAGCCCGCTCCACCGGTTCAGAACGCTTCGTCGAAGGCGTTCATCATCGCCTTCCAGGACCGCGCATCCGCCTTTTTGTCGTAGGCGATGCCTGGATGGCCCATGTCACCGGCGTTCGGATTGGTGAAGCTGTGCTTGGCGCCGCCATAGACGAACGACTGCCAGTCCACCTCCGCCGCGCGCATTTCCTCCTCGAAGGCCGCGCGTTGCGCTGCGTCGACGATGGGATCGTCGGCACCGGTCAAGGCCAGGATCTTCGCCTTCACCGCACCCTTTTCGGCGGGCATCCCGGTCACGAGATTGGCGTGAAGGCCGACGGCGAGCTTCAGGTCGATACCCTCGCGCGCCAGTTCGAATGCCAATGCCCCGCCCATGCAATAGCCGATGACGGCGACATTGGCGCTATCCACCTCCGGTTGTGCCAGCAGGACGTCCAGCCCGGCCTTGCCGATCGCGCGGAAGCGGGGCGAGTCTCCGAACAATTCGCCGGCCCGCGACATCAACTGGTCCATCGGCAGGGGCTTCCCGCCGCCATGGAAGTCCAGCGCGAAAGCGGCATAGCCCAGGCCCGCGAGCCGTTTCGCGACATCGCGTGTCGTGTCGCTCAGGCCCGTCCCTTCGTGGCAAACCAGAACGGCCTTGTGCCGACCGCCCCCTTCAGGCGCGTAAAAGCTCCCAATCATCTCCCGGCCATCGGCCTGGTAGGAAAGTTCGCGCGTAGTCATAGCCATCAAATCCTCTCTTTGCGCCACATCATTGAACTGCTGCGGTGATATCTTCGAAAAGGCCGGCGTCCTGACCTACCAAAGCCAATGCCGTCAGCGGAACGCCGGACCCTGCCGGTACACTCCGCTGATGGATATGCCGCGATTATTTTCTGATTTCTATTCCTTCCAGGCGGCCCGCCGCTCGCCAATCTTCCAGGATTTTATTGAAAGCATTGGAGCCGGGCGCATAATAATCGCCCGAGAAGGTAGCGATCGACTCTTTAAACTGACCTTCATTATTATAATATCCGGGCGTGCAACTCTCCAGGAACTTGTCGTTGTAACCGGCGTGGGAGCGAATTTCCCTGACCCACGCATCTTCGCCTTCTTCGGTAGCTTCGACAACGGCGTCGGGCCCGGCTTTTTGGGTTTCGGCAAGAATGTAGGAAACCTGCTTCGCCACCTCATCGACGATGGCGCAATAGTTCCACGATCCGCCCACTTGCGTAAGCCCGACAACAAAGAAATTCGGGAAATTATGCACGGAATGGCCATGAAGGGTTCGTATGCCCTTGCCCCAATGGTCGTACAGATCCAGGCCGTTCTTGCCATAGGCTTCGAACCCGTACCGCCTGCGGTACGTGCCGCTTACCTCGAAGCCGGTGGCGTAGATGATGCAATCGACCTCATATTCCTTACCGTTGGCGATCAAGGCATTTTTCGTGATGCGCTCGACGCCGCGTGAGGCGCTGACGTCCACGAGCGTGACGTTGGGCCGGTTGAAAGTCGGGAGATAATTGTCGTTGAAGCATGGCCGCTTGCAGAATTGAGCGTACCAGGGCTTCAACGCCTCGGCCGTCTCGGGATCGTGGACGAGTTCGTCCACACGCGCCCGGATTTCGTTCATCTTCTCGAAGTCCGCGATTTCAAGCCGGTCCTGACGCTCCCCCAGATCATCCTTGCTGGCCTGTTCGACCGCGCCAACTGCATGAACGATAGGAACCCGGCGGAATATGTCGGTCCAACCGTCATTGACGAGATCGACCTCGAAGGGTTCCCCCCGAACAACGGTATTGAAATTATCGCTGCGTTCCCGCTTCCAGCCCGGCTTCAATGATTTCACCCATTCGGGGTCCGTCGGCTTATTGCCGCGCACATCGACCGACGATGGCGTGCGCTGAAACACATAGAGATGCTTGGCCCATTCACCCAGATAGGGAACGGCCTGGACCGCCGTCGCCCCTGTGCCGATGATGGCCACCTTCTTGTCGGCCAGCTTGGTCAGGTTGCCGCTATGATCGCCGCCGGTATAGTCGAAATCCCAGCGGCTGGTGTGGAAACTGTGGCCCTCGAAATCGTCGAATCCCGGGATATCGGGCAGCCTCAGCCGCGAAAATGGACCGATGGCGCAGATGAAGAAGCGCGCCTTAATCTTGTCTCCGCGATTGGTGCTGACGATCCAGCGCTTGCTCGGTTCATCCCAGCGGACTTCCGTGACCCGCGTCTGGAAGACCGCCTTGTCATAAAGATCATATTGCTTGGCGATACGCTGAGCATGCTCGTACATCTCGGGCGCGTAGGAATATTTCTCCTTGGGCATGTAACCGGTTTCTTCAAGCAGCGGAATGTAGACATAGCTTTCGATGTCGCACTGCGCGCCGGGATAGCGATTCCAATACCAAGTGCCACCGAAGTCAGACCCGTCTTCGATGATGCGGATGTCCTTAACACCCGCCTCCGTCAACCGTACCGATGTCAGCAGACCGGTCCAGCCACCACCTAGAACGACGACTTCCACCTCATCGGTAAGCGGCGCGCGCTCCTTGGTTTCCGGCGCAAAGGGATCAAGCGTGATGTATCGATCATGATCGCCCACCGGCGCCATATATTGCGCTTCGCCATCTTTACGCATGCGCTTGTCGCGCTCGGCGTTATATTTGGCGCGAAGGGCGACCGTGTCTATGGTGCCCACCTTATCATCAGACATATTCCCAGATCTCCGTCTCTAAGCTTGAGCTTGAATGTCGCGTCACTTGTGGAAGCCGTCCCTCGCTGAGAGCCAGCGGGCCTAGGCGACCGCGATGCTCGGCCGAACCATTTTCATTGTCCCAGCCCGCATCGCGCTGCGCTCCCGTGGGTGACGGCATGGGGCAACCAAGCTGTGTCTCGACAATACGGAGCAGTGCTCCGTTTGTCAAGCTGCATATATGTCTCCGGGTGCGTTGGCATGCATGCGACGGCGCTTGTGCCGAACCTGTTTCGGCGGGTCAGTGGCGTCGCAAACCGCTTCGTGGTTGCGCTGTTGCGCAACCACGACCGCGGATCGTACAAAGATATTTCTCCCCGGGTCATCAGACCTAGAACTTGTACCCGATGGTGAAATCGACCGTTCGCGGCGCTTCCAGATATCCCGAGATTGCGCCACCCGCGAGCGGCGACCCCGCATAGCCGTTGATCACTTTCACCTTGTTGCCAAGATTCTTGGCATTGAGGCTCGCATAGAGATGCCCGTCACCGGCGTCGAAATTGAGCGACAGGTTGAAGCGCGTGCGCGCCTTAACCGCGCCGACCGGATCGGTATTATATTGCGTGATGTAAAGCTTGCTTGTGTACACCGCCTCGCCGCGCAAGGTGAAGTCGCCCATGCCTGAAGACAGGGTGTAAGCCGCCCCCAGACGACCAGACAGACGCGGCGCCTGCGGCAGCGAATTACCCTTCAGATTGAAGGCGGGCTGCCCATCCGCATCGGTCGTGACGCCGTCGCCGCCCGGCCGCAACTGATCGAAGGCGACGTATTTCGAATATTCCGTATGCAACCAGGACCCGTTCAGATCGAACTGCAATGCCTGCGTCGGCTTGGCGATGACTTCCGCTTCCAGGCCGTAGATTTTCGCAGCCGCCGCATTTTCGAGAACGGTCTGCGTCGGCCTGGTATTATAGACCTGCACATCCTTGTAATTATAATAGAAGCCGGCCAGATTGGCGCGCAAACGCCCGTCCAGCAACGTGCTCTTGATGCCGACTTCGAAGTCGTCGAGCTTCTCGGGTTTCACGGCATCCTGCACGACACCGAAATTATAGGTGCCGCTCTTGAAGCCCTTCGTGTAAGACGCATAGAACAGGGTCTGCGGCGTGATCTGGAAATCGATGCCCACTTTCGGCGTGAAAGCCTTCCATGTATGCTTCGGGTCGCACGGGACACCGCTGCCCGCATAACCGATCGTCGGAAGACCGGCTCCGCATTGAATGGCGAGCGTGGCGGGCAAGGTTCCCATGGAAGAAAGATCAAACGGCGAGAACAAATCGACCACATTCTGGTTGATCGTCGATTTTGTCTCTATGCTGTAGCGACCGCCCAGCGTGACGCTCAATTGATCGGTGAACTTGCGCGTATATTGCCCGAAAATCGCGTAGGCGTCCGTCTTGATCTGGGAGCCGGTATAGAGACCCTGCGTGTTGTAGATGGTGGCCGGGGTCGGGGCGCCGAACAGCGGAAGGAAGACGTTGCTGAAACCGCTCGTCAACGATCCGTCATCCTTTTCATGGAAATAATAGCCGCCGACGATCCAGTGCGCGCTGTCTCCCTCGCCGATGATCTGCAATTCCTGGCTGAACTGGGTGGCATCGTCGGCAACCTTGGACGGTGAGATCAGCGATGCACTTGTCAGGTCGACATCGCCCAAGGATGCCGACTTCGAACTCCGGTAGCCGGTAATCGAGCGCAGGCTAATGGACCCCAGATCCAGATTGATAGTGGAACTCAGACCCCAGAAGGTGCTGTCGCTGGTGGGATCATATTCCTGGGAAATATTGCGAAGCTTGGTCGGAGCCGCGCCGGGAACGAAACCGGCGAGGAAAGCGGGAGGAACGGCACCCCACAGCGGGCCGCCTGAGATGGTGCCCTGAAAATGGATCCCGGGATGCGTCTTCGACCGATAATAATCGGCAGCCAGGAGAATGGTGAGATCCTCCGTCGGCAGGATCTTCACCTTGCCGCGGATCGCCCGTTCGCGGTTGTCGTCGATCTTCCTGCCGGTCGCCTCATTCACGCCATAACCGTCGTGATAGTCCCAGCGCCCCGCGATGCGGACCTGAACCTTCTCTGAGAGCGGTCCACCGACGGCCCCCTCAACGGCGAGATGGTCATAGTTGCCGTAATTTAGCTGGGCATAGCCCGAAAGATCGGCGGTCGGATCGGCCGTGATGATGTTGATCGAGCCGCCGGTGGCATTGCGCCCGTACAGCGTGCCCTGCGCACCGCGAAGCACTTCGACCCGCTCGATGTCGTAAAAGCCGCTGAGCGCCGTCGCGGGGCGGCCATAATAGATGCCGTCCGTATGGAACGCGATCGGGTTTTCCACGCCGAAATTGAGCGCATTGAGGGTGATGCCGCGTAGCGTCACGCCAGGCACGCCGAAGAATTTACCCAGTTGGAGACCCGGCACGCTCTGGGTGAGAGCCGCCACACTCGAGATGCCCGCGCTGCGCAAATTCTCGCCGCCAATGGCGGTGATCGCGATCGGCGTCCTTTGCACGGACTCAGAGCGCTTCTGCGCCGTAACGATGATATCGCCGATAGCCAGATCGGCGGCTTGCTGGCCCTCCGACGCCACAGAGGCGCTGCCCTGCTCGGCAGGAATGGCGTTCTGGGCATGAGCCTGCGGCGCCAGGAGCGCCCCTACCGCGATACCGTACATCCATGGCGCGACACGCTGCGCGATCTGCCGGGACGGATATCTATTGTCCTTGTTGCTCATCATTCCTCCACCTCCCCTATTTGCCCCCGCCTGCTTTGGCTCGCGGGTTTCGACCTATCCTTTCTAAGCCGCACGGGTTGCGGATTCCAATCTCACCTTAGCATCACCCTCATCTTGAGGGCGTGGCGAAGGGCGAGGATAATCGCCCAGAAGTCGCCGACATCGGGGGGCTTGGAGCGCTGCAGCGCACCTCGTTCCGAAGGATGCGCAGATTCTGCCGCCATCGCTCTCGTCGCCTGGTGGACCAAATGAGTCCCCACCCTAAAGTCAGTCACCCTCAAAATCATCGGTAACAGGCGTCAAAAGACGCCGGTTCGCAAAGAAGGCGTCCACATTTTCGATGAGCTGGTTGCTCATCGCATGGCGAGCACTCGCCGTCGCGCTGCCTTGATGCGGCTGGAGCACGACATTGTCGAGCGCGGTCAGCGCCTCCGGGACATGCGGTTCATTTTCGAACACATCGAGCGCGGCAGCGCCAAGCCGACCGGTTTCGAGCAGTTCGATCATTGCCTGCTCATCGACGATGCTGCCCCGCGCCACGTTGACGAAGGTGCCCTGCGGTCCAAGCGCACTCAGCACCTCACGCGAAATCAGGCCGTGCGTAGATTCGCCGCCGGGGCAGCAAGCGATCAATATCGTGCAGGCGTCAGCCATGCTCAGCAGATCCGGCCAGAACCGATAGTTCACGTCAGCTTTGCGGTTGCGTCCATGATAGGACACTTCCATTTCGCATGCGACGCAACGACGGGCGAGCGCCGATCCGATCCTGCCGAGCCCCAAAATGCCGACCCGAGCCCCGCGAAGCGATCCCGTGAGCGGCATGCGTCTGTTCGACCATTGCCCGCTGCGGACGAAATCATGACCTACGCAAATTCGGCGTACTGCGGCGATCAACAGGCCAAGCGCGAGATCGGCGACATCTTCCGCCAGGACACCCGGCGTGTTGGTCACCTGGATACCGCGCGCGCGGCAAGCATCCAGGGCGACGGTATCAGCACTGCTGCCAAGGCTTGCGATGAGCTTCAGTGCCGGCAGTCGATCGAGCTCGCTTTCGGTTACACCTTCAACACCGTTGGTCACAAGTACCTGGCATGCCGCCAATCCTCGATGGATGCCGTCGCAGGCCGGCGGCATACGCAGCACGCCGTACCGATCATCAAGCACGGCGAAGGTGCGCGCATCGATCTCGCCCAGCAATGCTACCCGCGCAAGCATATGGCACCGTGATCGATCGACCCGGAAAAATCGTCGCGGGATGCCGCGCTGCGACCTGTTCCGGCAAGAACGTCACATCCGATGAGCAGGGCGTCGTCCGTTCCGATCGTTTGCCAGAAATCGGATTTGGAATGGATCGCCATCTGAGCCCCACTGTCTGCTCGCCAGAACGCGCCATTGCTGCGCGCCGCGACTTTTATAGCGCCCTCGATCGGATCGGGATCAATGCGGATTCCAGATCAGGCCAATCCCCGTTGGCGATTGGACATCATGGGCGATGCCGTCTGCGAACAGCACGTGGGCCGCTGATTCGCTTGTGCAACCGGCGTAAACTGCTGACAAAAACAGCACGCCGACCCCCTCGGTTATATGACAGGCCGATCTTCCAAGGCGTGCACGATGTCGCGATCACCTGCAAGATCGAGCACCATGCTGCGGAACCGCCGGCCGGCGGCGGAGAGAGGACGCTCGCGAGAATTGCTGACCGTCCAGCTATAGGAAGTTTGCTTCAGCGGCGAACAGGTAAAGGCTTCACTTTGCTGGATTTCCTGGATCGCGCTGGATGGAAGGGCCGTATAGCCCAGCCCGTTACGCACGAGATCGATCAGCAGCGGAATGGAGTTCACGTCCATGACGACATCAAGCGACAGATTAAGACGTTGCGCCGCATTGTCGATCAAAAGGCGCATGCTGTTCGGACGGCTTGTCAGGATGAGCGGTAGCTTGGCGAAGGTACGCATATCGATGGCCTGCCCGTTCAGCTCTGATCCCGCGGCTCCAAGCGCGTAGACCTGGTCCCGCTGGAATGGATAGGATTCCAGGACCGTTTCCGGTTCCAGAATGCCGAATATCGCCACATCGACATGGCCACTGAGCAACCATTCGCGCAGTTCGATGCTGGTGCTGACCCAGATCGTGAGTGCAACGTCGGGATGGGCCTTGCGATATTCGGCAAGCAAACGCGTCGCGATAGCCCGCATGGACGGAGGCAGACCGATGGCCAGTTCGCCCCTGGGGAGGTCGGCTTTCGCAACCAGTTCCTCACGGGTCTGTCGAAACTGCCGCAAGAGCGAATCCACGCGCTGAGCTAGAATTTCGCCGGCCGGAGTAAGTTGTACGCCGCGACCGCTACGCTCGAACAAGGCAACGCCAAGGTCCGCTTCGAGTTGCTGAACATGGCGGCTAAGCGCCGACTGGGCGATGTGCAGATGTGCTGCAGCCCGGTTGAAGCCACCATGGTGGGTCACTTGCTGGAATATCTCCAGATGGCGCATGCTCAGGCCAACTCTCATCTCGAATCCCATACAACGACAAGAACCGTTCCGTTTTTAGCATGATGCAACTTTCCCGTCATGCTCCTTCAGGATCGCTCCAATCCATCTTTTCGGATTTGTTCCAATACTAGGGCTCCGCCAGAGTCATCATCAAAATCGACTTGTGACATGGGTCAGCATAAGGGCAGCGAAATGCGGATGGATCGCATCAACATCGTTCCTTTCCGGGGGAAGACGCCGAGGATCGACCCTACCGCGTGGATCGCTCCGGGCTGCCATATCATCGGGGATGTCGAGATCGGCCCGGACGCCAGCATCTGGTATAATTGCGTCCTGCGAGGGGACTCCAATTGCATCCGGGTCGGCGCGCGATCGAACATCCAGGATGGCAGCGTCATCCATTGCGACGCGGCCGATGGCGCCAATCCGGGCTATCCCACGGACATCGGCGAAGACGTGCTCGTCGGCCATATGGCGATGGTCCACGGATCCACATTGATGTCCGGGAGCTTCGTCGGGATCGGGGCGATCGTCATGGACGGCAGCGTGATCGAACCGGGCGGCATGCTCGCCGCAGGCGCGATGCTGACCCCCAGCAAGCGCATTGGATCAAACGAGCTGTGGGTCGGACGCCCGGCCAAGCTTCTGCGTGAGATGTCGCAGGCCGAGCTGATCCGCAACCAGTCCGGTGTGCATCACTATGCGCAACTGGCGCGCGAATTTCGTCTTGCCGCCAGCTGATATTACGCGCGCGCGCTGAAGCGCGCGTTATAATGACAGAATAGGCTGTGGTCGGCAAACACGCGCAAATGCAGTGCCGACCACGGCCGAAAACAAAAGCACGACGGGATGGGATTTTGCGGATGACGACGGATCGGAAGGAAGGCGACTTTCACAACGGCGGTTCCGGCAGAAGCGCGCGTTGGGTCACGCTGGCGGGATGCTTCCTGTGCTACGGTTTCGATGCCGTCGATTTCATGATCCTCGCGCTCGCTCTCCCGGCGATTGTGGGCGACTTCGGCCTGGGTCTCGGCGAAGCGGGACTGATCGGCACGGCCGGCATGATCGGCGTGGGCCTCAGCAGCCTTCTGCTCGGCTGGTATGCCGACAATTACGGTCGCCGGCCCGCCTTGATCGTCAGTGTCCTGATCTTCGCATTGTTCACCATGGCAATCGCGTTCGCGCGCGGCTGGTGGGACATGATGGTCCTGCGATTGCTGGCCGGCCTGGGTCTGGGCGGGGTGTGGGGGATTGTCTCTGCCTTGGTCAACGAAAGCTGGCCACGGCATTTGCGCGGTCGCGCCAGTGCCTTCGTCCTCAGCGCCTGGCCCGTTGGCTTCATCCTCGCGGCTCTCTTGGCGCACATCCTGCTGCCCGGACATGGATGGAGGGGGCTGTTCCTTTCGGGCGGCCTGGCGCTGGTCGCGGTCGTCTTTGTTGCGGCCGCCGTTCCTGAATCCAGGGTTTGGCAGGAGGAAAGGACGCGACGCCACATCGCCGTCGGCAACCAGGCTGTTTCCTTGAGCGAGATATTTTCTCAGGGCCGGTGGCGCCGCACGTTACTGGCTACATCGATCGCCGCATGCGCTCTGACCGGCTATTGGGGAACGAACACCTGGCTGCCGACCTATCTCGTCAGGGAACGCGGGCTGGATCCGGCCGCAATGACGACATTCCTTATCGTCATGAACATCGGCATGTTCGTCGGCTATCAGTTTTTCGGGTTCGTCGCCGACCGGATGGGCGCCAAGAAGACGATTCTGTTCTGCTTCGCTGCAACAGCCATATTATTGCCGATCTATGCCCAGATCAGGGATTTGACGCTGCTCCTCTGGTTCGGCCCGATCGTTGCCCTCTTCTTTGCCTATTTCGGGATTTTCGGGACGTATTTTTCCGCCCTTTTTCCCGCGCATATCCGATCGACGGGCGCGGGATTCTGCTTCAATGTCGGACGGGGCGTTTCCGCTTTCGCGCCTTTCGTCCTGGGAGAGATCGCCACGTCTTTCAGCCTGTCGACCAGCATCGGGCTGTGCGGCATCTTCTTCCTGCTTGCCGGCCTTCTGATGGCGTTGATGCCTGATCTCGACATGGACGCGCATGAGGCGGCATCGCAGCAGCGCACGCCTGTCCTTGCCGAATAAGTGCTTCAGCGCCCCTCGACGACCACACGGCAGCGCTCAGCCGATCTCTGGGCTCGCCTGCGACCTTATTGCAGGGGGCCGGCCGATGGAGGCGCAGGCTTTGCCGACGATGCCCGCGCGCGTTGCGCCTCGGAATCGACGAATATCCGGATGGCTTCCGCCTGTTCCGCTGACAGATATTTCCCCCATCCGATCATGCCGTTGTTCTTCAAAATGCCATCGATCACCACCGCTTTCCATGTCGCGGGGTCCTGCAGCGTCCCGGAGCGGCGCAGATCGGGAATGACATTGCCGGCCATCGCCGGCGGCAGATGGCACCGGCTGCAATAGCGCGCATATATCGCGCTTCCTTCAGCGATCCGCGCGACCGGCCAGGAAACCGACGACGCGTTGAACGGACCGGCAAGCGGGGGATCGGCCGGAAGCCGCGCCTTGCCGCCCAATTTGAAGGCGACGACGCGGCCGACATGCGGCACATAGCCCGTGGGCGTGAAGAGTTGCGCGCGCGCACCCGAAGAAACGGCGACAAACTGCTCACCGTTCACGGCATAGCTGACCGGCACCGCCATGACGCCGTTGGGCAAATGGTATCGCCAGACCTCGGCGCCGTTATCGGCCCGGACTGCCCGCAAATAACCGATGCCGACTCCTCCCCCCAGGAAGATCAGGCCACCGCGCGTTCCGAGCACGCCGGCGGCATCGCTGACCGGCACGCGCCACGCCGCCTTCTGCGAGCGCGGATCCCAAGCCAGCAATTCATAGGGCGGATTGGGCAATTTTGGCAGCCGCAGCCTGTCGCCGTGCGGAGCGAGATAATCCACCCCGGTATTGGGCACGCCGCCCGCCTCATGTTTGTAACCCGCCTGGCGGCTGAAGATCATGGCATTGTGGTTCACCGTCAGATAAACCAAGCCCTTCGCCGGATCAAACGCCATCGGATGCCAGGTGTGAGCACCAAAGGCAGCCGGCTTCACAACCGATGGTCCGTCAAGATAACGGGCGCCGGGATTTTCGACCGGACGGCCGGTAGCAGTGTCGATCCTGCTCGCCCAGCTGATCCCGTCAACCAGCGCGTCAGCCGAGATCAGTTTCCCGGTGGTGCGGTCGATGGCGTAGAAGAACCCGTTTTTATGCGCCTGGAGCAGCGCCTTGCGGGTCACGCCTTTGAAGGCCAGGTCGGTAAGGATCATCGGCTGAGTCGAATTATAGTCCCAGCTCTCGCCGGGGTTCGCCTGATAATGCCAGATATAACGCCCCGTATCGGGATCCAGCGCCAGGATCGATGCAAGGAACAGATTGTCCCCCCGCCCTTCCGAGCGACGCACATGATCCCACGGGTTGCCGTTGCCCGTCCCCACATAGAGCCGATTGAGTTCGGGATCGTAGGATATTGCGTTCCAGGCCGTCCCGCCCCCGCCATATTGCCAATATTTGTTGCCGAACCAGGTCGGCCTGGCCAACTTCTCCAGGACGGCATCGGACGCGGCACCGTCACGCTTTCCCGTCTGCCCCGGCACGGTATAGAAGCGCCACACCAGCTTGCCCGTCTGCGCGTCATAGGCCGTGACGAAGCCGCGCGCGCTGAACTCCGCGCCGCCATTGCCGATGATGACCTTGCCCCGCACCACCCTTGGCGCTCCCGTGATCGTGTAGCTTTTCGCGTTGTCCGCGGTCTGCACGCTCCAGACGGGCTTTCCGGTCTTCGCGTCGAGCGCAATCAGCCGCGCATCGATCGTGCCGACATAGACCTTGCCGTCATAGACGGCAGCGCCGCGATTGACGACGTCGCAACAGGCATAGACGCCCGCCTCGCCAGGCACCTTGGGATCATAGGACCATATCAGCCGGCCCGTCGCCGCATCCAGCGCGAAGACCTTGCTCCACGCGCTGGTGACATACATCACGCCATCGACCACTAGCGGTTCGGATTCCTGTCCGCGCGTCGTGTCGAAGTCGAAGGACCAGGCAGGCTTGAGATCCTTGACGCTGTTCAAATTGATCTTGTCGAGTTCCGACCAGTAGCGTCCCGCATATCCGCCCCCGTTCACCAGCCAATTCTGTGGTTCCTTGGCGGCGTCGAGCAGGCGCCGATCGCCAGCCGCAACCTCGTTCCGCGGCGTGCACGCGACGATCATGCCCGCAACCGCGCATAGGGGCATCGCCGCGAGCACCCGTTTCGAAAGGCTTTGACGTACGGTTTTGGAACGGCTGCTCAGCATCTGATGGTCTCCTGGCCCTTTTCCATGACAGGCAAGATCGAGCCTCGATTGAATGCAGCGACGGCAGGCATCACAGCGCGGTATAGCCGCCGTCCACGGCGATGCAGGCGCCAGTCACGAACGAGGCCGCGTCGGACATGAGCCATGCGGCGGTCTCGGCAATCTCTTCGGGCTTGGCGATCCTGTTGATCGGATGTCCGGCTTCGACCATTTCGCGCAGGCCGGGTTGTCCCTTCACGGCCTCCAGAAACAGCGGCGTTTCGGTGGCGCCGGGAGCGATCGCATTCACGCGGATGCCCTTCCCGCTCACTTCGGACGCGGCAGCCCTCGTCACCCCCAGGACGCCATGCTTCGTCGCGACATAGTCGACCGACATCGCGACGCCGACAAGGGCGGAAACCGACGCGTTATTGACGATCACGCCGCCGCCATGCGCCAGCATGTATCGAAGCTGATGTTTCACGCACAGGAATATGCCGGTCAGATTGACCGCGAGAGCTCTTTGCCATCGTTCGAGCGCAACGTCGCTCAAGGCCGCAGGCCCCTGGTTGATGCCGGCATTGTTGAAGGCGCCGTTAAGCCCGCCGAAGGTCGATACCGCAAAATCGATCATCGCCTGCACGTCGTCCTCGCAGGTGACGTCGATCCGTATGAATGCCGCGCGGCCGCCTGCAGCTTGGATCTCGGCTACCGCCTTGGCTCCGGCATCCTCACCCAGGTCAGCGATCACCACGCTGGCGCCACGAGCCGCGAACAGTCGCGCGGCCGCCTTGCCGATGCCTGCGGCGCCCCCCGTGACAGTTATCACCCGGTCGTCCAGTCCGGCCCTGTCGAACGCCGCTATCGTCGTCATGCTCCCGCTCTCCGCTCACTTTAATAATGCCCAACGGTCGAAGCGAGCGGTGGCGGGCGCCTCATTTTAGGATGCCCGCCTACAGGCTCCGCTCGCCGATCCTAGAAGTTGAAGCGACCCTCGATCACGATTTCCCTTGGACGCTCCGGCGTGCCCGCATGGTTGCCGGGTGCCGCCCCGGCGATGTCGTTGGAATATCTGGCGACCAGCTCGTCGGTGAGATTGCGGCCGATGAGCGACAATTTCCACTTGCCGTCTTCCGGGCCTACCGAAACGCCGGCATTCAGCTTCCAATAGGAACTCTGCACGGCAAAGGGGTCGAGATTGTCCTGCAGGAAAAAGCGGGACGAATAAAAGGCGTCGCCATTGAATTCGACCTTGAAGCCATCGGCGACCGGAGCCTCGTAAGTGAACCCCGCATTGCCCTGCCACTTCGGCGCGCGCGGTAATTGACGGCCGCTCAGATTCTGGAAACCACCCACACAGCCTTGCGCCGGACCAAAGCCCGCGGGGCAGCCGCCCCGAGGGTAGGAGAGGTAATGCGCGTCATTATAGCCGATGCTCCCCCGCAGTTGCAGACCGTCGACGGGGGTCGCGGTCGCCTGGAGTTCGATGCCCTTGACCCGCGATTTGGCGGCGTTGCCGACGATGTAGCTGACGGTCGCCTGATCGAACGTACTGACCTGCATGTCCTGGTACAGGGTCGTATAGGCAGCCGCCTGTATCGTGAGACGCCTGTTCAGCAACTGCGCCTTGTAGCCCACTTCGAACCCTTTGGATCGTTCGGGTTTGAAGACGGTATTGGCCAGCGTGAAGACCTTGGTGAGTACCGTGGGATAGGAAAATCCGCCCGACTTGTATCCGGTCTTGTAGGCACCATAGAGCGTCTGATTGGGAGACGGATGCCAGGTCAGCGTCGCTTCCGGCGACCAGTTGGAATTGGTCAGCGAGCGACCGAAGAGATCGCCGGCCGGCCGCAAAGTCGCCGGACCGTTGGGATTGACATAGATATTGCCGTCAACGGAAACTCGGGTTTCGCGCGTATAGCGAGCGCCCGCCGCCAGTTCCAGATTGTCGAGAATATTCCACCGAAGCTGACCGAATGCGGAGCGTGACTTTGCGATGAACTTGCTGAAACGGTCGAAGGTATAGTAGCGTCCGGTAGCCGGATCCACCGCACTGCGCGCGAACACGACCGAGCTATTGTTGAACTGGGAAATGCGGTCGGCAAAGCCACCGATGACGAAGTTGACCGGCCCGTCATAGTTACTCGAAAGCCGAAGCTCCTGCGAAATCCCCTTGGAGCGCTCAAAAGCGATAAGATAAAATGCGGGGATGGCGCTGAGGTTCAGCACGAAGGAATTGGCGCTGTCCAGCTTATAATATCCTGTGATCGACGACAGCGACAAGCTGTCGTTGATGTTCCAGTCCATATTGAGCGACGCGACATGGGTCTTGACGTCGGTATAGGGAACACCGCCATTGGCGCCCTTCATGTTGGCGGTGATGAGCGACGGCAGAGCGCTTACGGCCATCTGCCGGTCGAACTTGCAGTCGCTTTGAAGGTCGGTGAAGCCGAGCGCGGTCAGATGGGTCAACCCCCTTCCGCAGAAGGGATCATAATAGGTGGCGACCTGATTGTCGCCGTAGCTATATTTGAGCTTAGCCGTGAAATCGCTTGTTGGCGACCAGACGGCGGTGATGCGTCCGCCCCAATCGCTTCCGTGCGGCAGCCGCTTGTGATCCGCTCCGGGGATAGTGGCGCCGGCGGCGACCCAGGGCGCAAATGCGCAACCAGCGCCCGCGCAAGGGAAGGCTCCGGGCTGCGCGATATTCCTGAGATAGCCCTTCATGAAGCTGTACCGCCCGGCTACCCTTATGCCCAGCGTATCCGTCACCGGTCCCCCGATTGCGCCTTCCACATAGCGTTCATCCGCCACGAATTCATAACCCGCGCGGAGGAAGCCGGACAAGGTTTTACCTGGATCGGCGGTGGTCACGGAAATGACCCCCGCGGGCGAATTCTTGCCAAAGAACAGAGCCTGCGGCCCCTTGAGCACTTCGATCTGGGCAAGGTCGAACAACCCCGCCTGGGCGGCGCGGCCGCGGCCGATCATCACATTGTCGACATTCACGAGCACGCTCTGCTGAATGCCTGGATCGGCTGGAGGCGAACCGATGCCGCGGATGGCGAAAAGCCCACCCGCACCGGCCGGCACGGGCTGCAACGTCACGAAGGGCACGATCTCCGCGACGCGTGCGAGACTGGTGATGTTGTTCCGGGTCAGGGTTTCGGGCGACAGGGCCGACACCGCGACCGGCACGTCGATCAGCCTTTCCGCCTTGCGTCGCGCAGTGACCACGATGTCACCACCTCCCCGCTGTTCCGCCTCCGGCAGCGCCCGCTCTTGATCGCCGGCTGGGTCCGCCGCATGCATTTCATCGACCGCAGATGCATGCGCAACCATCGGGCTCGTCAGCAACAGCGCAAAGGCGCTGACCGACGAGGCTAAAATACCGTGCCTGGTCTTCATTGGGTCGTCCCCCTCCTGATGCTCGTCCCACATCTTGCGCGGGGCTGTAGCTGAACAGATGGATAGACGGCTCATTTCGCGCTCACCAATCTCACCTCGGCATAGCCCTCATCTTGGCTGCGGGCGGGCAGGATCGGACAAAAGCTGGTATAGATGCCGCCAGCATTCAGATGTTCGGATCGCTCTTATGATTAGGCCATGCCAATGGCCGGCTCCGCCGGACGCGCGCTGGCAAACAGGGCTTTCTTGACAATCGGAGCACTGCTCCACATGATTCGGATCATCGTTCCGATCAGAAACGCGACATAGGATGAAGGGATATTAATTGATGCCGGAAAATAGGATGAAGGCGGTTCGTCAACATGAATTCGGCGGCCCCGAAGTGCTACGCTACGAGGACGCTCCAATCCCCGAATTGAAATCGGGCGAGGTGCGCGTCCGCGTCAAGGCCGCCGGGATCAATCCCCCCGACTGGTATCTGCGTGACGGCTACAAAATGCTTCCGCCCGAATGGCGGCCGCCCGTGCCATTTCCCGTCATCCTCGGAACGGACATTTCAGGCGTCGTCGAGGCCGTCGCTTCCGATGTGAAGGACTTCTCCATCGGCGATGAAGTATTCAGCATGGTTCGCTTCCCGAGCTTCGGCGATAGCGCCGCCTATGCGGAATATGTCACCGTGCCGGCAGCGGAAGTTGCCCTCAAGCCTGCGAGTGTCGATCATATCCATGCCGCGGCGGCGCCGATGGCATTGATGACGGCGTGGCAATTTCTAGTCGAACTGGGGCACGATCATCCCAACCCGCTGCAACCCGAAATGCATCGTTCGGTGCCGCTCGACGGCAAAACCGTACTGGTCAACGGCGCTGCGGGCGGCGTCGGGCATTTCGCTGTCCAGGTTGCGAAACTGAAAGGCGCTCGCGTCATCGCGGTGGCATCGGGCAAACATGAGTCGTTTCTTCGTGCGCTCGGTGCCGACGAGTTCATCGACTACACTAAGACTCCGCCGGAAGATGTTACGCATGATATCGATCTCGTGGTCGATGCCGTCGGCGGCCCTGCCACCGCCCGGTTCCTGCCCACATTGAAGCGCGGCGGTGCCCTGTTCCCAATATTCCCCCTGGGATTTTCAGGTGCCGACGAAGCAGAGAAGCTTGGCGTCACGGTTTCGGCAACGCAGGTGCGCTCGAACGGCCCGCAGCTAGCGGAACTGGGGAAACTGATCGAGGCGGGCACGATTCGCGTCGGCATAGACAGCATCTATCCGCTGGCGGACGCGCAAAAGGCCCATGAGCGCGCCGCTGCCGGACATATCCAGGGCAAGATCGTGCTCACGGTCGGGTAGAAACGGATGCTCGAACGCCGCGCCCATCCCGTGGAAGCGCGATCTCCCGGGTTGGCGCGGCCAACCAGTCGTGGACATATTTTTTCGCGGCGATAGCGCGAAACCGAACGCGACATGGAACGGCAAAGACATATCAGATGCAGGAGTAAGTCAGGATGACAAAGACAGCCGCGTTCGACAAGGTCGGGCTGACGGGGCGAACCGTGGTGATTACCGGTGCCGCCGGGGGCATCGGCAAAGCCACCGCCCGCCTATGCGCCGCGCGTGGCGCCAGCGTGGTGATCGCCGACCTGGACGAGGGTCAGGGCACGGATCTGGTGGCGGAAATCCGAAACGCGGGCGGCGACGCGGCGTTCAAGCGAACAAACGTCACGCATGAGGATGATGTGTTGGCGCTGATCGATTTCGCGGTTTCGACCTTCGGCGGGCTTCATGCCGCCTTCAACAATGCCGGGACGGAAACGGGCCTCACGCCGTTCAACGACTTTCCGCTCGAACAGTGGGAACGCGGGGTCGCGGTCAATCAGACCGGCGTGTTCCTCTGCGTAAAGCATCAGATCGGGCACATGCTGGCGCATGGCGGAGGGGCCATCCTCAACACGTCGTCGGTCTCCGGCGTGGCAGGTTTTCCGATGTCGGTGGACTATGTCGCCGCTAAACATGGCGTCATCGGCATCACCCGCGCGGCCGCCGCCGAGGTGAGCGACAAGGGGATTCGCGTGAATGCGATCGTCCCGGGTGCCACGGAAACGCCGATGTTCCTCAAGCTGGTGGACGGCAATGAGGATATTCGTGCCTTCATCGCGGCGAAACATCCTATCGGCAGGGTCGGACAGCCGGCCGAGATCGCGGAAGCTGCCGCATGGCTCTTGTCCGACGCAGCCTCCTTCGTGACGGGCGCTTGCATCACGGTCGACGGCGGTTACACCGCGTTGTGATAACGAAATAAAAGGCTGAGCAAGCAGCAGCCAATTGGAAGAGGAGAGACGCGTCATGATCAAGACGAAGATCGCTATCGCCATAGGTGCTGCGCTGATGGCGACAACGCCTGCTCTGGCAGAGTATGACGGCGTAATTGCACACATTATCGCCAAGCCCGGCCAGCGTGATGCGCTGATCGAAGCCATGCGTCCGCTGGCCGGAATGAAAGGCTGTATCGACCTCGTCGTCGCCAAGGATCCGAAAAACGCGGATGCGATCTGGTTGACTGAGATATGGCAGTCGAAGCAACTTCACGTCGAGGCGACCAGCGGCGACATCTTCACTGCGGCGATGGTCAAGATACGGCCGATGATGATGAGCATCGACCAGAATTACGAGACGGCGCCGGTGTTCGGCACGGACCTCAAAGAGATCCATTAGAGCATAATGCTCGCTATATCACCCCACGCCCCCCCTCAATCGTCAGTTGGGCTTCGTGAAATAATCGACGATGACAGCGTTCATCTCGTGAGCCATGGGCATGGTCGTCAGGCGATTGCCGCCGCTGACCGGAAGAACGACGCCAATAATATAGGTAGGGGCCGACAGAAACACGACTGTGTCGGCAGCCGCTCAGGCGAGGGCGAAGGCCTTGCTCCGCCCGCGATTGATCAACAGCACCAGTCCCGCGCCGATCAGGCACAATATGCCCGCCGCCACGAAGGCGGGCATATAGCTGTGCCAGACCGTGCGGGAAAGGCCGCCCGCCAGCGCCGCACTCGCCGCGCCAAGCTGATGCCCGGCGAAGATCCAGCCGAACACGACATTGGTCCGCTCCGGCCCGAAACGCTGGGCCGTCAGCTTGACCGTCGGCGGCACCGTGGCGACCCAGTCAAGGCCATAGAACATCGCGAAGACCGACAGGCTGTAGAGCGAGAAATCGCTGAACGGCAGATAAAGCAGCGACAGCCCGCGCAGCCCATAATACCAGAACAGCAGCCAGCGATTGTCGAACCTGTCCGACAGCCAGCCCGACGCGAGCGTGCCCGCAAAGTCGAACAGGCCCATCATCGCCAGCATCGAAGCCGCGCCCACCGCCGCCAGCCCATAATCGCCGCAGAGCGCGATGAAATGCGTCTGGACCAGCCCGTTGGTGCTGGCGCCGCAAATGTAGAAGGAGAAGAACAATATCCAGAAGCTCGGCACGCGCGCAGCATCGGCCAATATGTGGAGCGGGCTCATCAGCAGGGCGCCGAAGCTGGCGGGCTGCGGCGGCGCGGGATGAACCCCCCTCTCGCCATAGGGCGGCAGGCCGAGGTCGGCGGGGCGGTCGCGCATCAACAGCAGCACGACCATGACGGCCAGCAGAATTGCGCCGCACACCAGCAAGACCGAAGCGCGCCAGCCGAAATGCTCCGTCAGCCCGGCAAGCAGCGGCAGGAAGGCCAATTGGCCGGTGGCCGTGCTGGCGGACAGCAGCCCCATGACCAGACCCCGCCTGTGGGTGAACCAGCGCGTGGCGACGGTGGCGCCCAGCACGATCGCGGTCAGGCCGGTGCCGATACCGATGACGACGCCCCAGAGCAGCACGAGCTGCCACAGCTCGGTCATGCCCATCGACAGCAACAGGCCGACGATGATGATGGACAGCGAAATCAGCATCATCCGCCGCACGCCGAAACGGTTCATGAAGGCGGCGGCGAACGGCCCCATACTGCCGAAGAGGAGGAAACGGATGGCCAGCGCGCCTGAAATATCCGCCGCGCTCCAACCATATTCCTTTTGCAAGGGAATGATGAACACGCCGGGCGCGCCCACGGCCCCCGCGACGACCAGCATCGTGAGAAAGGTGGCGGCCAGCACTGCCCAGCCATAATGAATATGTCTCGCGCCCATATGGCGGGCGAGGGTCGCTGACAGCATGAAGGCCTCTGTTCCGGAACGATCGACCGGCGTTAGATGATGTTCATCATGGCAAGGTCAAGGGGCCAGTTGGCGCAATCTGGACATGCAGGCCAGCCAGCGCGCCGCTCGGGCGCTATCGCGGGTCAGGCGCGGGGCGCGGCAGGACCAGGGCATCCTCCCGCTTTTCCGGACGGATGTAGATGGAGGTGAGTTCGGGAATCGCCCGCTTCATCTCGCTCTCCATCTCCTCGATCAGACTTTCCGCCCGGCCCATGTGCAGGTCGTCGGCAAAATCAGCGCTGATGCCCCAGTGCATGCCGATCGCGGCCTTCGCTTCGAGATCACACAGAATCTGGATGGCTTCTTCAAGGTTCACATGCTGGGCCGCCATGAACCAGCGCGGATCATGAAGCCACCCCATAGCGCCATCCGACGGTCGCCAGGGTCTCGAGACGACCAGTGGTTGGCCGGAACGATGTGAACCTCGCAGGTCGGACCGACAGGAATGACGTCCCCCAGTCGCGGTTCTTATGAAATGATCGCTCGTCGGGCCATGATAATAGATGTTCGAACGCGACACTTCAGATCGGCTCTGGCGCGGCGGCACCTTCAACATGCACGCCGCCTGCGTAGCGGATGCCCGCCTCGAAGGCGCGCGCCAGTGTGGCTATGGTCGCGCGCAGCATCTCCTCGATCGGCGCTCCGGCGGCCACAAGCTGCGCAACGAACGCGGGGTGGACATATATCATCCCGGCATCCCGAACGACGCCCGCCGCGAGATCCACATCGTCAACCTTCCATTCGCCGCGCTGGACCGCCTTTTCGATCAGGCGGGCGATCAACGCCGTGATGCGGTCCGCATAGGCGGCGATCATGTCAGGCCGCTCCACGACGATGCGGCGATACAGGTTGTGAATTTCCTGGTCGCCCTCGAACCGCTCGCGTTTGCGACGATGCAGGTCGAGCAGCATCGCCGTCAGCTTTTCGGCGGCGGGACCGTCCGTCTCCACATGTTTGGCGGCCAGCCTGGCTTCGTCTTCCATCGCTTCCTGAACGATGGCGTCCATGATCGCGCTCTTCGAAGGATAGAAGCGATACAGCGCGGCGTGGCTGACACCCATTGCGCGGGCAATATCGACCACATTGGTCTTGCTTTCGCCGAAACGGCGGACCTGCCGCTTCGCGGTTTCCAGCACCGTGAGGGCAGAGAGAGGCCGGTCGGATTGCACGGACATCGGAGCGATATGCACCACAACCCGAGCGTCAGCAATAAGGAAGTTACATATAACTAATATTGTAAGTTGTATGATGCGTGGCTATTTCCGGCTGAGTTAGTGGAGATCGGAGATATGAAAACCGCATTCGTGACCGGGGCCACCGGACTGCTGGGGCGCCACCTTGTCCGGAATCTGGTCGAGCAGGGCTGGACCGTCCGAGCGTTGCATCGCTCACCCGGCGATGCGGCGGCGCTGCGGGAGATCGGCGCCCAGCCGGTCGCCGGCGATCTTAACGATCTCGCCAGCCTTCGCGATGGGATGGCGGGCGCCGCCTTCGTCTTTCATGCGGCTGCCCTGTTTACCATGTGGGCCGCGCTTACCGACTTCGAGCGCGTCAATATCGAAGGGACTTCCAATATGCTGGCCGCCGCCCAGGCTGAAGGCGTAGAGTGTTTCGTGTATATCAGCGCGGCTGGCGTCGTAATGGGCGAAGGAAAGCCGATGCGCGACGTAACCGAGGACACGCCACTCGCTTATCCGTCCTGGGCGCCCTATCTTTCGACCAAAGCGCGCGCGCAAGAACTTGTCTTGGAAGCGAACAAGATCTCCGGCATTCGCACGGCCGTCATCATGCCGCCCATGATCTGGGGCCGGGGCATGCATATGCTCGACAATATCGTCAAAAATGTTGCGGAGGGGCGGTTCAGATGGCCGGCCGGCGGCGAACAGATGATGTCGACAGCGCATGTCGACAATGTTTGCGCATGCGCCATTCTGGCCGCCGAAAAATCGCCGGGAGGCCGCGCCTATTTCGTTTCAGACGGCAAGAACCAGTCGATGCGCGCAGTGCTGTCCGATCTACTCTCCACCCGTGGCGTTGTAGTGAAGGCCGCCAACGCTCCTCTCGACATGGCATGGCAAATGGCGACGGTTATGGAATTCATATGGCGGACCTTCCGGCGATCGGGTGAACCGCCGCTGACCCGGCAAATGCTTCGACTGGTAGGCTATGATTTCACCGTATCGAACCAGAGGGCACGTGATGAACTGGGTTATCAGCCTGTGACGAACTGGGCCGAAGGCTTGGCGGAAATGCGGGCCTCGGGCTGATCATCAAGTACCCGTTGCCATTGAAAGCGCCGTCAATTTAACGCGAAGTCCTCTCCACCCAATGCATTTCGGGCTTTGGAGGCGCCTTCTCCGTTTGCAATGCTCTGCCGCTATATAGGGCGGCCGGTGTTGTAATAGCGCCGCTAAGCTTCGATCAGCACCCCGGCCTCGCGAGGCTGTAAAAGATTTCGCCGCCGAGCAGTTCCTCATATTTGAACTGCGCGCCACGACGAACGCCAGGCACTCCCTGCTAGCCTCGTCGATGACTGATTTTCCATTCACGCTCGTGCGAGAAATTATCACCCCCGCTTTGCGAATAACCATCATTCCAGAGGAATGCGGAGACGCATTAAAAGA
>Ga0255338_1002051_pt1 | contig 32776 bp, 26 predicted proteins | sample MeOH1_35cm_T4_19_FD_203715 | JGI IMG/M metagenome (GOLD analysis project Ga0255338, IMG submission 203715) | Sandy soil microbial communities from University of British Columbia, Vancouver, Canada - MeOH1_35cm_T4_195 | ecosystem: Engineered > Artificial ecosystem > Sand microcosm > Unclassified ... | reverse complement strand
ACGCCGACGTCGAACAGCCGAGTCACGCGATTCCCCATCACCTCGGCGCAGATCGCGGCCTCCTCGGCAACGGGAATGTCCGCAGTGCCTGCCGAGGCGATCAGGATGTGACCCTCGGCCGGCCGCTCCTGGCGGCGATCCACGACGATCAGCCGCGATCCCTCGAAGTATCGTGCGTCAGGGGCGACTTGCGCGACCGCCTGATACTGCGACGCCGATGCCCTCGTGCCGAGCAGCACCTCGCCTCGCGACAGGATCTCGCGTGCAATAGACCGCACCTGATCGGTCGTCTTCCCCTCGGCGAACACGACTTCCGGGAAGCCGCACCGCAGGTCACGATGGTGGTCGACCTTCGCGTGGCCGAGGTCCGCGTACGGCAGGCCGCTCAGCCGCTCGGCCGCCTGCTCCGCCGTGACCTCGCCGTTGGCGACCTGTTGCAGCAACGCTTGCAGCCTCTTCGCGTCCACGTGCGCCTCTCCCTCGTTTTCCCAGGCCACGTCCATAGTGTCCAGGCGCTATACTGACACACACCTGACGTTCAGGAGCACGATGTCGCTCGAGCCAAGCACCCTCATCCCACCCCGCGATGCGGCTCGCCTCTCACCCGGCGCACGCGCCCTTTCGGTGCGCGCCTACCTACTGTCGCGTCTGGCGATCACGATCTTCCTCACCCTGGCGTTCATGCTCGGGCTACGGTTCGGATACCCGTTCTACTCCGTGCGCTCGTTCGCCGCTGGTCTCGCGGTGTTCGCCGTGATGTCAGTGGGCGAGGGGCTGCCGGCAATGCAGCGCCGCGTCCCGTTGCACCGCGGCCTGTGGCTCGCGCTGCCGTTCGACGCCGCGGCGCTGTCGCTGCTCGTCCTCGGCATGCACGGCGGGGAGGACGCGGTCTTCCCGATCGCCATCGGCATCGGCCTGTTCCACGCGCTGCTCATGACCGAGGAGCAGGCGCGATGGGCGGGGATGCTGATCGCGGTGGCGTACGTCTTCGGCCATACGGTGGCGGCGCCGGGCATCGGCTGGCCGCTGCTGTTCGCCGTGTTCAAGGGCGGCAGCCTCGTCGCGCTCACGTGGGCGGCGGCTCGAGCGGTCGAGCTGCAGGTGCAACGCGAGGCGCGTCTGCAGGAAAAGCGGGAGCACATCTACGGCCTCAACCAGCAGCTCGAGAAGCGCGTGACGGAACTCAACGCACTCTCGGAGATCACCGAGATCGTGCACTCATCGCTCGAATTCGAGCGGGTCGGCCCGCTCGTCACCGAGGTCCTGCTGCGCACGATCGACCTGCCCGCGTGCAGCATGTTCATCCTCGACCGTAGCAAGCCCGAGACGATCTTCACCGTCTCGAAAGGCCTGGACGCCGCGCCCCACCTCGCACCCGTGCCCGAGAACGGCCAGCCGCTCGTACCGGCGATGCTGAACGACGAGCACTTCGAGTGCACGACCCTTGTGGAGCACAACCACATGATCGTGGTGTTCTGCGCGGAGGTCGGGTCGATCGCGGGGATGTCGGACCACGACCGCGTCTTCCTCAACACCATCGCGGGCGAACTTGCCGTGGCCGCCGAGAACTCCCAGCTCTACAAGCTCACGAAGCAGCTCTCGGTGACCGACGACCTCACCGGCCTCCACAACTACCGCTACCTGCAGCAGCGTCTCGATCAAGAGGTCGACCGCGCGTTGCGCTACAACAAGGCCTTCTCGTTCCTCATGCTCGACGTCGACGAGTTCAAGAAGCTCAACGACTACTACGGCCACATTGTCGGCGACCATGTGCTCGCGGACCTCGGCCGCGTGATGCGCAAGGTGCTACGCGACGTGGACGTCGTGGCCCGCTACGGCGGCGAGGAGTTCTCGATCGTACTGCCCGAGACGGACGCGGCGGGCGCATTCGTTGTGGCCGAGAAGGTGCGCGAAGCCATCGCGACGCATCAGTTCCTCGACGACGGTGGCGTACGATGCGTACACGTGACGATCAGCGTGGGGCTCGCGTCGTTCCCACTCCACGCAAAGGACAAAGAGACCCTGCTACGCGAGGCCGACGAGGCGCTCTACCAGGCCAAGGCCGGCGGTCGGGATCGCGTTCGCGCACCCGCTCGCAAGCGCCTCGCGGGAACCGGAGAGGCTTCATGACGCGCATCGCTTTCCTCGGGCCGGCCGGAACGCACTCGGAGGAGGCCCTGCTCTCGCTCGGGCGGTCCGACCTCGAGCCCGTCCCGTGCGCGACCATCGACGACGTGTTCCTTAGCGTCGGGAGCGGCGCGGTCGACCTCGGCATCGTGCCGATCGAGAACACCGTGGAAGGTAGCGTCAACGCGACGCTCGACGGCCTGGCCTTCGCGGACGACCTGCACGTCCTCGGCGAGTGTGTGCGGACGATCCACCACGCGCTCGTGCTCGCGCCCGGGCTCTCGCTCGACGAGGTCACCGCGGTGGTGAGCAAGCCGGAGGCGACGGCGCAGTGTCGCCGGTGGCTCGCCCAGCACCTGCCCGGTCGCCCGACCGCGGCCGCGAACTCGACGTCGGAGGCCGTCCAGCGCGCGGTGGCCGAGCCCGGCGTAGCGGCGATCGCGAACCACCTCGCGGCCGAGCTTTACGGCGGCACCGTGATCGAGGAGTCGATCGAGGACCACCCCGACAACCAGACGCGGTTCGTTCTCCTGGGCAGGGGGATCCAGCCGAGAACCGGCGACGACAAGACGTCACTGGCGCTGTTCATCCAGCAGGACAAGCCGGGCGCGCTGCTGATGATCCTTTCGGAGTTCGCCTACGGCCAGATCAACCTGACGAAGATCCAGTCTCGGCCGACGAAGGAGCAGCTCGGACAGTACATGTTCTTCGTCGACCTGCAGGGTCACATGGAGGACGACAACGTCGCGTTGGCGCTGAAGTGTCTGCGCCTGAAGCTGCGCGACGTGAAGGTGCTCGGCAGCTACCCGCGGGCGAAGTAGACCCGTGCCGAGGGCGACGGCGTGACCTTTGCTGACGCTGATGCCCAACAGGAGAGGTGGCCGCCGCAGATGACCGAACCGACAAAGCCGCAGCGTAACCCCGCGCGCAAGATTCGCTGGAACCACCTCCGGCGGTTCGTGCAGATCGTGGTGCTGCTCGCGCTCGTCGCGCTCATCATCTCGCCGGCCGGTCACGACGGCACCCGCCTGCCGCGCGAGCTATTCTCGCAGCTCGACCCGCTCGTCGGAATCGCGACGATCATCGCATCGCGCTCGCTGCTGTTCTTCGGGGCGGCCTCGGTGCTCACTCTTGTGCTCACCGCGGTCTTCGGGCGTGTGTGGTGCGGGTGGTTCTGCCCCGTCGGCACGCTGGTCGATCTCGTCCCCGCTCGACGCAAGGGGCTGCCCACGCGCGTGATCGAACGCCTCCGCTTCGGCAAGTACCTGACGCTCGCGATCGTCCTCGGCTCGGCTCTGGCCGGCACGTTGTTCCCGATGATCCTCGATCCCATCACGATCGTGACCCGGCCGATGCAGGAGCTCGCGATGCCCTTCCTCGGCAACGACGCCGTGGGGCGCGGCGCCGGGTCGTACATCTCGCAGGCGGGGCTCGGCATGGTCGCCGTGCTGTCGCTGCTGCCGCTGGCGATCGTGCTTGGCCTGAATGCGCTCGGCCGTCGGACGTTCTGCCGCACGCTGTGCCCGCTCGGCGGGCTGCTCGCACTGGTGTCGAAGCTGCCCGGCGTGCGCCGGGTGGTGGATGCCCAGGCCTGCACCTCGTGTGCGCGCTGCACGCAAACCTGCCCGACCGCCGCCATCGACCGCACCGACGACTTCGCATCGAACGCCGCCGAGTGCACGGCGTGCATGCGTTGCGTCGACCGCTGTCCGTCCTCGGCGACGTCCTTCCGGCCGCCCGTCGCTCGCCCCGCAGTTCGCCTCGCCGGCCCGAGCAGACGCGAGGCGCTCGCGACCGTTGTGGCGACCGGCGCGGCCGTGGGTGCGGCGTTCGTTGTCCCCTCACCGCAGGCCGAGGCGGAGATCCTGCGGCCGCTCTCCACGTCCGAACAACGGCTCGCGGAGCTGTGCGTGCGCTGCGGCGCCTGCTACAGCGCCTGCCCGACCGGCTCGCTCCACCCGAGCCTCAGCCTCGTCTCGAAGGCCGGTCTGTGGACGCCGAAGGTCGACTTCCCGCGCCCCGTGCACTGCACGCGGAACTGCAACCTGTGCGCGAAGGTCTGCCCGACGGACGCGCTCCACGTCTTCACGCCCGAAGAGGCGGCAGAGTACGACCTCGGCCAGGTGGCGCACGTGACCAAGTCGCGCTGCTTCGCGTGGCGCGGCCACGAGTGCTTCAAGTGCGCGCCGGCCTGCCCTATCCCGGGCGCGTTGATCGACTACACCGAGCGGCCGGGTTCGCCGGTGTTCGGGGAGCAGATTCGCCTGCCCTGGGTGGACGCCAAGAAGTGCGTCGGCTGCAACCTCTGTCGCGACGCCTGCCCCTCACGGCCGATGCGCGCCATCGGCACTACCGTCTAGGACGAGCGCCGGGTCCTCTGTTTCCCATCCCCCTGTAGAACCGCATAACGCCGTGGTATATTCGATGACGTGATGGAAGCTATAAGGGAGGGGACCCTAATGAGCGACGCGCCCGACTACGGCCAGATGTGGGAAGACCTCGGCCTCAATCTCCGTGCGCACTGCGCGCTCCTTGACGCGATTCCGAAGATGTACGCGAACGCGTACCTCTCCCAGGACAACCGCCCCGAAGGCATGAAGTACTTCGACTTCGTACTCTCCGAGATCCACGGGCTGCGCATCAAGGAGCTCGTCGACCACCAGGCGGCGGGCGGCAAGATCGTCGGCACGTTCTGCCTCTACGTGCCTGAGGAGATCATCCGGGCGCTCGGCGCGCAGGCGATCGGGCTGTGCGCAGGTGCCGAGTGGGCGTACGACGAGGTCGAGCGCGTGCTGCCGCGCAACACCTGCGCGCTGATCAAGTCGTTCATGGGCTTCAAGCTCGGGCGCGTGTGCCCGTACGTGGAGGCGGCCGATCTCGTGGTCGGCGAGACGACGTGCGACGGCAAAAAGAAGGCGTACGAGATCTTCGGCGAGATGAAGAACACGTACGTCATGGAGCTGCCGCAGATGAAGCGGGCCGAGGATCGGACACTGTGGCGCGGTGAGATCGACAAGCTCGTCGCGAAGCTCGAGGAACTCACGGGCAACACGCTGACCGAGGGGAAGCTCGCAGCGGCGATCCGCGAGGTCAACGACAAGCGTCGCGCGCTGCAGCGGCTGAACGCGGCGCGCAAAGCGGCGCACGTGCCGATCTCGGGCAAGGACGCACTGCTCGCCGTGCAGGTCGCGTTCTACGACGACGTGCCGCGCTTCACACAGATGGTGAACGCGATCGCCGACGAGCTCGAGGCGCGCATCCAGCGCGGCGAGGGCGTGGCGAGCGCCGACGCACCGCGCGTGCTCGTCACCGGCTCGCCGATGGCCATCCCGAACTGGAAGGTGCACGACCTCATCGAGAAGGCCGGCGGCGTGGTCGTCGCCGAGGAGATGTGCACCGGCAGCCGCTACTACGACACGCTCGTGGCCGAAGACGCCGGCTCTCTTGAGGCGCAGCTCGACGACATCGCCGACAAGTACCTCGGCATCAACTGCGCGTGCTTCACGCCGAACGACGGACGCGTCAGCGACGTGCTCGAGCTGGCGAAGGAGCACAACGCGGACGGGATCCTCCACTACGCGCTGCAGTTCTGCCAGCCGTATCAGATCGAGGCATACACGGTGGAGCAGGCGGCACAGGCCGCGGGGCTGCCCGTGCTGCGGGTGGACACCGACTACTCGATGGAGGACATCGGCCAGCTGCAGACGCGCATCGAAGCGTTCCTCGAGATGCTGCAGTCGGAGAGCGCGGCGTAGGGCCGCCACCGACGACGAAGCGGACACAGCGCAGATGCGAATACTCGGGCTCGACATCGGCTCTCGCACGGTCGACGCCGTGTGGTTGGAGGACGGCCGCGTGATCAACGCGGTCGTCGTCGACTCCGGCTTCGACCCGCAGGCCGTGGCGCGGCGGCTGGTGGAGCGCGGGCTGCACGACGTGGTCGTCACGACCGGGTATGGCCGCCACGCGGGGCGCGAGTCTTTCGACGCGCAGGTGGTGACCGAGATCAAGGCGTACGCAACGGGTGCGGCGGCGCGCTTCCCCCACGCCGCCGCCGTGCTCGACATCGGCGGGCAGGACACGAAGGTCATCGCGCTCGGACCGGGCGGCCGCGTGCTCGACTTCGAGATGAACGACAAATGCGCGGCGGGAACCGGCAAGTTCCTCGAGGTGATGGCGCGGACGCTCGGCTACGAACTCGACGAGTTCGCGGAGGCGGCGAAGACGGCGCAGGACGCCGTGGCGATCAGCTCGATGTGCACGGTATTCGCCGAGAGCGAGGTAACGGGTCTGGTGCACCGCGGCGAAGAGCGGTGCCGTATCGCGCGGGGCCTGCACGAGTCGATCGCGAAGCGCACGCTCGGTTCGCTCAAGCGCGTGGGCGCGTCCGGGCCGCTCGTGTTCGCCGGCGGGGTGGCGCTGAACGCGGCGATGGTCGCGCTCGTGCGCGACGGCTTCGTCGGCGAGGTCCTCGTGCCCGACGACGCGCAGCTGCTGGGCGCATACGGGGCGGCGTTGTCGGCCCGCGCCTCCTAGCCTGCCGCGGTCAGCCGCTCGCACGGGCAGCGCGACGAAGGCGCAGCATGTCGCAGAACGCCTCGACGCGCGTCCGCATGCCGACGTCGGATACCTGCGTGTCGAGGCTGAGCGACAGAATCGGAAAGGCCTGCTCGCGCGAGAGGCGCTGCATGGCGGGCAGCACGTTCACCTCTGGGATGCAGCCGAACGGCCGCACGTGCACGACACCGTCGAACCCGTCGCGCTGGAAGCGATTGGCGTAGGCGACCGCCTTCGTGCCGTCCGTTCCCACTTCGAAGCGCAGGTACGGCGCGGCGTCGTCCAGCAGTTTGCGCATGTGCGACGGGCCGCCGAAGTCGAGGTCGAGCACGGCGCTCAGCGTGACTGGGCGGAACACTTCGGCGCCGAACCGCGCCAGCTCGCGGTCGAGGCCGTGGTTTGCCGACGGCTCAACGGCGGCGTAGAACTCGCCGACGACGCCCACGCGGAGCGCGGCGTGCGCGCGGTGCGGCGCTGCCTCGGCGAGTTCGCGGCCGAAACGCTCGGCGACGGCCTCGGCTGCAGTTGCGTCTTCGGCCTCGTCGAGCGAGCGGACGAACGCGGTCACGACGCGCTCGAAACCTTCGTGATCCAGGGCGTGCACGTGCAGGCGCCGCGCGCGGTCGAGCGCGTCATCCAGCAGCTGGAGCTTGCGGCCCGCGAGCGTCACGGCCCGCGACATGGCGCGGTAGGTGAGTCGGGGATTCGCACGCTTGAAGGTTCGCGCGAGTGCCCGCAGCGAACCGGCATTCGCGGTGGTGATCGAGAGCAGCTCGAAGTCGCGGTAGCCCAGGTCGCGCAGGATCTGCTCCTGCACCTCGCCGTAGTAGCCGAGCCGGCACCCGCCGCCCGCCTGCAGCAGCAGGTCGGCGCCGGCGTCGAGCGATTCGATGAAGTTGCCGAGTGTGAGCTTGAAGGGCAGGCACGCGGCCTCGGGGCTGTTCGCCGCACCGAGCGCGAGCGTTCGCTGGGTCATCGGCGGGGGCGACAGCACGTCGCCGAGCATCGCCGCGACCGGCCGGAATGCGACGCCGTAGTGTGCGAGGTGGGGGTACGAGACGACGCGGCTCATACGGCAGCACGACTCCGCGCCGCGACGATGTCCACGAAGCTCTCCAACCGCGTCTGGAGTCCCGTCAGCCCGTCGAGGTCGTCCAGTACGAGGTTGAGCGTGGGGATGTGCCTGAGGCGGCGGATGGCCAGGTCGGTGACGAGCGAGTCGGGGCCGCACGGGAACGTCATGAGGAAGACGATGCCGTCCACTTCTTCGGCGAACTGGGCGATGACCGCCAGCAGCTCGCGACTGTACGTCCAGTACACGCTGGCCGAGAGCGCGTTGCCTGCACCGCGCTTCGTAGCGGGCACCAGTGCGTCGGCGGGAATCGGGCGCGCGCCCATCGCGGTGAGCATGCGGACGATCGGTACGCCGACGAGGTCGTCGGCGACGTTGTACGCGTGGCCGACGAGCAGCAGCCGCGGTCCGTCGCCGGGGGCGCGCAGCGCGTCGAGCGCTACGGAGGCGGTGTCGCGCTCGTGTCGGCGCTGCCGGCGTCTGGCGCGCTCGTACGAGACGTGGGCGCGCCACGTTCCCGCGCCGAGACGCCGTCCGAGGTCCACGAGCTCGCGCCGCTCGCGCACTCGCTCCCCGACGTCGACGGTGTACGTCTCCACCCGCACGTTCGGCAGCAGGTTCGCGATCGCGTCGTACGCGACCTTGAACCGCACGCAGTTCTCCTCACCGCGGCGAACGGAGGCGATCCGTGGCGCGAGTACGACGTCGCAGCGGTCCGCGATGGCTGCGACGTGGCCGAGGTGGAGCTTGAAGGGCAGGCACGTCTCGTCGGGCGCGAGCGCCGCGCCGGTTCGTGCGAGCGACATGTTGGAGCGCGGGCCGACGATGGCCTCGTGCCCGAGGCCCTCGACGAACGACGTCCACAGCGTGCCGTACCGGTGGTACAGCAACGACTGCGGCACGCCGACACGCAGACGTTCATGCTGCCGGTGGAACACGGGAAGCCTCCGGGGGTCGTGGATCATCGAGGTTGTTCGTACCCGTCGAGCGGTGCCGGTGCCCGAGCCGCCACGATCAGGACGCCCCGCGAACTCGGGTAGACTTGAGGACGACAGCGAAGGAGTTCCGCGTGACCGCCTACACCGTCGACCTCCACAATCACACGCCGTTCGTGTTCTCCGACTACCGAGAGCCGAAGGCATCGCCCGCCGAGCTTATCGCGGCGGCGTTCGCGGCGCGAATCGACGTCCTCGGCGTGACCGACCACTACTCGCTCGGCTGGTGGGACCAGATGTACACGGCCGCTGAGGTGCACTCGTCGTACGACGGCCAGCGGTTGATCGTGCTGCCGGGGGCCGAGCTCAAGGTGAGTTGGGGCGACGACGAGGTACACCTCGTGGCGCTGTTCGAGCCCGAGGTGGCCGTGCTGCAGTTCGCGGCGCTGACGAGCTGGCTCGGCGTGGCGCGCGAACTCGACGACACGCAGCGGTTGCCGTACGTGAAGGCCGAGCGCGACCCAGTGCGAGTCGTGGAGCAGGCGCGGGAGATCGGCGCGTCGTGCCACGTCGCGCACGTCGACCGTCGATTCGGCGAGTACACGCTGCTCGGCACGCCGCTCTTCGACCGGCTGCTCGCCGAGGCGTCGCTCGCGGCGGTCGAGGTGCTCTCGCTGGATTCCGCCGAGGAGATTCGCGCGAAGGCGCCGGACATGACGTTCATCCGCTCGTCGGACGCGCATTCGCCCGCGGAAATCGGTCGCCGCACGACGCAGCTCGACTTGGAGGACGCGACCTTCGAGGCGCTGCGCGACGCGCTGTACGGTTCGCGGCTGCCCCGGTAGCGAAAAGGCGTGGGCGCGCCGTCGCCTGCGGCTACAGCCGGAACGGCTCCCACTCGCGCGGCCACGCGAGCGTCGCTTCCGGCGTGAGCCGCCCGCCGAGGTAGCGCGTGAGGCCGACGCGGTCGAGCATCATCGGCATGAGGTCGCGACCCTCGAACTGGCCGAGGCCGCCGTCGACGCACGCCCGCTCCCCGAACGCGCTGACACGGTCCGCGTAAGCCCCCTCGCCGAAGAGCAGCAACGGCACCGGGTCGCCGGAGTGGATGAGCGCGGTGCCAGACGGTGTGCCGTGGTCGCCCGTGACGCACACGAGCGTGTCGTCGGGGAGGAAGTCGTGCTCGCGCAGCAGGCCGAGCGCTTCATCCAGCTTGGCGATCACATCGCGCTTGTGTGCCGGGTTCTTCGTGTGGCCCGCCACGTCTGGCGCCTTCGTGTGCACGTGCACGAAGCCGTAGCCGTCGCGCAGCAGGCCTGCTGCTGTGCGGAGTCGTTTCGCGAGGTCGTCGGCCGGATCCTCGAGGTAGCGCTCGCCGAGGTGGTCGAGGCCGAGTTCGGCTGCTAGGCCGCGGTACAGGAAGCCCCACGACACGGTGGCCCCGCGCAGACCGGTCAGTCGCTCGAAGGGCTGGACCGCGCGGCGCTTCCCCGCCCACTTGAGGAGCAGGAAGTTCGTCGGCGGAGCGCCGCCGAGTTCGCTCTCGATGTTACCGGGCGCCGCGCGCAGGTTGGCGTGCGCCCACCGCATGTACGCGTCGACGGCGCCCGCGAGGCGGGCGGCGCGCTTGGGCTCGCGCGCGTCGGCGAGCGGACGCACTCGCGGCACGAGCCGGGCGTCGTCGAAGGGGTCGCCGTCGGTCACCTCGGGCGACAGCTCGCCGGGGGCGGGGCGGGCGTACAGAATGCCCTGCCCGACCGACGTGTATACCGCCTCGAACGACACCCCCGAGTGCTCGAAGTGCGCGACGGTCTCCGCGAGGTCGCGCGCGCCGTCCTCGGGCAGGCGGGGGCGACGCTCGACGACGCGCATCGTGCCGTCCGGCATCGGCTGGACGGCCGAGAGCAGGAAGCGGAACACGACGTCGTCGTCGGCCACGTCGAGACCCTCGCCGCGCGCCTCGAACAGCCCGCGCCCGGGGAAATCCTCAGCGGGATAGCCGAAGAGCACCCAGTGCGCGAGCTCGCTACCGGGCGCTTTGCCGCGCCCGAGCGGATGCATGAGGCCGGTGAGGCCGGCGGACGCGAGCGCGTCGAGGTTGGGCGTCGCGGCCGCTTCAAGCGGGGTCGCGCAGTCGAGCTGCGGCCAAGGGCGGTCGGCGAGTCCATCGAGGATGACCAGCAGGATTCGGCTCACGTGACGTCCTCCACCCAGACAACGTGTTCCGATAGGCCGTTCTTGTCAGCCGTCTGCACGAGCTTCTTGTCGGCGGTGACGAGGGGTGCGTTCATGAGGATCGCCATGGAGAGGTACGCGCAGTCGTACACCGGATGGCGCGTGGCTTCCGCCAGCTCGAAGGCGTGGGTCATCAGGCCGCTCGATTCGAACACAGTGAGCTCGAGATTTCTGAGCCAGTCGATGCCGCGTTCGACATGTCCGGGCACCAGTTCGCCTCGACACCACCGCTTCCACATCGCGTTCACCACCTCAAGGTAGATGGTGTCCGGCGCCAGTAGCTCTCGCTTCTCGGCGAGGAATGTCGCGCAGGCGGTTGAGGTTTCCTCGGGCAGCAGTGCGCCCGCCGCAACACTCGCATCCACGACGTACGACGTCATCGCTCCCGATCCTCGCGAATCAGTTCGGCGGTGGTCTTCTCGGGCTGGATGCCCTCGTCTGCCCATCGCTGCGCGATCTCCTCTCGCAACACCCGGGCCTTCTCGAGCCACTCCTCGCGCGTCATCTTCGGCTGAACGGCGGACTCGAGCACGTCGCGAATCTCGGCGTTCAGTGAGCGCTTCGACAGCCCCGCGCGCTGTTTGTAATAGTCGTATGCGCGCTGGCTGAGGCCGCGGACGAGGACATCGGGCACGTGAACCGCCTCCGACTGTGATAGCGGATTGATAGCACCCATATTCCCCCCTTCGCTCGGCCTCTCGCAAGCTTGGGGAATCATGCTTACTGCGAACTGAGCAAGTCCTTACCGCCCCAGCACCTCGCGGACGATTTCCTCGTAGTCCGGGTCGGGGGTCGCCCGCCACGCGTCGATGATCGCCGTCCCGACGTGCACGAGGAACTCCCGCGCGTACCAGCGGTGCGCGGTGCCGTCGAACGCGACCTCGCCCCCGAGCCCGACGTAATTGCCCGACAGCAGGCACGCCGTCTGGCTCCCGTAGCGCTTCCACTGCTCGCCGACGAGGGCCTCGACGTCGTCGCTGCTCGCGTCGCGAATCGGCTCGAGCAACTCCACGCCCGCGTACTCGAGCACCTCGATCGCCGCGTCGATAGACGCGTGCGTCTGGCTGAGCTTGATGCGCCCGTCGTGCGTGTCGCGCTCGCCCGCGATCACGGGCACGCCGCCGAGGGTGAGCGCGAGCGGCACGCGGCACAAGTGCATGTAGAGGTGGCACGCCAAACATGCCGAGGAGACCCCGAAGCGCTCAGCCACGACCGAGGCGAAGCGTCCATTGAGCGCCGCCCACAACTTCGGCGACGAGAACCACAGCGGCGCGAGGACCTCGAGGTTGGGGAGTCGCTCGGCGAGCGCGAAGACGGCGCGCTCGGGCGCCTTTAGGTCGCCGTACTCCGTGCCAACGTAGACGACGGTCGGCAGCAGCGTGGTGAAGCCGCACTGCTCAACGGCGCGCACTACGGCCGCGAGCGAGTCGCGCCCGGCAATCTCCGCGATGGCGAGCGCGGGCGTCGCGCGAAGCGCGTCGAGCTGCTCCTCGGCGAGGACACGTTCGGGGTGCTCGGCAGGGGTGAGGTCCATCAGTCAAATGGGCTGCCGTACGGAGCGGACTCCTCATTGAGCGTCGCGGCGTCCGGCACCTTCAGTACCCCCAACACTCGGTCACGCATCGTAGAAAAGCGCTTCTGCAGGAACTCGACATAGGCGTCTCGACCCCATCCGACAGTGCTTGGTATGTCGACGTCCTCGATTTCGCACAACAGATAGCGTTGAAGAAGGTTGATCTTTGTGCCCTTTTCGTTTTCGGGCAAGCTGTCGATGTATTCCCGGATCGTGTACTTGGTCTTCTCCCGATTGGTCTTCCAGTCAAATAGCGCGAGGTTTCCGACGGAACTGATCGGCCACCCCTCTGCGTCATCGCCAATCAGCTGAACGAGGCGGCTAACCGGGAAGAGATGGTCTATTTCGAAGACGTGCTGTCGCTCTTCCATCGCAGTAACGATGTTGCAGTAGACGAAACGGAGAAAGAGCTTGTCCACCCCGCGGACATTGGACCGCGCCTTCTGGCTGTAGAGACGCTGCTTCTCGAACCAATCGTCAAACGCTCGGTTCCACTCTTCCCTGGCTATGACTCGGAGGTAGAGGGGCGATGGCCGCCTTCCGGAGTCATCGGCCTCCTCCCAGACGTGGTTATACAGCCGACTGTCTCCGGAACCCCTCCAGTTCTGTTGAAGTACGTCATAGAAGTAGTGCTGAGGGAGAGTGGTCGCAAGGATCGCCTTCCGCTCCTGTTCCCACGCCTCGCGTTCTTCCCAGGTTGCCGGATTGTACCGACCGACGAGAACACGAGCGATCATAGAACTGATCTGGTACTCGGTATGCGCTACGTCCGTGAGACCGTTTGTACTATTGAGCTTCAACTCAATGAACGGACGTAACACGCTATTGACGAATGACGCAGCATCAATGAGGGCGCCCTCGAAGAGCTGCGGCTCGACCCGACCCGCGGAATCACGCAGCATCTTGCTGGGCAGCGATTTCATCTCGCTCAGTCGCATCCCGTGAGCGACGGTGGCGAGCGTGAAGGCAACTGACTCTATGCCCGTCGGATCATCAGACCGACCGAAGAGAAGCGGGAACTGAGCGGCCAAGTGCTTCCCCAGGCCAAATAGATACTCGAACAAGCTGTATTCTTGAATCTCACCGTTCTCAAGGCCGGGAATCTTGAATCCTTGCTCCAGGATGCTGGCGTACTTCTCTAGGATCGCATCGCGTATCGCCAGTGTCTCAACTTCGGTCTCTTGATTAACCCAAGTGGCTGCGAACACCTCATACTTGTTGAGTTTCGTGCCGCGGGCATTGATCTTCTCAAAGATGTCGGGCAGTTGTCCTTCCGCGCCCTGATACACGATCACGGGAAGACGGTATGCGCCTATGTCGACGTGATCTCGGATGTCATCGAGAACGGGATGCGCAAGGTCGATTAGAGATTCCCGCCCCGCGTCGTCAATCTCGATGCTTAGGCCCTCGAGCACCGCGCTTACCAGCTTGTTCGCATTGAAGCCCTTTGCACCCAGCAACTCGCCTGTTGCGCGCATCCAGCCTTCAAGTGCGCGATCAACGTCTTCAACCTCGATGAGGCCATCACCGATTTCGAGAAGTGCCTCTCGCAACGCCGACACGTTCTCCTGAGGCACGGTCTCGGCTTCCAAGTACCTTAGTGGGGAGCTGTGGTAGTCGCGAATTGCCGTCGTTCTCTGCAGGCCGTCGACCAGAAGGTATCTCTTTGGCTTTGCCTCCCCTGGTATCTCATAGAGCAGAAGGGAACCGATGGGGTGACCTTCGTGTATGGATCGGATTAGCGCTCGCTGATCCGGCTCGCTCCAGACTTGTGCGCGCTGGAAACGTGGGAGTTCAAGCCTAACCTGCTGGTCTCCGGACTCAGTCAGCGCCCCTACGAGTTCGGACACTGCCCAAGTCTGCGGCACAGTGATGCTTTGGATCGCCATGCTCCCACCCTCCACTCGATTTGACTCAAGAGTAGAGGGATGCGCCTTCATGATCCAGATCCTGTCATCTGTCGGAACGATCTCACAGCCACCACTCGCTTCAGCCCCGCCTGCCGCGCCGCTCTCACCAACTCCTCGTCACACGTGACCAGCTGGCAGTCCTCGGCTACCGCGAGGGCGAGGTAGAGGCAGTCGTAGACATCGTGGTCGAGGACGAGCGCGAGTTCCCGCGCCGGTTCCAGGAGCGGCTGCGACTCGTGCGTTTCCAGTTCGAGGTGCGAGAGAGCGCCGAATCGCTTGCGGCACTCCTCGTCGCTGAGTAGCCCCGCTCGGCGCTTCTTCCATAGTGCATGTGAACACTCGAGGAACGACCAATCGGGGACGAGGACTTCCGATCGCTCGAACAACTCGGCGGCGACGTCTGAGTCGACCTCCGGAACGAGCAGCTTCACGATCACGCATGCGTCGAAGACAAGGCGCACTAGTGGCTGTCCCGGAACTCGCGAATGATCTTCGTGGAATCCTCGCCCATGTCGCGCCCTTTGAGCTCTTCCTGCAGCTTCTTGATCAGCGCCACGCTCTCCGCCTTCGACAGCTTCAGGCTCTGTCGCAGCGTGTGCTTGATCTCCGCCTGCAGCGAGCGGCCGTGCTTCTCCGCGCGCTCTCTCAACCGTCGCATCGTGTCCTCGTCCAGGTCCCGAATCAGGAAGTCAGGCATGGGTGGTGGGCCTCTCGGAGACGGGAAGTGATATCGAAATGATACCACCGGGGGAGGCGCTGTCTCCGAGAGCCCGGGGACATCTTCGGATATGCCAGCTTGCCGGCCCCTTACCGTCGGCTTACTGAGTGTGGCAGCGAACAAGCTACTGAGGACTCGCGTGCAGTCTCAGCCCGAGTGAATGCATCACTTTGAGGATGGTCCCCAGTTCGGGATTGCCGTCCGGTGACAAGGCCTTGTAGAGACTCTCGCGCCCTAGACCGGTCTCGCGGGCGACGTGAGTCATGCCCTTCGCTCGAGCCACATCGCCGAGGGCTGCGGCGAACAGCCGCACGTCCTCCTGCTCCAATGCGGCTTCAAGATACGCAGCCATGTCCTCCTCGGACTCCAGGTGGATCGCCGCGTCCCACGGGAGCGTGCGCGTCTTCGCCATCGTCACCCCTCGAGTCTTCGGGCCAGTCTCTTTGCGTGTTCGATATCGGACTGTTGCGTGCTCTTGTCGCCGCCGGCGAGCAGGATTACCACGACCTCGCCGTGGCGCTTGAAGTACACGCGGTAGCCAGGTCCATAGTCGATTCGCATCTCTGAGACTCCCTCGCCGACCGGCCGAGAATCACCTGGGTTCCCCAACGACAGCCGCCGGATTCGAACCAGGACTCGGGCACGCGCTTCGCGGTCGCGCAAGGCGCCGAACCAGCGGGCGTACCCCTCAGTCTGCCTGATCTCGATCATCTCGGAGTGTATCCTAAGGAATACGCGTGAACAAGCTCTGCCACGGCAACAAGGGGAGCGAATGAAGGCGCGGCGGCATCTTCGGATATACTCCTGGCCAGGTTCTTTCCGCCGTCTTACCTTGGGGGCCTGCTCATGCTCGACCCGCGATTTGTCCGCGAGAACCTCGACTACATCCGTCGCGCGATGGCGAATCGTCGCAGCGAGTGGGACTTCCGCGGGTTCTCGGCGTTCGACGAAGAGCGGCGCGAGATGATCGCGAAGGTCGAGACGCTCCAGGCACGCCGCAACGAGGCGTCCAAGCAGGTCGGCGCGCTGATGAAGGACGGCAAGCGCGACGAGGCCGAGGCGCTCAAGACCGAGGTCCGCGACATCAACAGCCAGATCGACTCGATGGACGGGCGCCTCAAGGAGGTCGAGGAGCAGGTCCGCTTGCTGCTGCTCACGATTCCGAACATCCCGCACGAGTCGTGCCCGCTCGGGGCCGACGAGTCGGGCAACGTCGAAGTCCGTCGCTTCGAGCAGCCGCCGACGTTCGACTTCGCGCCGCAGGCGCACTGGGACCTCGGGCCCGCCCTCGGCATTATCGATTTCGAGCGCGGCGTGAAGCTCGCGAAGGCGAAGTTCCCGCTGCTCGGCGGACTCGGCGCGCGGCTCGAGCGAGCGCTCATCAACTTCATGCTCGACACGCACACGGCGCGCGCCTACAAGGAGTGGTGGCCGCCCGCGCTCGCGAACGTCGAGACGCTCACCGGCACGGGCCAGCTGCCCAAGTTCGAGGACGACCTCTTCAAGACCAGCGAAGGCCTCTACCTCATCCCGACCGCCGAGGTCGTGCTCACCAACATCCATCGCGACGAGATCCTCGACGCCGAGAACCTCCCGCTGCAGTACACCGCCTATACGCCGTGCTTCCGCGAAGAGGCGGGCGCCGCCGGCCGCGACACGCGCGGGCTGATCCGCGTCCACCAGTTCGACAAGGTCGAGCTCGTGAAGTTCGCCAAGCCCGAGGAGTCGATGGACGCGCTCGAGATGATGCTCGACGACGCGTGCTACATCCTCGAGCAGCTCGGCCTGGCGCACCGCGTCATCGTGCTGTGCACAGGCGACATGGGGTTCGCCTCGGCGAAGACCTACGACATCGAAGTCTGGCTGCCGAGCTACAACGACTACAAAGAGATTTCCAGCTGCTCGAACTGCTGGGACTTCCAGGCGCGTCGCGCGAACATCCGCTACCGCGACCCCGCCAACTTCAAGGGCACGCGCCTGGTGCACACGCTGAACGGTTCCGGGCTCGCCGTCGGCCGCACGCTCGCCGCCGTGCTCGAGAACTACCAGCAGCACGACGGCTCCGTCATTGTGCCCGAGGTGCTGCGGCCCTACATGGGTGTGGACGTGATCGAGCCCGCGTAACCGCTCGCCTTCGCCGCCTGTCTCCCGCGACCTGTGTCGCTTGCTGCTGTCCTGGGGATACCACATTGAACCAGGCAGTTCTTCCCTGACCTGGCCGAAGACAAGCGTGGGCGTATCGAGGCGGTCGACCCGTGCGCGGCTTTCTCTCGGCATCGCCCTTCAGCTCGACAGAGGGGGACAGGATGTCGATCACGAGACGCGATTTCATCAAGTGGAGCGCGGCTGCGGGCGCGTGGATGTACGTGAGCGGCGCGACCGGCGCGGGCCGCTTCCTCGAGCGGGCCGTGGCGGCCGTTCCGGGCGGTACGCTCGCGCCGGAGTCGATCACGCCGTTCGTCACGCCGCTGCTGGTCCCGCCCGTCATGCCCAAGGCGCGTACGCTGGGGCGGAAGAACCGGCCGATCGACTACTACGAGATTTCGATGCGTCAATTCTCGCAGCAGATCCTGCCGGCCGGGCTTCCCGCGACGACGGTGTGGGGCTACGGCGCGGTCAAGGCGCAGAGCAAGCGCGGCCTGCGCGTCCACCACGCGCCGTCGCTCACGATCGAAGCGCAGTGGAACAGACCGGTGAGGGTCAAGTGGATCAACGACCTGAGGGATGCGGCCGGGGATTACTTGCCGCACCTGCTCCCCGTCGACCCCACTCTCCACTGGGCTAACCCAGGGGGCGGCACGTCGCACCGCGACATGAGGCCGCACTTCGCCGAGACGCCGGGGCCCTACACGGGTCCTGTCCCGATCGTCACGCACGTCCATGGCGCGGTAGGTGTGGCCGACGACAGCGACGGCTACGCGGAGGCCTGGTATCTGCCGGATGCGAAGAATATCCCGCCGACGTTCGCGTCGGTCGGCACCTGGTACGACTTCTTCAAGGGCAAGGCGGCCCTGGCCTACAGGACGAACTGGGGGCCGGGCTTCGCGACGTTCCAGTACCCCAACAAGAATCGGGCGTCCACGATCTGGTACCACGACCACGCCCTCGGCATGACCCGACTCAACGTGTACGCGGGCCCCGCGGGCTTCTACATTGTCCGAGGCGGCCCCGGCTCGAGGGTGCTCGACAGCAGGACGCGCGGTGCGGCGAGGCTACCGGGACCTGCGCCGAAGGCGAACGACGCCTTCCCCTCGAAGAAGACGTACTTCGAGATCCCCATCGCGATCCAGGACCGTGCGTTCAACGCCGACGGCTCGCTGTTCTACCCCTCGAGCCGGGAGTTCTTCGATGGGATCACGGGCCCCTTCATCCCCGAGACGGACGTGTCCCCGATCTGGAACCCGGAGTTCTTCGGCAACACGATCATCGTCAATGGGAATACGTGGCCGTTCCACGTCGTTCAGCAGCGTAGGTACCGGTTACGGGTTCTGAACGGCTGTCAGTCGCGCTTCCTCATCCTCGACTTCTCCCGGATTCCCGGCGTGGAAGTCTGGCAGATCGGCAACGAGGGCGGCTTCCTCGTCGCGCCGATGAATCTGACCGCCGACAACGCCAACCAGTTGCTGATGGGGCTGGCGGAACGCGCCGACCTGATCGTGGACTTCGGGAACGTACCGGTCGGCAACTACGTCCTCGGCAATGGCGGGCCGGACGAGCCGTTCAAGGGCTTCAATCCCGACGGCACGCTGGCCGATGGCGAAGGCGGAAGGCTCGAACCTGCCGATCCCGCCTCCACGGGGCGGATCATGGAATTCCGCGTCGTGCCGCGGACCGCCGCCGACCCCACGACCCCTCCGCGGTTCATGGCGCTGCCCGCTATCGCGCCGCTGCCCACCCCGAGCATCACCCGCAGACTCGCGATGCTCGAGGAGATGTCGATGAGCTTCGAAGACGCGCCCGTGGAGGCCCGTCTGGGGACCGTGACGTTCGACGAGAGCGGCAACGGCGTCTGCGTCTCGAGGCCGTGGATGGCGCCGGTGTCGGAGAACCCGGCGGTCGGCGCAGTCGAGGTCTGGGAGCTGTACAACACCACGGCGGACGCACACCCCATGCACGTGCATGAGGTGGTATTCGAGGTCGTGAATCGGCAGGAGATCACCGTGACCGAGGTGGCGGAGGATGCCGGCATTCGGGTGCGGCTGGTTCCGGACACAGTGATGCCCCGCGAGCCGTGGGAGCGAGGGCTCAAGGACACCGTCGTCGCGTACCCGGGACAGGTGACGCGGATCAAGGCACGATTCGCCACGCCAGGACAGTTCACGTGGCACTGCCACATCGTCGAGCACGAGGACAACGAGATGATGCGGCCGTACCGCATCGGGCCGGTGCAAGAGGGCGAGCCCGAGCCCATGATGTAGCGCGGTCCCGGACTTGAAGTGCGAGGGGCGGGACATGCTTCCCGCCCCTCGTTCATTCGTGGTGCCGTGCGGCTCGACCCGCCGTGCCGGGAACACTCTCGAAAAGCGGTTCGGCGAAAGGTACGCGCATGGACGCCACGCACGCGCAGGCTCCCACGATCCTCACCGTCTTCGGCGCGACGGGCGATCTCATGGCGAAGAAGGTCGTGCCGTCGCTGTGGTATCTGTCCGAGCGCGGCCGACTGCCGCAGGACTTCGTGGTCGTCGGGTACGGCCGCCGCGAGTGGGATGACGCGCGGTTCCGGCAGCACGTCGCATCCATCCTCGACGAGCGCACGAAGGCCGCCGAGGATCCGCAGGCGTGCGAGGCGTTCCTCGGCAGGATGCACTGGGCGCACGGGCAGTTCGACGACGAGGCCGCGTACGCGCAGCTGGCCGAGCGGCTCGGCGCGGTCGACGAGTCGTGGGGGACGTGCGCGAACAAGCTCTTCTACCTCGCCGTGCCGCCCGAGTACGTGCGCGGCATCCTCGAGCACCTCGCGCAGGGCGGGCTCACGAAAGAGTGCGGCGGCGAGCGCGGGTGGACGCGCGTGCTGGTGGAAAAGCCGTTCGGGCGCGATGCGAAGACCTCACGCGAACTCGACGAGTTGCTCGCGCGGCTCTTCCGCGAGGAGCAGGTCTACCGCATCGACCACTACCTCGCCAAGGAGATGCTGCAGGGCGTGCTCGCGTTCCGGTTCTCGAACAACCTGTTCGAGCCGATGTGGAACGCGCAGGGCGTAGAGCGCATCGACATCGCCCTGCTCGAAGAGATCGGCGTGGAGGACCGCGGCGCGTTCTACGACGGCGTCGGGGCGCTGCGAGACGTCGGCCAGAACCACCTGCTGCAGATGCTCGCCCTCGTCACGATGGACCAGCCCGCGAGCCTCGCCGCCGACCACGTTCGCACCGCCCGCGCCCGCCAGCTCGCCGACCTGCGCCCGCTGACCCCCGAGCAGGTCGCCGAGGACACGTTCCGCGCGCAGTACGACGGCTTCCGCGAGGTGGAGGGAGTCTCGCCGGACTCCGCGACCGAGACGTACTTCAAGCTTCGGACACGCCTCGCGGGGCCTCGCTGGGGGGGCGTGCCGGTCTACCTCGAGTCCGGCAAGCGGATGGGCGGCGTGTGCAAGGAGATCGTCGTGACCTTGCGCCACACCACGCCGTGCCTCTGTCCCGACGACCATCACTTCCGCAACCGCGTGACCTTCCGCATCGAGCCCGACGAGACCATCACCATCTCGTTCCGCACGAAGCGCCCCGGCTTCGAACGCGACCTCGAGCAGCGCGCCTTCGACTTCTTTCTGTACGAGAAGCAGGAGAAGGCGCAGTACGTCGAGGAGTACGCGACACTGCTCGACGACGCCATCTGCGGCGACCAGACGCTCTTCGTTTCCACCGACGAGATCCGCGAGATGTGGCGCTTCATCGACCCGATCATGTCCGGTTGGGCCGAGGACGTCGTGCCGCTCGAGCACCACAAGCCCGGCACCGACGACATCCTCATCCGCGCCGACGAGACCCTCGCGCTGGCGGAAATGGAGCGCGCCGTCGGTGTGGTCGGTCTCGGGAGGATGGGAGCGGGGCTCGCGCGCAACCTGCTCGAGCACGACTGGCGAGTCGTGGCGTGGAACCGCACCCACTCGAAGGCCGAGGCGCTCGCCAGTGACGGCGCCGAGGCAGTCATGACCTTCGCGGAACTCGCGCAGCGACTGCCGCGGCCGCGCACCGTGTGGGTGATGCTGACCGCTGGCGACGCGACCGAGACGGCGCTCTTCGGCGAGGGAGGGCTTGCCGACGTGCTCGACGAGGGCGACCTCGTGATCGACGGCGGCAACTCGTACTACAAGGACGCGCCGCGTCGGGCGGCCAAGCTCGCCGAGCGGGGCATCGGCTTCCTGGACGTCGGGACGTCGGGCGGTCCGGCGGGCGCGCGGCACGGGGCGTGTCTGATGGTCGGCGGGCAGCGGCGCGAGTTCGAGGCGGCGCGCGCGCTGTTCGAGGACGTATCCGTGCCCGGCGGCTACCGGTTCTTCGAGGGGCACGGCGCGGGCCACTTCGTGAAGATGGTCCACAACGGCATCGAGTACGGCATGATGCAGGCCGTCGCCGAGGGATTCGCGATCCTGCGGCGGGCCGAGTGGTCGCTCGATCTCGACGATGTCGCCGAGGTCTACAACCGCGGCAGCGTGATCGAGTCGCGGCTGGTGGGGTGGCTGCGCGATGCGTTCGCGTTGCACGGGACGGTGCTCGAGGGCGTCTCCGGGAGCGTCGGCCACACAGGCGAGGGCGAGTGGACGGTGCGAGCCGCGCGCGAGCTCGGCGTCGAGGACCGCGTGATCGAGGCGGCGTTGCAGTTCCGCTTGGACTCCGAGCGCAACCCGAGCTACATCGGTCAGGTGCTGTCCGCGCTACGCGAGCAGTTCGGCCAGCACGAGGTCGCGCCTCCGACGAGTCCGCCGGCGAATCAGCCGAGCGAGCCTACCCCTCCGGTCGCAACCGTCCGGTAGCCCGCCACCACATCATCTTCGCGATGCCGCGTGCGAGCCGCGCGCCCTTCAGCATCGAGTACGTCTTGCCGGTCACCCGCCCCGGCTCCTGGCCGAGGATGTCCGCGCACCCCGCGCCGGCTTCCTCGAGCGACACACCCATCGCGTCCAGCGCGAGCTGAACGTTCCCTCGCGACGACTCCAGCTTGGGCGAGCACTGCATGTCGACGTAGAAGTCGGTCGCGACCATGCCGGGCACGAACGCGTGGATCGAAATCGGCCGTCTGCGGTTCTCGGCGGCGATGGACTTGGTGAGGCTCATGACCGCCGCCTTCGTCGCGGCGTACGCGGCCGTGTACGGCGTCGGATCGCCGCGATGGCCGCGGCCGGCGAGGTTCACGAGGATGCCGCCGTGCTCGGCGAAGTAGGGGACGAGCAGCCGGCAACCGAGCATCGTGCCGGTCACGTTGATGTCGACGATCTCGCGAATCTCCTCGGCGGAGAGCTCGTCGAGCGGGCGATAGCCGCACGACATTCCTGCGTTGTTGACCCACCCGTCAATGCGGCCGAAGCGCTCGAGTGCGAGGTCGAAGAGGCGCTGTAGATCCGCAGGTCGCGAAACGTCAGCGGAAAGGCCGGCGACGGCGGCTCGGCCAGCCTCGAGCTGGCGCACGATTCGCTCGACCGCGTCGTCGGACCGGGACGAAACGACGACCTTCGCGCCACGCCTGACGCACGCCTCCGCGATCGCTCGTCCGATGCCTCGCGTCGACCCTGTGACGACGATGACCTTATCCGTCAGCATGCGTCGTCCCTTCTGCCGGCTGCAGCTCGACAGCAAGCGTAGCGCATCGGCCGAAGGTATCGATGGGGACGGCGCGGTCAGCTGGTCGAATGAGCGGCGTAAACCGCTAAAGCATGGGGCCGCGCACGCCGTAACCTCTAGGAAAGAGGTTGAAGGGAACCGCATGCAAAGACCGGCCGCAAGAACTGCCACCGATCGTCGTAGCGTCGCGCTCGCGGTTGCCGCCTTCTTCGTGTACCTCGCCGTTTATTCGCTGGTGAGCGTGACGGGGCACGACCTGGCGTCGTCGGCCATGTACCTGGTCGTGCCCGCCTCGGCGCTCGTGCTCGCCGTGGTCGCGTGGCGAAAGGCACAACCAGGCGCTCGCCTCACGTGGTCTGCCCTCACGCTCGGCTTGGCCGGGCTGTTCGTCGGCGAGGTGGTGTGGGGGTGGTACAGCGCCATCCTGCACGTGGATCCGCCGACACCCTCGGTGACCGACCTCTCGTTCTTCTTCGGCTATTCGATGCTCTTTGTCGCCGTCGTGGCGATGGTCGGCCCGCACAACGGCGTCACGCGCCACATGAAGGCCCGCTACCTGCTCGACATCGTGATCATGTCGCTCGCGGGCTGGGCGCTCGTGCTGTCCTTCATCGTGTGGCCGGCGTACGAGGCGGGGGTGCACCCTCCGCTCGCCGCAGTGCTCACGCTCGCCGCGTATCCGTGCGCCGACATCGTGCTCATGGCCTCGTTCGCCGCACTCATGCTCGGCTTCCGAGGAGCGCGCATCCGCCCGTGGCAGATCGCCTTCGCGAGCGGACTGCTGCTCACGAGCGTCGGCGACCTCGGCTGGACGATGCTCGGGTACCGTGCGGGCTCGGAGGTGTCCCTCGGCCTCGACATGCTGTGGCTGCTCGGCTACTGCGCCTTTGCGTGGACCAGCCGCCTGATGGTGAACGAGCGCCGTGTGCGGGCTGACGAGGACCTGCCGATCGTCGACCGGCGACAGGTCGCTGTGTGGTGGGACTTCGCGGTCCCCGCCGTCGTGCTGATGGTGCTGCCGCTGCTGCTGTTCCAGCACCGGATTCTCGCCGGTCAATGGAGCCTGGGGCAGTTCCTGCTCGTAGCGATCTCATTCGCGCTCGCGGCGTGCACGGTCGTGCGAAGCATGGTGCTCGCGGCCGAGAACCGTGACCTGTCCGCCCGGTCCGTGACCGACCCGCTGACGGGCCTGTTCAACCACCGCTTCTTCCACGAGCGACTGGCCGTCGAAATGGCCCGCGCGTCGCGGACAACCGAGACGCTCGCCCTCGCGATATTCGATCTCGACAGCTTCGCCGCGATCAACAACACCAAGGGCCACCCGGTGGGGGACAAGTGCCTCGCGTGGGTCAGCGCCCGCTTCCGATCCGCGGTTCGCTCCGCGGACCTCGTGTGCCGCCTCGGCGGAGACGAGTTCGCCATCATCATGCCGGTTACGGGCTTGGACGAGGCAATCGAGGTCTGCCGCCGTCTCGGCGACGTCATTCGCACTGGCCACGGCGAGATCCCTCCGCTCACGACGTCGGTCGGCGTCGCGATGTTCCCGCAGCACGCCGGTGACACCGAGGAGCTCATCCGTCGTGCCGACGGCGCGCTGTACTGGGCGAAGCGCAACGGCCGGAATCGCATTCTCGTCTTCGATTCCGACACGGTGGAGGACCTCTCCGCCGAGGAGCGCGCGCTGCGCGTGGAGGAGCAGTCCTACCTGCACCTCGTCGAGGTCCTGGCCGCGGCGGTCGACGCGCGGGACGCCTACACGCAGTACCACTCGCAGAAGGTCGCGGCGCTCGCCGCCAGCCTCGCCGGTTCCCTCGGCTTCGACGATCGCCGCGTCGCGCTCATCCGTACCGCGGCGCTGCTCCACGATGTCGGCAAGATCGGTGTGTCGGACGTCGTGCTGCGGAAGTCCGGCACGCTGAGCGACGAGGAGTTCGCGCAGATCCGCCAGCACCCCGAGCTCGGTCAGCGCATCCTGTGCGCGTCACCGTTCGCGGACGTGTTGCCGTGGATCCTCTCGCACCACGAGCGGTGGGACGGCAACGGCTACCCGAACGGACTCGCCGGCGCGGAGATTCCGGTCGAGGCGCGCATCCTCGCCGTGTGCGACGCCTACGACGCGATGGTGACCGACCGGCCGTACCGCGACGCGATGGACCGCGAGCAGGCGCTCGTGGAGCTGATCCGCGGCTCCGGCACGCAGTTCGACGCCGAAATCGTGCAGGCGTTCCTCCGGATGAACTCTCGCTTCGGCCTCGAGGGCCTGCCGCTCGCGCAATAGGCGCGGCTACGCGCCCGCGTCGCGCAGTGCCCGCTCGACGAGTGCGACCGCCGCTTCGGGCGAATCGGCGCGCAGCAGCTGCCCGGACGACGCGTACGCATCGAAGGCCGGGCCGACCTCGAACAGCAGCGTCACGACCGTCTTGCCTTGCTTGAGCGCGAGCGCGACCTCGGACAGCGTGCCGGCCCCGCCGGGTAGCGCGATCACCACCCGGCTCGCCGTCACGTTCACGAAATTGCGGCCGTCCCCCAGCCCGGTCGGCAGGGGGATGTCGACGTAGCGCGAGGCGTGCGCCAGGTCGTCCTCGCCGAGGACGCCCACGACCAGTCCGCCCGCTTCGTGCGCCCCGCGCGCCGACGCCTCCATCACGCCGGCAGCGCGACCGCCGTTGAGCAGCACCCAGCCGTGCCCTGCGATGAGCGCACCCATGCGCCTCGCCGCCTCGGTCACCTTCGGCGTTGCTTCCGCCCCGCCCATCACGCCGATCACCGTTCGCACGACGCCTCCTCGCCGAGGACTTTCCCTAAGTGTCTCGGCGGGGCGCGCAGAGGTCAAACGGCTACTGGAGCACGAAGGTCACACGCACGCGCGCGCTCGCGTCGAGCTGCCCCGCTTCGATCGGGACAGCCTTCGCCATCTCGGCCGAACGCGCGGAAAACGTGTCGTACAGGGGCGTCGCGGCGGTGTCCGCCGCGCCGATCGCCAGCACGGCGCCGACCCGCTTGCCGGCGGCGATCGCCATGATCTCCGCCCGACGCCGCGCGTCAGCCACAGCCGCCTTGATCGCCTCGTCGTTGGCCGCGTTGTCGTCGCTCAGGTAGAAGGACGGCCCGCTGAAGTCGGTCGAGCCTGCTCGCGATGCCGCCTCGATCACCTTGCCGAGGTCCGCGATGTCCTTGAGCTCCGCCCGCACGCCGATGGCCGCGTTGTAGGCGATGACCTTGCCTGTGGCGGACCGGTCCGGGTACAGGCTGACGTCCGTCGTCTGCAGGTCGGCCTTTGCGATGCCCGCCCGACGCAAGGCGCCGATCAGGGTTCGGGACTTCGCCGATGCGCGGTCGAGCGCCGTCTTCGAATCGGCGTCCCGAGCGCTCACCGCGAAGTCCATCCGCGCTCGGTCGGGCGCCGTGCTGCGCTTGCCGACGCCTTCGGCGGTCACCGTATTCGCGGCCGGCTTGTCATCGGCGGGAGCCGCGCTGACCACTCGCTCGGCGCAGCCTGCCGAAGAGAGCGCGAGTGCTGCGAGCAGTGCGAGTGCTATCAATCGTCGCTTCATCGGGATGCCTCCATCCTGTGCGCGTCGGCGCACGGCTGACAGATCCATCCTTGTAGACGACGAAAGAACCCGCCGGGTTCACCGACGGGTTCTTAGATTTCGTGGCGCGGCGTGAGGGATTCGAACCCCCGACGTCCTGATTCGTAGTCAGGCCCTCTATCCGGCTGAGGTAACGCCGCGTGCAGCCTGCGAGCAGTGCCCGCAAAGGCTTGAGTATCCTGCCACCGTGCCGGACACGCGTCAAGTGGCAGCGTATTGTCAATGGCGGAGAGTGAGGGATTCGAACCCTCGAGCGAGCTGTAGCCCGCTACTCGCTTAGCAGGCGAGCGCCTTCGACCGACTCGGCCAACTCTCCGTTCAGGCGCCGTCCCGGCGCACAGCCGCTCCATTATAGCGAGTGGTGTGCCCAAAATGCAGACCCGTCGGACGGTGGGTTCAGACGGCTACGCCGCCGGTATCTCCATCACGAATGCGGTGCCCGCGCCACCCGCCGTGCGCACCGAGATCGTGCCTCCGTGCGCCTCCACGATGCGCCGCGTGATGTAGAGGCCGAAGCCGACTCCCTCCGGCCCCTGGTGCTGCTCGACACCGCCCTGAACGAAGCGTTCGAACAGGTGGGGGAGCCGGTCCTCGGGGATGCCGGGTCCTTCGTCGGCCACCTCGAAGATGCTCGCCGAGGCGGTCTGCTCGACGCTCATGCGGACCGGGCGGTCGAGAGGCGAGTACTTCAACGCGTTGTTCAACAGGTTGCCCAGCGCGATCGACAGCCACTGGATGTCGCCGAGTAGCTCCCGCTCGCTCGCGTCCTCGGCCACGACCTCGACTCGCCGGCGGTCGCACTCGTCGAGCCCGGACACCACCAGCTGCACGAGCGCGGACGGTGCAATGGTCTGGGAGCGGAGTGCACATTGGCCGCGCAGCCGCTGCGCGCTCAGCAGATTCTCGAGGATCGACCGGAGCACCTCGCACCGCTCCAGCAACCGGCCCCCAACTGCGACGCGCACCTCGCCGTCGAAGTCTCGGGCGGGGTCGGCGAGCATCTGCGCGTAGCCGAGGATCGTCGTGAGCGGCGTGCGGAGCTCGTGGGAGAGGAGCGACAAGAAGTCGTCCTCGGCCTGCGTTTCGCGCAGCTCCTCGGAGATGTCGTGGCCGATGAACCCCACGCCGAGGAATTCGCCTTGTGCGTCGTGGAGCGTCGAGAGGCCGAGGGACACGTCGAGGAAGCGGTCGTCCGTGCACCGGAGACGAACGTGTCGACGTTCCACCCGCTCGCTGGCGCAAACCCGCTCGAGGCGAACGCGCTCCCCGGCGAGGTGCTCGTCGGCGACGAGGTCGAGAACGGGGCGCCCGAGCACGTCCGCGACGGTGTGGCCGAGAAGTCGGGAGGCGGAGGCGTTCCACGAGACGATGATGCCGTCCGGGTCGGCGGCGAAGACGGCGTCGTCGGCGCAGGCCAGCAGGGCCGAGTCGAAGGCTTCGGAGTGGTCAGTCGGTATCTCGCGGAACTCGGATCGGGCCACGATGCTTCCTCCGTGGGTCCACTACGACTTGAGTGTACTGCTTCGACGTTTGAGCGGTAATTCCTGCCCGACGAACGGTAGCCGCCGTGTCGGAGAGCTGCTGTCAGCGACCGTTCGTCCCTCTGGCCGCGTCTCCAGCTACGCGCGGAGTCTCATCCGCGGGCCATGTGCACGCCCACCACTACGGTGCTGACGAGCATCCCGACGCGAGCAGGAAGGGGAAGGAACCACACGTGGAAGGGCCGGGACATGGAGCTGCTGCGACACGAGGCGTTGAGCGCGGGGCTTGACGGCCTCAACGACCTCATTCGATCCAGTGAAGACATCCACGTTGTGATGGACTCGGTTCTCGCCGAGGCCACCAGCTGTCTCGATGTGGAAGCCGCGATCGTGCAGGTCGCCACCCCATCCCCCGAATGCCCGGAATGCTGGGCTGTCGGCTTTTCGGGGCCCTCGCCGCCGGTCCTCGACGTGAGCGTACTGACCGACGGGGCGAGCGAAATCCTCGTCGTCCCAGATGCGGCGCAGCACGACGACGCGCGCTTGCCGATCGTGTCATTCGGGTTCCGCGCGCTGTTGGCTGCCCCGCTCTGTACGAAGGGCGACGCCTTCGGCGTGCTCGCGTTCCTCGCCAGGGACGTGCGCTCATTCCCGCCTGCGGAGATCGACTTCGTTCGTCGGCTCGGCGTGTCGATGTCGCTCGCGCTCGAGAACGCGCGGCTCCGCGAGACGGAGCGTCAGGCGGAGCGGCAGGCGAGCCAGCAGCTCGAGATGACGGGTCTCCTCCTCGACGCGTCTGCGCGGCTCGCCGCACTCACGGACCTGCCGGAACTCCTCGACTCGCTCGCGGAGGTCGTCGTGCGTTCCGTGTCGAGGTCCCGGCTGCTGATCTACCTGTATGACGAGTCCCGGCGCGAGCTCGAGCTCGCTGCCGTACGTGGCGACCCGGCTCCCCCGATCGGCACCGTGGTCCCGCTCGGCTCGGCCGTCGCGTATGCACGACAGGCGGTGGAGTCCAAGCACACGGTCATCGGCGACTTGCGCGACCTGCCGGAGGGGGAACGCGGATTGCCCGGCGCGATGGGCGCGTTCGTCATCCTGGCGTGTCCGCTGGTCTACCACGACCAGGTCGTCGGTCTGATCGGGCTCGACGACCCGAACCAAGTGCAGCGGCTGTTCGACGAGCGCGAGCAGCGAGTCGTAGAGGGCATCGCGGCGCAGGCCGCAGGCGCGGTCGAGAACGCCCGCCTGTACGAATCGGAGCGACGCGCCGCGCGGGTGGAGGGAACGCTCGCGCGGGTGAACGAGCTTCTGCTCACGACGCTCGAGCCGGAGCAGTTGATGGAGACGATCGTCAGCGAGGTGTCGTTGGCGGCAGGCTCCGATAGCTGCCTGGTGCTACAACCGACGGCGGACGAATGGCGTGTCGCGTACTCCTACAACATGCCGCACTTGCCCACGGGGAAGACGTTCGGCCGAGGGGAGATGCCGGCAGCTGAGCAAGTGGAGCGCACGGGCGAGCCGCTGCTCGTAGAGAATACGCGGACGAGTCCCACCCTGAATCCCGCGCTGATCGATCAGTTCAAGCTCGGCGCGTTCATGATGACCCCGCTGATCGTTCGCGGGGGTCTCGTGGGGTTGCTCGACCTCGGCTTCGTGAACGCTCGTCGGTTCGACGCGAGCGACGCCGCGTTCATCGAGCGCCTCGGCACGGTGCTGTCGCTCGCGCTCAACAACGCGCGCCTCTACGAGGAGCAGCAGCGAACCCGCGAGGTGCTCGAGCAATCCCTGCGTGCCGTGCGGACGAACGAGGAGCGCTTCCGTGCGACGTTCGAACAGGCGGCCGTGGGTATGGCGCTCGTGCGGCCCGACGGCCGTTGGTTCCAGATCAACGAGCGCCTGGCCGAGATCGTCGGCTACACGCACGACGACATGTTGCTCCTGACGTTCCAGGAGATCACGTATCCACCCGACCTGCCGGAGGACCTGAGGCAACTCGATCGTGTGCGGCGCAACGAGATCGAGGGGTTCTCCCTTGAGAAGCGCTACATCCGCAAGGACGAATCGCTGGTGTGGGTGAATCTCACCGTGTCCGCCGTTCGGAGCCGCGAGAGCGGGGTCGAGTACTTCGTCGTGGTCGTCGAGGACATCGACGAGCGAAAGCGCGCCGAGGCCGAGCTGCTCGAATCGAAGCGATTGAGCGACGCCCTCAACGACATCGACTCCGCGATCAACTCCACGTTGGAGTTCGCGCAGATCATGCGGCGGGTCGTTCGTGCGACGGCTGAGGCGCTGTCCGCCGACTCCGCAGTCATCTTCCTGCGCGAGGGGGACGGTTGGGTGGCGCGCTACGTCTTCGGCTTGCCGAGGCAGTTCGTTGGGCAGCAGTTCGCGCTCGATGAGATCAGGCACGGCGCGACGCACGAGACCGGTCGCGGGAGCGTCATCATCGAGGACGCCGAGCATGACCCGCGCGCGAACCCGGAGCTCGTGCTGCGCTACGGCGTGCGTTCGATCCTCGACGTCCCGTTGACGGAGGGGGACGCGGTCGTCGGCGACTTTGCGCTGCACTACCACGACGAGGTCAAACACTTCACCGAGGGGGACGCGGACTTCGCGAACAAGGTCGCGGCTTCCGTTTCGCTTGCACTGCGCAATGCCCGCCGTTTCTCCGACGAGCGACTGATCGCAGATACGCTGCAACACGCGCTGCTCACTGTGCCCACAGAGCTGCCGGGCATCCGATTCGGTCGGCTCTACCGTTCTGCCGCGACTGCCGCGGACGTCGGCGGCGACTTCTACGACCTCTTCGAAGTCGCGGACGGCATGATCGGGATCCTGCTCGGCGACGTGTCGGGCAAGGGGCTGCAGGCGGCAACGCTCACCGCGCTGGTGCGCAACACGATTCGCGCGTATGCGTACGACGCCGCGGACGCCGCGACGGTCGTCGGCAAGACGAACGATGTCGTGGCGCACGGGACCGCGAGCGGCTCGTTCGTGACGCTCGTGTTCGCGCTGCTCGACACGCAGAACGGACTCCTCACGTACTGCAGCGCCGGACATCCCGCGCCGGTGGTTAAGCGCACGGACGGCACGACCCTGCTGCTGGAGGCGCACTCAGCGCTCCTCGGCGCGTTCTCCGGCATCGAGTACTGCCAGGCCGAGGTGACCCTCGAGCCGGGCGACATCCTGGTAGCCTTCACCGACGGCGCGACGGAAGCCCGGCGCGGTGGGGAGTTGTTCGGCGAGGCGCGGGTGGCGGCCGCCATCGCGCGGCTGCCCGTGTCGGCGGTCGACCTGCCGCAGGCGCTGTACGAGCGCATCGTGGAGTACGCGGGCGGCGGCCTCTCCGACGACCTTGCGATCATCGCCGTCGAGCGCACGCCCTAGCCGCCGGGAGACGCGGGGCTTGTACGGCTGCTGGTGCTAGGCGGCGTTGGGTTCCGACTCGCCGACGACCTCGTATGGCAGGCGGATCGTGAACGTGCTGCCGATGCCGGGCTCGCTCTCCACCTCGACCACGCCGCCGTGCTCCTCCACGATCCGTCGGGCGATGTAGAGGCCGAGACCGAAGCCGCCGAACCCGCGCGTCGACGACATGTCCGCCTGCTCGAAGCGCGAGAAGATGCGCTCGAGTTGGGCAGGTTCGATTCCGACGCCTTCGTCGCTCACGGCAATCCGTGCTTCGCCGTCCTCGTGCCGCACCGACACGACCACGGGACCGGTCGAGAACTTCAGCGCGTTCGCGAGCAGGTTCGACACGGCGATCGTGAGGCGGCCGGGGTCGCATTCGATCTCAATCGGCTGCGCGTCCACCTCGATGCGCTCCTGCAAGTCGAGCCCGAACGTACCGATGCACGCGTCGAGCGCAGCCGACAGGTCCACGCGCTCGCGCCGCAGCCGGAAGGTCGACGACTCCACCTGCAGCACCTGGAGAATCTCCTCCACGAGGCCCTGCATGTGCTGCGCGCTCGTCTCGATTCGCTCGGCGAATGCGGCCGCGTCCTCGGCCTCCACGCCGCCACGCTTCAGCATCGTCGCGTAGCCGAGGATGCCCGTGAGCGGGGTCCGCAATTCGTGCGACGCCATCGCGAGGAAGTCGTCCTTGGCCTGCTCGAGCTGTCGACGCTCGGAGATGTCGCGGATGATCGTGGCGAGATCGAGGTCGTCGCCGTCCGCGTTCGTGACCGGCGACAAGGTCACCTCGAGATCTACGGACGACCCGTCCCGACGAGGATGGCTCAACTCGATGTGACGTGGCTCGCCGTCGCTTCTCACCTGCTCGAGCAGCTGGAGCAGCACGTGACCGACCTGCGGGTCGCCGTGCAACGGCATCCGCTGCCCGATGATCTCCTCGGCCGAGTAGCCGAAGATGCGCTCCGCCGCCGGATTCCAGCTCGAGACGCTGCCGTCGACGGCGAAGCCGACCATGGCGTCCGAGGAGCTGTCGATTACGGCCTTCGCCCAACGCGCGGCCTCCTCGGCCCGTTTGCGCTCGGTGATGTCGCGCATCATCACTTGCGCGGCCGGTTCGCCCTGGTAGTCGATGAGTACGCCGAGTGCCTCGACGTCCACGGGCGTGCCGTCGAGGCGCAGGAACCGCTCCTCCACGAGCGGCGCACGCCCGATCAGCCGGATGTCCTGCTGGCGCTGCCGCACCGAGTCGCGGCACTCGGGCGCGATGAAGTCGATCACCTTCTGGCCGATGATCTCCGCCGGGTCCTTCGCCCCGAGCATTTCGGCTGCCGCCGGGTTCACGTAGACGAAGCGATGGTCGGCCTCGACGAACATACCGTCCGGGGA
>Ga0255338_1002050_pt1 | contig 32806 bp, 29 predicted proteins | sample MeOH1_35cm_T4_19_FD_203715 | JGI IMG/M metagenome (GOLD analysis project Ga0255338, IMG submission 203715) | Sandy soil microbial communities from University of British Columbia, Vancouver, Canada - MeOH1_35cm_T4_195 | ecosystem: Engineered > Artificial ecosystem > Sand microcosm > Unclassified ... | reverse complement strand
GCGGAAACTGCCAGCTGTGGGTGCGTATGCGCTTGCCCCAGAACACCTGGTTTTTCTGGTTGAGCAGGATGATGCCGACGTTCGGCCGAAAGCCGTCCCGGTCAAGCATAATCAAACCCCAATTTTTGAACTGAGTTCATTATGCACGGCGCGCTTCGCGCAGGCAAAGGGCTCAGCGGCCAGACGGCCCCCCCATCCGATGAAAGCATCCCAGTTCTTCATATCCACCCTCAAGGAAGCCCCGGCCGACGCCGAAGTGGTCAGCCACCAGCTGATGATGCGCGCCGGCATGATCAAGAAGCTCGGCGCCGGCATCTATAGCTACATGCCCATGGGGCTGCGCGTGGTGCGCAAGGTCGAAGCCATCGTGCGGGAGGAAATGAACCGGGCGGGGGCCGTGGAACTGCTGATGCCGGTCGTCCAGCCGGCGGAGTTCTGGCAGGAGACGGGCCGCTGGCAGGCCATGGGGCCTGAGCTGATGCGCGTGAAGGACCGGCACGACCGCGACTTCATCATCCAGCCCACCAGCGAAGAGGTGGTGACGGACATCGCCCGGCAGGAACTGCGCAGCTACAGGCAATTGCCGAAGAACCTGTACCACATCCAGACGAAATTCCGCGATGAGCGCCGGCCGCGGTTCGGCGTGATGCGAAGCCGCGAATTCATCATGAAGGACGCCTACAGCTTCGACCGCGACGAGGCGGCGGCCAAGGCCAGCTACGAGGCGATGGCGCGGGCTTACCGGGCCATCTTCGACCGCTTCGGGCTGACCTACCGGGCGGTGGCGGCCGACAGCGGCGCCATCGGCGGCGACCTGTCGGAGGAGTTCCAGGTGATCGCCGCCACGGGCGAAGACGCGATCGTCTACTGCGCCGGCAGCTCCTATGCGGCCAACATGGAAAAGGCCGAGGCCCTGCCGCCACGGTCGCCCCGCGGCGCGGCCTCGCAAAGCCTGGTCAAGACGCCGACGCCGGGCAGGAGCACCTGCCCCCAGGTCGCCGACCTGCTCGAGGTGCCGCTGGCCACCACGGTGAAGTCGCTGGTGCTGGCCACCGACCAGCTGGACGAGCGGGGCGAAGTCGCGAAGACCCAGGTCTGGCTGCTGCTCGTGCGCGGCGACCATGACATGAACGAGATCAAGGTGGGCAAGGTGCCCGGCCTGGACATGGGTTTCCGGTTCGCGACGGTGGCCGAGATCGTGGATCACTTCGGCACCAAGCCGGGCTATCTCGGGCCGATCGCCACGAACAAGCCGGTGAAGGTGGTCGCCGACCGCGAAGTCGCCGTCATGGCCGACTGGATCTGCGGCGCGAACGAGGAAGGCTTCCACTTCACCGGCGTGAACTGGGGCCGCGACCTGCCCGAGCCGGACGTCATTGCCGACCTGCGCAACGTCGTGGAAGGCGACCTGTCTCCCGACGGCAAGGGCGTGCTCGCGATCGAGCGCGGCATCGAGATCGGCCACATCTTCTTCCTCGGCACCAAGTACAGCGAGCCGATGAACGCCAGCTTCCTCGACGAGAACGGCAAGCCGCAGCTGATGCAGATGGGGTGCTACGGCATCGGCATCACGCGCCTGCCCGCGGCGGCGATCGAGCAGAACAACGACGAGCGCGGCATCATCTGGCCCGATTCGATCGCGCCTTTCACGGTGGTGATCTGCCCCATCGGCATGGACCGCAGCGCCGACGTCAAGGCGGCGGCGCAGAAGCTGCACGACGAGCTGCTGGCGGCCGGCGTGGACGTGATGCTGGACGACCGCGGCGAGCGCCCGGGCGCGATGTTCGCCGACTGGGAACTGATCGGCGTGCCGCATCGCGTCGTCATCTCCGACAGGGGCCTCAAGGAGGGCCAGCTCGAATACCAGCACCGCCGCGACGCTCAAGCCACGAAGGTGCCGGCCGGCGAGGTCTTCGGCTTCCTGCGCGGCCGGCTGAAGGCGTGATCGGCCGCCGCGATTGCCTGAAGGCCGTCCCGGCCGGGCTCGGCATGCTGTGGTTCTCCGCGCCGGCGCGCTCCGGCGGCCAGGTCGAGGAGCCCCTCGCCGACTCCGTTCGCACCGCGTTGAGTTCCGCCGTCGCCAATTCCGCGCCGCCGATCCCCGAGTTCCCGGACACGGATGCCCGGTTGCGTTACCTGCGCTGGCTGGGCGCGATGAGCGGGCGCCTGCGCAAGCGCAAGGTCGATTGGCAGGAGCGCAAGGAATTCCTGCAGTCCGTCTGGTACGAGAGCCGCCGTGCCGGCCTCGACGCCGGACTCGTGCTGGGCCTGATCCAGGTGGAGAGCAACTTCCGCAAGTTCGCCGTGAGTTCAGTGGGCGCGCGCGGCTACATGCAGGTGATGCCGTTCTGGACGCGCGTGATCGGCGACGGCGACGCGGGCAAGCTGTTCCACATGCAGACCAACCTGCGTTTCGGTTGCGTGATCCTGCGGCATTACATCGATCGCGAGCGCGGCGACCTGTTCATGGCGCTGGGCCGCTACAACGGCAGCCGCGGCAAGCTGCAGTATCCGAACGCGGTGTTCGCCGCGAGCAGGACGTGGGATTTCCATGAGCTGCCGCCGGCGGAGAAGTCGCCGGACCCGACCCGGTCCGTGGACAAGGCTCCGGCCGGGCCGAGCTGACTACTGGACGAAACCGATCTTGCCCTTGGCGCAGGCGGCCTTGGGCAGGTCCTCCACCGAGATTTCCCCGCGCTGGTCCAGCCGTGCATTGCCGAAGCCTGTCATCAGCGCGCGGCGCATGTCCCGGGGCGCCAGTTCGGCCAGCTGGTCCAGCACGTCATCGGACGGGGCCGGATCGAAGCGCGCGCCCCAGCCGTGCTCCGCGCGGATCGAACCATAGAGGTTGCGGGCGATGTGGCGCGCCGCCTCGAACGACGGAGGTTCGATCTCGAAGACATTCATCCGGTTGAGGATGGGTTCGGGGATGCCGCGCTCGTCGTTGGCCGTCATGATCCAGATGACCTGGCTCGCGTCGATCGCGACCTCGGCGAATTCATCCATGAAGCAGCCTGCGGTGTCGTGTTCCAGCAGGCTGTACATGGCGCCCAGCGGGTCGTACTGCGCGTCGGCGCTGGCCTTGTCGATTTCGTCCACCACGATCACGGGGTTGGCGTACTGGCCTTCCACCAGGGCCTCGAAGACCTTGCCGGGCTTGGCGCCTTTCCACTGCGACGAGGCGCCGGACAGCAGCCAGCCGGCCGTCATGGAACTCATCGGCACCAGGTTCATGCCCGTTCCCAGCAGCTCAGCCAGCTTGCGGGCGAAATGCGTTTTGCCGATACCCGGCGGGCCCAGCAACAGCATGGGCGTGACTTCGAGGCCGTCGCGGCAATCCTGCGACAGGGCCACGTGGCGTTTCACGTCATCCAGCGCGTCGCTGAAGTTCGGCAACTGGTCGTACAGGGCGCCCATGTCGGGCAGGCCGCTGGGCTTGACCTGGAAGCGCTCCGGGCCGCGTTCGAGCATGCGCTCGTACGTCGTGCGAAGGCTTTCGTGGTCCCTTCCGGGCAGCTTGGCGAGCTTGCGTTCCACGTCGTGCGGATGGAACACGTTGCGCAAGTTGGCGATGGGCAACTGGAACGAGGAAGACTGATGAGGAACGAGACTGCGTGATTCCATCGAGCACTCCTATCCGGGCTTGGCTGATTCCAGCATAAGCCGTGCCACAGGGCAATCGAGTGGGCCCGCAGTCGCGATGCAATGTCAGCAATTGCCGACAGGAACTGGCAGCCGCAGCGAGCGACTGCTAGCGGGGGTCAGGCCTGCGGCGGGGTGCCGAGGACCTGCTGCAGCTCGCCGCTCTGGTACATCTCCATCATGATGTCCGAGCCGCCGACGAATTCGCCCTTCACGTACAGCTGGGGGATCGTGGGCCAGTTGCTGTATTCCTTGATGCCCTGGCGGATTTCCTCGTCCTCGAGCACATTGACCGTCGCCACGGCCTTGGGGTCGACGCCGCAGGCCTTGAGGATCTGGATGGCGCGGCCCGAGAAGCCGCACATCGGGAAGCTCGCGTTGCCCTTCATGAACAGGACGACGTCGCTGCCCTTCACGAGCTGGTCGATGCGTTGTTGGGTGTCGCTCATTTCGAAAACTCCTTCCAGGGCCGGGGGGCCCGTAAGACATTGGGGTGGATTATCCCAGTTCAAGCCACTGGCCGCCGGAGCAGCGCTCGATGCCCTGGATGTCGCGCCGGCTGGCCACCAGGCCGAAACCGGCCGACGCCAGCAGCGCGCGCACCGCTTCGGCTTGGTCGAACCCATGCTCCAGCAACAGCCAGCCTTCCCGCACCAGGTGCGCCGGAGCCTGGCTGACGATGGTCCGGAGGTCGCGCAGGCCGTCGGCGCCGGCGGCAAGTGCGCCCGGCGGCTCGTGCGCGAGTGCGGCGAGATGCGGATCACCCTCGGCCACATAAGGCGGGTTGGACACGATGAGGTCGTACCTCGATTCGGTGGCGTCGAGCCACGAAGCCTGCCGGAAGGTCACCTCGAGCCCCAGCGCCAGCGCATTGGCGCGTGCCATGGCGAGTGCGCCCGCGCTGGCGTCGACGCCTTCCACCTGCGCGGCAGGCCGATGCTGTTTGATGGCGAGCGCGATGGCGCCGCTGCCTGTCCCCAGGTCGGCCACATGGGCGGCGGACTGCACAGCCAGGAGGTCCAGCGCCCAGTCGACCAGGGTTTCCGTGTCCGGCCGCGGCACCAGCACGCGTTCGTCCACGGCCAGCCGAAGGCCGAAGAACTCCTTGTGGCCCACGATGTAGGCCAGCGGTTCGCCGGCCGCCCGCCGCTCGCACAGGCGCAGGAAAGCCTCCTGCAGGGCTGGCTCCAGCCGGTCGGCATCATGGGCCAGCAGCCAGGCACGATCGGTCGGCGGCCGGCCCAGCAGGTGCAACACCAGCAATTGCGAGTCCAGCCGCTCCAGTCCGAGGGCGGCGGCTGCGGCAAGCGCTTGCGCGAAGGTCATCACCGCGCGCCCAGCCCGATCTCCAGCTCTTCGAGCTGCTCGGCCTTGCGAGCCAGCAGCAACGCCTCCACGACTTCGTCCAGGTCGCCATCCATGACGAACTGCAGCTTGTACAGCGTGAGGTTGATGCGGTGGTCGGTCAGGCGCCCCTGCGGGAAGTTGTAGGTGCGGATGCGGTCGCTGCGGTCGCCGCTGCCGATCAGGCCCTTGCGGGTGGCGGCTTCCTTGGCGGCGCGCTCGCTTCGTTCCTTTTCCCTGATGCGGGCGGCCAGCACCTGCATGGCCTTGGCCTTGTTGCGGTGCTGCGAGCGGTCGTCCTGGCACTCCGCGACGATGCCGGTGGGGATGTGCGTGATGCGCACCGCCGAATCCGTCTTGTTGACGTGCTGGCCGCCGGCGCCGCTGGCGCGGTAGGTATCGATGCGCAGGTCGGCCGGATTGATCTGCACGGCCTGCGCCTCATCGGGCTCCGGCAGGGCCGCGACGGTGCACGCGCTGGTGTGGATGCGGCCTTGCGTCTCGGTGGCCGGCACGCGCTGCACGCGATGCCCGCCCGACTCGAACTTGAGCTTGCCGTACGAGCCTTCGCCGACGACGCGGATCACCACTTCCTTGTATCCGCCCACCTCGCCTTCGCTTTCGCTGACGATCTCGGTGCGCCAGCCCTCGCGCTCCGCATAGCGCGTGTACATGCGCAGCAGGTCGCCGGCGAAGAGGGCGGATTCGTCGCCGCCCGTGCCCGCGCGGATTTCGAGGAAGGTGTTGCGCACATCGTCCGGGTCCCTGGGCAGCAGCAAGCGCTGCAGCTCCTCTTCCAGCCCCGGCAGTCCGGCTTCGAGCGCCGCGACCTCTTCGCGGGCCATCTCGGCCATCTCGGGGTCTTCCAGCATCTCCCTGGCTTGCGCCAGGCCGCTCTCGCCCTGCAGGAACCGCTCGAACATGGCGGCCACCACGCTCACTTCGGCGTGCTCGCGCGTGAGCGCGCGGAAGCGCTCCATGTCCTGCACGACCTCGGGTTGCTGAAGGAAGAAGTCCAGCTCCTTGAGGCGGACGGGGTAGCGTTCGAGTTGCTGGCGAAGGAAGGTTTTCATGGGGATGACGAATGACGAATGACTTCGCTGCGCTCCAATGACCGCGCTGCTTCGTCAATTGTCATTGACGCGCCGCGAGGTCATGCGCCCGCAGGGCGCGTCATGCGAGCGGCGCTAACGCTCTTTGCGCAGGAAGAAATGCTGGATCGCGGAACTGGCGCGCTGGCGCGCCTCGGCATCGCCCGCGTGCAGCTCGGCCATCGCGCCGTGCAGCATCTTCTGCGTGAGGCCCTTGGACATGGCCTCCAGCACGGCGTCCACGTTTTCGCCCTTGGCCAGCAGCTTGCGGGCCCGGGCCAGTTCCATGGCGCGCCACTCGTCTGCCTGCGCGTTCAGCTGCTGGATCAGCGGGACGGTGCCACGCTGGTCCATCCAGTGCAGGAAGCTCTGCACGCCGGCGTCGATGATGGCTTCGGCCTGTTCGACCGCCGCCTGGCGGTTGGCCTGGCCGGTTTGCACGACGTTGGCGAGGTCGTCGACGGTGTAGAGGTACACGTCCTCCAGTGCCTTGACCTCGGGCTCGATGTCGCGGGGCACGGCCAGGTCCACCATGAACATGGGCCGGTGCCTGCGCGCCTTGAGGGCGCGCTCGACGGCACCCAGCCCGATGATCGGCAAAGTGCTGGCGGTACAGCTGATGACCGCGTCGAATTCGTGCAGGCGGTCGGGCAGGTCCGCCAGGCGCATGACCTCGCCGCCGAAGCGCGACGCCAGCCGTTCACCACGCTCCAGGGTGCGGTTCGCGATGGCGATGCCTTTCGGATTGCGCGCGGCGAAGTGCGTCGCCGACAGCTCGATCATCTCGCCGGCGCCCACGAACAGCACCCGGATCTTGCCCATGTCCTCGAACAGCTGCCCGGCCAGGCGCACGGCGGCGGCGGCCATGCTGATGGAATGCGCACCGATCTCGGTGGAAGTGCGCACCTCCTTGGCCACCGCGAACGAGCGCTGGAACAACTGGTTGAGCGTCGTGCCGAGCGCGCCGGCCTGGTCGGCCACGCGCACGGCGTCTTTCATCTGGCCCAGGATCTGCGGCTCGCCCAGGACCATCGAATCCAGGCCGCTCGCAACCCGGAAGGCGTGGCGCGCGGCCAGCCCGTCATGAAGCGTATAGGCATGCGAACGCAGCAGGGTGGGGGACACGCCGCCGGAATGGGCCAGCCAGTCCAGTGTCGGGTCGACGTCGCCCTGGTCGCCCGCGCAATAAATCTCGGTGCGGTTACAAGTTGAAAGGATGGCGGCCTCCGCACGCCGCGACAATGCGTCGCGCAGGGCCTTCAAAGTGGGCTCCACCTGGTCGATGGCATACGCGAACCGGCCGCGCAGATCGAGCGGCGCGGTCGTGTGGTTGATACCCAATGCCCAGACTGCCATTGCCGGAATTATAAAATTTGCGCCAGATTCAAGCACTTGCGATTTATCAAGTCCCCAAATATGGGCCCAATCGACCTTTTTTTCCACCTCATCGGTTTCGCCGCCCCGGCAGTGGCGGTTGCCATGCTGGTCGCGCTCGGCGCCGGCGTGGTCCTGCCTGCCCAGTCCGCAGCCCGGGCCTGGTGGCTCCAGTCCGCTATCAATTCGATAGTAGGGGTGCTGGTGCTGGCGGCCGGCCTGTGGCATTTCGGCGTCGACGGCAAGATGGCGACCTACGCGGCGCTGGTGCTCGCCGTGGCGAGCTGCCAGTGGGTTGCCGGCCGCGGCTGGCGCAGGTAAGTCAATAATCGCCGCCATGAGCGCAGCGCCGAACCGCTTCAAGCAAGCAAACGCCCCCTCGGGGGGCAGCCCGGCATCGCCGGGCGTGGGAGCCGAATGAGCACGACCCAGAACCAGGCGATCACGCCGCAGCTGCGCCAGTGGATCGTCGAGCAGGCCGAGGCCGGGCACAGCGCCGAGGTGGTGCTGAAATCCATGCTCACGTCCGGCTGGAAGGAGGACGTGGCCGTCGAAGCCATGGAGTCCACCTTGCGCGAGCACCTGGAAAAGAAGGCCCTGCAGGACGGGCTGGCCCCGGCCCTGCCGGTGCCGAACCCCGGGCTCGACGAATCGCCGCTTTACATCGACGCCGGCGACCGCCGGGTCTGCGTCCTGCAAACCATGTGCAACCCGCGTGTCGTGGTGTTCGGCGGATTGCTCTCCGACGAGGAATGCGACGGCCTGATCGCGCTGGCCAAGCCGAGGCTGGCGCGCTCGCTCACCGTCGCCACCCAGACCGGCGGCGAAGAGGTCAATGCGGACCGCACCAGCAACGGCATGTTCTTCCAGCGCGGCGAGAACGAGCTCGTGCGCACGATCGAGGCGCGGATCGCTCGGCTGGTGGCCTGGCCGGAGGAAAACGGCGAGGGCCTCCAGGTGCTGCACTACGTACCGGGCACCGAATACAAGCCGCACTACGACTATTTCGACCCGAGCGAACCGGGCACGCCCACCATCCTCAAGCGCGGCGGCCAGCGGGTCGCCACGATCGTGATGTACCTGGGCGAGCCCGACAAGGGCGGCGGCACGACCTTCCCCGACGTGCACCTGGAGATCGCGCCCAAGCGCGGCAATGCCGTCTTCTTCAGCTACGAGCGGCCCCATCCGTCCACGAGAACGTTGCACGGCGGCGCGCCGGTGCTCGCCGGCGAGAAGTGGATCGCCACGAAGTGGCTGCGCGAGCGGCGCTTCACCTGAAGGACAGCGTGCGAGTCCGGGCCAACGGGATCCAGATCGAAGTCGAGGACACGGGCGCCGGCGGGTCGCAGGCCGGCCGCCCCGTGGTGCTGCTCATCATGGGCCTGGGCATGCAGCTGGTGGCGTGGCCCGCCGCGTTCGTGCAGGCGCTGGTCGATGCGGGCTTTCGCGTGGTGCGCTTCGACAACCGCGACATCGGCCTGTCGCAGCATTTCGACCACCTGGGCGTGCCCAACCTCCTGTGGGAGACTTTGAAGCACCGCGTCGGCGCGCCCGTTCGCGCGCCCTACACCGTGCAGGACATGGCCGCCGACGCGACGGGCGTGCTCGACGCGCTGGGCATCGCCGGGGCCCACGTGGTGGGTGTGAGCATGGGCGGGATGGTTGCCCAGCGCATGGCACTGGCGTCGCCGGACCGGGTGCTGAGCCTGTCGAGCATCATGAGCTCCAGCGGCGCGCGTTACCTGCCCGGCCCGAAGCCGCACGTGCTCCGTGTGCTGTTCAGCCGGCCCGCGGGGCCTGACGAACGCGCCGTCGTCGAACACTACGTCCGGCTCTTCAATGCGATCGGCAGCCCGGGCTTCCCGCTGGACGACGCGGTACTGCGTGAGCGCATCCTGGTGGCGTCGCGCCGCAGCTTCCACCCGGCTGGCACCGTCCGCCAGATGGCGGCCATCGCTGCCGACTCCCGTCGCGCCGACGAACTGCCGCGCATCAGGGCCCGCACGCTCGTGTTGCACGGCCTGGACGATCCGCTGGTGCCCGTGGCCTGTGGCCACGACACCGCCCGGCGCATCCCGGGCGCCGGCTTCACTGCCATCGCAGGCATGGGCCATGACCTTCCTCCCGGCGTGGTCGAGCGCCTGCTGGCCTCCCTGGTCCCGCACTTGAAAGCAGCCTGAAGGCCATGAATCCCGAAGAATCGCAACTGGGCAAGCCCGCGCCTTACGTCGACCACTACGACGCTTCGCTGCTGTTCCCGATCTCGCGCCTGCCCAAGCGGGTGGAACTGGGCCTGCACGGCGCCGTACCCTTCTTCGGCGCGGACCTCTGGACTGCTTTCGAGCTGAGTTGGCTCACGCCGCGCGGCAAGCCGCAGGTTGCCATCGCGCACATCACGGTGCCGTGCGAAACGCCGAACATCGTCGAGAGCAAGTCGTTCAAGCTCTACCTCAACAGCTACACCAACACGCCTTTCGCGTCGGTGGACGAGGTGCGCGACCGCATCCGGGCCGACGTGAGCGAGGCTGTGTGGCGGGGCGCGCCTGCGCAGTCGTCGGTGGGGGTGCGTATCCTGATGCCCGACCAGTTCGACCGTGAGCCGGTGCACGAGCTCGACGGCCTGAGCCTGGACCGGCTGGACATCGAGTGCACGCAGTACACGCCGGCGCCGGAGCTGCTGACGGCGGCGTTCGGCGAGCAGCCGGTCGAGGAGGTGCTGACGAGCAACCTGCTCAAGAGCAATTGCCTGGTGACGGGGCAGCCCGACTGGGGCAGCGTGCAAATCCGCTACAGCGGCCCGCAGATCGACCAGGGCGGATTGCTGCGCTACCTCGTGAGCTTCCGCAACCACAATGAGTTCCACGAGCAATGCGTCGAGCGCATCTTCATGGACATCTGGAAGCGCTGCAAGCCGGTGAAGCTCGCCGTCTACGCGCGCTACACGCGCCGCGGCGGGCTGGATATCAACCCGTTCCGCACCAGCCACCCGATGGCGCCACCGCCCAACATCCGCACGGCGCGCCAGTAAGCGGGCCCGCCTTGCGCGGTTGCCGCTACGGCTGGAGATCCCTGAACGAGGCCAGCGGCGGCAAGTCCGGGAACACCGCCGCGCGCTTCTCCTTCATGGCGCTGACCGATTCGCGCACATGCGAGTTGCTCCAGATCGCGCCCTGGATCCAGCCCATCTGCCTGAGGGCGTCGTCCACCGAATGGTCGCGCGCGTAGTGGATGACCTGCTTGGTTCCCCAGATCGCCACCGGCGGCTTGGCGGCGATTTCGCCAGCGCACTTCAAGGCCGCCCCCACCATGGCTTCCTGCGTGTCGAACACCTCGTTGACGAGCCCGTACCCGAGCGCCTTCTGCGCCGGGAGCCGCCGGCCCGTGTACGCGAGCTCCTTGACGACGCCGAGCGGCACCAGCTTCGGCAATCGCTGCAACGTGCCGACGTCCGCGACCATGCCGATGTTGATCTCCTGGATGCAGAAGAATGCGTCGTGCGTGGCGTAGCGGATGCAGCATGCGGTGACCATGTCCACCGCCCCGCCGATGCAGCCGCCCTGGATCGCTGCGATCACCGGGATGCGCAGCGTTTCCAGCCGGGTGAAAGTGGCTTGCATGCCGGTGAGCAGGTCGAAGACCGCGGCGCGGCCTTCGGGCGTGCGGTCGTTCATCGCGATGTCGCCGCCGAAGGTTTCCAGCGCCATGCCGGCGCTGAAATGCTTGCCGGTCGACGAGATCACCAGCGCGCGCGCGGCGCCTTCGCGGTGCAGCCTTGCGAGGACCTCATCGAGTTCGCGCCAGAACTTCGGGTGCATGGTGTTCAGCGCATCGGGTCGGCTGAGCACGAGGTGGGCAACGTGATCCCGCAGCGTCAGGTTGAAGCATTCCATGATGATCCTCTCGATTGAATGTGGGATCACTCTAGCGCGCCGCAGTGCGTGCGCCTGGCAAACACGGGACAAGCAGTGAGGAGCGGCCGACTAGGAGCGCAGCCAGTCGCAGCGCAGCTTTTGCGCGCGATGCGCCTTCACGCGCCAGGCCACGTACATGCTGGGGGCCGCGATGGCGAGAGCGCAAAGCGGGATGCCCCAGAACTGGTCGAACGCATACGCCGGCAGCCAGCCGACCCAGCCCATCACCCACAACGTCAGCATCACGTCCCACAGGTGGTATTCAACCGGATGCTCGCGGCGATGCGCCACATGCCATTGCTTGATGCGTTGCAGTTCGTTGAGCGTCATGGCGGTCTCCGGGGCGAGAAAGCGCGTCTGTCAGTTCGGCGTCAGGTCCAATGTAAGTTTGCGGTAAGCTTTCGTCAAGTGCCTCAGCCCTGGCGCTGGTACAGCACCAGCTTGGATTCGGTCGTGACGTCCGCCTTGTGCGCCTTCATCACGATGTCGTAGCGTGTGCCCGCGACCGGGAACGGCGAGCTGAAGCTGAATTCGAAATGGCCGTTCGGGTCGGCCTGGACGGTGCGGGAGAACACGTTCTGCGCGACGCCGAACTGGCCGACCACCGGTGGGACCGCGTCGACGCGCACGTTGACCTCGGCCATCGGCGCCGTACGTCCGCGAACCTGCGTCACATTGCCGTCCACCTGCCCGTTGTTCACGTGGCTGAGGATCTGGATCGGCACACTGGCGGGGCCGGACGCGACTTCGAAGCCCCACGTCCTGCGAACCGTATTGCCCGCGTTGTCGCGTGCCGTCACGTCCACGGTGTGGCGGCCGGGCGGCAGCGGCGCGCGATAGGTGAACGCGTCGGAAGTGACCTGCGCATCCGACGTCACGTTGCGGCCCGAAAGCACGATGCGCACGGTGTTGGGGTCCACGCCGGCGCCGCCGCGGTCGCGGAACGAGCCGGAGATCACCGTGGCCGGGCCTGCCGCGACGGTGTCGCCCTCGCGCGGCGTCAGGTTGGTGATGGAGGGCGGCCGGTTGTCGGCGGCCACCAGCGGCTGCGCCAGGTTCATCGTCACGGCGCGTTCTCCCATGCGAAGCGTCGCCACGACCGCGCCGCCCGGGTCCAGCGTGTCGCGGCGCCGCACGACATACGTGCCTTCGTAGTGGCCGGGACGAACCTCTCGCAGCGCCACGTTGTCGGTCACGCCCGGCAGGTCCACGGACGCCGCGGCGCCGGGAACGCCCACTACCGTGAAGCGAATTTCCGTGCCAGGCTCGATGCGGTCGAGCGAGGCGGCCTGGAACCGCTCGATACGCAGCGGCAACGGCGGGGGCGGCGCCGAGGCAACGTTGCCCAATCCGGCGGGGATGTCGTAGCTTGCCGTCACCGTGCGGTTGCCGCGCCGCATGATCGCGCGGATCTTGTCGCCTTCCTGGATGGTGTCATTGCGGCCGATGACGTAGCGGCCGACGTACACGCCGCGCGAAGTCTCGGCCAGCGGGATCATCGCCCGGGCGCCGCGGATGCGGATGCTGGCCTTCGCGCGGGGCGTTCCTTCCAGCCGGAAGCGCAGGCGCGAGCCCGGCGCGAGGCCGTTGTCGCTGGTGACCTGCAGCGAAAGGACTTCCGGTGTCGCCGGCTGCGCGACGACGGTCGACGGCAGCGCCGTGAAGGCGATGGCGGCGGGCGCCAGCAGGCACAGGGCCAGCACGTGGCTGCGCAGTTGTGTTTTCATTTCGAACCCCTGAAAGAGTGGAACCCATCCCACGGTAGGGGGAAACACGTCCTGCTCATGTAGGCGCAAGGGGCATGGCGCGGTAGGACTGCTCCAGTACGGCGGTCCGGGGCAAGGAAAGTGCGCGGCTCTGGCCTTGTTACCATGCGGCCGATGAAGCGCCGCCAGTTCCTGATAATTCCATTCGCCGCCGGAGGTATCGCCATGGCAGACCTGCCCAAAGTGCAATCCCTGGACGATTCGCTGCGCTGGCTCGACCGCATCGAACGGGCGGCGGGTGTGAAGGCGATTGGCGCCTGGCCGCTCGGTGCGGTGCTGGAGCACCTCGCGCAAAGCATCGAGATGAGCATGGATGGCTATCCGCGGCCGCGCAGCCCGTTGTTCCAGGGCACGGCGGGCAGCGCCGCGTTCGCATGGTTCAAATGGCGCGGGCGGATGAGCCACGGCCTGGACGAGCCCATCCCGGGGGCGCCGGCGCTGGCGGCCGGCGCCGACTGGCGACCCGGCGCGATCCGCTTGCGCGGGGCGATCACCCGCTTCAATGGCTACAACGGCCCGCTCAGGCCGCATTTCGCCTACGGCGCGTTGACCAGGCCCGATTTCGCGCTGGCGCACAAGCTGCACATCGCGAACCACCAGGACGAGATCGTTGTCGCCTGATCCCCGGCGCCTCGCCCATCCTCAGAACAGGTCCAGCGTCCCTTCGAACGGTGGCGGCGGTTCCGCAACGCGGGGGCCATCGGGTGCCGGCGTGCGGACGGCCGGCAGTGCGCGGGCCTCCGGTGAGCCGGCCTTGGCCAGCTTGCCCACGCGCACGCCCAGCAGCCGCAGGCGACGGTCCAACGGGACGCGCTTCAGGCACTGCCCCGCGACCTGGCGGATCGTCTTCGCGTCGGCGATGAAATGGTCGATCGTGTGGTCGCGCGTCGCGATCCTGAAATCGTCGTAGCGAAGCTTGACGCCTATCGTCCTGCCGACGTAGCCCTTGCGCTGCAGGTCGCTGGCCACCTGCTTGCACAGGTCCGTGAAGATCGACCCGAGCTCGGCGCGGTCGCGCACCGCGTGCAGGTCGCGGTCGAACGTGGTCTCGCGGCTCATCGACACCGGTTCGCTCTCGGTGACCACGGGCCGGTCGTCGCGGCCCCATGCGGCGTCGTGCATCCACGCGCCATAGGACTTGCCGAAGTTGTCGACCAGCCATTCCCGCTCCTGCGCGGCGATGTCGCCGATGGTGTGCAGGTGCAGCTTCGCGAGCTTCACTTCGGCCTTGGGCCCGATCCCGTTGATCTTGCGCACCGGCAGCGGCCAGATCCTCGCCTGCACATCCGCCTCGTGGAGCACGGAGATGCCGTTGGGCTTGTTGAACTCGCTCGCCATCTTGGCGATGAGCTTGTTGGGCGCGACGCCGATGGAACAGGTGAGGCCGGTCTTCTCGAGGATGGCGCGCTGGATCAGCCGCGCCAGCACCCGCCCGCCCTCGCGCTGGCCACCGGGAACGTCGGTGAAGTCGATGTACACCTCGTCCACGCCGCGGTCCTCGATCACGGGCGCGATTTCGGCGATCGTGCCCTTGAACAGGCGCGAGTACCTGCGAACCTCATCGAAATCCACGGGCAGCACGATCGCCTGCGGGCACAGCCTGGCCGCCTTCATCATGCCCATCGCGGAGCCCACGCCGAACTGGCGCGCCGGGTACGTGGCCGTCGTGATGACGCCGCGGCCCACGTAGTCCTTGAGCAGGGGGAACGCCGAGGCCGGTATCTCGCCCGGCGGCAGGTCGGCGTAGCGCTCGCGAAGCATCTCGTCCACCCTGCGCCGGCCCCCGCCGATGACCACCGGCAGCCCCTTGAGCTGCGGGTAACGCAGCAGCTCGACGGAGGCGAAGAACGCGTCCATGTCGAGGTGGGCGATGCGGCGCAGGGGCATGCAGGGATTCTGCCGTCTTGACCGGCGGTTTCGATCCCGGTGAAATCGTTCACTGACGTTTCCGGGCTGGATTCCTAGAATCGCCCGCTTGCCCGAAGTCGAGGATGGAGCGCAACCATGAAACGATGGATCAAGTGGACAGCCGCCGCCGTGGGCGCGGTGGTGGTGATCGTGGCCGCCGCCGGCGCGCTGGGCTGGCAGCTTGCCGAGCGCAAGATGGCGCGCAAGGTCGAGGTCGCGGTCAAGCCTGTCGCGTACACCACGCAAGTCCAGGCGCTGGCGCGGGGCAAGTACCTGTTCGAGTCGCGAGGCTGCGCGGATTGCCACGGCGCCAAGGGCGAGGGCAGGGTCTTCTTGGACGATGGCAGCTTGCGCATCGCCGGCCCCAACATCAGCCCCGCCGGCGTGACGGCCGGCTACAAGCCCGAAGACTGGGTGCGCACGGTCCGGCACGGCGTCAAGCCCAACGGCCAGCCGACCATGATCATGCCCAGCGAGGACTACAACCGATTCACCGACCAGGACCTCGCCGCCCTGGTCGCCCACGTGCGCAGCCTGCCGCCCGTGCAGGCAACGGCGCCCGCGATGCGGCTGCCGCCGCCGGTGCGCATCCTTTACGGCTTCGGCGCGATCAAGGACGCCGCCGAAAAGATCGACCATTCGCTGCCGCCGGCCCTGCCCGTGCCCGAAGCCGTGGACGCCAAGCACGGCGCGTACGTCGCCAACATGTGCCTGGGCTGCCACGGCGAGCACCTCTCGGGCGGGAAGATCCCCGGCGGCCCGCCCGACTGGCCCCCCGCGGCGAACCTCACCCCCGGCGAAGGCTCGGCCATGGCGCGCTACAAGGACTCCGCGGCGTTCATCACGATGCTGCGCAGCGGCAAGCGGCCGGACGGCACGCCGATCAAGGTCATGCCTTTCGAATCGCTGGCCAAGATGAGTGACGTGGATTCGCAGGCCCTTTACGAATACCTGAAGACGGTCGCGTCCCGTCCCGCCGGCGGCCGCTGAGCCGGCACGGTTCGACGAGCAGTCCCGAGCCCCGTTCCCGTGGGAACCGGACGAAGTGGAGGTGCTCGATTCCGGCCCACTGCGCGAAGCCTTGAGCGCGGCCGTCTCGCGCCCGAATCTCCGCGCCCTCAGCAGCTTCCTGGCAGCAGGATGTCCCGACCCACCGTATTGATGTCGGTGCGGCCGCAGAAAGCCATCGTCAGGTCCAGCTCCTTGTGGATGATCTCCAGCGCCTTGGTCACGCCGGCCTCGCCCATGGCGCCCAGTCCGTAGAGGAAGGCGCGGCCGATGTAGGTGCCCTTCGCGCCCAGGGCCATCGCCTTGAGCACGTGCTGGCCGGAGCGGATGCCGCCATCCATGTGGACCTCGATGCGGTTGCCCACCGCCTCCACGATGGCGGGTAGCGCCGAGATCGAGGAGGGCGCGCCATCGAGCTGGCGGCCGCCATGGTTGGAGACGATCAGGGCGTCGGCGCCGCTGTCCACGGCGAGCTGTGCATCCTCGGCATCCTGGATGCCCTTGAGGATCAGCTTGCCGCCCCAGCGCTTCCTGATCCACTCCACGTCGCGCCACGACAGGCTGGGGTCGAACTGCCTGGATGTCCACTCCGACAGCGACCCCATGTTCTCCACCCCCTTGACGTGGCCCACGATGTTGCCGAACTGGCGGCGCGGCGTGCCCAACATGCCCAGACCCCAGCGCGGCTTGGTCATCATGTTCAGCATGTTCGGGATCGTGAGCCTGGGCGGCGCGGACAGGCCGTTTCTCAAGTCCTTGTGGCGCTGGCCGATGATCTGCAGGTCCAGTGTGAGCACGAGCGCGGAGCAGTTGGCGGCCTTGGCCCGGTCGATCAGGCGCTCGATGAAATCCCGGTCGCGCATCACGTACAGCTGGAACCAGAAGGGGTGGTTGTCCGTGCCCTTGGCCACGTCCTCGATCGAGCAGATGCTCATGGTGGACAGGGTGAAGGGGATCCCGAACTTCTTGGCGGCGCGGGCCGCCAGGATCTCGCCGTCGGCGTGCTGCATCCCGGTGAGCCCGGTCGGCGCGATGGCGACGGGCATGGCGACGTCCTGCCCCACCATCCGCGTGCGGATGCTGCGGTGCTCGATGTTCACCGCGACGCGCTGGCGCAGCAGGATGCGCTCGAAGTCCGATTCGTTGGCGCGGTAGGTGCTTTCGGTCCACGAGCCGGAGTCGGCGTAGTCGTAGAACATGCGCGGGACGCGTTTTTGCGCCAGGACGCGCAGGTCTTCGATGTTGGTGATCACGGGCACGGGAGGTCTCCTCTTTTGGACGACGGGCCGCCCCTGGGCAAGAACGCCCCCTCGGGGGGCTGCGAAGCGTGGGGGCCCGATTGCCCGGAATGCTAGCGGTTCACGGCACGGCGGGCTTGAAGAATTTTGGAGACTTCCCAAAAAAAGCTCACGGATCACCCGGCCTGTCCCGGCCGGGCCTTGTTCAAGAGCGGCCCCAGCAGGTCCAGCGGCAGCGGGAAGACGATGGTCGATGCCCGGTCGCCCGCCACCTGCGTCATCGTCTGCAGGTACCGCAACTGCATCGCCTCGGGTTGCTGCGCCAGCATGCGGGCCGCTTCGAGCAGGGCCGCCGCGGCCTGCTTTTCGCCTTCGGCGTGGATGACCTTCGCCCTGCGCTCGCGTTCCGCTTCGGCCTGGCGGGCGATGGCACGGATCATGGATTCGTTCAGGTCGATGTGCTTGATCTCCACATTGGTGACCTTGATGCCCCAGCCGTCGGTCTGGGCGTCGAGGATGCGCTGAATGTCGATGTTCAGGCGCTCGCGCTCGGCGAGCATCTCGTCCAGCTCGTGCTTGCCCAGGACCACGCGCAGCGTCGTCTGCGCCAGCTGGCTGGTCGCGAACAGGTAGTTCTCCACCTGGATGATGGCCTTCTGCGGGTCCATGACGCGGAAGAAGACCACGGCGTTGACCTTGACCGACACGTTGTCGCGCGAGATCACGTCCTGCGGCTCCACGTCCATCGTCACGATGCGCAGGTCCACGCGCACCATCTTCTGGATGCCGGGGATGAGGATCACCAGCCCCGGGCCCTTCACGCGCCAGAACCTTCCCAGCTGGAACACGACGGCCCGCTCGTACTCGCGCAGGATGCGGATGGACATGGCGAACAGCACCAGCAGGAGCGCGACGAGCGGCAGCAGCGCGCCGCCAATGCCAAGGTCGAAAATGTTCATGATGGGGAGCCTCCTTGAGCTTGCGATTCCGTATCGGGCCGCACCCGAAGCGTGAGGCCGTCCGACCCGACCACACGGATGCGCTGGCCGGCGACGAGCGGCCGGTCACCGGTGACTTTCCAGCGTTCGCCCAGCACCTCGGCCCAGGCCTCGCCATCGGAGACCTGGAGCACTGCACCGGCCGCGCCTACCAGCACTTCCCGGCCGCTGACCACGGGCCTGCGGCGCGCCCCGAGCGCCATCCCGCCGCCAAGCAGCACCACCGCCGCCGATGCGAGCGCCAGTCCCACGGCCAGCGTCACCGGCACCCCGACACCGGTGACGTCCTCGTCGAACAGCAGGAGCCCGCCGGCCACCAGTGCGACGATGCCGCCGACACCGAGCACGCCGAAGCTTGGCGCGAACAACTCCGCGACCAGCAGCCCCATGCCGAGCAGCACCAGGCCCAGCGCCGCGTAATTCACAGGCAGCAACTGCAGCGCGAACAGGGCCACCAGGAGGCAGATCGCACCGGTCACACCGGGGATGCCGTGGCCGGGCGCGGAGAACTCGAAGAACAGCCCCCAGATGCCGATCATCATCAGGATGAGCGCGACGCTCGGGTGGGTGATCGCCGCCAGCGCCTTCTGCCGCCAGTCGGGCAGGCGGATTTCGACGGTGGCGCCGCGCGTCGCGAGCCGCCGGTCGGAGGCCTGAACGCGGACGCTGCGGCCATCGACCTGGGCCAGCAGGTCGGGCAGGTCCTTCGCGACGACATCGATCACCTTCGACTGCAGGGCCTCCGCGGCCGTGAGGCTCACGGCCTCGCGCACCGCGCGCTCGGCCCATTCGGCGTTGCGGCCCCTCAGTTGCGCCAACCCGCGGATGAAGGCTGCCGCATCGTGAACCTGCTTGGCTGTCATCGCGTCGCCCAAGCCGGCGGCCGGTGCGCTCGAACCCGGGGCCGGGCTGCTGGACGCTCCGGCCGGCCGGTCCGCCGGCGGTTTGCGGTCGCTGCCCGGCATGCCGATCGCCACGGGGGTCGCCGCCCCGAGCGTGGTGGCGGGCGCCATCGCCGCGATGTGGGCGGCGTAGAGGATGTAGGTGCCCGCGCTCGCCGCTCTCGCGCCTTCGGGACTGACGTACACGGCCACCGGGACCGGCGAAGCGAGGATCGCCTGGATCACCTGGCGCATGGAAGTGTCCAGGCCGCCGGGCGTGTCCAGCTGGATGACGACGAGCGGCGCGCCGCTTTCGCCAGCCTTCCGGATGCCCCGCACCAGGTAGTCGGCGCTGGCAGGGCCGATCGCGTCCTGCAGCTGGAGCACCACGACGGGTGCGGCGCAGGCCATTGCGCCCAGCAGGCTCAGCACCATCCCGGCGGTGAACGAGCGCCACCGAAGGAGGATCGCCATGCCCATGGAACCCATCGGGCCACTATGCGCCTTTTCCGGCGCGGCTGCCAACCGGCCGCACGGATGGGCAGGGCTCCTGCCGGCGGGGTCTCAGCCCAGGCGGGCGCGGTGCCGGGCGATCTGCGCGCGCACCTGCTGCGGCGCGGTGCCGCCCAGCACGTTGCGTGTGTCGAGCGAGCCGCGCAGGGACAACACGTCGTACACGTCCTTCTCGATCGCGGCGTTGAATTGTTTGAGCACCGTCAGCGGCAATTCGGACAGGTCGACCTGGTGCGCGATCGCGGCTTTCACGGCGTGCGCCACCGTCTCATGCGCGTCGCGGAACGGCAGGCCCTTCTTCACGAGGTAGTCCGCGAGGTCGGTGGCCGTGGCATAACCCTTGAGCGCGGCCTTTTCCATGGCCTGCGGCCTGGCGGTGATGCCGCCGACCATTTCCGCGAAGATGCGCAACGTGTCCTTCAAGGTGTCCACCGTGTCGAACAGCGGCTCCTTGTCTTCCTGGTTGTCCTTGTTGTATGCCAGCGGCTGGCCCTTCATCAGGGTGATCAGCCCCATGAGATGGCCGACGACCCGCCCTGCCTTGCCTCGCGCGAGCTCCGGCACGTCGGGGTTCTTCTTCTGCGGCATGATCGACGAGCCTGTGGTGAAGCGGTCGGCGATCTCGATGAAGCCGAAATTCTGGCTCATCCACAGCACCAGCTCCTCGGACAGGCGGCTGATGTGAACCATGGCAAGCGAAGCCGCCGCGGTGAACTCGATGGCGAAGTCCCGGTCACTCACCGCGTCCAGCGAATTCTGGCAGACGCCGTCCATCCCCAGCGTGCGTGCCACCAGCTCCCGGTCGAGGGGGTAACTCGTGCCCGCCAGGGCCGCGGCCCCGAGCGGCAGCTGGTTGACCCGCTTTCGCACGTCGGCCATGCGGTCGGCGTCGCGGCTGAACATCTCCACGTAGGCGAGCATGTGGTGGCCGAAGCTCACCGGCTGCGCCACCTGCAGGTGCGTGAACCCGGGCATGATGGTTTCGACGTTCTTCTCCGCGAGGCCGAGCAGGGCCTTCTGCAGTTCGGCGAGCAACGCGGCGATCGCGTCGATCTCGCCACGCAGCCACAGCCGCACGTCCGTCGCGACCTGGTCATTGCGGCTGCGGCCGGTGTGCAGCCGCTTGCCGGCGTCCCCCGCCAGCTGGGTGAGGCGCGCCTCGATGTTCAGGTGCACGTCCTCCAGGTCGAGCTTCCATTCGAACCCGCCCGCCTCGATCTCGCGCGCGATCTGCGCCATGCCCTGCTCGATCGCCGCGAGGTCCGCCTTCGAGATGATCCCCTGCGCCGCCAGCATGCCCGCGTGCGCCAGCGAGCCCTCGATGTCCGCGTGCCACAGCCTCTGGTCGAAGAACACGCTGGCCGTGTAGCGCTTCACCAGTTCGCTCATGGGCTCGGAAAACAGCGCCGACCAGGCCTGGGACTTCTTGTCGAATTGGTTCATAGGGGGCAGGGGCGGCCGGTTACTGGTTCGCCCCGGGGGTGGTTGCGGCAAGGATCACCAATAATCGGGCCAAAGCCAGCTGCTGATGAAGGATTCACAGATTTTATCGACGTTCCAGGAGGGGGCCGCGCCCATGGCGCCGGCACGCCCGGCGCGAGCGCTGGTTTTCGACGCCTGCCACGTCGGCGTGATCCTCCGGGCCGTCCTGTTCGTCGAGACCGTGATGTCGGTGGGAGCCATGTTCGGCGCCGCGTCGCCGGCCGACTGGCTCCTGCGCGTTGCCATCCTCAGCGTGGCCGCACTGCCTGCCACACTCGCCTGGCTGATCGTCGGCTGCAGCCTCAAGAAGGCGCTCGCACGGCTGCCCCCGGCCTGGCAGCAGGTGTGCGGCATGGCGCTCGGGGCGCTGGCCGGCCTGTATGGCTGCGCCATGATGGCCCTGATCGGCACCGCGGGCGCGCCGTGGGTCGCTTCCGGCTTCACCGGGGCGGTGCTGGCCGCGGCCCTGGTGGCGGCGCTGGCGCTGCGGGCGAAGGGCCGCATGCCGGCGGACGCCGCCGCCCGCCTGTCCGAACTGCAGGCGCGTATCCGCCCGCACTTCCTGTTCAACACCCTCAATAGCGCCATCGCCCTCGTGCGGGAGGACCCCGCTCGGGCGGAGGCGATCCTGGAAGACCTGAGCGACCTGTTTCGCCATGCCCTGAGGGAGCCGGGGGAGTCGGTGACGCTGGCCGAGGAGGTGACGCTGGCAAGGCGCTACCTGGACATCGAGCAGGTACGCTTCGGCGACCGGCTGCAGGTCGAATGGGCGCTGGACCCGCTCGCGGGCAGCGCGCGCGTGCCGCCCCTGGTGCTGCAGCCCCTCGTGGAAAATGCCGTGAAGCACGGCGTGGAGCCCAGCGCGGCGGGCGCGCAGGTCAAGGTCAGCACGCAGCGACGCAGCGGCACGGTGGTCATCAAGGTGACGAATACCGTTCCGGCGGGTCAGGGGCGGCGCGGCCATGGCGTCGCGCAAGACAATGTGCGCGACCGGCTGCGCCTGCTGCACGACGTGCAGGGGCAGTTCCAGGCGGCGCTGAAAGATGGGATCTACCAGGTGAGGATGGAGGTGCCGGTATGAGCTTGATGGGGCGGGCGCGCCGATGACGCTGCAACTGCTGGTCGTGGACGACGAACCGCTGGCACGATCGCGCTTGCGCACCCTGCTGGGCGACTGCCGGAGGCCCGCGGCGGGCGTGGGTGGCGAGGCGGGCAACGCGGCGCAGGCCCTGGAGCAACTGCAGCGACTGCGTTTCGACGCGGTGCTGCTCGACATCCACATGCCGGGCGCGGACGGGCTCGCCCTGGCCCAGGCCCTGCGCCGGATGCCGCAGCCGCCGGCGGTCGTCTTCGTCACCGCCCATGCCGAGCACGCGGTGGCGGCGTTCGAGCTCGACGCCGTGGACTACCTCACCAAGCCCGTGCGCCTGGAGCGGCTTCAGACCGCTCTGCAGAAGGTGGACCGGCTGCTGCAGGCGCGCGCCGGCGCCGCCGCGGCAGCGGCAGCGCCCGAGATACTGCTGATCCAGGACCGTGGCCGGACCGAACGGGTGCCGCTGGCCGAAGTGCTGTATTTCAAGGCGGAACTGAAATACATCACCGTGCGGACGGCCGGCAGGAGCTACATTCTGGATGCCTCGCTCAGCGAACTGGAAGAGCGCCACGCGGCGCACTTCCTGCGGGTCCACCGCAATGCGCTCGTGGCTCGGCGCGCCGTGCGCGCGCTGGAAAAGCACTACGACCCGGAAGAGGGCGAGGGCTGGGCCGTCCGGCTGAACGGCATCGAAGACCTGCTGGCCGTTTCGCGCCGGCAGCTCAGTGCGGTACGCGAGGCATTGACCTCCTGAACACAAGGGAACGATGAACCAACCCGAACAGCAGGACGCGCCGCCGCCCTTGGCCGCCGACCCGGAAGACCCGTCGCACGTATTGCTGCGGGGGCCGACGGAAGTGCGCAGCGTGGCGCTCGTCGTGCTCACGGTGCTTGCCGTGCTGGCCACGCTCAAGTGGGCGAGCGCGTTCCTCATCCCCGTCATGATCGGCGTCATGTTCAGCTATGCCTTGTCGCCCATCGTCGACCAGCTGGAGCGCTTTCGCATCCCGCGCGCCATCAGCGCGGCGGTGCTGATCCTGGGTATCCTCGGCGGGACGGGCGCCTCGGTCTGGGTCTTCGCCGACGATGCCAACCAGCTGGTCGCGTCCCTGCCGGAGGCCGCGAAGAAGCTGCGCGACTCGATGCGGCGCACCAACCGGTCCGACACCACGCTGGGCACCGTCCAGAAAGCGGCCGAGCACCTCGAGCAGGCGGCGCAGGACGCGAGCACGGCCGCCCCGGCGGCTCGCGGCGTGCAGCGCGTCGTCGTCGAGAAGCCCGCCTTCAACATCCGCGATCACCTGTGGAGCGGGACCGTCGGCCTCGCCAGCCTGATCGGGCAGATCGTCGTCGTGACCTTCCTCACGTACTTCCTGCTGATGGCGGGCGACACGTTTCGCCGCAAGCTGGTGAAGATCGCCGGCCCCACGCTCACGCACAAGAAGGTCACGGTGCAGGCGCTGGACGAGATCACCGGCCAGATCCAGCGCTACCTGCTGGTCCAGCTGGCGGCGAGCGTCGCCGTCGGGGTGACGACGGGGCTTGCCTTCTGGGCGCTCGGGTTGAAGCACGCCGCGGTCTGGGGTTTCGCCGCCGGCGTGCTGAACCTCATTCCCTACATCGGCTCCGTCGTCGTGACCGGCGCGGCCGGAACCGTGGCGTTCCTGCAGTTCGGCGAGATCGACATGGCGCTGGCGGTGGCCGGCGTCTCGCTCTTCATCAACACCATCGAGGGGAACCTGATGGTGCCCTGGCTCACCAGCAAGGCCAGCCGCATGAATCCGGTGGCGGTCTTCGTCGGCGTGCTGGCGTGGGGCTGGCTGTGGGGCGTGTGGGGCCTGCTTCTGGGCATCCCCATCATGATGGTGATCAAGGCCGTTTGCGACCGCGTGGACGACCTGAAGCCCGTCGGCGAGCTTCTCGGGACGTAGGCGTCAGCCGGTGTTGCGCAGCGCCGCGGCGATGCCGTTGATCGAGATGTGGATGCCGCGCCGCGCCCGGTCGTCCAGCTTGCCGCCGCGGTAGCGCCGCACCAGTTCCACCTGCAGGTGGTGCAGCGGGTCGATGTAGGGGAACCGGTGGCGGATCGAGCGCTGCAGCGCCGGGTTGCCCGCCAGCCGCTGCTTCTCGCCGGTGATCGCCTGCAGGGCTTCCACGGTGAGGTGCCATTCGGCCTCGATCGTCGTGAAGATTCGCTTGCGCAGCTTCGCGTCCGGCACCAGCTCGGCGTAGCGCGACGCCAGGGCCAGGTCGCTCTTGGCGAGCACCATGTCCATGTTCGACAGCAGCGCGCGGAAGAACGGCCACTGCCGGTACATCTTTTGCAGCAGCGCGAGACCCTCGCGGCGCGGCTGCGCGGGGTTTTCATCGAGGAACGCGTGCACCGCGGTGCCGAAGCCATACCAGCCCGGCAGCGTCAGGCGGCACTGGCCCCAGCTGAAGCTCCAGGGGATCGCGCGCAGGTCCTCGATGCGCAGGGTCGCCTTGCGCGAGGCGGGGCGCGAGCCGATGTTGAGCTCGGCGATCTCGCGGATCGGCGTGGAGCCGAAGAAATACTCCGCGAAGCCGGGCGTTTCGTAGACCAGCGCGCGGTAGGCGGCCATGCTGGATTGCGACAGTGTCTGCGCCGCCTGCAGGAACGCGCGGGGCGCCGTCTTGGTCGGCTGCAGCAGCGTGGCTTCCAGCGTGGCCGCCACCAGCGTTTCCAGGTTGCGCCGGCCGATCTCGGGGTTGGCGTACTTGGAGCCGATCACTTCGCCCTGCTCGGTGAGGCGGATCTGGCCGCGCACGGTGCCGGGCGGCTGCGCCAGGATGGCCTGGTAGCTCGGCCCGCCGCCGCGTCCCACCGTGCCGCCGCGGCCGTGGAACATCCGCAGCTGGATGTTGTGGCTGTGGGCGAGCTCGTCGAACAGCGCCACCAGTGCGATCTCCGCGCGGTACAGCTCCCAGTTGCTGGTGAAGATGCCGCCGTCCTTGTTGCTGTCGCTGTAGCCCAGCATGATGTCCTGCTCGGCCCCCGAGCGCTGCACCAGTTTCGCGATGCCGGGCAGTGCGTAGAACTCGCGCATGATGGGCGCGGCGTTGCGCAGGTCCTCGATGGTTTCGAACAGCGGCACGACGATCAGCTGGGCGATGGCCTTGTCGTCGACCGTGCCGGTCATCAGGCCCGCTTCCTTTTGCAGCAGCAGCGCTTCCAGCAGGTCGCTGGCGGTTTCGGTGTGGCTGATGATGTAGTGGCGGATCGCCTGCGGCCCGAAGCGCTCCCGCATGCGCCGGGCCATCTCGAAGATGTCGAGTTCCTTGCGGGCGAGTTCGGAATACTGTGCGCCGATCACACGCAACGGACGCGAATCGGCCAGCAACTTGACCAGCAGCGCGCGCCGCGCCGGCTCCTGGAGCTTGCCGTAGTGCGGCTCGATGCGAGCCACGGCGAGCAACTCCGCGACCACGGCTTCATGCTGGTCGGAGCTCTGGCGCAGATCGACGGTAGCGAGGTGGAAGCCGAACACCTCCACCGCGCGGATCAGCGGGTGCAGCCGCTGCTGCACCAGCGCCGAGCCGTGGTGCGCCAACAGGGAGGACTCGATCGCGCGCAGGTCGGCGAGAAATTCCTCGGCGCGCAGGTAGGGGTTCTGCGGCGCGATCGCATGGCGGGCCGCCTCGCCGCCGGTGAACGCCTTGAGCGTGGCGGCCAGCCGCGAGTACATGCCGGTGAGGGCGCGGCGATAGGGTTCGTCCAGGCGGTGTTCGCTGGCGTCGGGCGAGCTGTCGGCGAGCGCGCGCATTTCGGGCGTGACGCCGACCAGCATCGCGGACAGCGAAAGCTCGCCGCCGAGGTAGTGCACCTCGGTCAGGTAGTGGCGCAGCGCCACTTCGGATTGGCGGCGCAAGGCGTATTCGAGCGTCTGCGCGCTGACGTTGGGGTTGCCGTCGCGGTCGCCGCCGATCCACTGGCCCATGCGCAGGAAGCTGGCGACGGGGTGGTGGCCGAGCTCGCGCTCCAGGTCCGCGTAGATCTTCGGGATTTCGCGCAGGAACGTGGCTTCGTAGTAGCTCAGCGCGTTCTCGATTTCGTCGGCGACCGTGAGCTTGGTGAAGCGCAGCAGGCGCGTGTGCCACAGCTGCAGCACGCGCGCGCGGATCTGCCCTTCGTTGGCCGCCAGCTCGCGCGGCGCCAGTGCATCCTTGGGCAGTGCGCGGGCCTTGATCTCGTCGCGCTGGGCGAGCAGGTTGGCGATGTCCCGCTCGGCGTCCAGGATGCTCTTTCGCTGCACTTCGGTCGGGTGTGCCGTCAGCACGGGCGACACGTGGGCCTGGGCCAGGGTCTGCGACACCGCCTTGGTGCCGATGCCCGCCCAGCGCAGTCGCGCCAGCGCAACCTCGATGCTGCCCTCCTGCGTGTCGCCGGCGCGCTCGTGGATCGCGCGGCGGCGGATATGGTGCCTGTCCTCCGCGAGGTTCGCCAGGTGGCTGAAATAGGTGAAGGCGCGGATCACGCTGACCGTCTGCTCGCCCGACAGCGACTTGAGCAGGCTCTTCAGCGCCTTGTCGGCTTCAGGGTCGGCGTCCCGGCGGAACGCCACGGACAGCTTGCGGATGCGCTCCACCAGGTCGAAGGCGTCCACGCCCTCCTGCTCGCGGATGACGTCGCCCAGGATCCGGCCGAGCAGGCGGATGTCCTCGACCAGGGGGCGTTCGTTGTCGCGGGCCCGCCGGGAGGGCGAAGTGGGCGCGCTGGGCGGGGCTGAGGACATGGGTTTGCTCATTTTTTCGGCAGCGCGCATGCTAGCATCCGGTGCTCCCCAAGCATCACAAACAGGTTACCAAATTGAGCAAGCTAGTGATCGCCACCCGCGAAAGCCGCCTGGCGCTGTGGCAGGCCGAACATGTCAAGGCGCTGCTCGAGCAACGCGGGCACGAAGTGTCGCTGCTGGGCATGACGACCATGGGCGACCAGATCCTGGACCGGTCCCTCAGCAAGGTCGGCGGCAAGGGCCTGTTCGTCAAGGAGCTGGAAGTCGCGCTCGAGGAAGGCCACGCCGACCTCGCGGTGCATTCGCTCAAGGACGTTCCCATGGATCTGCCCGAGGGCTTCGCGCTGGCCTGCGTGATGGAGCGGGAGGACCCCCGCGATGCCTTCGTGTCCAACCGCTACGCGGCGTTCGCGGACCTGCCGCAAGGCGCCGTGGTCGGCACGTCCAGCCTGCGCCGCGTGGTGCTGCTGCGCTCGCTGCGGCCGGACCTGAAGATCGAGCCGCTGCGCGGCAACCTCGACACACGGCTGCGCAAGCTCGATGAGGGCAACTACGACGCCATCGTGCTTGCCGCCGCGGGCCTGAAGCGCCTGGGACTGGGCCAGCGCATCCGGCAGGTGTTCGAGCCGGAGCAGATGCTGCCGGCAGCCGGGCAGGGCGCCCTGGGCATCGAAGTGCGGGCGAATCGTGCCGACCTGCTGGAAGTCCTGTCCCCGCTGGCCCACCAGTCCACCTGGCTGGCCGTCGCGGCCGAGCGCGCGGTGAGCCGCGCCATGGGCGGCAGCTGCTCCATGCCGCTGGCCGCCTTCGCCACTTTCTCGGGCGAATACCTGCAGCTGCGCGCCGCATGGGGCGATCCGGACACCGCCACCGCGCTGGTGCGGGCCCAATCCGCCAGTGCGGCGGCCGACCTGGCGCGCGCCGCCGAACTCGGCACCCAGGTCGCCGGGCAACTTCGCGCCGCCGGCGCGCACTGACCCTTCCGCGCCATGCGCGTCATCGTCACCCGACCCGCCGGCGAGGCGGGGCGTTGGCTCGGCGCATTGCGCGCGCGCGGCTTCGATGCGGTCGCGCTCCCGTTGATGGCCATCGCACCGGTCTCGGACGCGGCGGCGCTGCGCGAGGCGTGGGCTGGCGTGGCGCGGGCACGCGCAGTGATGTTCGTCAGTGGCAATGCGGTACGGCATTTCTTCGCTGTCCAGCCTTGCGGCGGCACGTGGCCGGCCGGAACGCGAGCCTGGGCCCCCGGGCCGGGCACGCGCGAGGCCTTGCTGGAGGTGGGCGTGGACGCCGCGCTGGTCGATTCGCCGGCGGCTTCGGCAGCCCAATTCGACTCGGAAACCCTCTGGCGGCAGGTCGCGGCGCAGGTGCATCCCGGCGACCGGGCCCTGATCGTGCGCGGCGGCGATGCGCAAGGCGCCAGCAGCGGCCGCGACTGGCTGGCCGACCAGCTGGCGGCGGCGGGCGCCAAGGTCGAACTGGTTGTCGCCTACCGGCGTGGGGCGCCCGAGTTCAATCCGGCGCAATTGCAGCAGGCGTCGGAAGCGGTCGACGCCGGGGACGTCTGGCTGTTCAGCAGTTCGCAGTCGATCTCCCACCTGCGGGCGGCACTGCCGCAGCAGGACTGGTCCCGCGCCCGTGCGGTCGCGACGCATGCGCGCATCGCCGATGCGGCGCGCAGGGCGGGCTTCGGTGTTGTTTGCGAGTCACGACCGGCCGTGGACTCCGTGGTCGCGGCCCTAGAATCGTTTCGATGAGTTCCGAGCCGAGCAGCGAATCCGCCACCGTGACGCCGGCACCGGCGTTGGACGCCACGCCGGCCGACGACGCGCTGGCGCCACCCCGCGGCGTGCTCGTCGCCCGGGGTACCCTCTATTTCTTCCTTGCCCTGTCGGCCGTGGCGCTGGCCGCGAGCGGCCTGCTGTGGCAGAAGCTCTCCAACATCCAGGAGCAGCTGGCCCGCCAGAGCGCCGACAGCGGCGCCAACGCGATCGAGGCGCGCACCGTCGCGAAGCAGGCGCAGGAGCTGGCACGCGAGACCGCGGCTCGGCAGGCGCTGACGGAAACGCGCCTGGGCGAAGTGGCGCTGCAGCGAACCCAGGTCGAGGAGCTGATGCAAAGCCTGTCCCGGTCGCGCGATGAAAACCTCGTGGTGGACATCGAGTCCTCACTGCGCCTTGCACAGCAGCAGGCGCAGTTGACCGGCAGTGTCGAGCCCTTGTTGGCGGAGCTGCGCAGCGCCGACAAGCGGCTGGATCGCGCCGCGCAGCCGAGGCTGTCGCGCGTGCGAGCCGCCATCGCGCGCGACATCGACCGCATCCGCACGGCTAGCGTCACCGACGTGCCGGGGCTGCTGGTGAAGCTGGACGAGCTGGCCCGCCAGGTCGACGAGCTGCCGCTGGCCAACGCGGTCGTGCCTGCTGGCGCCGCCGCGGCGACGCGCAGGGCCGCGTCCGTTTCGGTGCCGCTGCGATGGTGGGAAAAGCTGCTCGCCGATGTGCGCGAGGAGGCAAGGGGATTGGTGCGCGTGAGCCGGGTGGACCAGCCGGAAGCAGTGCTGCTCGCGCCGGAGCAGGCCTTCTTCCTGCGCGAGAACCTCAAGCTCAAGCTGCTCAACGCGCGGCTGGGGCTGCTGGCGCGCCAGACTGACGCGGCGCGCGGGGACGTGACCGCGGCCGTGGCGGCCTTGCGCAAGTACTTCGACCCCGCTGCGCGCAAGACCCAGGGCGCCATCGCGATCGCCCAGCAGGTGCAGGCGCAGCTGCACGCGGTGGAGTTGCCGCGCATCGACGAGACACTCGCCACGCTCGCCACCGCAGCGGCCGGACGGTAAACATCCCGATGCGCGCAGCTCTCTGGCTCCTCGCCCTGTTCGGTGTCGCGGTCGCGATAGCGCTGTTCGCGGGCAACAACCAGGGCACCGTGACGCTGTTCTGGCCGCCGTACCGGGTGGACCTGTCGCTCAACCTCGTCGTGCTGCTGCTGTTTGCGGCCTTCGTGTTCCTGTACGCGGCATTGCGTGCGCTGTCCGCGTTGTTCGACCTGCCGCGGCAGGCGCTGCGCTGGCGGACGCAACAGAAGGAGCGCGCCATGCACGCTTCGCTGCTCGACGCCTTTTCACACCTGCTGGCCGGCCGCTTCATCCGCGCGCGCAAGTCGGCCCAGGCCGCGCTGGGCCAGGAGCGTTCGCTCAGCAGTGGCGGCCAGGAAGTGGGCAACGCCTCCCAGGTGCGCACCCTCGCCCACCTGCTCGCGGCGGAAAGCGCGCAGGCCCTGCAGGACCGGGCCTCGCGCGAGGAGCACCTGAAGCAGGCGCTGGAGCAGGCCGCTTCGCGCGATGCCCAGGAAACACGCGAAGGCGCCTTGATGCGGGCCGCGCGCTGGTCGCTGGACGACCGCGAGCCCCAGGCGGCCATGGCCTGGCTCAAGGGGTTGCCACAAGGCGCGGCTCGCCGCACCCTCGCGCTGCGCATCAAGCTGAAGGCGGCGCGGCTCGCGCAGCAGACCGCCGAGGCGCTGGAGACAGCGCGCCTGCTGGGCAAGCACCGGGCCTTCTCGGCCGGCGCCGCGCAAAGCATCGTCCGCGGCCTGGCCATCGACGTGTTGAACGGGGCGCACGACGTCGCACAGCTGCAGCGCGCGTGGGCCTCGCTGGAGGCCGCCGAAAGGGAAATGCCGGAGCTTGCGATCCATGCGGCGCAGCGTCTCACGGCCCTGGGTGGCGATGCGCACCTGGCGCGTGACTGGCTGCTCCCGGTGTGGGAGCGCCAGGACGAGCTGGGCGATGGCCTCAAGGTCAAACTGGTGGGGGCGCTGGAGGCCGGGCTGGACAGTTTCGACGGCGCCTGGCTGGCGCGCATCGAACAGGCGCAGCGCGGCAACCCGCGCGATGCCACGCTGCAATACCTGGCCGGGATGGCGTGCATGAAGCGCCAGCTCTGGGGCAAGGCGCAGCAGTTGATGGGCCAGGCCGTGATGGGCCTGCAGGACGCGAAGCTTCATCGCAATGCCTGGCGCGCCCTGGCGCTGCTGGCGGAGGAGCGCGGCGATGGCGAGACGGCCGCCCAGGCCTGGAAGCGCGCCGCCAGCGACTGAAATGAAAAAGGGCAAAGCGCCAAGGCGCTTTGCCCTTCGTCCTGGCGCCGCCGGGATTTACTGCAGCGGCAGGCTCGCCTGCTCGAACGGCAACTTCATGTCGCGCAGGTCGCGCTTCGTTTCCACCAGCACCAGCGGGCCTTCGTCGATGACGATGGGCGCCGGACGCTCACGCGGCACGCGCACGGGCCGGGGTTCGGCCGCCATCGCCGCCTGGGCGGCTGCGATCTTTTCCGCATCGGAGCGGACCCACTGCAGGCCGGAGCTTTCCGCGACATGCACCAGGTCCTCCACCGGCAACTGGAACGGCTGGACCTTCGGCAGCCCCGGGGCCGCATGACCCGGCGCCGCAGGAACCGGCGCGGCCTGGACCGGCGACGCGGCGGCGGCTTGCATGGCCTGCACCGGCGCTTCCGTATCCTCGTTCACAAAACCGGTCGGGTAACGCACCCGCTCGGTACGCTCCTGCAGCGTTTCAGCGACGAGTTGCTCTTGCTCGGTCGATGCCGATGCCGGTGCAGCCCCCTCTTCGCGTGGCTGGCGATCACCGCGTTCCCTGCGGTCGCGCCCGTAACGGTCGCGCGAGCGCCGTTCACGGCGCTCTTCGCCTTCCTGGCCCTCGGGAGGACGCGCGTCCTGGTGGGTGTGCGATTCGAGCACCGCGTCGGCGGCGGGAGCCTGCTGGCTGCCGCTGTCGGCCACCATGCCGACCGATGCCGCCGCGCCGGCCAGTGCGGCAGCCTCGGCGTTTTCGCCGGCGGGTGCCTGCTCGCGCGGGCCGCGGTCGCCACGGCGGCCGCCCCGTTCGCCGCGCTCGCGACGGCCTTCACCGCGCTCGCCCCGCTGCTCGCCGCGCGGCGGGCGCTCCTGGCGCTGCTCGGCGCCCGCGCCTTCCATGCCCGACTGCAGGTTGGCGGCCGCGCCTTCGGCCGGGACGCGCTGCTCGCCGTCACGGCGCTCGCGCTGGCCCTGGCGTTCGCCACGGCCTTCGCCGCGCTCGCCGCGAGCTTCGCGGTTGTCACGGCCTTCACTGCGGTCCTGCCGCTCGCCGCGCTCGGGCCGGTCGCCACGGCGCTGCTCGCCGTCACGCTGGCGGCTTCCTTCCGAACGCGGTTGGCCTTCGCCCGCTTCCGCGCGCTCGCGGCGCGGCTCGCCGTCGCGGCCGCGTCCGTCGCCACGTCCTTCACCGCGTCCTTCACCGCGGCGGCCATCACGGCGCTCGCCATCCCGGCCTCGGCCACCCCGGCGGCCATCGCCCCGGCCATCGCCACGCCCGCCTTCGCGACGTTCCTCCTTCTTGGCTTCCACGACCGGGGCCGGTGCGGGCACCGGTGCCGGCGCGGCGCCGAACAAGCCCTTGAGCCAGCCCATGAAGCCCGTTTCGGCAGGCACGGGCGCCCGCGGCGCCGGTGCAGGCACGGGCTTGCGCGCCACCGGCTCGGCGGCCTTGACCGGCTCGGGCTTGGGCACGGCGATCGGCGCCGGTGCGTCCGGCAGCACGCCCTTGATCACGGGCTCCTGCTTGTTGGTGCGTTCGTGCGAGCGGCGCGTGACCGCCGTCGGGTCCTCGATCTCCTCGGCCATGTGGTAGCTGGCCTGGATGTTGTCCAGGCGCGGGTCGTCGTGCTTCAGGCGCTCGAGGCGATAGTTGGGCGTTTCCAGCGTCTTGTTGGGGATCATGATCACCGAGAGCCGCTGCTTGAGCTCG
>Ga0255338_1002049_pt1 | contig 32840 bp, 36 predicted proteins | sample MeOH1_35cm_T4_19_FD_203715 | JGI IMG/M metagenome (GOLD analysis project Ga0255338, IMG submission 203715) | Sandy soil microbial communities from University of British Columbia, Vancouver, Canada - MeOH1_35cm_T4_195 | ecosystem: Engineered > Artificial ecosystem > Sand microcosm > Unclassified ... | reverse complement strand
GAGACGCAGGTCATCCTGCCTCGGCTCGAGACCGACCTGCTGCAGGTCATGCTCGCCTGCGCGGAGGGCCGCCTCAGCGAGATCACGCTGGAGTGGAAGCCGGAGGTCGGCGTGTCGGTCGTCCTCGCGTCCGGCGGCTACCCGGGCGACTACGAGACCGGGAAGGTGATCCGCGGCATCGACGACGCCGCCGCCATCCCCGGCGTGAAGGTCTACCATGCCGGCACCAAGCTCGCCGATGACGGCCGTGTGCTGACCGCCGGCGGCCGCGTGCTCAACGTGACGGCGCTCGCCCACGACTTCCCCTCGGGGAGGAGGCTGGCGTACGAAGCCGTCGAGCTGATCCGCTTCGACGGGATGCACTACCGCACCGACATCGGCCGACGCGCGATGGAGGACATCGCGCCGCTGCCCGGGCCGACGAGCCAGATGACCGAGGACCTGTAGTGCTGGCGGAACGCGGACTCTCGGCATTCCTGCGCTACGCGAACTCGCGCTACCTGCGGCTCGGCGCGTACTCGGGCGGGACCCTGCCTGGCCCGCGGCCCGGAAAGCGCTACATGCTCTACGTGCACATCCCGTTCTGCCAGCGGCTGTGCCCGTACTGCAGCTTCAACCGCTTCCCGTTCTCCGAGGAGCGCGGCGCGCCGTACTTCGAGCGCCTGCGCGACGAGATGCGGCGCGTGGCCGAGCTGGGGTACGACTTCGACTCGATGTACATCGGCGGCGGCACGCCGACGATCATGCTCGACGAGCTGTGCAAGACCATCGACCTCGCGCGCGAGCTGTTCACGATTCGCGAAGTGTCGTCCGAGACGAACCCGAACCACCTGCTGCCGGAGTACGTCGAGGCGCTCGCGCCGCGTGTGCAGCGGTTCTCGGTGGGCGTCCAGTCCTTCGACGACGGCCTGCTCCAGCAGATGGACCGCTACGACAAGTACGGCTCGGGCGAGGAGATCATCACGCGGCTCAAGGAAGTCGGCGGCGCGTTCCACTCGATGAACGTGGACATGATCTTCAACTTCCCGTCGCAGACCGCCGAGATGCTCCGCCACGACGTGGCGATGCTCAAGGAGAGCGGCTGCAATCAGACGACGTTCTACCCGCTCATGGCGTCGCCCGTGGTGTCGCGCCAGCTCGCGAAGACCGTCGGGCAGGTCGACTACCAGCGCGAAGGCGTCTTCTACGAGCAGCTCTCGCGCGACTTGGCGGAGACCTTCGAGCCTGCCTCGGCGTGGACGTTCTCTCGCATTGCGGGGGGAATGATCGACGAGTACATCGTGGATTACGAGGAGTACGTCGGAATCGGCTCCGGCGCGTTCAGCTACCTCGACGGCGCGATCTACGTGAACACGTTCAGCCTGCGTGACTACGGCCGCCTGATCGCCGAGGGCCGGCAGGGCGTGACCGCGTTCCGCCAGTTCGATGCGCGCGAGCAGATGCGCTATCGCTACATGATGGGACTGTTCGGCCTGAAGCTCGACAAGCGGGCGTTCCAGGCGGACTTCGGCGTGAGCGTCGAGCGGGCGCTGTGGATGGAGACCGCCTTCATGAAGGCGGTGGGCGCATTCGCCGAGGACACCCCGGAGTACACGACGCTGACCGAGAAGGGCCGCTACCTGCTCGTCGCGATGATGCGCGAGTTCTTCATCGGCGTGAACGGGATTCGCGACCAGGCGCGCGAGGCACTGCCGCCGGACGAGCGCCAGCTGATCTTCGGCGAGGGGGAGGGGTGCGAAGTACGGCATCCGGTGGCTTCGGCGGTAAGCGAGACCGAGTCCGCCGAGGACGGCGTGCCGCGGGCGTAGCGCGGATCTTCGACGCCGCGGGACGGGCCCTGGCTCCTGCTAGAATCAGTGATATCGCCGGTGGTATCGCCCGCGATATCGTTCGAGATCGACACCTCGCCCGCCCGCGCCAGACTCGGAGGTCGCCTTGGACAGCACGCCGCTCGTCGGCATCATCATGGGTAGCGCGTCAGACATGCCGATCATGGAGGACTGTGCGAAGACGCTCGACTCGCTCGGCGTTGCGCACGAGGTGGTCGTGGCATCCGCGCATCGGCAGCCCGAGAAGGTGCACGCGTGGGCGTCCTCGGCGGAGGGTCGCGGGCTGAAAGTCATCGTGGCCGCCGCAGGCAAGGCGGCGCACCTCGGCGGGGTGGTCGCGGCATTCACGACGCTGCCGGTGATCACCGTGCCGATGAAGACCTCGGACCTCGGCGGGCTCGACTCGCTGCTCTCGATGGTGCAGATGCCGTCCGGCGTGCCGGTCGCGTGCGTAGCGATCAACGGCGCCAAGAACGCGGCCATCCTCGCGACGCAGATCCTCGGCACGTCGATGCCGGAGTGCCGCGAGGCGGTTGCAGAACTCAAGCGCCAGATGGCCGAGGGGTAGGCGCGGCCCACACTCGACGGGGGTGCGGCGCAGGGGGGACCGTGCGGACACGACGACGTCGGGGGGAGGCGTGTCGCATTGATCGTCGGCCTGGTCGTGGCTGCCTATCTCGCACTCGGTAGCGCGATCGCGCTCGTGTCGGTCGCCGTGGACGCGCAGGGGGCCGGCCGTCGCGCGGTGCCGTCAGTCCTGGCCGCGGGGCTCGCCTTCGTGGCGTCGGTGCTGCTGGGGGTCGCGTCGCTGCTCGCCCTGCGCGCCGCGGGCAACTTCGCGATCACGACGGGCATGGAGTTCATCGTCGCAGCCGCTCTGGGAGCCGCACCGGCCAGCCTGCTGCTGGTACTCGCCGAGGACGTGTGGCTCGTGTTCGCGGTCCTTCGTCCCGCCGAGGAGCCTGCGCTGCCCCTCGAATTGCTCCACGGCCGCTTGCGGGCCACCCGCATAGTAGCGGCGTGCGCCGTGCTCTCAGCGTTCGTTTCCTCGGCCATTCTGGCCACCGGCCTGGTGTACCGGCTCGGGCTGTTCCTGGTGCTGCTGCCGTTGCCGCTGCTCGTGCTGCTGACGTCGACCGCGGCGCTCGCCGGAATCGTGCGACCGCTCGTCCGCAGCAGCGGCAGCGCCTACTGCAACAATGCGCTCGCCGTCATGGCGATCGTCTCGGTTGCGAACCTCGTGACACTCGGTGCCGGCGCTTTGGCGTCCGTGCGCCTGCTGTAGGTCGCGTCCGTATGAGACGGGGCGAGTCATCGGCCGCCCCTACTTCAAGATCGCGACTGTCCCCGCATACGCCTGCACGGGATAGGATTCGGCGACCGGGCCGCTGAACCACACCTCGACCTGTCGCCCCTGCGCGAGGTCACCGGCGCGGCCGCGTCGCCATCCGCCGCCCACTTTCACGAAGACCCGCGTTTTGCCGTCGACGCGGACCATCGCCTTGTCGACACTCGTCCCCGTCGCCGCGGGGCCCTCCACGAGCATCGAGGTCCCGGCCGACGAGCGATCGAGCGAGCTGATGCTGCCGCGGATGCTCGGCGCGCTGCGCGGGGGAGCGCTCGCGCACCCGGGCAGCGCCGCTACGAGCGCAACACACACGGCGAGGAGGAGCCGCGCCGTTCGGAAGGGTCGTGATGCTCGATCGCGGGCGATCGCGATCGGTGGTCGACGTCGCATGGGGACTCCTCTCATCGGCATACTTCATTGGACGGCCGCGCCGCTCAGCTGGTTCGTTCTAGTTACCGAACCTACCGCTTGCGAAATCTACTCAACGGTAGAATAATCGCCTGGGACGTGGGTAGTAACTCGTAGAGGAGTTTCCTGGATGTCGGTTCGACACGCGATCCTGGGTCTGCTTGCGGAGCACCCGCGTCACGGGTACGAGCTGCACCGCGCGTTCGGGAGCCTCTTCGGTGAAGCGGACCCCGGCGTGAAGCCGGCGCAGGTCTACACCACACTCGCACGGCTCGAGGAGGCGGGGCTGGCCGCCCACGCATCGACCGAGCAGGGCGCCGGGCCCGAGAAGCGCATCTACGACATCACCGACGAAGGCCGCGCCGAACTCAACCGGTGGTTCTCGGAAGGCGTGTCCGACGCGCGCAGCCGCGATGAGTTCTTCGTGAAGCTGATGACCGCCGTGAACGGCGGGCAGGCCGATCCGCGACGGGTACTCCAGACGCAGCGGACCACGCTCTACCGCGACCTCCATTCGATCACCGCACACCGCAACCGGCTGGACCCGAAGCGGCAGCTCGCAACGATCCTGCTGCTCGACAAGGCGGCAATGCACCTGGAGGCCGACCTGCGCTGGCTCGAAATGATAGAGGCGCGGCTCGACGATGTGCGGCGGCAGCCACCGCCGCCAGCCGAGCCGGCTCGGCGAGGACGACCGCCCAAACGGGCGCAACTTGATCCGAGCGAGGAAGCGCGCGATGGTGCGCGCGAAACGTCGGAAGGCAGCGGAGCCACAGCGGCTCCTCGGCAGAAGGATGGGACATGGCGATAGTGGAGTGCGTCGACCTGACTCGCACGTACGGTTCGGGCGACACGATGGTGACCGCGCTCGACCACGTGAACCTGCAGGTCCCGGACGGGCAGTTCGTCGCGATCATGGGGCCGAGCGGCTGCGGCAAGTCCACGCTGCTGAACCTCGTGGGCGGGCTCGACCTGCCCACGGCAGGCAAAGTGCTGATCAACGGAGTCGACCTCACTACGCTCGATGACTCGAAGCTCACCGAGCTTCGCCGACGCAAGATGGGCTTCGTGTTCCAGTTCTTCAATCTCATCCCGGTGCTCGACGCGGTGGAGAACGCCGCGCTGCCGCTCACGCTCGACGGCGTGAAGCCCGACGAGGCGCGACGCCGTGCGAGCGAGTGGCTCGTGCGATTCGGCCTCCAGGACCGGCTGAAGAGCCGTCCCGACCAGCTCTCCGGCGGCCAGCAGCAGCGTGTCGCCGTGGCCCGCGCGCTCGTCGCGGAGCCCGCGCTCGTGCTCGCCGACGAGCCGACCGGCAACCTCGACTCGCGTGCTTCCGAGGAGATCGCCACGCTGCTTCACAGCATTTCGCACGATTACGGCCGCGCGATCGTGATGGTCACGCACGACCCGCGCATCGCCGCCTACGCCGACCGCATCGTCTTCTTGAAGGACGGCGCCGTCGTCGACGATACGAAGATCTCCGAAGGCCACGGTGTGGACGAAGCCCGCGGAGCCATGGAAAAGGCCGGGCTCCTGTAGCCCGAGGAGGCGACGAAACGCATGGGAATCCAACTGACGCTCGCCAGCCGCTACCTCGCGGGCCGCAAAATGCGCACCGCGCTCACGACGCTCGCCATCGTGCTCGGCGTGACGGTGATCTTCGGCCTGAATGGGCTGCTGCCCACTATCCTGAAGGCGTTCACGCAGACGCTCGTCTCGAGCGCCGGCCAAGTCGACATCTCGGTGACCAACGCGAGCAGCGGGACATTCTCCCCCCAGGTCGCCGATGAGATCCACTCGGTCAACGGCGTTGACGCGGTCAGCCCGCTGCTGCGTCGGCCGATCACGTTCCCGTCGGGCAAGTACGACATCACCGGCGTGAGCGTCGTGGGAATCGACCCCACCGCTGCCGCGCGCGTTCGCACCTTCCCCATCGCCGATGGCCGCTTCCTCGCGCCCACGGATAGCGACGCGGTCGTGATGAGCCGCGACACCGCCAAGGCCCTCCACCTGAGCGTGGGTCAGGTCTTCGTCGCGCCCTCGGCCACCGGCACCGCGCGGTTGAAGCTCGTCGGCGTGCTGTCCACGCCCGCGCTTCCCGGTGCCGAGGAGGTGTTCGTTCCGCTGCCCACTGCGCAGGGCATGTTCGGCGACGGCGAGCACGTGAACGAGGTCGAGGCCACGTTCGCGCAGGGCGCCGACCACGCGGCGGTGCGCCGGGCGATCGAGCGCACGCTCGGTAGCGACTACGTGGTGGGCGGGGTGGCGACGAACTCGTCGCTGTACGCGTCGGTCAAGACCGCGCAGGTCGCGTTCAACATCTTCGGGCTGTTCGCGCTCGCGATGGGCGGCTTCATCATCTTCAACACGTTCCGCACCAATGTCGTCGAACGGCGGCACGACATCGGCATGCTGCGCTCCATCGGCGCGTCGCGATCCACGATCGTCGGCATGTTCCTCTCCGAGAGCCTCGTTCAGGGCGTCCTCGGCACCGCGCTCGGGCTCGTCGGCGGGTATCTGCTCGCGTTGGGCGGCATCACCTTCATGGCGGGGATCGCCCAGCAGTACTTCCCGGTGAAGGTCGGCGCGCCGGTGTTCACGCTGTCCACCTGGGTGCTCGCGATCGTGCTCGGCCTGGGCGTCACGCTCATCGGGGGCGTCTGGCCCGCTGTGACCGCGAGCCGGGTGACGCCGCTCGAGGCGCTGCGGCCCACGATCGGCGAGACGTACGAGAAGGCGACGACGCGGCGCGCGATCTTTGGCGGCGCGCTCGTGGCCGCATCGCTGCTCGCGCTGTTCTCGCGCAACGCCGGGCTCGCGATCGCCGGCTCGCTCGTGCTGCTCACGGGGCTGGTGCTCGCGGCGCCGGCGATGGTGCGCCCGGTCGCCGACGCGTTCGGCGCGGCCATCTCGCTACTGTTCGTGCGGGAGGGCCGGATCGCGCAGAGCAACCTGACCCGTCAGCCTGGGCGCTCCGCGGTCACCGCGTCCGCGGTGATGATCAGCCTCGCGATTGTGGTGGCGCTCCTCGGCGTGATCACGAGCATCTTCGGCGCGTTCACCACCTACCTCGACCGCTCGCTCGGCTCGGACTTCCTGGTGCTGCCGCAGTCGCTGATCCTGTCCGGCGGCAACGTCGGCGCGGACCCGAAGATGGCGACGGCGCTCCAGGGCGTGCCCGGCATCGACCGGGTGGCGTCGCTGCGCCTCGGTTTCGGCAAGTTCAAGACCACGACAGTGCAGGTCGCCGGAATCGACCCGAAGCAGTACCCGAGGATCGCCAGCCTCGACTTCTCGTCGGGCTCGAACGCGTCGTTCGGGAAGCTCAGCCAGGGGCGTTACGTCATCGCCAACGGTGTGTTCGCTGCCGCGTCGGGGGCGAAGGCGGGCGACACGATCAAGCTGCAGACACCGAATGGGGCGAAGGACTACCGCGTAGTGGGCGTGGGCAGCGACTACCTGAACGCGAAGCTCAACACGGTGTACGTCTCGCAAGACACGCTGGCCCGCGACTTCAACGTCACGACCGACATCATGCTGCTCGCGAACGCCCGCCCCGGCGCGAACGTGAAGCAGGTGCAGCAGGCGGCCGAGAAGGCGATCGCGAGCTACCCGGCCTTCAAGCTCTACGACTCGGCCGCGTTCCGACTGGCACAGCAGCAGACGTTCAACCAGAGCCTCGTGGTCATGTACGTACTGCTCGCACTGCTCGCGATTCCGAGCCTGCTGGCGCTCCTCAACACCCTCGCCATTAACGTCATCGCGCGGACTCGCGAGATCGGCATGCTGCGCGCCGTAGGGTCCACGCGGCGGCAGGTGCGCCGGATGGTGCTGGCCGAAGCGATCCTGCTCTCCGCGATGGGTACCGGCCTCGGTGTGCTGGCGGGCGTGTTCCTGGGCTACGCGCTAACCACGGCGATCAACGTCGCCGGCTTCAAGACGCCGTACCAGTTCCCGTACTCGGGAGTGCTCACGGGCATCGCGATCGGGCTGATCTTCGGCGTGATCGCCAGTGTGATCCCGGCGCGGCATGCCGCCCGCCTCAACGTCGTGCGGGCACTGCGGTACGAGTAGACCTCACGGGGCCGGCGCGAACGAGCGCCGGCCCCGCCTCATACATCGGATATCCGTACGCTACATAGTCGCCATGCGGTGGGTCGGCCGCGGCAGCGGTCGCTCCGCGCCGCCGCGCGCGCGGTCCTCGGCCACGGTGAGGTCCCACGCGGTGTTGATGAGCCCGACGTGCGAGAACGCCTGCGGGAAGTTTCCGACGGCCTCCGGCCGGTCCGGCAGCCCCTCCTCGGCGAAGAGGCCGAGGTCGTTCGCGTAGCCGAGGATCGCGTCGAGTCGCTGCCGCGCCCGCTGCGTGTCGCCGAGCAGCGCGATGCAGCGCACGAGCCAGAACGACGTCAGCATGAAGCCGTTGGGCTCCTCGGCCCAGCGCCGGACGAGCGGCCCGGCGGACAGTTCGCGATCGATGACGGAGATGGTGGAGCGCATGCGCGGGTCGTTCGCCGCGATGAAGCCGACGAGCGGCATCTGCAGCACCGAGGCGTCGAGGTAATCGAGGCCGAGCGCGCCGGTGAACGCCTGCCGCTCCTCCGACCACGCCTCGCGCAGCACGGTGTCGCGAATCGCGTCGCGCTCGCGCGTCCACGCGCGACGCCGGTCCTCCTCGGCGCCGAGGCGGTCCGCGAGCTTCACCGCTCGGTCGAGCGCCACCCAGCACATCACCTTCGACGACGTGTACGGGCGCGGCATGTCGCGCAGCTCCCACATGCCCATGTCCTCGCGCCGCCACTCCCGCGCCGCGTAGTCGGCGAACGACGTCAGCAGCCCGCGCGTCTCGGCCGACCACTCCTCGATCGTGCCGTCGAGCAGCGCGGCCGCATCGAGCACCTCGCCGAGGACGTCCAGCTGCGTCTGCGTCCACGCCTCGTTGCCGACGCGAACCGGCCGCGCGCCGGCGAAGCCCGCCAGGTGGGGGAGCAGGTGCTCGCTCAGGTCGCGCTCGCCCTCGAGGCCGTAGACGATTTGGACCTTGCCGCTCGCGTCGTGCCCGGCTGCCACGTCGATCCACCGGAAGAACGCCTCGGGCTCGTCGGGGCATGCCGCGACCCACAGCGCACGCATCATCAGCGACGCGTCGCGCAGCCAGCTGTAGCGGTAGTCCCAGTTCCACTCGCCGCCCGCACGCTCGGGCAGCGATGTCGTGAGCGCGGCGGCCACCGCGCCGCTCGGCTGGTAGGTGAGGCCCTGCAGCACGAGCGCCGATCGTCGCACCTGGTCTCGGTAGACGCCGTCGTAGCCGCGGCCCTCGCCCCAGTGCACGTCAGCCCAGCTGCCCCACGCCGCGGTCGTGTGGCCGAGGGCGGCGTCGACGTCGATCGCCGCCGGCGGCGCATCGAGGAACGTCCGGTAGAACGCGAGCGAGAAGCCCACGCGCTGCCCCTCGCGCACAGTGAAGCGCGCGACGGCCTCGGAGTCGGCGACGTGGCTGCCCACATCGGCGCGCAGCACGAGGCTCGATGCGCCGCCCGCGCCCACGATCGCTCCGTCGTCCAGCCGCTTCAGCCGGGGCGTCGTGATGCCGTACTCGAAGCGCGGCATCGCGTGCGACGCCACCTCGACGGTGCCTTTCACGCCGCGCACCTGGCGCAGTAGCACGTGCGGTGAGCGCAGCCCGATCTCATGCCCCTGCGCGCCGTCCTCGAGCGCCATCGCGTCGACGAGCTCCACCACGCCGTTGTCGGTCTCGAACCGCGTGACCAGCACGAGCGAGTCGCCGTCGTAGTGGCGCGTGACGCGGAACGGCCCCTCGGGCCGGATCTGCCAGTGCCCGCCGTACGGCCCCAACAGTCGGCCGAAGATACTCGGCGAGTCGAAGCGCGGCAGGCACAGCCAGTCGATCGAGCCGTCGCGCGATACGAGCGCGCCGCTCTGGCAATCCGAAATGAAACCGTAGTCGCCGACGCCCATCGTCGCGCCCTCCGTTATCGCACCCTATCCCTGGTTGAGCCTGAGGCCGCCGTCGACCGTGATGGTCGTGCCCGTGATGTACGACGCGTCGGGCGACACGACGAACGCGATGACCTTGGCGATCTCCTCGGGCTCGGCGGCGCGCTTCATCGGCACCGACTGCGCGTCGAGTTCGTACTGCTCGCGACTCTCGATGTCCGGCTGGTTGAACGGCGTCAGCACCCAGCCGGGCGCGACGTTCACGACGTTGATGCCCTCCTCGGCGAGTTCGAGGGCGAGCGTGTCGCCCAGTTCCTCCTCGCCCGCCTTGCCGCAGTCGTAGTCCGCGGCGCCGGCCCGCGGGTACTCCGAGTGGATCGACGTGACGTTCACGATCTTGCCGCCCGCGCCGTCGCCGGTCTTGAGCCGCTCCTGGACGAAGCGGCGCGAGCAGAAGAAGTAGCCGTAGAGGTTCGTCTTGATCGCGTTGTCCCAGGTCTCGGTGTCCATCTCGTGCACGCGCTTGCCCGAGGCGTCGACCCCGGCGTTGTTGACGAGGATGTCGACGTGGCCGAACTGCTGCAGCGCCTCGTCGAAGCAGTGCTCGACCGAGCGCTCGTCGCGGACGTCGAGATGCACGACGTGCGCGCGGTGCCCCGCCTGCTCGACTCGCTGCCTCGTGTCGTTCGCGCCGCCCTGGTCGTGGTAGTACGTGACGACCAAGTCGGCGCCGTTCTTCGCGAATTCCACCGCCGTCGCCTGGCCGATGCCCGAGTCCGAGCCCGTCACCAGCGCGACCTTGCCCTCCAGTGCCTGCGCCATCTCCGCATCCCCCTCGCCGTCCTCGGCGCCGTCCTCGGCGAGCGGCTGCTACACCTCGTGCAGCTCGCCGATGCCCTGGAACTCGGTGCCCGAGTACACCTCCGTCTTGTGGTCCCGATGGCCGAGGGCGCTTACCGACGCCGTTCCCTCGAACACCTGCCCGTTCGTGGTCACGATCCGCACGGGCACCCGCTGCCGCTCCTGTGGGTGCAGCATGTGCGCGCCCTCGACGCGCACCTTCCAGGTCTGCTGGCCGCCGTCGGTCGCCTCGAGCGTCCCGCCCTCGAGGATGATGCGTTCGCCGTCGATCTCGAACCCGCTGACGTCGTAGGTCGCCATTCCGGGCCCCCCCTCTCGCTCGATGCGTGTGTGTTCCCCGGAAGCGGGGGTGGCAGGCGCGGCGCGCCGAGCATCCGCTACAGTGACCCGAAAGGGAGGAGGACGCCGTGCGCATCGACTGGGACCGCTACTTGCCGAGGGAAGAAAGCTCGCTCGCGATCAAGCTGGTCGTGGGAGCGCTGCTCGTGTCGTGGGCGTCTGGGCTTGCTGCACAGGTGAGCTTTCTGCTGACGCTGGCTCCCGGCGCATTCGGCGATGCCGGCGACTGGCTATCCGACCCCGCACGTGTCGTGCCGCTGCTCGGCGTCTCGACGCTGCTCGCATTCGCGGTCATGGCGCTGCTGCTCAAGCGCTTCCGGTTCCCGCGATCGCTGTGGGCCGTCGTCGCGCTGTCGGCGCTGCTCACCGCAGTGGTCGGCATCGCCGCGGACCTCGCCGACAGCGGCCTCTTCAAGCTCGCCGCTCCCGCAGCGGGAGGGCTGTCCCTGGGGCGCCCGGCGCTGGCTATCGTGTCGAACTACGTGCGCGGGGGCGTGCCGGAGTTCCTCGCCGCGCTACTCGTCGTGGCGTTGCTGATTCGCGCACCGCGCGAGCCGGTCGCCGAGGAGTCCTCGGACCAGCCCCACGATGAGGCCGCCGCCGAACCCGCCGACGAGACCGAGGCGAGCCGCGACCTCGACGACGAAGACGACCGCCTCGCGGACTGGAGCGGCATCGCTCGGCGACTGCGCCTTCCGACGGCCGCGATCGCCTTCCCCCCGAACGAGCGCTTCATGGCGGTGTGGGTCGCCGCGCTGCCCGCGTTGGTGGGCATCATGCGATTCCTTCTTCGGCTGCCGGGCAGTTGGGCGCAGTACAGCTCAATAAGTGGCGACTCATTCGGCCTCGGCTACGCCACCGCGTCGATCATGGTGGCGTTCGTGCTGTCGTCGTTTCTCGCGGTGTACGTCTCGCTGCGCGCGTTCCATGCGCCGCGCTCGATCTGGCTCGCGGTCGCCGTGCCGACCGCGCTCGGCGTGCTGTTGAGTCCGCTGTCGATGATCCAGACGCTGTTATCCGGCATCCCGCTGGCTCAGATCGTGCCGCTTGCGCTGTTGTCGGCGTTCCTCGGCGTCATTCTGGCGATCACGCCGTTCGGCGCCGCCGTCGCGGCGGCGCGCTGGCGCGTCGAGTTCGTCGTCGGAGGCGTCGCGTTAGCCGTGATCGCCATGCTCGCGTTGGCGTTCGTGCTACCCGTCCGAAGCGGGGCAGCAGATTCGAGCAGTCTCCAGTTCCCCGAGGCGATGTCGAAGGCGTTCCCCGGATTCGCCTCCGATGCGGACGTCCAGGATTCCGAAGACGCCGAGGGTGATTCGCCGGATGCGCCCACGAGCTTCCTGTTCACCATCGAGCGGGCCGGCGTTGCCCGTGCAGTGTTCGCGAGCGACATCGAAATGGAGGAGGACGGCAACGAGTACCTGCCGGTGCAGACGGACGGCAAGGAGCTGTTCGTCCGTGACGACTACTTCATCGACCAGCCCGAGAGTCGGTTCGCGAAGACGCCGTTCGAGCGGCGGAGGGCGCTGTGGGATGCGGTGGCGAAGGACACGAGCGGCCAGCCTGCCGCTCTTCCGCCGGCCACCTCGGACGAGGTTGAGCAGGCGCCCCGGCAGCGCGTCATCCTCGCAATCTTCGCGGATCCCGGCTCACTGCCGACCCGCGACCTCGTCCCCTTCGGCTATGTGCCGAAGCAGCTTGCGGGGGCGACGGTCGTGGCATGGTCGGACTACTCGAACGAGGAGCTCGCGGCCATCGCGTCCGCTGAGCGAGGCATCCCCGACGCCGCCGACTACGTCCAGGAGCTGAACGAGGAGTCGTTCGGCGCGGGTGGGTGGAACGGCTACCGATTCGGCGTTCTCGTGTACCGGTGGCAGGCCGGCAAGTGGCAGCGGATTCAGCCGACGAAGTGACGAGAGCAGGCGACCACCCCTCGGCCACTGCGCCACCCGCCCCGGGTACATACGCCTGACGTGACCCGGCGGCGAACCGTCGCGACACGCTCGCAGCCTCGCCGCTCGCGGGTTCCTGGCTGGAAGACGGCAGCGCGCTCGGGGTAAGCTATCTGGACGCATTCGAATGGGAGGCTACTGCCGGATGCCTCAGCAGACGATCGGGATTCCTCGGTCGCTCCTCTATCACAAGTACCGAGTGCTGTGGACGGAGTTCCTCCACGCGCTCGGCCATAAGACCGTACTCTCGCCGCCGAGCAACCGGGCCATCCTCGACAAGGGCATCGCGCTCGCCGTCGACGAGACGTGCGTGCCGCTGAAGAGCTACCTCGGGCACGTGGCGTCGCTCTCGGGGATGGCCGACGCGGTGCTGGTGCCGCGCGTCGTGTCGCTCGCGAAAGACGAGGACGCGTGCGTGAAGTTCATGGCGGCGTACGACATCGTCTCGAACTCTCTGCCGGGGACGCGGCTCGTCGAGTACAACGTGGACGTGAAGAACGGCTTCTACGAGTCGCGCGAGATGCAGAAGCTCGCGCGGCGCTTGGGCGCGAGCCGGCTCCACGCCTTCCGGGCGTACCGCCACGCGCGCCGGCTCCAGAACGAGTGGGAGCGCGCGAAGTCGGTGCAGCAGGACGCGCTGCTCGACTCGGACCGGTCGAAGATCCTCGTCGTCGGCCACACCTACAACCTCTACGACGAGTTGCTCGGGAAGCCGATCGTGGACTTCCTCGACAAGCAGGGCGTGGAGGTGCTGAGCAGCGAGTACGTCGACAAGCCGACGGCGCGCAAGCTCGCCTCGAACCTCTCCGAGGACCTGTACTGGACGTACAACAAGGAGATGCTCGGCGCGGTGGAGTACTACCGCGACAAAGTCGACGGCGTCATCTTCCTCGTGACCTTCCCGTGCGGTCCCGACTCGCTCGTGTGCGAGCTGTGCCAGCGGAAACTGAAGGACTTGCCGATGGCCACGCTCATCCTCGACGAGCACCAGGGCGAGGCCGGAATGCACACGCGGCTCGAGAGCTTCGTCGACATCATCAAGATGAAGCGGGCCGCCAAGGAGCGTGAATCCGGCGCGGATATGCGGGCCGAGGCTGCAGCCGTCGGGAGCGTCAGCTGATGGCGACGCAGGGCAGCGCCGGGCACGGCCGCTCCTCGCGGCTCGGCGCCCGCGAGCGCAACATCGTCAGCACGCCACACATGGGCGACTACTGGATCCCGATCAAGACGCTCGGCGAGCTGCTGAACTGCGAGGTCATGGTTCCGCCGCCGATGACGCGCCGCACGCTCGAGCTCGGCACCAAACACTCGCCGGAGTTCGTGTGCCTGCCGTTCAAGTACAACCTGGGCAACTACCTTGAGTCGCTCGAGAAGGGCGCCACGCTGCTCGTGCAGGCGGGCGGCGGCTGCCGCTTCGGCTACTACGGCGAGGTGCAGGAGGCAATCCTGCGCGACCTCGGATACGACTTCGACTTCCTGCGGCTGTCCGGCAACACGAACATCCGCGAGTTCTACCGCGACTTCAAGGCGGTCAACCCGTCGCTGACCTGGCGAAAGGCCGCAGCGGCGTTCCGCGTCGCGATCGCGCAGACACGCGCACTCGACGAGATCGACGACTTCATCCGCAAGCGCGTCGGCTTCCAGGCCGAGGACGGCGCGATGGAGGCCATCAAGAAGCGCTTCATGCGCGAGATCGACGCCCTGCGCGACGTGAAGGCGGTGCGCGCGGTGCATGCCCGCACGCTCGAGGAGCTCGCCGCAGTGCCGGTGAACATGCCCGAGGACCGGCTTCGTGTGGGCGTCGTCGGCGAGTTGTACGTACTGATGGAGCCGTTCAGCAACTACTTCGTGGAGAAGCAGCTCGCCAAGCGCGGGTGCGAGGTGCACCGGTTCGTGACCGTGTCGCAGATGTTCGACCACTCGGGCCGCAAGCGGCACCAGCGGCATATCCGCGAGATGCTCGACTACGCCGCGCCGTACCTGAAGTACCACGTGGGCGCGGACGGCACGGAGTCCGTCGGCATGACGCACAAGCTCATGAAGGACGGCTTCGACGGGGTTCTGCACATCAAGCCGTTCGGCTGCATGCCGGAGGTCAACGCGATGTCCGCGCTCCAGCGGCTCTCGCGCGAGAACACGTTCCCGGTCCTGTTCATCAGCTACGACTCGCAGTGGTCCGAGACCGGCCTCCAGACGCGGCTCGACGCGTTCTGCGACATGCTCACGATGCGGAAGAAGAGGGCGAGCGCATGAGCGTCACCACCCCCGACACCGACCAGTCCACCCAGCCGATGGAGGTGATCCGCTTGCCGCGCAGAGCGTTCCTCGGCGTGGACATCGGCTCGATCTCCACGAAGGCCGCGGTCATCGACGCCGAGAATAACGTGCTCGCCGCGAGCTACCTGTGGACCGAGGGCGACCCCATCGGCGCGGTGAAGCGGGTGCTCGCCGAGATCGAGCCGCAGCTCGACGAGGCGGTGGAGGTCGTGAGCGTCGGGACGACCGGCTCCGCGCGCGAGCTCATCGGCGCGGTGCTCGGCGCGCAGGTCGTGAAGAACGAGATCACCGCGCACGCGATGGGCACGCTCGCGTACCACCCGGACTGCCACACGATCTTCGAGATCGGCGGACAGGACAGCAAGATCATCATCCTGCGCGACGGAATCCCCGTGGACTACGCGATGAACACGCTGTGCGCGGCGGGCACGGGCTCGTTCCTGTCGAGCCAGGCGCGGCGGCTGAACATCCCGGTAGAGGACTTCGGCGACTACGCGCTCCGCTCCAAGCGGCCGAGCAAGATCGCCGGGCGCTGCACGGTGTTCGCCGAGTCCGACCTCGTGCACAAAGCGCAGATCGGCCACTCCAAGGAAGACATCATCGCCGGCCTCTGCAACGCGATCGTCGGCAACTACCTGAACAACGTCGGCAAGGGCAAGGAGATCGAGGCGCCGGTCGTGTTCCAGGGCGGCGTGAGCAAGAACGTCGGCGTGGTGAAGGCCTTCGCCGAGGCGACCGGCCACGAGATCGGCGTCGACGACAACGGCCACCTCATGGGTGCCATCGGCGTCGCGATCATCGCCCGCGAGGGCGGCGAAGAGGCGCGCTTCGAGTTCGACGTGCGCGACATGAACTTCGAGACGCGCGGCGGCGAATGCGGCGGTTGTCCGAACGACTGCGAACTCGTGTACGTGATGCGCGACGGCGAGTTCATCGACGGCTGGGGCAACCGCTGCGCGAAGGGCATGGAACGCGTGAAAGGCGAGCAGGCACGCGTCGGCACATAACGAATAGAGACTGGTAGGTGTCCTCTTCCTCCTGCAAGCAGTCGACACTAACACTGCTGGAGGTGGGAGCAGCCAGTGACCGAGCGGTGTGGGGTGCGATTCGCCCCCGATGGACGCGAATTCGTTATTACCGGCATTGACGGAACGGCGTTCGGATTCGCCGCACTGTTCGTGCTCATAGGTACCGCTGCCGCCACCGCGCTCGTGCGCGGACAGATCGAGGATATGTGGGTCCGGTTCTACGCCCTGGTCTTCGTCGTGTCGGCGGCGCTGATGCTGTCCCTCGCCGTGGCGCGTATCTTCGGCGAAGAGGTCTTCCTCGTCCACGACGATTGCCTCGTGAGGCGCAACCGGCTGTTCGGGTTTTCGCGTCAGCAGCGGTTTCCCCTCGACGAGGTGGCGCAGCTCGATGCGTTCCCCGCGCTCGCGTCCCTGCCGATCAGCATGCCGGGCATGCGCGGCCTGCAGCGAGAGATCGACACGTGGCGCCTGGGCGTCGTGCATTCGGGCCGGTTCCTGTACGTGTCGGGCAGGTCGATCCGCGGCCACACGATGGCGGCCCTGCTGAGCGTCCTTGCCGATGAGCACCCGGCGTTGCTCGAACTGACCTCGGCGGCGTCGGTCGTGGGCTGGTCGGGCGCGGAGGAGCGACATGACTCGGAGATGCGCCGGATGGTCGCTGCGGTCGCGGTCTCCGCGGCCGCGCTGTTCTCGACGGCGGCCGTCGCGATGCACGACTTCGGAGCGCTGCTCGTAGTGCCGGCCGTCGTCGGTGGCCTGCTGTCGCTCTTCGTCGCGGGATTCGCACTGTGGGACCGGCGACACGGGCCTCGGTAGGCGGGGCGGCGTCACCGCGACGAGTCCGTGAGTCTTACCGTCCCGCCTTCGGCTCTCCGAGTGCCTCCGCAACCGCAGTGGGGTCGAAGCCCACGATGCACTGCTCGCCGATCTCAAATGTCGGCGTGACGATCTTGCCGGCGAGCTCGCGTACGCGGTCGGCGTACTGCGGCTCGTCCTCGATGTCGATCTCGCGATAGTCGTAGCCCATCTCGTCGAGCCACGCCTTCGCGCGCATGCAGTCGCCGCACCACCACCGGCAGTAGATGACGCAGTCGTTGTGAGCCATGTCGCGCACTCCCCATCACTCGGCGCTCGAAATGACCATACCCCGGAATGCTGCGGCCCTTCTGCTAGCGGTATCCGCTCCGGGTGACGAAGCCGTACAAGAAGGCCCCGGCCGAAGCCGAGGCCCGCGCCGGGGGATTCCGCAAGAGCGATCGGCTAGTAGCCGCCCATCCGGCCGCCACCGCCGCCGTAGCCGCCACCCATCGAGCCGCCACCCGTGGTACCCGTGGTCCCGCCCATCGTTCCGCCTGCCATCGCGCCCTGCATGAGGGGCGACCAACGCTCGACGGCATACAGGTGCGCGTGCTCCGTCTGCAACTGCGACTGCAGCACCTGCTTGATGTCCTGCGGGAGCATGGATGACTCGTGCGTGGCCTCGCCGTACTCGGCGTTCACGAATCCCTCGGCCACGTGCATCGCCTTGAGTGCATCGTCCTGCCCCTGCGCGATTCTCGCGGTCTGCAGCAACACTTGATCGAAGTTCTTGAATTCCGTCGACGGCTGCATCTGCTGCTGCCCGGCCTGCTGGAACCACTGCTGGATCTGCTGGATGTGGTTCTGGTGGTCCATGCGGAACTGCTGCAGCTGGTTCTTGATATTCATGTCCTGGGTCTTGCTGATGCACTCGTCGTACAGCTTGACCGCGCCCTGGTTGAGCGCCAGGAACTTGCTCATCTTGCTCGCGTACATCTGAGTCTGCATCTCCATACCGTCGCACCTCCGTTTGTCGACTAGGCGGTATGCCTCGGCCGAGGATTCCCGCGCGTCGCGGAGCGGTAATCACCCGCCGAACAAATGGCGGCGCGGGTTGTGGGCGTGCCGCGAGCGGTCTCCACGTAGGGCGACCTGCCGCCCTGCTACTGCGGCGCACCCGCCCCCGCCGGCGTCTTGAGGTGCGACTCGACGAACTCGAGGTGCTGGCGCTCATCGTTGTAGAAGCGGCGCAGCATCGTGGCGACTTCCTCGTCGTCGACGTCCCACTCGGCGGCTTTCGCGTAGTGGCTGTTGTGGTACTTCTCGGCTGTGCGCATGGCGTGGAGCGCGCCGGCCGTGCCCCGTAGGCTCCGGATCGATGTCAGCCAGTCCGCGGCGTGGCCCATCACGTCCACATGCAGGCGCGGCACTTCGCCGCCCGCTTTGCCGATCCACGCGGTGAGCTGCTCGTAGTGGTTCTTGTGGTCGGCGCGGAAGTGCTCGAAGGCGGTGGTTATCTCCGCTTCGCCGGTGTGCTCGAGCGCCTCGTCGTAGACGCGTACGGCGTCGTAGTCGAGCTGCGCGAGGTCCGCCAGCTTCTTGAACAGGTCGGTGCGCTCCATCAGAAGCCTCCTCGATAGTGCGGCATGGTCAGAAAGTGGAGATTCCGCGCGGCGACGTGACGTAAACGCACGACTCCTGATGCAGGCGTTCAGCCGAGGCCCCCGCGTGGGTACCACTCGCAGGAGCGGCTGGAGGCGGAGGAGGGCTATGCGACGCCCGGTGGAGTACCTGCGAGCGAAGAGTCCCGAGGAGCGCCGACGACTGCTGCTCCTCGGCGCGAGCACGGCGCTGTTCGTGTTCGCGGCTATTGTCGGCACGCAGCCCTGGTGGACCGGCGGGTTCACGTGGTGGCAACAGCGGCAGCTGGCCGGGCAGCTCGAGAGCGCGCCGCGTCGCGCTCCGGTCGCCTCCGCCACGGTTGAGGCGACGCGTCAGCCGTCGGCGTGGGACGGCTGGGCGCACGAGGACATCCCCTACTGGCGCCGCCTCGCCGAGGGGAAGACATTCGCTCGGCTGCGCATCCCAAAGATGGGACTGAACGTGCTCGTGGTGAAAGGGACGTCGAAGGCCGACCTCGAGAAGGGCCCGGGGTGGCTGACGGGAACCGATTTGCCGGGGCCGAAGGGCAACACCGTCATCTCCGGTCATCGGACGACCTTCCTCGCACCGTTCCGTCGCCTCGACCGGCTCAAGGCCGGCGACGTCATTCGGCTCGAGTCGCCGTACCGCGAGTATCGCTACCGCGTCGTGCGCGTCCTCGTCGTGCGTCCCTCGGACAAGGTCGTCACCCGGATGACGCCCGAGCCGACGCTCACCCTCAGCGCCTGCCACCCGCCGTACAGTGCGAAGTTCCGCCTCATCGTGCAGGCGACACTGACGCGCGTGACTCTACGGGCGGCCGAGGATCCGGCGGGACGTCCTCGGAAGAACTAGCCCGATGTGTACTGCTCCTCCTGCCTTGGGTAGTCATCGCCCAGCGCTGACCGAGTGTGTCGGAACGGCACGCTCAATCGGGCGAACATGCACAACGGAGGAAGGGGGAGCCCGAATGCGTGATGCTACGAAGAGACTGATGGCGGTGGGTGCGCTGGTGGGAGTCCTAGCAATGCCGACAGCGGCGTTGGCGTGCGGAGGTGGGGAACCGACCCCGACGCCTGAGCCGACTCCAACGCCGCCACCGACCCCGAAGCCGAAGCCGCCGGCACCGACGCCGCCGCCACCCACGAAGAGCAGCACCCAGGGCACCACGAGGCGGCCGACCGTGGTTGAGGAAGAGGAGAACGTCGGCGTCAGGACGACCGCGCCGACGGAGCAGGCCGAGCAGGCCCAGACGACCGCCCCGTCGCTGCCGTTCACCGGTGGCGGCGAGACCGCGTTCGCAATTGCGACGATTGCCGCCGGTGGAGGCTACATCCTCCGGCGAATCGCTCTGAAGAAGTAGCGGCCACGTGCCGCAGTATCCGGTGTCAGCGCTGAGCCGCCCTTCGGGGCGGCTCTCTTCGCAGCGCGTGATGGGTAGAAGGTGCCGGGGGGTATCGCGCCCCAACGACGCTGGAGGTGACGACATGCGGGTTCTCGTGGCCTACGCGAGCCGAACGGACAGCACAACCGGCATCGCCGAGGAGATCGGCCGAGCGCTCCGCGAGCGTGGAACGGACGCGGACGTGCACGAGGTCGAGACGATCGATTCGGTCGCGCAGTACGACGGGGTCATCGTCGGCAGTGCGGTGCGGGTGCGGCGGTGGCTCCCGGAGGCCATGGACTTCCTCGAGGCCTTCCGACAGGACCTCGCGAGCAAGCCGGTCGCGTACTTCGCCGTCAGCCTGACCGGCGTGCACGGAACGAGGCGTGCCATCACCGAGGCGGAACACTACGCGGACTACCCGGAAGCGCGGGTGCCCGAGGTCCGGCCGCTGGTGAAGACGTCGTTCAACGGCGCCCTCGACTACAGCAAGCTGATGGTGCCCGAGCAGGTGTTCGTGCGCACCTTCGGCGTGCAGGAGGGCGACTACCGAGACTGGGATGCGATCCGGCGCTGGGCCGCCGAGGCCGCCCAAGCGCTCGGCGTCGAACAGCCGACGCACGTGTAGTCCGACCTGAGGAGGAAGCATGCGCGCACTCGTGATCCTGGCGCACCCGGGACAAGAGAGCTTCAACCACGCGATCGCCAAGCACGTCGTGGATCGGCTGCAGGCCGACGGTCACGACGCCCACTTCCACGACCTGTACTGGGAGAAGTTCGACCCGATACTCGGCACGGAGGACCTTGCGCGGGAAGGGCAGCTGCCGGCGGAGGTCGTGTCGCATTGCGAGGAGCTCATTGCGGCCGACGCGCTAGTGTTCGTGCACCCGAACTGGTGGGGCCAGCCGCCCGCGATCATGAAGGGCTGGGTCGACCGCGTGTTCCGGGCGGGCATGGCGTACCGGTTCGTCGACCGCGGCGACGGCGTCGGCATCCCCGAGGGCATGCTGAAGGCGGACCGCACGCTCATCCTCAACACCGCGAACTCCACGCCGTCCTCGGAGTGGGGCATCATCGACCCGCTCGACTTGTGGTGGCGGAGCACCGTGCTCGGGATGTGCGGCGTGAAGCACGTGGAGCGGCGACTGTTCGCGCCGGTGGTGACCAGCACGGTCGAGCAGCGCGAGGCGTGGCTCGCCGAGGCCGAGCGGATCGCGAGCGACGTGGTCGGCGCAGTGGAACTCGGCGTGGGGTAGGCGACGGCGCCTACCGGGCGGCGACCGGCCCGCCGGCTTCCTCGCGTGCCTCTGACGGCGCGTGAGTGACGAGCGTCAGCACCGCCGCGAGCGCGCACATCACTGCCGCGAGCGCGAACGCCGGATTGTAGGAGCCGGTGGCGTCGACGATCGCCGCTGCCAGCATCGAGCCGAACACGCCGCCCACGCCCCAGGACGTGAACACCAGCCCGTAGTTCACACCCTGGTTGCGCTGCCCGTAGTACTCCGACACGACGCACGGGAACAGCGCCAGGTCCGCGCCGTAATTGAAGCCGATGATGAACGCAGCGGCCGACAGCGCGAGGGTCGTCGAGGCGAACCCGATGAGCAGCATCATCACGGCCTGCAGCGTGAACACGCCGCTCATCGTGCGCACAGAGCCCAGGCGATCCGACATGATTCCGGCGATGATGCGCCCGGACGCATTTCCGACCGCGAGCACGGCCACCAACAGGAAGCCGAGGTCGAGGCGGAGCTGCGCCGTGGCGATCTTCGCCATGTGGCCGATGATCATGATCCCGGCGAAGGCGGTCAGGCCGTACATCAGCCACAGCAGCACGAACTGCCGCGTGCGGATCATCTCGTGCCAGTCATACTCCCGCGCCGCGACCGGACAGCGCGGCCCGGCCTCGCTGTCGAGATCGGTCCCGGGCGGAATGTAGTACGCGGGTGGATTGCGGAGGAGCTGGGCGAGCAGCACGGTCGCGATGAAGAACGTCGTGCCGAGGACCGCGAAGGTCCCGGGAATGCCGCGCGCGTGTAGCAGGTAGGCGGTGAGCGGCGCGATGTAGACCGACGCGATGCCGAAGCCGCTCACGACGAGGCCCGTGATGAAGCCGCGTCTCCTCGGCCGGAACCACTTCGCTGCTGCGGGGAACGTCGCGACGAAGGCGAGCGCGATGCCGGAGCCCGTCAGCACGCCGAAGCCGAACACGAGCGGGAAGCTGTTGCCCGGCCTGGCGAAGCTCGAGACGAGCAGCCCCACGCCGACGAGGGCGCCGCCGATGCTCGCGACGATCCTCGGCCCGTAGCGGTCTTGCGCGCGGCCGCCGAACGTGAGTACCGCCGCGAAGAACGCGACGGCCACGGCGTAGGGTAGCGACGACTGGCCGGTGCTCCAGTGCCACTCGGAGGTGAGCTGCTTGGCGAAGATGCTCCAGGAGTACAGGACGCCGAGCGCCAAATTGATGCCGAGCCCAGCGAGCGTGACGATCCACCCTCTCGATGTGCGCTGCATGGCGTGCCTCCTCGGCGTCGGATTCGCGATCCGACAGATGGTACCCGGGCCTTCCGCCGCACTCGCACCGTTTGCGAAAGCCGCGGGTCGCGTCGTGGACGGGGGATACGAGTGGCCGGTGCGCGGGTACGAGGATGGGGCCGATTTCGCCGCACGGCGAGAGCCGCGGTGTGGAAGGCGGCGCCGGTCACGCCATGAAGGAGGGGTCGCTATGCCGATCGAGACCACTTCCGTAGCTGCCGAAGACGCGCCCGTTGCCGTCAGCCGCTACCTCGGGAGAACCGACGTACGTCGCGTCGTCGTGCAGGACCTCGACGGCGAGACCATTCTGCAGGTTCCGGGAACGGCGGATCCCTCGGCTGGCGCGCAGCAGGTGCTGGACGCTCTCGGAGAGGCCGAGGGTGCGACGACGACCCTCCGCGTGGTTGCCGAGACGGACACGCCGCGCAAGGGACCAGCGGGCATCGAGGGCGCGGAGACGGCGCAGGCGCCGCACGATGGCGACGAACCGGTCGACCTGCCCGAGGCGGGCGAGCAGAGCGGGCGCCGGCTGTAGCGATTCAGGGCGCTAGCCTGCCTCGCGCGCCTAACGGCCCGCGGGCACCGCGCTCGTCAGTCGTGCGGATACGCGCCACAGCTGCTCGCGGATCTCGAGATCGTGGCTCTCCTCCGAGGAGCGATGCGGTCGCTGCTGCACGAAGTACTCGCCGGTGACGCCCGCGAGTTCGGGTGCGGTCGCCGCATACACGGACGTCTCGGCGCCTTCCTCGGGGGAGCGGCCGAAGTCGCCGCCCACGCCTGCTATGTCGTGCAGGAGCTTCGTCGCGATATTGCCTGGGTGGAGCGCGTTCGCCGTAACACGTGACGGGTCGAGGCGTTCCGCGAGGCCGTACGCGAAGAGGACGTTCGCCAACTTCGAGTTGGCGTACGCACGGTAGCCGTGGTAGCGGTGCTCGCACGTCAGCGTGTCGAAATCGATGTGGCCGGAGCGGTGTGCCTCCGAACTCACCACGACGATCCGCGCGGGTGAGGACGCTTCGAGCGTGTCGAGCAGCTCGTTCACGAGCAGGAAGTGCGCGAGGTGGTTGACCTGGAAGGTAGTCTCGTAGCCGTCCGGGGTGACGTCGCAGTAGCGCATGTAGCGGCCGGCGTTCGCCACGAGCACCTCGAGGTGGCCAAGGGCGCGGACGTCCTCGGCGAGGCGGCGAACGTCGTCGAGCGACGTGAAATCGGCTACCAGATACGGCACGATGTCGCCGTACTCGCGCGCGACCTCGTCGGCCACACGGCGGCACCGCGACTCGTCGCGACCGTGCACGATCACGCGGAGGCCGCGGCGGGCGAGCTCGAGCGCCGTGGCCCGCCCGATGCCGCTGGTCGCGCCCGTGACGAGCGCCATTCTGTCGCCCACGGCGGTCTCCTCTCGCCGACGGGGTGAGCGATTCGACCGTGGATACCCACTGCCGTCGCGTTGACACGCCGTCGAGAGGCACGGACACTCGGGCGGCGAATACGTTGGGTGAGGCTGGCAGCCGCCGAGGACTCAAGGGCGGCGGTGACGGTGCGGCGGAAAAGGAGGCGATGGCGTGACGGTGGTGATCTCGGCGCTGGGGACGCGCGGTGACGTTGCGCCGATGCTCGCGCTCGGCCGGGAACTCGCGTCGCGTGGGCACGATATCGTCGTGTCGGCGCCACCGGGCTTCGAGGCCGATGCGGCGCTCGCCGGCGTGCGCTACGAGCCGACCGGCCTCGACCCGTCGGCATCGCTGCAATCATGGGGCGCGCCGGGCGAGAAGATATCGGCGATGGAGATGAACCGCCGCCTGAAGGCGCACCGCGAGGCGGAGGCGGCCGCGCAGTTCGACGCGCTCGTCCCCCTCGCCGAGGGCGCCTCGCTCGTGCTCGGCGCGGGGCTGCCGCTCGCCGCCCGCTCGGTCGCCGAGGCGAACGGCGTCCAGTACCGGTACGTCGGCTACTGCCCGCAGGCGCTGCCTTCGACGGAGAATCCGCCCGTCGGCATGCCGTGGGTGCGCTCACGCATTCTGACGCGCGCGATGTGGGCGGCGAACGCGGGCGTGGGCCGCATCCTCGCGGGCACCGTGAACCCCTACCGCGCGCGCCTGGGCCTGCCGCCGCTGCGCGACGCCTTCGCACACGCGCTGGGCCGCGATGCTCGCCCGCTCATCGCCGCCGACCCGGAACTCGCGCCCCTGCCCGGCGACTGCGCGTGGTCCGTCACCCAGACGTCCGCAATCGCGCCGCTCGATATCGGCGCGCTGTCCGACGCTACCGTCGCGTTCCTCGACGCGGGGGAGCCGCCGGTGTACGTCGGATTCGGCAGCATGGTCGCCGAGCAGAGCGGTCGCCTCGCCGACGAGACGTTCGCCGCCCTCGCCGCGGTCCGCGCGCGGGCGCTCGTCGCGCCGGCGCTGCTGCCCGCCGTGCCGCCGGCCGGCGTTGCCGCCCTAGGCGCGTACGAGCCGCATGGCGCGCTGTTCCCGCGCGTGGCGGCCGTCGTACACCACGGTGGCGCGGGGACGTTCTTCGCCGCGGCGCGCGCCGGAGTCCCGCAGGTCATCGTGACGCACGGCTGGGACCAGGAATATTTCGGCCGACGGGTAGCCGCGCTCGGCATCGGTCCCGCGCCCCTGCACGTGAAGCGCCTGCACCCGGGCGCGCTCGCGGATGCACTGCGGTTAGCGCTCACGCCTGGATGCGCCGCTCGCGCCCGGGAAGTCGCTGCAATCCTCGAAGGCCGGAACGGCGCGCGCGAGGCAGCGGACGCGCTCCTCGGCGAGTAGGGGCAGCGCGGCGGGTACCGAATCCCTCAGTCTGGCGTTCCGAAAAGCACTCGCGTTCGGGGTAGAAGCACGGTGTCCCGCCTTCGAGAGGACCCGCGCATGTCCACCCCGCCCGCCGCAGCTCGACCGACGCTCCACGGCCGCGACGTCATCCTCCGCCCCGCCGAGGAGCGACATCTCCCTCGGCTGTTCGAGATCCTCGTCGAACCCGCGGTGGCGGAGTGGTGGCAGCGGCAGCAGGCGTCGGACCTGTTGCCCGACCCGCACGAGGGCGCCGGGTTCGTGGTGGAGGTCGCCGAGCAGATCGCGGGGTGGGCCGGCTACTACGAGGAGAACGATCGCGACTACCGGCACGCCGGGATCGACCTCTTTCTCGCCACCGCATACCAGAACCGCGGGCTCGGCCGCGACGTGCTGCGAACGCTCGCGACCTACCTGTTCGACGGGCGCCACCACCACCGGCTCGTGATCGATCCGGCGGTCGCGAACGAGCGCGCCACGCGCGTCTACGAGGCAATGGGCTTCCGCCGGGTGGGCGTTATGCGCCAGTACGAGCGCAGCCCCGAGGGCGTCTGGCGCGACGGCCTGCTGATGGACATGCTCCGAGGCGAGCTGCGGTAGCCCCGGCGGGGACCCACTCCCCGAACCCTCTGACACATAGGAACGATTGTTCCTATGTGTTGTCGGGTCGCGACCGTTCCGCCGGCCGAGCGCCCTCGCTCGCGACGAGGGAGACTTCCGCTCGGCTCGGCTCGGCTCCGCTCGCAGCCCCCGTCAGCAGCGGGAATAGGCGACGCCGGGCGAGCGGGGCAAGCGGGACACCGCCGTGGCGCTCGTCGATCGCCTCTCCTGCTTCGCCGGTGTCCGCTCACGCTGCACAACACATAGGAACGACTGTTCCTATGTGTCACAGGGCGTCGTCAGGGCCCGTCCCCCCCGCTACTCGAAATCGTCCGGGCTCCGGTCGTCCGTGAGGCCGCCCGTGAGGCAGCTGATCGCCTCTTTGCCACCCGGTTGCGGGCCGCTCGCCACGCTCGCGTATTGTGGCGCGTGCTGCGTGATGTACTCGACGTGCCGACGTTCGTCGGCGTGCTGTTCGGCGATGATCTCGAGCGCGTCATGGCCGAGGTCGAGGCCCTCCGCCGTCTCGTAGAGCGCCGCGTTCGTGCGCGCGGCCACCAGCAGCGCTTCCATCACCGCGTCCTCGCCGGTCGCGTTCCGCACGAGCTGCGCGTTGCCGGAGGCGAGCGCCTTGGTGTCCTCGGCGGGCTCCTCGGGTTGACGGCCCTTCTTGCGCGCGATCTCCCGGAGCCGCTCCGCGTGACGCTGGTGGTCGTCCCGGTACTCGGCCAGGTGCTTCGAGACGTCGTCGCTCACGCGTGCGGCCGCGTCGTCGTACAGCCGGACGGTCATCTCGTTCAGGTACAGCAGCGTGTCGAGTGTCCGAGTCACGCTCCGTTCGTCCATGTCGACCCCTCCGTCGTGTCGTTGCTACCGATGCGAGCCGCGTCCGCCGACCCCGGGCCCGGTCCCGATTTCGTCGCCGGTGTCGTTGTAGGCGCCGCCGCCGTGCCCCTGGCCGCGGATCGGCTCGCCGGCCACGAAGCGCTCGAGTTCGTCGATGTGACGTCGCTCCTCATCGAGGTGCGCCTGCACGAGGTTGGCCTCCTCGGTTGAGAGCTGGTCGCCTCGTACGCTCGACTCGTAGCGTTCCGCGAGGTCGAGTTCGGCCGCGAGCACCTGACGCGCGGTGTCGAGGGTGTCCACCGACTCGGCCACGTTGCGCAGGTGCTCGGCGGTGTGCCGGCGGAAGTCGTCGGGAATCGGCGGCCAGCCCTGGCCGCTCGATCGAACCAGCGACTCGAGTTCTTGGACGTGCCGCTCGTGCTCGTCGCGCTGCCGACGCAGACCCTCGGCGAAGGTCGTGTCCTCGATGAACAGCAGTGCCGTGTCGTCGATGCGCACGAGCTGGTGCTCCATGTGGCGCATCTCCGCGAAGCGCTCGCCCAGCATGCATGCCTCCTCGTGTAGGCGGGGGATGGCGCGACTTTGTCGCCGCGCCACCGGTCATGTTCGTCGCTCGCCCAGTGCTAGAACGCGCCGAACCCCTTCGGCGGGATTCGCTGCGAGCCGTAGATGTCGGGGGCCATCGCCGGGGCGCGATTCTCGAAGAAGTTCACGTGCTCGGTCTCTTCGGCGTCCTGTGCCTGCAGCCTGTCGAGCACGTCGCGAGGCAACTCCGGTCGCTTCAGCAAGTCGTGGTGCAACGCGGCATCATCGCGCTCGAAGTCCGTGAGTGCCGCGATCATCCCGCCCTGGTCGGCCGAGTTGTTCACGCGTCGCTCCACCGAGATCGCCGCGTGCTGCGCCGACTCCGACGGTCCGTTCGCTCCGCCGAGGGAGCTCACGATGTCGTCGAGTTCCGACGCCTGCCGCCGGTGGTCCTCGGCCACCTGCTTCGTGAGGTCGCGCACTTCTGGATCGGCGATCCGCTCGGCTGCCTGCGCCATCACGCGCGCGAACGCGCGCTCCGTGTACGCGAGGTCTGCCAGACGCTGGTTGACGTCGCTCGCCATCCGGTCCACCTCCAAGTCGTGGTCGTTGCACCCGTAGGTTCCCCGGCTCCCGTGCCGGGAATCGTCACGCGGTGCTACGCTTTGGAGCGAGCGAGGGAGGCGAGCGTGTACCAGCAGGACTACATTCTGCGGATCATCGAACAGCTGGGCGTGCTGCTGAAGCGTATGCTCGCGGCGCTGAGCGAGCAGCGTCCGCAGCAGGCGATCGACACGTCGACCGAAGCACTTGGCCTCGTGCTCGACATGGACCCGCGGCTCGCCGAGTCGCTGTCCGCTCCGAGCCTGGTGTCGCTGCTCGGCGCCGGCGGCCGGCTCGACGTTCGTCGCTCGCTTGCGCTCGGCGAAGTGTTCGCGATCCGCGCCCAGGCATTCGTCGGCCTGGCGCAGCCGGACTCTGCCGAGATCGCTCGCGGCAAGGCACTGGTGATGCTGTGGGCGGTGCTCGACCACGCCGTCGACACCGAAGCGCGCGCCCGGGCGACCGAGCTGCTCGAGGCGCTCGGGGACGAGGGGTAGGTCGGGGCCGACTGCGCTCGTCAGCGTACGTCGTAGCGCAGCCACACGAGTCCGTCGCCGATGCGCTCCTCGTGTGTAAGCCGCAGCCGGACTGCAGCGTCGGGCGCCGAGCGGAACACGGACCGCAACCCCTCGCCGGCGAGCGCGGGGTGGACGAGCAGGCTCACCTCGTCGGCAAGTCCGGCGCGCAGCAGCGCGCTGTTGAGGCCGCCGCCGCTGTCCGCGCGCACTACCCTTGCGCCGAAGCGCTCGGTTAGCGTCTCCAGTGCCGCCGCGAGGTCCACCCGCTCATCGCCGAATCGCAGCCACTCCACGCCGCGGCCGTCGAGGTAGGCGAGGTACTCCTCGGGCGTCGCCGAGGACACGAGTGCGATCGCGTCGCGCCAGTAGCCGCACGTACGTAGTGCGTCCCAGCACCGCACGCGCCCCCGGCTGTCGACCACCGCGAGCAGCGCTTTGCGGACGACCGGCTCGACCGAGGGCGGGGGTACGGCGGGCTCGTCCGCAGGCGTGCCCGACTGGAGGATCGTGTCGGCGCCGGCGAGCGTCACGTCCTCGGCCCACGTGCTCGTGAGCGCGTAGAAGCGACCGACGTCGATATCGAATCCCTCGATCCGCCCGTCGGCGCTCACGGCGTTGTGCAACACTACCTTCGGCCGCACGAGGCTCCCTTCGGTGTCGGTGTTCGCGTTGGCTCCTACCGCCTATTCCGCCACTCGCACCCGCCTTCCTGCCGCCGCGGGTACATCCACGCTGGGAGGTGTAGCAATGCCCGATACCGTCCCCCTCGACGACATCCGCTCGCTCGCTGACCGCGTCCCGCTCAACAACGGCACCGCGATGCCCCGGCTCGGCTTCGGGACGTACAAGTCCCCGCCGGGGCCGGAGGTCGAGAGCGCGGTCCGCGCGGCGATCGACGTCGGCTACTGCGGCATTGACACCGCGGCTCTCTACCGCAACGAAGCGAGCATCGGGCGAGTGCTGCGCGAGAGCGCGCTTCCGCGTGAGGACGTGTTCGTGGCGACGAAGGTCTGGAACGAGGACCAGGGCTACGACGCCACGTTCCGCGCGTTCGACGCCTCACTGCACCGCCTCGGCCTGGAGTACGTCGACCTCTACCTTGTTCACTGGCCCAAGCCGTCGCTGATGCGCGACACGTGGCGCGCAATGGAGGAGATCGCCGCGTCCGGCCGCGCGCGGGCGATCGGCGTGTGCAACCACCTCATCCACCACCTCGAGACGCTCGCGTCGTTCTCGACCGTCACGCCGGCGGTCAATCAGGTCGAGCACCACCCGTACCTACAGCAGCCGGCCCTGCGCGAGTACTGTCACGCGAACGGCATCGTCATGCAGGCGTGGGCGCCGGTCATGCGGGGCCGGTCGTGCCGCGAGCCGATGCTCGTCGAGATCGCCGAGGCGCACGGCAAGACCGCAGCGCAGGTGTCCATCCGCTGGATCCTCCAGCACGGCGTCACGACCATCCCGAAGTCCGTCCATGCCGAGCGCATCCAAGAGAATGCGGACGTCTTCGATTTCGCCCTCTCCGCCGAGGAGATGCGCGCCATCGATTGCCTCGATCGCCACGAGCGCCTAGGGCCGGACCCCGACAAGTTCGCGTAGGCAGCGCGAACGCCGCGCGTGGCCATCCACCACGCTCACCACAGTTCCGGTGGGATTCCTCCGCTCGCCGGCGAGCTCGAAACGAGCGCCCGCTGCTCGAGGTAGCGCACGTGCTGCTGCTCCTCGTCGAGGTGCTCGCGCACCAGGACCTCCGCGGCGGGTGTGAGGGCCGCGGTACGCAAGGCCCGCTGGTGCGTCTCGAGGCAGTAGCGTTCGGCGGCGAGCAGCGCGAGACGCGCCGACTCGGCGTCCCGCGCGTCCCGGACGGGCCAAATGCGCTCGCTCACCGCCTCCTGCGCCTCCATCGGCAACGACTGCCGGCCGAGCGCGTCGAACAGGTAGTCGTCGATGCGCTGCGCGTGCCGCTGATGGTCCGCCCGGAAGCGACGCAGCTCGGGGGTGCCCCGCCCGCCGAAGCGGTCGAGCGTCGAGCGGTACGCCTCGGCGAGTTCCTGGTCGAAGTAGCGCAGCTCGACGAGCAGCGTGGCTTCCGGATCCCGCATCTCGCCTCCCTAGACCTGCGCGAGCCCGTGCGTCGCGAGTTCGAGCACGTCGATGTGCTCGGCCTCGTCCTTGGCGAGTTTGCGGATCGTCTGCGAGGACTGCCCGGTCATCTCGCTTTGCAGGATGTCCTCGTACTGCAGCTGCACCGCCGCCTCGGCCACGCGGAGCGTCGAGAACACGCCGTCGTAGCCGTGCGCCTGCGCGACCGAGTCGATGAGCGTGTCGGTGAAGGTCTGCGCTCCGTCGGTGGCCACCGGCCGCGTCCCCATCTGGTCGACCACCTGCCGCAGCTCCTGCGCGTGCTGCTGGTGGTCCTGCCGGAAGCGCTGCAGCGGCGCCGCAGCCTTGCCCGTTCCGAGCTTGCCCAGCGCGGCGTCGTACGCGTCGCGCGTTGCCTCTTCCATCCGCAGCAGCGTCGAGACCTTGCGGACCATGTCCTGCTCGGCCATCTCGCATCCCCTCCTCGCGTGTTCGTCGGACGCCTCGCGGGATGTTACCCGCCGAGGACGGGGCAGCGACAGGGAGCGGCAGGTCGGAAATGGACTCGGAAGTCGCGTGGCGGACTCGACTTTCGAGCACGTCGGCGAGTCGACTGAGCGCATAGAAAGGCCGGCACCTGTCGCCCCCCAACGACATGTGCCGGCTGCATCCGTGTTTTACCCAAGTCTGCCTGGATAAACCCCGCCAGCTTCTATTTCTCGCGATTCGGCGGGCAACCGCGACCCGTGTCGCGTGACGGCCGTGGCGCGATGCCGCTCACGGCCCCGCCCAGGCTGCCGCCGGTTCCCGGCCCCATCGACTGCACGCCCCGTGGCGGGGACGTGGCGTACCCACGCTCGGCCGCCGCGCCCACCGCAACCGGTACGCGCTGCTCGAGGTACTCGACGTGGCGCTGCTCGTCGGCGTGATGCTCGCGTAGCACCCGCGCGACCTCGCTCCCGACCTCGCCTTCGGCGGCCTGGTCGTACTCGGCCTGGGTCGTGAGCTCGGCCAGCAGGATGAAGTGGACCGTGTCGTCGGGGTTCGTGGAGCGGTCGACCATGCGGAGGTGTTCCTGCACCATCGCCATGAATTCGTGCGAAACCTCGGGCTCCTGTTGCCAGTACTGTTTGAGGAGCTGGTCGACGCGCCCGACGTGCCGCTGGTGCTCGTCGCGGAACTGCTGTAGCTGCTCGGCGATCGGCTCATCCACGAACTGCGGGAACGCCAGGTCGTACATCCGCACCGTCTGCTCGTCGGCGTAGCGCAGGCTGCAGAGCACCCGCGCGGTTTCCTGATCGTTCATCTTCGCCACCCCTTCGCGTCGCGTTGTCAGCGCGCGTATACCCGGCAGGCGAGGGGCGGTATCGGAGGCGGTCCAGCTAGCCCGCTGCGAAGAAGTCCTCCTCGTCCCTCTTTGGCCTCTCGGGCTCGTCCGGCTCTTCTGCGGGCGGCAGCGCGACGACCACCGGCTTCGCGTCGCGGACCGGCTCGCCCGACGGCTCGCCGACCACCTGCTCGCGCGCTGTCTTGTTCACTGCGGCCAGCCAGTCCGCGAGTCGCTGCTGGAGCTTGCGGAAGATCGCCGCGTAGTCTCGCCAACCTTGTACATCAGCCGCGCGGTTACGGCATGTCTTCGCGCTCGACGCCATGGCGATGCTCAGAAGGACGCCGCCGAAGAAGCCCATCAGTATCCCCATGAAGCAGCCCTGGAACCCAGCGGTCGACAGCAGGAGGACTGCCCCGATCACCATTCCGCCCAATCCCCACCCAAGTCGCTGCCCGTCGATGTCGCGCGCCTTGGCCTCCGCTTTGTACAACCGCGCGCGGTCGTCGCTCTCGATCTTCCCGGCGTTGGATTCGGCCCCGGTGGCGATCCTCGCGGCCGCCTGTCCCGTCTCGGTGCCGAAGCGGACCATGAAGTCGTGCAGGAGCGCGTTGGCGTCGTAGAGGTCGAAGATGGCGTCGTTCCCGGCCAGCCGCAGTGCATCGGCGCGCGCTTGTTCGGCGTCGCGAACGACAGAGGCCAGATCCTCCTCGTAGCTCTCCTCGAGCACCTTGTTCGCCCCGTTCAATCCCATCTTGAAGAGGCGGTTCCGTTCCCTGATCGAACCGCGGATTTCGTCACGATACTGAGAGAGGGCCGCGCGGACAGCGGCCGGCCTGTTCTGCAGCAAGTCGTCCTGCTCGGCACCGGCGCAGAGGCTCAGTCGACGGCGAAACGCCAGCAAGAGGTGTTCGGTGATCAGCCTATCCTCGGCACCGGTCATCGCGAGGTAGCGGGCCGAAGCGTACCGTGTCTCGGGCACGTCGAGTCGCTCGAGCGCGCGTTCCGCATTGTCGAGCGCGTCCGTCCAGTTCTCTTCGCGCTCGGACACCAAGGCGATGCTCAGGTAGGCGATCGCCGCATCCGGTCTCGACTTCGGCCCGGCGTACTTGGCCGCGTCGGAGAAGTGTTTGCGCGCGTTGCCGAGATCGGCGCGGTGCAGGAAAGCGATATTGCCGAG
>Ga0255338_1002048_pt1 | contig 32851 bp, 34 predicted proteins | sample MeOH1_35cm_T4_19_FD_203715 | JGI IMG/M metagenome (GOLD analysis project Ga0255338, IMG submission 203715) | Sandy soil microbial communities from University of British Columbia, Vancouver, Canada - MeOH1_35cm_T4_195 | ecosystem: Engineered > Artificial ecosystem > Sand microcosm > Unclassified ... | reverse complement strand
TGGCAGGGCGGCATGAGCTTTCATGGCGGCATGCTGGGCGTGCTGGTGTCGCAGCTCTGGTTTGCGCGCACGCGCCAGCGGCCCTGGCTGCAAGTCATGGACTTCGTGGCGCCCTGTGTGCCCACGGGGCTGGCGGCGGGGCGGGTGGGCAACTTCATCAATGGCGAGTTGTGGGGACGTTTCAGCGCACCCGATCTGCCCTGGGGCATGGTGTTCAGGAACAGCGGCTCCATGCTGCCGCGCCATCCGTCGCAGGTTTACCAGTTTCTGCTGGAAGGGCTGTTGCTGTTTGTGCTGCTGTGGCTGTACGCGCGCAAACCGCGCAAGATGGGGCAGGTCTCGGGGGCCTTCCTGGTGGGCTATGGCGTGTTCCGCTTTATCGCCGAATTTTTCCGGGAACCCGATGACTTCCTTGGCCTGTTGTCGCTGGGCATGAGCATGGGCCAATGGCTGTCTGTGCCCATGATCGCCGGCGGTGCCTGGCTCTGGGTTTGGGCATCAAAACGGGCCTAGGCCCAAGCGAACCGGGCGCAGTTAGCTAAATACTGAACTCCACAAGGAAATTATTCGACATGCATCTCTCCAAACCTTTGGCGATCACCGTTGTGATCGTGACACTAGGATTCGGTGCCCAAACTGAGCGCGCGAGCGCTCAGACAAGTCAGCAGTCAAACGTTGCTACAAATGTCCCAGGGATGCCTGCAGTGCCAGACCGGAACAACCTCTATAGCGAAACGGTCGCCGGACGCTTTTCCGCGGCGGTGTCCGGAGCACTGGAGAGGGTATATGTTCCCAATCGATCGGCCAATACCGTAACCGTTATTGAGCCGGGCACGCTGAAAGTGGTCGACACGCTCAAGGTGGGCGTGCACCCGCAACACATCGTTCCGTCCTGGGATCTGAAAACCTTATGGGTGGCCAACAACGCAGAAGGAAGAACAGACGGCAGCCTGACGCCGATCGACCCGCGTACAGGCAAAGTCGGCCCCTCGATTCCCGTGGATGATCCGTACAACCTGTACTGGTCGCCGGATGGCCGCTATGCCATCGTGGTCGCTGAAGCCTTCAAAAGGCTGGATTTCCGCGACCCCCAAAGCATGAAGCTGGAATTCTCAATCAGCACACCGGCATGTGCGGGCATCAATCATGCGGACTTCTCGATGGACGGGCGTTATGCCGTATTTACCTGCGAGTTCGGCGGCGCGATTACCAAGATCGACCTGGCTACCCGTCGAATCGTGGAGACGATCAAACTCAGCGCTTATTTCAATCGCCCCGATGTGCTCGCGTTGTTGGCCAAACCAGGCAAGAAACCGATGCGCGTGCCGGACCCCAGCAACCCTGAAGCCAGGGTCAACACCAAATTAGGCATGCCCCAGGACATTCGAATGTCCCCAGACGGTAAAACGCTCTTCATTGCGGACATGATCTCCGATGGCGTGCATGTGGTGGACTTTGAATCATTTCGACAGGCTGGCTTTATTTCCACCGGCGTCGGTGCGCATGGGCTATACCCGAGCCGCGATGGGAAGAGTCTGTATGTCGCCAACCGGGGCAGCAACAAGATTCGCGGTGACGCTAAAGGCAAGGGAGGCGTTTCGGTGATCGACTTTGCGACCCGAAAAGTGATGGCCACCTGGGTGGTGCCCGGAGGAGGAAGCCCGGACATGGGAAATGTCAGCGCCGACGGCAAATACCTTTGGCTGTCCGGTAGATACGACCATGAGGTTTACCGATTTGACACCAGCACCGGCGCCGTCGACAAGATTAAAGTTGGCCGTGAGCCGCATGGGTTGACGGTGTGGCCGCAGCCAGGGCGGTATTCGCTGGGACATACCGGCAACATGCGGTGAGGGCTAGGCGCAAGCCTGTGGCGGACTTCACAAAAGCTGGGATATTTCGAGCAGTGGCTTGATGCTTGAGCCGAAGCGGCTGATCGTGTCTCGATGCTCCTTGAGTTGGCTGTAGGGCAGGTAACGTATGCCCAGCTCCGACACTCTTGAAAACGCCGGGCGCTTGAGTTGCTGCGCCACTTCCTCGCGCCGGTTATCCGGAGCAACCAGAAACAGGGTGCTTGCGGCCCCAACCTTCGTACCCAAGGCCAGGTCCAGCATACGAACGATTCCCGAGTAAATGGAGGTCGAGTGCTCGACCTCAAATGCCGCAGCTACCTGTGCGCTGCCGCGTGCGAGCCAGATCACGTCGATCAGGCGAACCGAATCCAGACCCTGGGTGGCGCCTTCCGGCCATTGCTGCAGACATCCGTCAGCCAGAAAACCGTTTCCATACTCGCGGCCACGGTCGTTGGACGCGATCCAGACATCAAAGCCGAGTGACTGGCCCATGTCTCGCAACCAGCCCTGAATCTGCGTGTGAGTGGCGTCGCTGTCCTTGGCCAGCATCCATTGCTTTTGAGCGGCTGCCGACTCCTCGCGCACGCGTTGCAAGTCTGCTTCCCATAGGGCAATCGCACCGGGCTCTTCCAGCCGGGGTGGCGCCGCGTAACGGCCGCTTCCGACATCGAACATCAGACCAGCGATGGCGCCCAGATCGTTAGAGTGCTTTTGGCGGTGCTGATCGTTAAGTCGAATCAGCCCTTCGCGCATCGACAAATAGTGGTCCCACCGCCCCAATTTGACGTTGCTACCCGTGACAGCGTTGAAGCCATTGACGATTGCCGTGTTGAAGGGGCAAACCAGTGTCGGGTGGATGAAGTACAGTAGGTTGGCCACGGCCGGACCCAAACCCTTGATCTTGAGCGTATCGATCTTCTGGACCGCCTCAATCACGGCTTGCGCCGTATCGCAGCAATCGCACGCGTTCAGCAAGCGGGCAAAAGCACGCTGATTCTCAGCGTTTTCATAAATATCCGGTATGCGCAGTTTGGGCTTCCACAAAAAAGCGTGATCGGCGCCTTTAAAGATCTGTCGCTGCTCGGCCACCGATCCCACCACAGTCTCCAAGGATGAGCCGCGGTAGACGTTACCGAAGGTTCCCGCATCGATGTCGCGCACCACTTGGCCAATGCCACGACGAATCGAGCGGAAGTTCTTCAGTCGCTCTTCCCAAAGAAACCAGGTGTTGTATGTGCTGTGGATGTCCGACTTCCAGTGGTCAATTAACAAAGAAGTTGTGTCGTGCATGGTTTTTTCGAATTCTGATTGAGTTACTGTATCGGAGTTTGACGGGCAACCATGAGCACCCAATAGCGTTTTACTCGCGCGTAATCGCCGTCGCTCCATTATGTCCAGCCGTTTCGTCAGCTCGGTCCGACCCATTCCGACCGTCAGCAGGCTCTGGGCCTATATGGGGCGCTCATCATTGATCCGAAGGATGGGGGCAAAGAGCCCAAGGTAAACCACGAGTATGTGATCCAGCTGCAGAAGTGGCTCGAACGGCAAGGCCTCACGTATCCGGCGATGCTGATGGAAGGCGGCTTGCCTAATTACTTCACGATCAACGGTAAGGCTTATCCGTCCACCGATACAGTGAAGATGAAATTCGGCGAGTCGATAGAGTTGCGTTTCATCGGCGCCAACAACAATTTCATCCACCCGATGCATGTCCACGGGGGGCCATTTACTGTAATGGCCCGCGATGGCTACAACTTATCCGAGGCGGCGCGCTTCGAGGCGGACACGGTAAATATCGGGCCAGGTCAACGCTACGACGTCGTATGGAAGGCGCGGAGACCTGGAAAGTGGATCGTTCACTGTCACATCTCACGCCACACGACCAACAACAACGTTGAGCATAAAGGTGGGGGCTTCACAATGATCCTCGAAGTGGAGGCCTAAACGCGCCCATACACAGTCGAACGCGGAGGTGGGACGTCAACGCTGCGGGATAGTTATCCACAGCTGACATTCAAGAAGGCAGCGTTAGCCACTGATCAAAATTCAATCGGCACAGGTGGCCAACAGAGCATTGACCAGGGTTTCCATGGAAAGCTTCTTGAAGGTATTGATGGATGGGCCGGGTGACTTTCACCCGGCACGGCTTAGGTAATGCCAGGGGCAGTTGCCTTAGTGACCCTGGTACAGGGCTCGCTCGGCATCCGTCATAGCCAGATTGGTGGGCCTCGGAGTGTCATGCGCAATGCTGTCTGTGTGGACCAGCTTGCCGCCCTGGAAAGCATAGCTGTGCTGCGGGGAGGTGTAGCGAGCGTCGCGGCCCTCCCACGTGCCACCGTCAGCGGTCATCGGGCTCTTGCGATAAGCCTCCAGTTCCTTTTGCACCTCGGCACGACTTTTGGTGCTTTTCTGCGCATGGAACTCAAAGCCCCGTTCGCCGCCAACCCAAGTGACACCGCTGTTGGCAAAGGCGGCGGGAAGGACTGCACCGGTCAAGGCCAGGGCGAATATGGTTTTACGAAACAACATGGTCAAACTCCTTTAACATCATCTGTAAGGTGTTGTCCCAAGTCTTGGGACAACTGCGCTGCAACCTTTGCATCACGGTTATCACTGTAGAAGCCCGGGTGCAGCCTCACGCTGACCCGCAGATTACGAATACGTTATGAACGACAGAGGTCTCTCTTGAAAATTCTGGTGATTGAGGACGAACCCAAGGCTGCCGACTACCTGCGCCAGGGCTTGGCCGAGAGTGGCTATTCCGTCGAGGTGGCGTACAACGGCACGGACGGCTTGCATGCGGCGGCCAACGGAGACCATGATCTGGTGATCCTTGACGTCATGCTGCCGGGCATTGACGGGTTTGCTGTGCTCTCGGCGCTGCGCACCTCCAAGCAGGTGCCCGTGCTAATGCTCACGGCGCGTGGCAAGATCGACGACAAGATCCGCGGCTTCGACATGGGGGCCGACGACTACCTGGTCAAACCCTTTCAGTTTCCGGAACTGCTTGCCCGGGTACGGGCCTTGCTCAAGCGCGGCCAGCCGACATCCGTGGACCAGGTGCTGCGGGTGGTGGACCTGGAAATTGATCCGGTGCGGCACCGCGCGACCCGGGCAGGCCAACGCATCGATCTGTCGGCCAAAGAGTTTGCCTTGCTGACCCTACTTACCCAGAAGACCGGCGAAGTCCTCTCACGTACCCAGATTTCGTCACTGGTCTGGGACATCCACTTTGATTCGGACACCAACGTGGTCGAAGTGGCAATACGACGACTGCGCGCCAAGATTGACGATCCCTTTGAAGAGAAGCTAATCCACACGGTACGCGGCGTGGGGTATGTCCTGGAACGTCGGACCGCCACATGACACAGCGTCGATTGCCCAGCTTCGGGTTCCAGGCCTCGCTGGCGCTTCGCACCGCGCTCGCCAGCGCCTTGTTCGGCCTTATTGTCGCCGGTGGCGCCATTGTGGTCGGGTTATGGGCACTGGCGCAACAGCTTGATGCCCGCTCCGCCACGGAGCTGCAGGGCAAACGCGACCTGCTGTTGCATATGCTGTCCGAAATTCCGTCACCCGAAAATATCGAGAACAGCCACCGTTTTGGCGATCTGCTGATCGGCCACGACGACCTTCACCTGGCCTTGGTGGATATGGCCAGCGGCCAGATGGTAGCGAGTTCTTCTCAAGTGGCGCGACAATCCGTCTCTGCGCTGGACGCTATCCCAGACAACACCTCGTCCATGCATGCCTGGGCAGCACCAACTGGTGAACGACTAACTGCCATGCGGGGCGCCAGTCGAGTCGCCAACGGACAACCCGTGCGGTTCTACCTGTCGCTTGACCGAAGGCACGACGCGCAATTGCTGGCTGGATTTCTCAAGGCGACCTTGGTGGGATTACCATTGCTGCTACTCATCGTGGCGCTCGGAGCCTGGTTGATCGCGCGTACGGGCCTGGCGCCGCTGCGGCGTTTCCACCGGTTAGCTGCCTCCATCGGCGCACAATCGCTCAGTCAGCGCGTCTCTTCTTCCGGCCTGCCCACGGAGTTGGCCGAGCTCGCAAGAGAGTTCAACAGCATGCTCGAACGCATTGACGTGGGCTACCGGCGGCTGCAGGAGTTTTCGGGCGACCTCGCCCATGAAATGCGTACGCCCGTGGCAACGTTGCTGGGCCGCTCTCAGGTTGCCCTGTCCCATACGCGTACCGTGACGGACCTGCAAGAGGTGCTGGAAGGCAACGTCGACGAGCTGGAGCGGCTGTCTCGCCTGATTTCCGACATGCTCTTCATCGCCCGTGCCGACCACAACGAAAATCCGCTTCAGCGCGACCTCGTGGAACTTGCCCAGGAGGCCCAGCGGGTGGCCGATTACCTGTCGCTTATTGCTGAGGAGCGTGGGGTTACGGTAGAGGTGACGGGCACCGCAGTTGTCATGGCCGATCGCCTGCTGGTGGAGCGCGCGATTACCAACCTGGTGTCCAACGCGATCCGCCATGCCTTTGTGGATTCGGCCGTGAGGGTGGTGATTTCCACAGAAGACAACAACGCCACGCTGGCGGTGACCAACCAGGGTGAGGGTATCGCCCCGGCCCATCTCGAGCGCATCTTCGACCGCTTCTACCGTATCGATTCCGCGCGCGCGCGCCTGGACGGAGGCAACGGACTGGGCCTGGCGATTGTGCGCTCCATCATGTCGGCCCATGGCGGCTTGGTGACGGCGCACAGCCAGCCGGGCCGCGAGACGACTTTCACACTGACATTTCCAGCAACTGGTGTTTCTCTGCCAAAACCGGGCTGAAGCCTTGCAGTAGCTGAGAGTTCTCTACGACGGCTATTGCGCCAGAAAAGCGCCTGTGAATATTTCTTTCTACGAGGCCGGTTCCATCGCGCAACTCAGCTATCGCCGCTTATTGCGTGCTGTCGACTTTGCTGGCGTAGCAAGCATCGTATTGATATTGGATTGATCACCTGCCAACTGGGCACGAAGCAACGCAAGAAACGACTGTGCTAAACGTGAGATCGGCCGCCCCGGGGGCATGATGAGCACGCTCTTGAAAGGTATGTTTAGCGAAAACGGTCTTACGGCTAAACCCTTTTGCACATAGTCCAGTGCCGTGATCGGATTAACTAAACCTACTCCCAATCCGTGGACTGCCATCTCACAGATGCTTGCAGAAAAGGGACTCTCGATACTGACACTAAGCCTTATGTTCTGATGCTGCATAGCTTGTTCAAGTTTCGATCGTGTGGCGTCTTCTGGGTTGAGTGCTAAAAAGGGTTCGTCAACCAAATGCCCTGGTTGGACTATTTTCTGAAGTGCTAACCGGTGAGATGGATGCATCACGACGACACCATTGAGGTTGGCGAAGACTGAGTGCTCAAGTCCTTCCGTTGGCAACTCGTCGGCCATCAAGCCAAAGTCAGCCTGGGCACTTTGTACGCGATCCCGAACCTCTTTGCAACTAAGAATTTGCAGGGAGACTTGAGGTCTGGTGGCAGGATCTGGTCGCTCCGATGCAAGACGCGCAAGCGCCCGCGGTACGAATCCCAGGCCCAAGGCGAGGGTTGGCCGGGATTTGTGATTTTTTCGCCAGCATATTACTTAAGTGATTGATTTTAAAAAAATAAATGGCAATTAACTGCTCACGATTGAGCCAACATTCGTAGGCCTATTACGTTGAAAACCGCGACAGGCGACATCATCCGCCATCCTGGGCGCGCGAAGGCGCTCGCTTCGGCTTGGTGGGCTTGGCCGCGTCGGCGGCCTGCTTCACGTGGCGCTCCAGCTCAGCGTGTGCCATAGACATACTTTCGAACCGCTGTCGCAGGTCACCCACTTCCTGGAGTAGTTGGTCGCGCTGGCCCCGTAGCTCACGGGGTGATCGTCCTTTCGGTGATTGACACGGTTTCCGCTATGCGACCTGCCGCGCAGGGGCATTGACGTTGTCCGTGAAATTCTGGCCACGACCGACATGCGCTGCGCGTGCTTTCGCAACAACCCTATGGGAGTTACACTGCGACCAGGTGCCCGTCACCTGCCGCACGCGCCCGCAAGGGCATGACGAAGACGGAGAATTCGCAGACCTCACCCCTTGTTTTTTTCATTGGGCGGCCCGCAATGCGTGCACCGGAAATCGCCTAGGAGAAAAACATGGACATTCAGCAGCTCAAGCTGCTGGCAGGCCGCGTTCGCGGCTTACTGCAGCAATCTCAGGTGCGCATCGGCCACAACAAGTCTCTGGAGCTGGTGGCGGCGTTGGCGGGCCTTCGGAACTGGCCGGAGGTACTTGCCTTCCCCAATCGTGTTGCCAGCTGCAACCTCGACTTGACGGCCGCCGATCGGCTCTCGCTCCTGCTCAAGAAGGCGTATGGTTTGGAGCACGCGGCCCCAGCGCTCCTGGCCACGTTACGCAAAGCAGGTGGAGCTTCGCGTCCGCAGCCGGTGTTCACAGTCGAGATTCGGCAAGAGGAGATCCCGTTGTTCTTTCGCCGCTTTTGCGACGTGGTCGGTGAGCGTGCGTGGCTCGACCATGCCGCTCACATCGATACCGAGATCAAGCGCAACCCTCTTCTCAGGGAGTACCTGCCAGTACAGAACTCGCTCGTTCTGGCTCTGACCCAGTGTTCACGCGCGTCCGCGGCGAATGGCAATAGGCTGCCTCTTGAATTCACAGGCAATCCTTTGATGTTCGAAGCTCACATGTTCGCGGTCCAGACGTTGGGATTGATCGACGCAGCCAGGCAGCTGTCGGACAAACGTGCGGATATGCTGATCAGTCGGATACGCGACGCATTTCGCTATCCAACAGCGATACAGGCCCTGCAGCTCGAGGCCCGGGTTGCGACGCACTTTGTGAGGGTAGGCCAAACTGTGCGATTCCCTGAACTAGGCAGCGGCGGCGAGCGCTTCGACCTCCTGGTCGAGAGTCTTGGCCCGAACGGCTTGGAAATCGAATGCAAGGCAGTGACTCACGACAAAGGAAGGAAGATCCATCGGGATGAGGCATTTGAGTTTTATCACCTCGCTTTTCCGATGATCCGGACGGTTGCCAGTGGCTTGGCATCCGGATTGGCCGTCGTCGTTACGGTACCCGGTCGGATGCCCTCTCCAGACCGCCTGGAAGCCCTCGTCCAAGCTGTGAGCCATCAAGTCCTTGTGGGGAAAAGTGGGTTGCTACAAGACGGGACACAGGTTCGGCTGATTGACTTCCAGCCCGAAGAGTTAGGCGAACTTACCCGCCCGCCTTCGGCGAAAAGCAGGGCAGCTGTCGCCCGCATCACTGGGACCGACAATCGCGAATGCATCATTTATCAGGCAGAGGGCAAAGCTGGCGTCGTGGTGGTGATCTTGCAAAGTGCACAGGCTGATTCGATGCTGCATGAGGTGTTCGCAACCCTTGCCGAGTCGGCCGCCCGCCAATTGACGGGAAAGCGCGCCGGCGCGTTCATCGGCGGATTCCAGGGACTTGGGCGCGAAGCACTTTTGGATACCGCGCTGAGCGAAGGTCAAGGAGGCGTTTATTCCCCGCTTGCATGGGAGGCGAGCAGATTCTTGGAAAAGCCAGAGTTTCCGCATGTCGTAGGTGTCGGCTTCCTGAGCGCTCCCGAAAATACGGAACTGCCAGATGAGAAGGCTCCCAAGGGAGTGGCTTACTATTTTCCCAAGTCCAGCTCCAGTTTTTGGCATAGTGATTTTTCAGGCATGTTTGGCAGTGAACCTCGCCCGTCAGTGGTCCTTTCGTCCGAATTAGTCGAAACGGATAAATAGCCGTCTCAACTAAAACAGCTCAGGAGGCCCAGCAGCAACTGGGCGCGTTGAACCAGCGCATGGAGGGGTGGCATCCTTGTCACGAATTTGTCCGAAAAACCTCTAGAAATTTCGGACAGACCAAGTTGAAGGTCGGCCGTGATTCCAGAAAATCTCGCAAAAATGAAACTAACCTCATGATTTAAATGGGTGAATCTTGCTTTGTATCGAAAACCGATGCACCCAATAGGTATGCAACCCGGTGAGGCATAGCGTCAACCATGCGACGCCCTCCGCGGACGCGGCCAGCACGTCGCTCAGGTAATGCACACCCAGGTACACGCGTGTCAGTGCGACCAGAACTACCATCGTGATCGCTGCAAGCACGAGCATGACGCGCCAGCGCCAAGCGTTGATTCTTGATACCAGCATTGCAGCAACCACTCCATAAAATAATGTCGCTCCCGCCACGTGACCACTCGGGAAGCTATATGTCGTCAATACGAGGAGTGGATTGTCGAAGCTCGGACGGGCACGGTGGAATGCATGCTTCATGAAGACGTTCAGCAGCATCCCGAGCGGGACCGTGACGCCCAAGCAGAGCAACCAATACCAGTCCTTCTTGCACGCCAAATAGACGGCTATCAGGACTACGGCTGTGGTGACGGGAACGGGATCATGCGCGTGCGTAATTGCCAGCATCGCCTGAGTCAAGAGCGGCGTGGAATGCGCGTTGAACCATTGCGCTACATGCAAATCGACGATGGTTAGGGGGTCGCCGGTCACGACGTCTTCAGCGATCCCGCCGAACAACCAGCTCGCGCCTATCAGAATCAACGCACCGATTGTCAGCTGCAAGCCAAGATAATTGTGTGGTGATAGCCTGGCCTGGATAAAAGCCAGCAGCGGAGCGAAGCGCAGACGTAGAGCATTCACGCGCGGGCGCCGTAGAAAGTGGTCCCAGGTGTGCTTGATTGCGCTCTCGTGCCGTACGGCCCAGCGCCATAGCCACACCAGCAGCAGTACGAAGACCAGGATGCCGCCAAGTATGGCGCTGGCGCGCCCAATCCATCGCTCAGCCGTTTGCCAGCTGGCACCCAAAAAATACCCGAGGAACGTGAAGGCAGCCGCCCAAAGTACGGCACCGAGCGCGTTGTAGGGAAGAAAATTCCGATATGGCATTCGGGAAGAGCCGGCCAGGAATGGCACCAGGGCGCGGGCAAATCCGACAAATCGCCCCAGAAATACCGCTTTACTACCGTGCCGCGCAAAAAAGGCATCGGCCTTATCAACGCGCACGTCATTCAATCCGAAGCGACTGCCATAGTGGACCAATGCCGGACGCCCCATCCGGCGCCCCATTTCATAGCCTATGCTGTCTCCTACGGCCGCCCCAATCGCAACGGTAAGAATTAGCAAATCCAGGTCGAGCAATCCCTGTGCGGCAAAGAAGCCCGCAACCAGTACGAGGCTTTCTCCGGGAATGATCAGTCCCAGAAAAGCGGCTGATTCGAGCGTCGCTCCAAGGAAGATAACCAGGTAACCCCATTGTCCAAGGCGCCCGACCAGATCGATTGAATACTGCAGCATAGACGTCTCGTTATGTTCCCGGGGTGAAGGCTTGTCGAAGATGTCTTCAGTAGCGAATCCACCTCTCGAAATGGGGGAACCAAGACTGCCAATGTGCCCAATTTTCCGGGGCAACGCACCGATCACAAGGGCCGGCAAATTCTGATCGATCGCCCATCAACTTTATCTGGGGCACTCACCATGCACCGGAGACACCAACACTGCTAAGTTTGATCTTGGTGACTTCCCCAAGATCATTTTGCATGTGCAGCTCCGGGAGGATCGGTTTTGGTGGCTTTCTGTACCAATGCAGGCAGATATTGACCAGATCCGCACTGGCGGGCTTTTCGAGGAATGACCTCCGGAGATCGACGGTCAGCTCAGGGCTGGGCACCAGGAAGAAGTCGCCTTCCTCATGAAGGTGCCCATGACTCAGGGCCATGCTGCTCAAGTGCTTTTGGAACATGCGCCCCGGCGCCGTAAATGGGTGCCCGGAGGATACGCAGATGTCAGGAAATATCGGTGCCATGAAATCGATCACATAGCCATCACATTGAACCCAGGAATGAAACGCCGTATCCGAGCTTTGTGCTTGTCCCTCTGAGACTGTCGCAAAGGACATGGCGTTTCGCTGTTTGCCGTCCACCAGGTAGAAAGCCGCCCCCGCGAGTTGCATGGCGTCCTTCTTGTAGTATTCCCGAAGAATCGCTGCGCCCGCGATGCTGAAGAACATACAGGCATGGGTGGTGTGCGCATCGACGCTGTCCAGCACCGATTTGATGACACGGAAGATACGCAAATAGTCCAGAAGTGGAACGACTGGTTTCGGCTTCATACGGGCTTTGTTGATTTGGGCGCGGGAAACTCCCCTCCATGTAACTCGGGCTTGAACGCTGCCAGCATGGTCGCCAAAGGCGTGTCGGCAGGCGTCTTCAATCGCAGCCAGGCGCCCAGGGTGTCGCGCAGACAGGGTTCGCACAAATCGACCTCGACCCGATTCCCGTCACCAAAAATCGAGTCATAGCCCGCGTCGAAGCCGATCGACGTCATCTCCTGAAAGCCGACCTCGCCACGCTCGGCTGCTTTGCCGCATCGGTCACATCTGATCTGATGCACCATGCTCACGGTCTCAATGGTTCTGAGTTGCATCGAATTCTCCTTGCAAAATAACTGCTCACATCTTCCACCATCCCGGGAGGCATCTTAGGGGGTTCGCTTCGGCCGGCTTGCCTTGGCAATGCCTGGAGAGCCGGCCTTCACTTGGCGCGCCGGCGCCGCTTTCGCTGCGGGCAAGCTTTCCAGGCGCAGCCTCAAGCCATCCACGTCGCGCAGCAACTGGTCGCGTTGCCTCCGCAGCTCTGCCACACCGCCTTCGAGTTCGCCGTTGCGCTGCCGAAGCGCCTCCGTTTGCTGCTGCTTTTCGGTCATTTGCTGGCGATGCAGCTCGGTCTGATCGACGACGATCCGACGCGCTTGTTCCAGCTCCTTTTGCAGCCTGGCCGAACCTACCCGCTCGCGGTCCACATAGAGCAGCATGCGCTTCGTTTCGGTGGCATGGCGTTCCTCGGCCGCCGTGGCCGCCACGCGTTGCTGTTCAAGTTGAGGGCCGGCATGGATTCATGTAAAAAACCGTAGAAACAAGCCTAACTCATTGTCAATATTGAGAATTTAGCCTGTTCGCGACTGGCAAAATTGACAATTCACCATGTTTGTCGTAACATACAAACAATGATTTGCTTTGGGAGATCGACATGACCATCCATACGTTTTCTAGCCGCGACTTCACTCGTGACGTGTCGGCGGCCAAGCGCGCGGCTGTTGATGGCCCTGTGTTCATTACCGACCGTGGGCGTCCCGCATTTGCGCTACTCAAAATCGACGACTATTACCGCATCGCCGGTCAAAGCGAACTCTCGCTCCTCGACGTCATGGATGGCATCCCCGGTGGGGACGATATCGATTTCGATCCGCCTCGTCTCAATGTCCAGATCCATGGCGCCTCGTTTGACTGAGGGCCCTCAATGTTCGTCCTGGATACCAACGTCATTTCCGAGCTGCGCCATGGCAAGCCCCATCAATCTGCCGAGGTGCGGGCCTGGGCCGCAGGGCAGCCGGGCAGCAAGCTTTTCCTGTCCGCCATCACCATCCTTGAGTTGGAAATAGGCATCCAGGCACTGGAGCGCCGCCTGCCGCCGCAGGGTGGTGCGCTGCGCGCCTGGCTTGCGGGGGTGCGTGTGGCATTCGCTGGCCGAATCCTGCCATTCACCGAGAACACTGCGCCAGTGTGCGCTTCACTGCATATACCCGACCCACGCTCAGAGCGTGACGCAATGATCGCTGCAACGGCGATTGAGCACAGCTTTACGGTAGTGACACGCAACGTGTCGGACTTTGTTGATACAGGCGTGGCGCTCGTCAACCCTTGGCTTGCGTGAGCAATGGCAATCGTACCGTGGTATGTATTGCGAAATTACATACCAAGTAACGCCGGCACTTTTAGCCAGTCGCCTTTTAAGCCCGAGTAGGCGCGCCGACGAACACTATGCGATAGCAGCTGGTAAAGCCCGGCGGCGCAACCGCCAGTTCGAATCGCGCACCGTGAATCGCCGCAATTTTTTCTACGACACGATGCCCTGAGCCAAGGCCCAGAGAGCGAACGCGCAGTGCCTCCCCGTGCTTCGCCCCAAGCACCGCGGCCACCGGTGTCGCGGAATCGCAGACCTGAACCCAGCGCGCCTGCGGGTTGAGTTGAACCTCCACGCTGGTGCCGGGTGGGGTGTGGCTCAGCGCGTTTTCAATCAAATTGCGCAGAATAAGGCCCAGCAGAACCGGGTGGCCCGTCATGGTAAATGCCCCCGGGCTGACCAGCGCCAGTTCATGGCCGCTGTCGAGCGCAGCCTGCCCAAACTCCGAGACTTCTGTTCGTGCGATGTCGTCCAGGTCCAGCGGCTGCATGGCCTCCACCAGTTCCGTGCGACTGGCACGCGCCAGCGATAGAAGGTTTGACAGAACTTCGCCTGCTCCCAGGGCGTCACGCTCCAGTTGAATCAGAAGCTGGTCGTGCTCCTCACCTGTCGTGGCTTGCCGCAAAGCGCGAGCCTGCAAGGTCAAGGATGCCAGGGGGGTGCGCAATTCATGCGCCAGCTCGCTGGCCAGTTCCCGTTCCCTGGACAAAGCGGTCTGGTAACGGGTTGCCAGCGTATTGATGGAGTCAACCACAGCGCGGAATTCGCGCTGAAGGTAAGGGTTATGCAGCGGCAATGGCTGATGGATGTCCAGCGCATCCACGTCACGCGACAAGGCGTACAGCGGCCGCAACCCGCGGCGAATCGCCAGGCCCAGCGCGAGGGCCACCACCGGCAGCAGCCAAAAACCAGGCTCCGCCACCTGCACGGCAATGTCCTGGGCCAGGTCGTCGCGTTCGCTGATGCTTAAAAGCACCGCCACCTTTTTCTGGTGGGCCGGCCCGTCCCATCGGGAAAAGGCCCGCCACGCCATCGGCGGCGTTCCCAGCTGCAGGGTTGCAAAACCTTCTTCCGGGCTGAAAGGTACCTCAGGCGCTTCGCCGGTACGCATCAGCACCTGGCCGGCGGCATTCCACACCACCACGCTCATGGACTGCTGGTAGTCGTGGCTCTTCAGGTTGGACAAACCCGGCAGGCTGGCGATATCGCCCCGCGCCTCGATCTGGCTGGGGTTCTGGGCCAGCTGCAGCAGCGCCACGCTGGCCAGGTGCCCATCCGTCAACTCGTCGGCCTCATTCAGCCCGGTCTTGTAAGCCAGCACCACAAGGCCGCCCCAGACAACCAGGAGCGCCGCGAACGCCCAGGCCATCAGGCTCCACGTGAGGGATGGTTGCATCGTCATGCCTTGTCCTCCGGAACAAAATAACCTACGCCACGCATGGTGCGTATCACAAGCGGCCAGTTGACGCTCGTGGCAGTACCTGTGGAAACTAGGCCGGAACCAACAGCGGCCCCAGCCACCAGTGCCAAGCTGCCCACGCGACGCCGATCCAGATAATGAGAATCAACGCAGCACCCCACAGGCTGCGAGGCTTGGCACCCTCTCGCCCCATCCATTCCTCACCCTGCCGGCGACACTCCACCAATACTTGGGGTGGTGTAAGTCGAATCGCCAGCCAGATCAGGCCCGGCAGCAATAACACGTCGTCCACATAGCCCAATACCGGCACGAAGTCGGGAATCAGGTCGATCGGGCTCAGAGCATAGCCCACCACGAAAACGCCGAGTGCTTTGGCGTACCACGGCGTTCCTGGGTGCTTGCAGGCAAACCAAAGGGTTACCCCGTCTCGCTTCAATTGCCTGGCCCAGTCGCGCAGGGTCTGTAAAACTGTCACTGGAAACTCCTCAATAACTGGCTTAGAGAATTATTCCATTGTACATTTATAATGTAACGACTGACACATATATGATGAATCAAGAAAAATCCTCCTGGCTGCTGCTGACCTACAAGATCCCGCCCGAGCCGTCCAAAGGGCGGGTTGCCATCTGGCGGCGCATCCGTAGCCTAGGCGCGGTCTACATCCAGAACGGCATCTGCGTGCTACCCACCACGACGGAGCACCAGCGCCATCTGCGGATAGTGCAAGGCGATATCGAGCATGCCGGCGGCGAGGCCGTCATTTTCGAGACCTTGGCGCTGGACGCCAGGCAGGAAGAGCTCGTGGTGAATCGCTTCAAACAAGACCGCGACCAGGACTACGAGGAGTTTCTCGAGAAGTGCGCCGACTACAAGAAGGAGATCGACAAGGAGGCCAAGGCGGGCCACTACACCTTCGCCGAAATCAAGGAGAACGAAGAAGACCTGAAGAAGCTCAAGGGCTGGCTGGACAAGATCAAGGCCTTGGATTTCTACGGTGCTTCGGCGCGCACCTCGGCCGAGCAGCAACTGGCCGAATGCGAAGCCTTGCTGGAGTCTTATGCGAATGAGGTGTTCGAGCGTGAGCAGAACGCCAAGATCGTACCGGTGAAGAAATCCGCCGCGGCCAAGGCGCCTGCTGGCAAGGTGGCCAAACGCGCACGCAAGGTATGAAGCTGATCCTTTAGACGGCTCGGTACTTTCAGCCGCAAGAACAAGCTTTACTTCGCGTTCCGCGAGCTCGGCCGGGTGATCCGCACCCTGTTCCTGCTCGACTACATCAGCGACGTAGAACTGCGCCGGTCGATCCACGCCGCGACCAACAAAAGCGAGGAGTTCAACAGTTTCGTCAAATGGCTGTTTTTCGGCGGGGAAGGGGTGATCGCCGAGAACCTGCGCCACGAGCAGCGCAAGGTCATCAAGTACAGCCAGCTGCCCAGCTCTCAATGGAGGTTACGGGAAGATTTCGAGGGCAGAAAGCACAATGCCGTCTTGCGACGGCATTGGCTCTATTGCCAAAAAGGGCAAAGCACACTGACCGTCAGCACGATTGGAATGCCAGGTCATCTACAAATACTTGGTAATGTCCTTGAACTCTGCTATTGAAGACCGCATGACGGTCGGACTCGCTCCCACGACTTCTTCCAGGCAGTGATCCAGATGGTCGTGAATGACCAGTTTCTTTGCAGCACTGATGGCGCGCTCCACGGCGTGGAGCTGCTGGGCGATGTCAACGCAGGCCCGCTCTCCCTCGATCATGGCAATGACATTTTGTAGATGCCCATGCGCGCGTTTCAGGCGTTTGACCACGTCAGGATGCGCTGTATGAAGGTGTTTTTCAGTCATGCAATATCCTACCCCCCAGGATAAGCTACAGTCAAGGCACTACGTCAACAGACGGGCTCGACACAGGCAGTCACGATGGTATTTCAGAACTTTTGCAGGGAGGTGAGCCGTGCTTGAAGTCCTCGCCAACAGAACCTATCGGCACCTGTTCCTCGCGCAGGTCATCGCACTCCTGGGCACCGGCTTGGCCACCGTCGCCTTGGGCCTGCTGGCTTTCGACCTGGCCGGTGCAAACGCTGGAGCCGTCCTGGGAACCGCACTGGCCATCAAAATGCTGGCCTATATCGGGGTCGCGCCTGTTGCGTCAGCCCTGGCGGAACGCCTGCCGCGACGCGCGGTGCTGGTGGCGCTGGATCTGGTTCGAGCCGCTGTGGCATTGATCCTGCCGTTTGTGACACAGATCTGGGAGATCTATGTCTTGATCTTTGTCCTGCAGTCGGCTTCCGCCGCATTCACCCCTACCTTCCAGGCGACGATTCCGGACGTTTTGCCCGAAGAGAGCGCCTATACCAAGGCCTTGTCCCTGTCGCGGCTGGCTTACGATCTCGAAAGCCTGATCAGCCCGATGTTGGCCGCCTTGCTTTTGACCGTGGTCAGCTATCACAGCCTCTTCGGCGGTACCGTGCTTGGCTTCCTGGCTTCCGCAGCGTTTGTTGTTTCAGCCGTTCTGCCCCGAGCCAAGATCCCTCCAAAGCGCAGCATTTATGAGAGAACCACCCGCGGGACACGCATCTACCTCGCCACACCCCGTCTGCGTGGCCTTCTTGCCCTCAACCTCGCGATTGCCTCAGGCAGTGCGATGGTCATCGTCAACACCGTGGTGCTGGTCCAGGCTGGTTTTGGCCTGACGCAGACCGCAACCGCCATTGCCTTGGCCTGCTTCGGTGCGGGCTCCATGCTGGTTGCGTTGGTGTTGCCCAAAGTGCTCGACCGCGTGCCGGAACGACGCGCAATGCTGGTGGGCGCTGGCGTGATTGCCATCGGCCTTCTGGTGGGTGCTGTGCTGGCATCGCGCTACACCGTGCTGCTGCCGCTGTGGTTTGTGCTCGGTTTGGGCTACTCGCTGGCGCAGACGCCGTCAGGACGGCTGCTGCGCCGCTCTTCTGGCGAGACTGACCGCCCGGCGCTCTTTGCCGCACAGTTCGCCTTGTCTCATGCCTGCTGGCTCATTACCTATCCTTTGGCGGGCTGGCTGGGCGCTAAATTCGGCCTGACCACCAGTTTTGTCACGCTGGGCGTTGTTGCCAGCGCGGCGGTGCTGCTCTCAATGCGCCTTTGGCCTGCAGCAGATCCGGTTGAACTCTCGCATCGACACGACGATCTTGCCCATGGGCATCCACACCTGGCCGGTGAGTCCGATGCAGCGTCTGTCGACCGCGAACATTCCCATGCCTATGTCATTGATGACGAACACCAGCGCTGGCCTTCCTGACAAGGCGGTCACCCGGTAATTCTGCATGCAAGGGTGACGGCTTTAAACAGTCCTTACAGGACGCGCTTTATCGCGCTGTACCCGCCTTTGGTGCTCAAAGTAACGATGGCGTCCTCTTTCGAACGATTGCGCCAGTACCAGCCGTGCTTGCCATCGAAGGCCGCCTCCAGAATGCCCTGATCGCCGGTCGCCTGGCGACCCTTGCCGTAACCGTGCTAAAAGCCCGCCGGTGGATTGATCGGGTCGCCATGGGTATCAAAATTCACAGAGCCACCGCGCACGACCCATCGATAAGCTACTTTGGAACCCTTATTCATGTCCAGCTTGACCTCGGCTGCCTGGCCCGGCTTGAGCGTGATCGAAACTTCGTCCGTTTTCCCCGCTGGTTCCCCAGTGGAAGCCTTGCTTGCCGCGACATCCACATTCACTTGCGTCGCGGCTGCAGGTGCAACGGCAACAGCTGCGACAGAAACAGGTGCCGGGCTACTTGGCGTCTCTTTTGCCGCCTCGCTGGCAAGCGAGGTCTTGATCTCGCCCATGCGCTTCAGGCCCAGCGCGTCGCCGACGCCAGTGGGATCAATCCCGTACTCGGCAGGCATAACCGCCGTCGTCAACAGCGCCCCGGCAGTGACAGCGGCAATCAGGGTGGAGCGGATCAGTTGCCGGGAACTGGGCAATTCGGCGCGGGTTGGTAATTCAGTGTTGTACATATTGGCGTCCTCAGATGATCAGGAAACAAAATAGCCGGTGAGCTGATAACCGATCAGCAGAAAACCGGCGCACATCAGTGCGACGTTGGCGGTGTAGGCATGGCGAAGAAAGCTGTTGGTGCGGCGCCAGTACCCCATCACAATGAGGATGGCAAAAAGGGCCAGCAACTGGCCGATCTCCACGCCAACATTGAATGCCAGCAGGTTGGGCAGCAGGCCATCCCGGGAGATTTCAAACTCCTGAATCTTCGTGGCCAGACCAAAGCCGTGAAAGAAACCGAATACCAGCGTGGCTATTTTGGTGTCCGGCTGAACGCTAAACCAGCGCTGAAAGGCACCCAGGTTGTCCAGCGCCTTGTAGACAATCGACAGCCCAATGATCGCGTCGATCAGGTAAGAACTGACGCTGGTGCCAAATTAGACGCCGGCCAGCAGGGTTGTCGAGTGGCCGAGCGCAAACAAGCTAACGTAGATCGCCACATGCTTGAGCTTGTACAGGAAAAAAATCACCCCGAACAGGAACAGCAGGTGGTCATAGCCCGTCACCATGTGCTTGGCCCCCAGGTAGACAAAAGGCAGCAGGTTCACCCCGGTGATTTCCTGGATGTAGCCCTTGTCACCCTCGGCCACGCCATGGGCAAAAACACTGGCACAGAAAAATACAAGCAGACTCAAGCCGACCAGCAATGGTCGAAGGCGAAAACACCATGCGAATGGCGAATGCCACCCGGCCTCGGTAAAAGGCAGATACATAAACACTCCAACAAATGATTGATTAAATGGGCCGCGCCATGCGGCCCTATACCGTCAAGCAGTTGTTGGTTTGGGCGGACGCTCCAGCGCGGCTACTTGGGCGCTCGGCCCAACAATTGCGTCGCACAGACTCCATTGCGGCACGCCCGTGCAAAGAATCAGCGCATGTTCTGGCGACACGAACAGTGGTTCGTGGGTGTGGTCAATCGCGGAGTGACCGTGCTGGTGACCCCATCGGCCTTCCTCGACGGAACCGTCCTCATGCTGGTGCGCAGAGGCTTCCTGATCAGCGCCGGGGAATTCGGCATGCCGGGCCAGCTGCACCTGCACCTTGACCTTGACCAGCGGATCATGGGAGGCGGACAGGCTGGCCGCCAGAAAAGGCAGCAAAGCCGTCAACAGCGTACAGGCCAACAAGACAATCAATGTCGGTAGTGGAGATCTACTCAGCATGGATTTGAGTAAAGGAAAAAGGCTGGCAACTCGTAAAGCAGGTTTTGAAGGGGGGCGTCAAACGCGAACGCGGCGACACGGCTTGGCTTTTATGATAATGCACAAAGGCATAGATCCCTACCCAGGGGATAGGTTGTTACAATACGGCGTTTTGGAGTTGATGGGCGTGCCGGTGACTTAAGCGTCGGTGAGCCAAGACCTTTCGGAGTATGGAATGACCGATTTCGCGACCCTGATACAGCAAGGAACCGCCAGCGCCTGGCTGTTTATTCCCAGTGCCATCCTGCTGGGCGCCCTGCACGGACTGGAGCCAGGGCATTCCAAAACCATGATGGCGTCCAACGACGCAGGGCCCTGATGCTCACTTACGAGCCTCAGGGCCCGATTCAGACGCTTTCAAAAGAAAAAAACCACCAAGGTTGCGCGTGCTGGAAGCAGAGGCGTGGTGGCTATGTGGCTCCGGAAACCACGTGCCCCTTGAGTCGTGCTAAATTGATGCCGCGCTGGCTCAGCAGGCGTGCCGCCCACGTGGCAAAACCCTATGGGTGCTGATTGATTGCTTCCTTCACCCCGGTTCAACCCCAGCGGTGGCAAGAGAAAAGTGGGCTTATCTCGATCCAGGTTTCCTGGAACGTCATCGTCTATTGGAGATGAATCCGTGTCTGTTGATCATTTGAAGAAGCTGGCTAAAAACCTGCAAAAACTCTACCCCGACTTCGCGGCCAAACTTGTGGCCGCGCCTCCCAAACTAAGTGACTTTCAGGAACTGGCGGCCAAGGCCCAAGGTTTCCCCAGCTGGCACGCAGCGATCACGCGCAAAGAGTCGTCCGCTGATTACCCAAAGGGCACGAGACGCGTTGAAATGATCGACTTTGATCAGATTGAGGCAAGGCTCCAGGTTGAACTGGGCAGTCGAGTTCTGGAGGAATACCACGACGATGGTAGATCGAAGAGGCCGCGCGAGCACCAGTGTGCTTTCTTTCAGCCTACGGACTTTGAAACCCACGACGAGGTCACGCGTGAGCTTGATCAGTATCTGGACGCAATGGGCCTGGTGGGCGACAACGGACCTCCACCCGCATACAGCGTTGCAATGATCGATGTTTGCCAGTCTTTGGTGATGAAAGAGCCAGGCTTCCTCGATGGCTACGCCCACTGGGCCAACTCACTATATTGGCTGGGAAGGTATCAGACGGTCATTGACATGAACAAGCCCATACTAGATCGTCTCACGGGGATGCTTCCACTGGGATTCAAGGGCCGTGTTTCCTATAGTGCCCTGTTGAACAGGCCAGTCCACCGCCTGGTGCATACTCTGGTGCTGGCCTATTGGAAGCTCCAGACATCTGAGGGAGACAGGGCCGCAATCGCTTTGTCCAAGAAAATGCTGAAGTGGTGGCCCAACGACAATACCGGGTTTCGATTCCTGTTGAGTGCGCCACCTCAGGATGCCTAGAAAGCACTAGTGCTGGCGGCAAAGGCCACCGCGCGGTGGCTTTTTCTTTTCGGACTTCATACATACGCGTCACACGACTGACCCGTCTCCGCTGCGTTGCAAAGAATGCGTCAAAATGTTGCAAAAGTTGAAAGTGTTCAACGCTATAAGTATTGACGACAGTACGCCTACAGAGGGTAGACGAGATGAGTTCAGCTCGGCATGACTATCAGCAGTTTCTTGCTTGGTTACACGTACCGGAGCGCGGCACATCCGAAGACGCTCGGCGCCTATGGGAGGCATACCAGCAGGTCAAGGCCAACCGGGGAGCAGCGGGCATCGACGATGAAACCATCGAGATGTTTGAGAGCAACCTGTCTGGGAACCTGTACAAGCTATGGAACCGGATGTCGTCGGGGTCGTACTTCCCGCCGCCGGTCAAGCAAGTAGAGATTCCCAAGGCGAACGGTGGGACGAGGAAGCTGGGCATCCCACGGTCGCTGACAGTGTCGCGCAGACCGTCGTCAAGCTCATCATCGAGCCGCAGCTTGATCCGATCTTCCATCCGGACTCCTATGGGTACCGGCCGGGGAGGTCAGCGAAGCAGGCGATGGCGGTCACCCGCGAGCGCTGCTGGCGGTATGACTGGGTGGTTGAGTTTGACATCAAGGCGGCCTTTGATCAGATTGATCACGGACTGCTGCTGAAGGCGGTGCGCACCCACATCAAGGAAGACTGGATCCTCCTGTACATCGAGCGGTGGCTGATTGCGCCGTTCGAGACGGAGGATGGCACCCAGCTGCCGCGACAGCGCGGCACGCCGCAAGGCGGGGTGATCAGTCCTCTGCTGATGAACGTGTTCAGGCACTACGCATTCGACACCTGGATGCAGCGCACCAGCCCGAACTGCCCGTTCGTCCGCTACGCGGACGATGCGGCGGTTCACTGCCACAGTGAGAGGCAGGCCAAGTACGTGATGCAAGCCATCGCGCACAGGCTTGCCAGCTGCGGGCTGGCCATGCACCCCGAGAAGTCGAAGATCGTGTACTGCAAGGACAGCAACCGTGTCGAAACCCACCCGCATGTGAGCTTCACCTTCCTTGGCTTCACATTCCGGCCGAGGAAAGCGCAGGGTTCACAGGGCAGATTCTTCACCAGCTTCCTTCCGGCGGCCAGTGAGGAGGCTTCCAAGCGGATGCGGCAGGCAGTGCGCCGGTGGCGTTTGAATCAGCAAACCCACGTTGGACTGACTGACCTGGCAAGGCTATACAACCCGGTGATCCAAGGATGGTGGAACTACTATGGGGCGTTCTACAAGACGGCGGTGCATCGCATCTTCCGGCACATCGACCTCGCGCTTGAGCGCTGGGCCAGACGCAAGTTCAAGGCTCTTCACGGGCGCAGGCGGCGTAGTGCGGAATGGTTGCAGAAGATGCAGCGCGCCACCCCAGAGTTGTTCCGCCACTGGAAGGTCACCGGGCCCACGGCTGGATGACGGGAGCCGTATGACGCGAGAGTGTCACGTACGGTTCTGCGAGCGGCTGAGGGGGAAGTTCCCTCGGTCGACTTACCATTTCGGAATAAGCTTCACATCGTCGATCCTGAGACGGGCGAGATCGAACGCATCAAACTCAAGCGTGACTGCATCAGTATCTTCTTTGCCAATCGCCAAACCGATTTTGCAGGGCCGACTAATTACTTGTTTTAGCGAGTTGAGAAATTGAGCCCGCAAAGCCCGGCACAGGGGGCGGGGGGGCTGTTCAAGCCGCGGCACGCGGCCCCGGCAGCGCCCAAAGGGGAGAAGATGCGCGTGCACGCTGCGGTGAACAAGGGATTGGACAGGCGGATTGATCCCCTTTAGCCGCGTTCACATCGCCATGTTAGATCGCCACCTTGTTTCGCGACTCAGCATCCGTTTGACTTATATCAATCGGTCGTCGCGATGCCCTTTTATCATGAACCCGTCTGTAACTCGCACCCAACATGAAGCCCTTCCCAAACACCCGCGCCAAGCGCAACACCGCATTCGTGGTGCTGCTGGTGTGGCTGTTTGCGCTGGGTTCAGGGGTCGCCAACGCCTGCCTGTTGGAAGCGCGCGGAACTTACGCCCACGTTCTAACGGTCGGATTGTCCGGGACAGCGCACACGCCCTTCGTATTGCCCGGTCATGCGGGAGCCGTTGCCGACCATGACAATGACTCGCATGCCGCCAAGGCACCGTGTCTGAAGACCTGCAACGACGGTACGCACACCGTGCCCAAGCAGGACCTGAATGCTGACCAAACTGATCCTGGTCCGGCACCTCTCCTTGCAGTTCTCTGGACCGCAGCTGCGCCCGCCGTTGCGACGCCCAGTCGAATGGACGACGTACAGCCCGCCGCGCTTGAGCGGCCTATCCGGGTCCGCTACTCGCGACTCGCACTCTAGCCGCCTTTTGACGCCGGGTCCGGAGCTTCGCGTTCCGAGGCCTGCGTCCATTTCTCAGTCCATTTTGACTCATTGCCCGGGTACAGAGGGCAGCCTCGGGCATCACACCAGCGTCTGTTCATGCCCGCCTGCACCGCATTCCTTATCTGTCAACTCAACAGGAGTCTGCCATGACCCAATTTCGATTTATTCCCCTCGCCCTTGCCCTCATTGCGGGGAGCACGTTGGTTGCTTGCAACTCCGCCCCGCCGATGCCCATGACCGGCGCGTCTGCCAGCAGCATGGCCACGCCCGACCATATGGCAAGGGTGGATGAGCAGATGAAGACCATGCAGGGCATGCACGAAAAGATGATGAACGCCAAGACCCCCGAAGAGCGCAGCAAACTGATGGCCGAACACATGAAAGCCATGCAGGACGGCATGGCAATGATGGGTGGCATGTCCGGCGCTGGCATGGGCGACATGAAAGGCATGCAGGGCATGACTGGCGACATGGGCGCGCGTCAACAGATGATGGAAAAGCGAATGGAGATGATGCAGACCATGATGAAAATGATGATGGATCGTCTACCTACCACGTCGGCGAAGTAACGGGGTTACTGCCGTGACACCGCTTCGTGCAGGCATTGCGCTGGCCATCACCGTTGGGGTCTTCTATGCCCTGTGCGCGCTGTTATGGGCTCTCGCACCTGGCCTTTTTCTGAGTTTTATGAACAACCTCTTCCACGGCATGAATTTCAGCAGCATGGTTCAGCCCCGGCCATTTGGGTGGCTTGGTTTCTTGACGGCGCTGCTCGTGCTGAGCACTTGGGCGCTGATTGCAGGGACGTTTTTTGCATGGCTGCTTAATCGAATGACGCGTTGATCACCGCTCGATTCAGTGAGAAGCGCATAAATCCTGCATCGAATTTTTTTGCTTGCCACCGGGTCGCACAACCTGGCGGGATAGCTGAAGGTTGTAAAGGACGTTATATGTTGAAAAGAAGACAGTTGTTTCAGTTAGCCGGCGTGGCAGCCGTGGCTGGCGCCGGGGGGGCCGCCTGGATGTATTTCGGACCGCGCCGTGCCGGTAGCTTGGCCGGTGAACCGTTTCGCCACTATCCCTTCGATCCGGTAGCCGTAGAAAACTTTCAGCAAAAGCTGTTCATTCCGGGTGCCGATGGGCCATTTGGGGTGCTGGACATCACCGGGCCTCTGAAAATCCGCACCACTGCGGCGAGCTTGCCCATCCTGCCCGGCCGCGAATCACCCTTCCTGCTGTACCAGACCGAACACGCGGGCAAGGCCTACCAGAACCCCATCCTGCGCATCGAGAGTGGCGCGCGCTTCTCGGCCAACCTGGAAAATGCGCTGGCGGAGCCGACCATCATTCACTGGCACGGCCTGCACACGCCCGCAACCATGGACGGTCATCCAGTCAACACCATCGCCCCGGGTGGCCGCTACGACTACGACTTCAAGGTGCGCAACCGCGGCGGCACCTACTGGTACCACACCCACGCGCACGAGTTGACCGCCGAGCAGGCCTACAAGGGCTTGGCTAGCTTCTTCCTGGTGGACGACGAGGACCAGCGCCGGCTGAGCCAGGCACTTGATCTGCAGCTCGGCGTCACTGACCTGCCCTTGGTCATCCAGGATAAGCAGTTCGACACGCAAGGCAAGCTGCTGTACAAGCCTGGTGCCCATGAAGCCATGATGGGCTGGCTGGGCGACATCGTGCTCGCCAACCTGACCCCCAACGCCGTCCAGACCGTCACCCCGCGAACCTACCGCCTGCGGCTGCTCAACGGGTCCAATGCGCGCATCTACCGGCTCGCCTTCGTCAAGGGCAACACACCGCTGGATTTCACCGTCATTGGCACCGATGGCGGCCTGATCGAGCGGCCCGAAACGGTGACCGAGGCCTTTCTCGCACCGGGCGAGCGCCTCGATGTGCTGTTTGACGCCGGGCAGGCGCAGCCCGGGACAGACATCTTTCTCAGGAGCCTGGCGTTCGATCCGATGGAAAACGAAGGGCCTGATGGCGGCTCGGGCGGCATGCCGGGCATGGGCATGGGCATGGGCATGGGGCAGATGATGGCCAGCATGAGTTCGTCACGGCTGCCGCTGGGCGCGGAGTTCAACGTGTTGAAACTGTCGGTCATCGCCGGCGAACGCGTCGTCGCCAAGCTGCCGGCCACACTATCTCAAGTCAGTCCGATCCGCACCGAAGACGTCGCGCAGCGCAATATCGAACTGTCGATGGGACAAATGCGCTTCCTGATCAACGGGCGAACCTTTCGCATGGACGAGATCGCGTTCGACGTGAAGCGCGGCGCGGTGGAAATCTGGAACATCAGCAACCCGGCGCTGGGCATGCCCCACCCGATGCACTTGCACGGCTTTTCGTTCCAGGTGCTCGAACGCCTCGGCAGCCCGCCGCAGATGTCAGCCGCGGCGCGGTTCGGCAAGGGTCGCACAGTGAGCGACCTTGGCTGGAAGGACTCCGTGCTGGTCTGGCCCGGCGAAACGGTGCGGGTGGCGATCGACTTTTCCCATGACTTTCCCGGCAACCAGACCTACCTGTTCCATTGCCACAACCTCGAACACGAAGACGCCGGAATGATGATCAACTTTCGCGTGCAGGCGTGAAGGCGGATCGATGAGCCGGGTGTATGCAGTTCAACCCCTGGAGATTCAAATGAAACACGAACACGAACAACAAACAGACCAGAGTACCGAACCGCCGTTCTGGCGCTCCAGATACGGGCTCGGCCTGATCGTCCTCGGTGCCATCGCAGCGTACTTCCTGCTGAGTGAGCATCGTGCCCACTTCTTCGGTGCGCTGCCATTCTTGCTGCTGCTGGCTTGCCCACTGATGCATCTTTTCATGCACGGCGGTCACGGGGGTGGTCACGGGCATACCGCGCACCGTGCGCCAGCGAAACAACCGCCCGAGCAAGGAGATCAGCCATGAACCACGATACCCCCGCCTATGGCTTGTGGATGCTGGTCATCCTCAATTCGGCCGTCTTCATCATGTTCGCGTTCAGCTTCTTCAAGCCCCAGACCGGACGCGACTGGCGAACCTTTGGTGCCTTCTCGGCGTTCGTGGTGGCGTTGTTTGTCGAGATGTACGGCTTCCCGCTGACCATCTACCTGCTGTCGGGCTGGCTGCAAACGAAGTACCCCGGGCTCGACCTATTGACGCACGACACCGGGCACCTCTGGTCCACACTACTTGGCGAGACGGGCGACCCGCACTTCGGCGTGCTGCACATCGCCAGCTATGTGTTCCTGGGCTTCGGCTTCTACCTGCTCTCAAGCGCATGGAGCGTCCTCTACCAAGCACAGCGCCGCAATAGTCTGGCCAAGGCTGGGCCCTATGCACGCATTCGCCATCCGCAGTACGTGGCTTTCGTGCTGATCTTGCTGGGCTTCCTTCTGCAGTGGCCCACGCTGCTGACGCTGGTGATGTTCCCGATCCTGCTGATCATGTACGCGCGGCTCGCGGTCACCGAAGAAGATGAGATGCGCAAGCAATTCGGTGCCGAATTTGAAGCCTACGCAGCGCGCACGCCACGCTTTCTACCGTCGTTGCGAAAGGCAACGTCGGCCGTCTGAAGGCATGTGGCTTACCGCCTGCCGCCGCAGATCTGCGCCCAACAACGGGCTGCGGATCGGCGTCATTTTTCCTACGACGAAACCAAACCATGTCAGCCACAACCCATCGATTTCGGCCACATCTTGTAGATTACTGCCGCCACAGTCACCTGCGGCACGGGCGGTATGGCCGAGGGGTTTTCCGCCCGTGCCATGGATCGAAGCTTAATCTTTCGGGGCGCGTCTTCAAGAACGTACCTGCACTGACTAAGCTTACGGCACCGCCGTATCACTTCGCCTCCGATTCCTCGCTGCTCATCGGCATCGATCCAGAGACCTGCCCCTCAACCCAAGGAGAACTCACCATGAAGACCCTTAGCTTTAATGTCGGCGGCATGACCTGCGGCGGCTGCACCAGTGGCGTGCAGCGCGCGCTCAGCCAGCTCGACGGCGTCAGCCATGTCGAGGTCACACTTCGTCCGGGCATTGCCACAGTGGTGGCTGATCCCGCACGCGTGACGCCCGCCCGGATTGAATCGGCGATTGCCAAGCTCGGCTATGCCGCCAAGCTGCGTCCGGCAGAGCGCGACGAGGAGGCCCAGCCATGAGCAAGAAAAACGGCAAAGACAAGCGCAGCAAGGGCGGCGACATGGCAGCTGTCGGCGGCGGTGGCGTTGCGCCGGATGCGTCTGCCGCCAGAAAATGGCCAGCAAAGACCTCCATCTCGCGCGAGGACTACGACGCACAGCTGCACATTCTTCAGGTCGAGCTGGTCAAGCTGCAGCGGCATTTCATCGGCTGCGGGGACAGGATCCTCGTTCTCCTCGAAGGTCGTGACGCCGCCGGCAAAGACGGCAGCATCAAGCGCATCGTCGAGTATCTGAGCCCCCGGGAAACACGTGTGGTCGCACTCGGCAAACCGTCCGATCGGGACCGCAGTGGGTGGTACTTCCAGCGCTACGTCGCCCATCTTCCGGTCGCCGAGGAACTTGTTTTGTTCAATCGCAGTTGGTACAACCGCGCGGGCGTCGAGCATGTGATGGGCTTCTGCTCCAAGGACCAACACGAGGAGTTCATGCAGTCGGTGCCGAAGTTCGAGGAGATGCTGGTCAACTCGGGCATCAAGCTGCTGAAGTACTACCTGGACATCGGCAAGGGCGAGCAGACACGCCGTCTAGCCGAACGCGAGCGCGATCCGCTCAAGCAGTGGAAGACCAGTCCGATCGACGCTGTTGCCGTCAAGCACTGGAAAGCATACTCCGATGCGCGTGACGCAATGCTGCTGCGAACGCATACCGCCGTCGCACCGTGGCACATCGTGCGCGCCGATGACAAGCGCCTTGCGCGCCTGAATCTGATGCGCGACATCCTGTCGCGGCTGCACTACGCAGGCAAGAAGAACAAGATCGCCCAGGCCGACCCGAACATCGCGTTCGAGTTCACGCCGGAATGCATAGACGCCAAACGGCTGGCGCGCTGAGTCCCGCCGGTCAAGGAAGCACCATGAAAACAAGCACCATCGAAGTCGGCGAGCTGGTCTCCACCCTGAGCGCGGCGGGCGTCGGGCGGCAGCTCTCGACGCTCCCCGGCGTTCATCATGCCGATGTGAACTACGTCGCCGGCAGCGCGACCGTGCACTATGACGAATCGCAAGTCACCCTTGACGCCATCCAGCAACGCGTGATCGACTGCGGCTACCACTGCCGCGGTGAACTCGTCCCGACCCATGTCTGTGCTCCGGCGGACCACAAGACAACTGGAGATGGCCGCGCCGGCCACACCGGGCATGCGGCGCATGGTAGCGCAGGTGGCCAAGGTGCCGGGACCGATTCGGTCACCAAGGCGCTGGCGACACCCATGCACGATGTCCACGCAGGTCACGGCAGCCACGGCTCACATGCAGGGGCCAGCGCTTCGCCGGCCCACGAAAAGGCCGACATGATGCATGACATGGGCCATGCGCCTGGCATGTCGATGCAGGATATGGCGCGCGACATGCGCAACCGCTTCCTGGTGGCCCTGGCGTTTGCCGTTCCCGTCTTCCTGTATTCGCCGATGGGCCAGATGTTCGGCGAGTTCGCGACGCCCTTCGGGTTGGATCGCAAGCTCTTTCTGTTCATTGCCGCCACCGGCGCCATTGCCTACCCAGGCGGGCCATTCTTCATCGCTGCCTGGCGGGCTGCCCGCAACAAGGTCGCCAACATGGCGACGCTGGTCGTCCTCTCGGTCGGGACGGGCTACGTCTTCAGCGTGGGCGCCACGTTCTTGTACGAAGGTGAGGTCTTCTACGAAGCAGCGGCCGTGCTTCTGGTGTTTATCCTGCTCGGCCACTGGCTGGAGATGCGTGCGCGCGCCGGCGCCTCGGATGCAATACGCGCGCTGATGGATTTGGCACCGCCAATGGCTATGGTCCTGCGCGGCGGCACCGAAACCAAGGTTCCCACCTCGGAGGTTCTGGCCGGCGAAACCGTCGTCATCAAGCCGGGCGACAAGATTCCGGTCGATGGCGAGATCACCGAAGGCAGCTCGCAGGTCGACGAGTCCATGCTGACGGGTGAGTCGATGCCGGTGAAGAAGATTGCCGGCGACTCCGTCATCGGCGCCACGATCAACAAGAGCGGCAGCTTCCGCTACAAGGCCACCAAAGTCGGCGCCGACACGGCGCTCGCGCAGATTGTCAAGCTGGTCCAGGAAGCGCAGAACTCCAAGGCACCGGGCCAGCTGCTTGCCGACCAGGCGTCGCAGTGGCTGGTGCTGGCTGCCATCGCCGTCGGGCTGATTACCTTCGGCGTGTGGTTCTGGGTGATTGGCCAGCCCCTGCTGTTTGCGCTGACCCTGACGATCACGGTGTTCGTGATCGCCTGTCCCGACGCCCTCGGGCTGGCCACGCCGATGGCCATCATGGTCGGGACTGGGCTAGGGGCGATGAACGGCATCCTGTTCAAGAACGCCGCTGCGCTGGAGAACGCCACCAAGCTGACCGTTGTTGTCTTCGACAAGACTGGCACGCTCACGCTGGGTCAGCCCGATGTAGTGGAGATGGTTGCTACGCCCGGATTCACCGAGGCACAACTGCTGGCGACCGCTGCCGCCGTCGAGAAATTCTCCGAGCATCCGTTGGCGCTGGCGATTCTCAAGCGAGCCGGCACCGACGCTACCGAAGTTGCCTCAGGCTTTACCAACATCGACGGGCAGGGCGCACGCGCCACAGTCGGTGCAGACACCGTCCTGCTGGGCAATCGTAGGCTGATGCACACCGAGGGCGTGAACCTCGATGCACTGGCGGCTGAAGCTACCCGGCTCGAGGGCGGTGGCCGTACGGTCGTCCATGTGGCCCGCGCGGGCAGGCTCATCGGCCTGATTGCTATCGCCGACGCGGTGCGCCCCACATCGAAGGCGACGATCGCCAAGCTGCAGGAGCGCGGCATCAAGGTCGCGATGCTGACCGGCGACAACCAGGCGACGGCCGATCGCATCGGCAAGGAACTCGGCATCGACATCGTTCTGGCCGATGTACTTCCCGGCCAGAAGGCTGCCAAGATCAAGGAGTTGCAGGATCAGGGGCACAAGGTTGGCATGGTCGGCGATGGCATCAACGATGCACCTGCCCTGACCCAGGCCGACGTGGGCTTCGCAATCGGTGCGGGCACCGATGTGGCCATGGAGAGCGCCCAGGTCGTGCTGATGAAAAGCGACCCTTACGACATCGTTGGTGCCATCGAGCTGTCGCGGGCCACACTACGCAAGATGCATCAAAACCTGTGGTGGGCGGTGGGCTACAACGTGATCGCTTTTCCGCTGGCAGCGGGGGTGTTCTATCCATTCACACTGTCCCCGGAGATCGCGGCGCTGTCGATGTCGGGCAGCTCGGCGGTGGTCGCCATCAACGCGCTGATGCTCAAGCGCACCAGGCTCGCTGGCATCAAGAGTGCGCGATCACCCGGCGCACCGGCGGCCGACGCGAAGCTTGCCGTCGGAACATCGTCATGAGCGATTCGATTGACCTCTACCCCGGACGTTAAGACCATGAGCGTAGTCAGAAAAAATCGCCTCGTCTCAACATGGATGCTCATTGCCGGTGGAGTTTGGCTCATTGGCCTTGGTCTCTATTTCATCGTACTGCGGCCGGCACTGTTGCCGGAAGACCCACGCTTCATGGGTACGACCCTTGCACAGATTCGGACTGCTGTGCCTGGGCTTGAGAGTTGGTTGAAAAAGGTGTTCACGGTCATGGGCGGATTTATGGCGGGCGCTGGTGTGCTCACTGTGTTTGTTGCCACCGTAGCCATTCCGTCGCGATTGAAGGGTACGTCATGGGCCATTGCTCTTTCTGGCGCGTTCACTGTTGCGCTAATGAGTGCAACCAACTTTGCGCTCTACTCCGATTTTCGGTGGTTGCTGTTAGTCCCTGCTTTGATCTGGCTCGCAGGCTTGGTTTTCTATGTCGCGGGGCGCTAGCAAAATGGCCGCTGATTCTTCAGTTACAACCGGGGTAAGGGGCCGGTTCCACCGTCGCGGCGCGACTTCTATGGCGACGAAGTTGCTCGTCTGGAAGGAGTGAGTTGAATGTGCTTCTCGGCCACAGCAAGCTTCTCAGCGGGGGCCTTTCTGCTCGGGCTTGGCGCGCTGACGTTGAAGTCGACGCGTCGCCCACGTGAACTGCCGTTCGCCGCGATCCCGCTGCTGTTTGCGATTCAGCAATTGAGTGAAGGCGTGATATGGCTGACCTTCCGTTATGAGGCTCCGCTACTCAATACAGTAATGACGCATGTGTACTCCTTCTTCTCTCATGTGCTGTGGCCGGCTTACATTCCCTTGGCTGTGTTGCTAATCGAACCGCCGGGCCGGCGCCGCCGAGTGCTGCTGGCGTTTGTTGTCGGCGGCTTAGCGGTAGGCGTTTACTTGCTGTACGTCCTGGCGATTTTTGGTGTCGTCTCCCGGCCAACCGGTCAGCACATCGAGTACGTCTCACTGCATTTCTTTGCGGCGATGGTGATGACGCTGTACCTGTTGGCAACCACCGTCAGCCCGCTCCTGTCTACGCACCGCATGGTGAAGGTCTTCGGTGTTCTGGCACTGTTGGCCTTTGGCGGGGCCTACTACTTTTATACGATCTGGTTCATCTCGGTGTGGTGCTTCTTTGCCGCGCTGTTGAGCGCGGTC
>Ga0255338_1002047_pt1 | contig 32928 bp, 33 predicted proteins | sample MeOH1_35cm_T4_19_FD_203715 | JGI IMG/M metagenome (GOLD analysis project Ga0255338, IMG submission 203715) | Sandy soil microbial communities from University of British Columbia, Vancouver, Canada - MeOH1_35cm_T4_195 | ecosystem: Engineered > Artificial ecosystem > Sand microcosm > Unclassified ... | reverse complement strand
AGGTGAAGCGGACCATGCGGTCGATCGCCGCGGAGGCGTTCTTCGTCGCGGACAGCTCCAAGTTCGGGCGCGAGGCGCTGTTCCGGGTGTTCGGCTTCGACGCGTTCACCGCCGGCATCACCGACGAATACATGTCCCCGATGCGGGCGGCGCAGTTCCCCGTCCCGCTGATCCGCGCGAAGCTCTAGGGGCGGGGCTCCGCGAACACCACGGCGCGCGAGTCCAGCGTCCCGGCGGCGAGCCGGGCCAGGGCCTCGTCGGCCCGGGCCAACGGGAAGCGCTCGACGACGGTGCGGATCTTCCCCTCGGACGCCAGGCGCAGCACCGCGCGCATCTGCTCCCGGTTGCCCAGGATCGATCCCTTGATGGTCTGCCCGGTGTTGAAGTGGAACTCCTCGACGCTGATCGGGACGCCGTTGACCAGCGTCCCGCCCCACTTCAGCGTGCGCATCGCCTGGGCCGTCACGGTGGCGGACCCGGCGAACGTCAGCACGGCGTCCGCGCTGCCGGCGATCGCGTCGAGGGCCGCCGGGTCGGTGGAGTCGACCGTCCGGGCGGCGCCGAGCTCCCGGGCGACCTCCAGGTGGGCGGGCGTGCGGCCGACGGCCACGACCTCGGCGCCGGTGAGCGCCGCCATCTGCACCGCCATGTGACCCACGCCGCCGAGCCCGAAGACCGCCACGACGTCCCCCGGCCCGACGTCGAGCTTGTCCACCGCGCCGTAGGCGGTGATGCCCGGGCAGAACAACGGGGCGGCGTCGACGAGGTCGAGGTTCGCGGGGACCGGCGTGGCGTAGTCCGCCCACGCGAGCATGTACTCCGCGTAGCCGCCGTCCACGTGCTCGCCGGTGATGATGCGGCGGTGGCACAGCTGCTCGCGCCCGGACGTGCAGAACTCGCACTCGCCGCACGCCCACCACAGCGGGTACACGCCCACGGCGTCGCCGACCGCGAACGCGCTCACGCCGTCGCCGAGGGCGGCGACGCGACCGGTGACCTCGTGGCCGGGCACGATCGGGCTGATCGCCGGAACCCCGCCGGGGACCCAGTCGCCCTCGATCATGTGGAGGTTCGACCGGCAGACGCCGCAGGCCGCGACCTCGATGAGGATCTGCCCGGGTCCCGGCTCGGGCCGGGGCGCCTCGCCCCACGCCAAGGGGTGCTGCGCCAGAGGGGCAGGGGTGAACAGGCGGTTCGCCAGCATCGTCGTCACGACGCAGACTCTAGAGCCCGTGGCGCCGCTCCCGCGCCGCGAACGAGCGCATCGCCCGCAAGAAGTCCACCTTGCGGAAGTCCGGCCAGTACGCCTCGCAGAAGTAGAACTCCGAGTGGGCGCTCTGCCACAGCAGGAACCCGCCCAGCCGCTGCTCCCCGGAGGTGCGGATGACGATGTCCGGGTCCGGCTGGCCGCGCGTGTACAGGTGCGCGGCGATGTGCTCCACGTCGAAGTCCGACGCCAGGTCGTCCAGGCTGGCGCCGCGCTCGGCGTTCTCCCGCAGGTAGGAGCGCACCGCGTCCGCGATCTCGTCGCGCCCGCCGTAGCCGACGGCCACGTTGACGTGCAGGCCGTCCACGTCGACCGTCGCGTCCTCGGCGGCCTTGAGCGCCTTCGTCGTGCTCACCGGAAGCATGTCGAGCGACCCCATCGGCTGGAGCCGCCAGCGCCGCGTGGTCGCCAGCTCGCCCACGGTGTCCTCGATGATCTCCAGCAGCGGGCCGAGCTCCGCGGCGTCGCGCGAGAGGTTGTCGGTGGACAGCATCCACAAGGTGACGACCTCGACGCCCACCTCCTCGCACCACCCGAGCACCTCGGCGATCTTGTCGGCGCCGCGCCGGTGCCCGCTGGCGGTGGACAGCCCGATCGACCGCGCCCAGCGCCGGTTCCCGTCGAGGATGACGCCGACGTGCCGTGGCATCCGGTCCCGGGGCAGCCCCGCCGCCAGACGGCGCTCGTAGAGCCCGTAGAGCGGATGGGGCACGCGCACGACGAGGTCTCCTCGCTGGTCGACCGGACCGGACGGGGCCGCCCCGCGGCCCCACATGCCCACGGTATCCCCCGGACACGCCGGGCGGCGCGCCGGTGCCGTCGACAGCCAACCTACGGTCGCGTAGGTTACGTAGACGTAGGTTCCAGGCCCGTGAGAGGCGAACGATGAGCTCCACCGACGCACCCCGAGCGGCCGTCCCCGACCCCGGCGACGCCGCGCGTGACCTGGCCGGCCAGATCAGCAAGGTGGGCCACGAGCTCGTCGGGCAGGTCAAGCCGAAGCTGCGCGGCTGGATCCACGCGGGGGTGTCACCGTTCGTCGTCGCGGCCGCGATCGTCCTGGTGGCCCTGTCCCCCACCGCCGGGCTCCGCTGGGCGAACGCGGTGTTCGGGCTGACGGCGGTGCTGCTGTTCTGCACCAGCGCCGTCTACCACCGGGGCCACTGGTCACCGCCCGTCGCCGCCGTCCTGCGCCGGCTGGACCACACGAACATCTTCCTCATCATCGCCGGCACCTACACGCCGCTCGCCGTCACGCTCCTGGCGCCCGCCACGGCGCGCACGCTGCTGGTCGTCGTCTGGTCGGGTGCGCTCGTCGGGCTGCTGATGCGGGTGTTCTGGCTGGGCGCGCCCCGCTGGCTCTACGTGCCGATCTACGTGGCCCTCGGCTGGGTGGCGGTCGCCTACGTGTCCCAGTTCTGGCGGGCCGGGGGCCCGGCGGTCGTCTGGCTGATCCTCGCCGGCGGGCTCGCCTACACCGTCGGCGCGGTGGTCTACGGCTTCAAGTGGCCCGACCCCAGCCCGCGGTGGTTCGGCTTCCACGAGATCTTCCACGCGCTGACCGTCGCCGGCTTCGCCTGCCACTACGTGGTGGTCAGCATCGCCACCTACGCGCTGCGCTGACCCGAGGGGCGCGTCGGCCCGGGCCGACGTAGCGTCGTCGCAGGGGCCGGGACGTGCGGCGCAGGGGGTGGTCCTCTCCGGGGACCTCGGTCCACCGGGGCCGCCGTCATCTCCGCGGAACCTAGGCCGGGACCACCGCATATCGGCGGTTCGCCAGCGAGGGGTTGGCACGCCGCACCTCGGCGAGCCGCACCGGGTCGAGGTCGACCGTGCGGATCGCGGGCTGCTCGTCGAGCTCGAGCCCCACGGCGCCGTCCGGGCCGACGACGAGCGAGCGCCCCACCACGCCCGTGCCCGCCTGGCCGACGGCGACCACCACGGCGGTGTTCTCGATGGCGCGCGCCACCGCGAGCGCCCGCCAGTGCATCGCCTTCAGCGGGCCGTCCGCCCAGGCGGCGGGCACGACGAGCACGTCGGCGCCCGCGTCGACCAGACGCCGCGCGGACTCGGGGAACCGCAGGTCGTAGCAGGTCAGGACGCCGAACGTCATGCCGGCGACGGTCAGCACCAGGGGCGGCGCGTCGGGCGGCCCCGGCTCCAGGCGGTCGGACTCGCGGCTGCCGAAGGCGTCGTAGAGGTGCACCTTGCCGTACACGCCGGCCACGGTCCCGCTGCCGTCGACCGCGACGACGGCGTTGACCGCACGGCGCTCGTCGTGCTCGGAGGGCAGCAGGGTGCCGGCGATCACCGCGACGCCGGTGCGTGCGGCGCGCTCGCGCAACAGCTCGACGAACGGCCCGCTCAACGGCTCCGCGAGCTCCGGCCGCGGGCCCCGGGGGTCGAACGCCTGCGTGTACTCGGGCAGCACGACGAGGTCGGCGTGGGCGCTCGCCGCGACGGCGAACGCGTCGACCGCCACCTGGCGGTTGGCCTGCCGCTCGGTGGTGGCAGCGACCTGCCCGAGCGTGACGCGCACCGCCGGCCGCACCGGCACCTCGCTGCCCCCGCTCATGCGGGCGGCCCCTCCTGAGGGGTGTCACCGTGACCCTCCGCCGCCTCGCTCCCCCCCGCAGCACCCCCCGTTGCGTCCGAGGAAGTGGGGGGTAGAGCACCCACTTCCTCGGACGTTGCGGAGGAGGAGGTGGCGTCGGGCGGGGTGGCGTCGGGGTCCGGGGTGCGGTCGAGCTTGCGCAGGTGGCGGGACAGCGAGAACGCCAGCAGCACCAGCACCAGGGCCAGCAGGAACGTGAAGACGAAGCCGAGCAGCCCCGGTGAGCCCTGGTCCGGTGCCGGCTCGACGGCCGCGAGCACCGTCAGCCGGGGCGTCATCGCCGCACCCCCGCAAACCCTGCGCGCACGGCGCCGGCCCGCGTCATGCCCGGCCCCGGATCCCCGCGAACAGGTCGTCCTCGGGCGTCGTCGTCGGGACCCGGGAGGCGGCGAGCTCGAACTCCTCCCACGGCCACACGGTCGCCTCGAGGTCCCGCGGCGCCGCGAAGAACCAGCCCTCGGGGTCGATCTGCGTGGCGTGCGCGCGCAGCGCCGCATCGCGTTGCGGGAAGTACCGCTCGCAGCGAACCCGTGTGGTCACGGCGCGCTCGGGAACCTCACGCGACTCGCGCGAGTCGATCCAGTCGCTGAACGGGCTCGGGGCGCCGGCGGCGAGGAGTGCGTCGTGGATGGCGCGCATCCGCTGCAGCGAGAAGCCGTGGTCGTAGTACAGCTTGAGCGGCGTCCACGGCTCGCCCGCCTCGGGGTACCGGTCGGCGTGGCCGGCCGCCTCCCAGGCCGCCATCGCCACGTTGTGGCACTGGACGTGGTCCGGGTGCGGATAGCCCCCGGTCTCGTCGTACGTGGTCATCACGTGCGGCCGGAACTCGCGGACGGCGGCGACCAGCGGCGCCGCCGCCACGTCGACGGGCGTCGCGCCGAACGAGCCCTCCGGCAGCGGCGGCAGCGGGTCGCCCTCCGGCAGCCCGGAGTCGACGAAGCCGAGCCAGCGCTGGCGGACCCCGAGCGCCTGCGCCGCGGCCGCCATCTCGACCCGCCGGACGGCGCGCATCCCCTCGATCCCCTCGGGCGCGGGGCCGTAGTGCGGGTTGAGCACGTCGCCGCGCTCGCCCCCGGTGCACGTGACGACGAGCACCTCGACGCCCTCCGCGGCGTAGCGCGCCATGGTCGCCGCGCCCTTGCTCGACTCGTCGTCGGGGTGGGCGTGCACGCACATCAGCCGCAGGGTGTCGTCGCTCACGCGCACGCTCTCCTTCGTCGAGCGGTCCGGTCCGCCGGACGCACCGCGCCCGACGAGGAACAATGATCCCTCACCACCGGCCCGCACTCCCGGCGGGCCGCCGCAGGGAGGTCACGTGGAGAGCGTCCCGGCCCGGCCACCGGCCGGCCGCTACGGCCCCGAGCCGACGAGCCGCACGCGCCTGGCGCACCGCCTCGGCCTCGCCGCGCTGGTGCTCGCGGCCCTCGCCGTCCTCACCTGGGTGGGCATCGGCACGCTGCGCGACCCCGTGCAGTGGCGCGACGTCGGCTACCACGTCGACGGCGCCACCTCGATCGACGTGACCTTCGACGTCACCGCCGACCCCGACGCCACGGCGACGTGCCGCGTGGAGGCGCTGTCAGCCAGCTACGCCCAGGTGGGCGTGACGGACGTCGAGGTGGCTCCGGGCCCGACGAGCACGCGCCGGATGACGGTGACGATCCCCACCGCCGAGCGAGCGGTGACGGGGACGGTGCACAGCTGCCGCGTCGGCGGCTGAGGACGTCAGCCGCCGAACGGCGTGGCCTCGCGGATCTCCACGGTGAACTCGCGCCCGTTGGGCGCGACGTACGCCACCGTCTCGCCCACGGAGTGACCGTTGATCGCGGCGCCCAGGGGCGACGTCGGCGAGTAGACGTCGATGTCGGTGTCCGCGGCGATCTCTCGCGCGCCGAGCAGGAACGTCATCTCGTCCCCCGCCACCAGCGCGGTCACCTTCATGCCGGGCTCGACCACCCCGTCGTCCTTCGGCGTGCCGATCTGCACGTGGCGCAGCTTCTCCTTGAGCTCGCGGATGCGCGCCTCGTTCTTCGCCTGCTCGTCGCGCGCGGCGTGGTACCCGCCGTTCTCGGAGAGGTCGCCCTCGGCTCGCGCCGCCGCGATGCGCTCGACGATGTGCCGACGGCCGTCGCCCTCGAGGTAGGCGAGCTCGGCCTGAAGGCGGTCGTACGCCTCCTGAGTCAGCCACGTGGCGTGCGTCTCGGTCACGTCAGTCCCTTCCCTCGAACCGTCCCCGAGGGCGCACGGACTCTCCGGTCGTCCCGCGGGGTGGCGCCGCGCGTACCCATCCGCCCGCGACGCAAACTCCCACTGTAGCAACGAGCATCTGCCGGTCCGGGGCAAACGTCGCCGCATCCGCCGTTCCGGTGACATCCCCGGCGAGCCCGCCGGCAGCGGAGGCGTCCGACGAGCCCACTGACCGCCGGCGCGTCCCGCAGAGATCCCGGGCGCGTCGCCAGGGGGCGCTGGGCACTCCCCTTGCTTTAGTTACTTGCGGTAAGTGACTTTCGTATGGATACTGGATCCTCGACATCATCCAGAACAGACGGAGGACATCATGGACAGCAGCAGCACCCCGGCCGTGACGGTGGTCGGCGCGGGCAACATCGGCACGGCGGTCGCGCGGCTGGCGCTCGAGTCCGGAGCGGCCGTGCAGGTCCTGGACCGGGACGCCGCCAAGGCTGCCGCGGTGAGCCCCACGGCCACCGCCGGGACCATCGGCGACCTCGTGACGGGCGACATCGTCGTCCTCGCCCTCCCCTACGACGCGTTCGACGAGGTGCTGGGCGCCTACCCGGACGGCTTCGCCGGCAAGGTGGTCGTCGACCCGAGCAACCCCGTGGACTTCACCACCCTCGACGTGGTCACCCCCGCGGGCTCGTCGGGCGCGGCACAGCTCGCCGGGCGACTGCCCGCCGCCCGCGTCCTCAAGGCGTTCAACACGAACTTCGCGGCGACGCTCGTCCCGACAGCGGACGGCGCCGAGCCGACCGCCGTGCTCGTCGCGGGGGACGACGCCGATGCGAAGGCCGCGCTCGCCGGGCTGCTCCAGGGGGCCGGGCTGCGCGCCGTCGATGCCGGCCCGCTCAAGCGGGCCCACGAGCTGGAGGCGCTCGGCGCGCTGCAGATCGGGCTGGCCGTCACGGAGCAGACGCCGTGGACCGGCGGCTTCGCGCTCGCACGGTGACGAGCGGACCTCTCAGGCGGCGCGGCGGTAGCGTGAGCGCGCCCAGACCGAAGGGTGCATCCATGGCCGAGTCCGAGTTCGACCCGTACAGCCGCACGTGCCCGTCGCGCCGCCTGCTCGACGAGATCGGCGGACTGTGGACCGTGCTCGTCGTCGGCGCGCTCGCCGACGGCCCGCTGCGGTTCGGACAGATCGCGGAGCGCGTCGACGGGCTCTCCCAGAAGATGCTGACCCAGACGCTGCGCGCCCTGGAGCGCGACGGCCTGGTGACCCGCACCCACTACCCTCAGATCCCGCCGCGCGTCGTCTACGCCCTCACGCCCACGGGCACCGAGCTGGTGCAGCCGCTGCGCGCGCTCGAGACGTGGGCGACCTCGCACATGGCGGCCGTGCTGCAGGCACGGGACGACTTCGACGCCCGGGTGGGCGTCGCCGCGCCCGGCTGAGCGGGGGTCAGTGGGTGAGGCGGTAGCCGTCGTCGCGCAGGCTGCGCACCACGGCCTGGCAGTGGTCCGGGCCCTTGGTCTCCACCTGCACCTCGATCGCCACCTCGTCGAACGCCAGGTCGGGGCCGGTGCGCACGTGGGCCACGTCGATGACGTTGGCGCCCAGCGCCGCGACGTCCCGCAGCACGGAGGCCAGCGCGCCCGGGGTATCGGCGATGGTGATCCCGAGGTGGAGGAACCGCCCGGCCGCCGCCAGCCCGTGGCGGATCAGCCGCATCAGCACCAGCGGGTCCACGTTGCCGCCGGACAGCACGGCGACCACGGGTCCGCGCCCGGCGAACTCCTCGGGTGCCGCCATAAGGGCCGCCACCGCGGCCGCGCCGGACGGCTCGACGACGAGCTTGCTGCGCTCGAGCAGCAGCAGCACCGCGCGGGAGATGTCCTCCTCGGAGACGGTGCGCACCGGGACGTGGTGCGAGTCGAGCACGGCGAACGGCACCGCGCCCGGCATGCCGACGGCGATGCCGTCCGCCATGGTGCGCATCTGTCCGGCAGCGATCGGGTGGTGCGCCGCGAGCGACGCCGGGTAGGCCGCGGCGCCCGCGGCCTGCACGCCGACCACGCCGACCCCCGGGCGGTCGTCGAGCGCGGCGACGATCCCGGCCGCCAGCCCACCCCCGCCCACCGGCACCACGACGGTGGCCGCGCCCGGCACCTGCTCGGCGATCTCCAGCCCCACCGTCCCCTGACCGGCGTCGATGTCCGGGTGGTCGAACGGGTGCACCAGCACCGCGCCCGTCTCCTGCGTGCGAGCGTGGGCGGCGACCAGCGCCTCGTCGAGCGTCGCGCCGGTCAGCACCACGCGGGCTCCGTACGCCCGGGTCGCCTCGACCTTCGGGAGCGCGGCGTCCACCGGCATGAACACCACGGACTCGACGCCCAGCAGCTGTGACGCCAGCGCCACGCCCTGGGCGTGGTTGCCGGCCGACGCCGCGACCACGCCGCGCGACTTCTCCTCCGCCGACAGCCGCGAGATGCGGGTGTAGGCGCCGCGGATCTTGAAGGAGCCGGCCCGCTGGAGGTTCTCGCACTTCAGCCAGACGTCCGTCCCGACGAGCTCGCTGAGCACCCGGCTGCGCTGCACCGGCGTGCGGGTGGCCACCCCGGCGAGCAGCGTCGCCGCGGCCCTGACGTCCGACGGCCCGATCACGCGATCGCCGCCAGCGCCCGGTCGAGGTCGGCGACCAGGTCATCGACGTCCTCCAGGCCCACCGACAGGCGGACGAGGTCGTCGGGCACCTCCAGCGCGGTGCCCGCCACCGAGCCGTGCGTCATCGACGCCGGGAGCTCGATCAGCGACTCGACGCCACCGAGGGACTCGGCGAGCGTGAACAGCCGGGCGGCGCCGCACACCGCGACCGCGGCGGCCGCGCTGCCCACCCGGAACGAGACCATCCCGCCGAAGCCGCGCATCTGGCGCGCGGCCAGCTCGTGGCCGGGGTGGGAGTCCAGGCCCGGGTAGAGCACCGCCGTGACCTTCGGGTGCCCGACGAGGAAGTCGGCGACCCGCTGCGCGCTCGCGCAGTGCCGCTCCATGCGCACCGCGAGGGTCTTGAGGCCGCGCAGCGCGAGCCACGCGTCGAACGGCCCGGGCACCGCGCCGGACGAGTTCTGGTGGAAGGCGACGGCGTCGCGCAGGTTCGTCGTGCCCGTGGGACCCTCCAGGCCGACGGGAAGCTGGGCGCCGTCCGCGACCACCAGGGCGCCGCCGACGAGGTCGCTGTGCCCACCGACGTACTTGGTGGTCGAGTGGACGACGACGTCCGCGCCGAGGCCGAGCGGGTTCTGCAGCGCGGGGCTGGCGAAGGTGTTGTCGACGGCGAGCAGCGCGCCCGCGGCGCGCGCGTGGGAGCTGATCGCGGCGATGTCCGCGATGCCCAGCAGCGGGTTGGAGGGGGTCTCGGCCCACACCACCTTGGTGCGGCCGGGCCGGATCGCGGCGTCGACGGCGGCGATGTCCGACAGGTCGACGGCGGTGTGCTCGATCCCCCACGGGCCCAGCACGCGCGCCACCAGGCGGTACGTGCCGCCGTAGGCGTCGTTCCCGATCACCAGGTGGTCGCCCGGGCGCAGGGTGGCGCGCAGCAGGGTGTCCTCCGCCGCGAGGCCGCTGGCGAACGCGAACCCGGCCGCGCCGCCCTCGACGGCCGCGAGCGCCTGCTCGAGCGCTGCGCGGGTCGGGTTGCCGGAGCGGGAGTACTCCCACCCGCCGCGCAGCCCGCCGACACCGTCCTGCTTGTAGGTCGACACCTGGTAGATGGGCGGCACCACCGCACCGGTGGCGGGGTCGGCCTCCTGGCCCGCATGGATCGCACGCGTGGCGAAGCCGTAGGTTTCGTCGTCGGTCACGGTGGCAAGGCTAGGCCGTCGCGGCCCTCCCGCCGCGCGGGCGGAACACGCGCCCCGGCCGGGCGGTTGAGGCTGTCGGCGAGAGGAGTTCCAGATGGGTTTCCTGTTCGGTTCGAGCGCGAAGTCGACGATGGTGGCCCCGCAGGACGCGCTGCCGGGACGCTCGTCGTCCCCGTTCGTCGTGCCCGCCACCCACGCCGTGCTCGGCACCCCGCTGGCCGGCCCCTGGCCGGAGGGGACCCGGGTGCTGTACCTGGCGTCCGGCTGCTTCTGGGGTGCCGAGAAGGAGGCGTGGCAGCTGCCCGGCGTGGTGACGACGGCCGCCGGGTACATGGGCGGGTTCACGCCGTTCCCCACGTACGACGAGGTGTGCACCGGCCGCACCGGTCACGCCGAGACGGTGCTCGTGGCCTACGACCCGTCGGTGCTGTCCGACACGGCCCTGCTGCAGCACTTCTGGGAGGAGCACGACCCCACCCAGGGCTTCCGGCAGGGCGCCGACGTCGGCACGCAGTACCGCTCCGCCGTGTACGCGACGACCCCGGAACAGCTGGAGACGGCGCGCGCCACGCGCGAGACCTACGCGCCGCTGCTGACCGCGCGCGGGTACGGGGACATCACCACGGAGATCCGCCCGGCGTCGGAGGCGGGGGCGTTCCACTACGCCGAGGCCTACCACCAGCAGTACCTCCACAAGAACCCGAACGGGTACTGCCCGGTGCACTCGACGGGTGTCGCCTGCCCGGTGCCGGCCTAGCCGACATCCCGCACGGCGAGCGCCGTCGGCCCCGGCGCACGCTCAAGCTCGTCGGAGGCCGGCCGGTGGGGGGCGCTGTGCCGGTCGGTGGCGGCGTTCTGCGTTGGCCGATACCGGCGGTGCTGCGGCCGATGCGGGGCGGCCGATCGGCTGCTGGGCGCTCGTTCCCGGGATGGCGGTGTCGTCCGTGATGCACATCCGCTTCCGTGATGCACCTAGAAGTGCATCAGTGACGCGGAAGTGCATCCGTGAACACTCGCGTCGACACGCAGGGGTCGGCTGGCGCCCGCGGCCGGGCAGCGGACGGCCGGGCAGCGGGCAGCCGGGCAGCGGGCGGCGGGCGACCTGGGCGGCCGACCGGCGCTGCGGTTGTCGGCGATGGGCGTGACGATGGGCGGGTGCTCTTCGCCGAGGTCGCCGCGACGTCCGCCGCCGTCGCCAGGACGCGCTCGCGGCTCGCCAAGCGGGCGCTGCTCGTCGTCGCGTTGCGGCGTGCGCACGACGAAGGGGCCGCGCCGCTCGTCGCGCGCTACCTCGCGGGCGAGCTGCGACAGCGGCGCACCGGCCTCGGGTGGCGCTCGCTCGCGTCGCTGCCCGGGCCGGCCGACGAGCCGAGCCTGAGCGTCGACTCGGTCGACGCGACGTTCGAGGCGATGGCCCGCCTGGCGGGACCGGGCTCGGCCGGCGAGCGGGGGCGGCTGGCGGCGGGGCTGTTCGCGGCCGCGACCGCGGAGGAGCAGCGGTTCCTGCGCGGCCTGGTCACCGGTGAGCTGCGACAGGGCGCGCTCGACGCGCTGCTGCTCGACGCCGTCGCCGAGGCGGCAGCGGTGGACCCGGAGGCCGTCCGACGAGCGGCGATGCTCGCCGGTGACACGTCGGCGGTGGCGGTCGCCGCGCTCGCGTCCGACGACCCCACGGCGGCGCTCGCCGCGATCGGGCTGACCGTCGGGCGTCCCGTGCGCCCGATGCTCGCGCAGTCGGCACCGGACGTCGCGGCCGCGTTCGCCGCGATCGACGCCGCACCGGGGCGGCCGGCCGTGGTCGACGTCAAGCTCGACGGGATCCGCATCCAGGTCCACCGCACCGGCGACGAGGTCCGGGTGTTCACGCGCTCGCTCGACGACATCACCGCGCGCGTGCCGGAGATCGTCGCGCTGGCCCGCGCGATGCCGGCGGACACGTTCGTCCTCGACGGCGAGGCCCTGTCGCTCGACGCCGCCGGGCGGCCTCGCCCGTTCCAGGAGACCAGCTCGCGGGCGGCCACCCGCGACGCCGATCTCGCCGCGTCGGCGACGCTGACGCCCTTCTTCTTCGACGCGCTGCACGTCGACGGCCAGGACCTGCTCGACGCGCCGCTGGTCGAGCGCCTCGCCGTGCTGGATCGCGTCGCCGCGGGACGCACCGTCGACCGGCTGGTGACCTGGGACCCGGTCGCCGCCGCCGAGCGGTTCGCCGCCTGGGTGGCGGCCGGGCAGGAGGGCGCGGTGGTCAAGGCGTCGAACGCGCCGTACTCGGCCGGGCGGCGCGGCGCTGGATGGGTCAAGGTCAAGCCGCGGCACACCCTCGACCTCGTCGTGCTCGCCGTGGAGCGCGGTTCGGGGCGACGGTCCGGCACGCTGTCGAACATCCACCTCGGCGCGCGCGATCCCGACGGCGGGTTCGTCATGCTCGGCAAGACGTTCAAGGGCATGACCGACGAGATGCTCGCGTGGCAGACGGCGCGGTTCCGCGAGCTGGAGGTCGCCGACGACGGCTGGGTGGTGACCGTCCGACCGGAGCAGGTGGTGGAGGTCGCGTTCGACGGGGTCCAGCGCTCGACGCGGTACCCGGGCGGCGTCGCGCTCCGGTTCGCGCGGGTGCTGCGCTACCGCGCGGACAAGCGGCCCGACGAGGCCGACACGATCGAGACGGTGCGCGAGCTGGCGCCAGGCTGACCGAGGCCGGGCGCCCGGGCGGTGTGACGTCTCGGAGCCGGAGGATCCGATTGACACATGTGGCTAATGCTATTAGCTTTCTGGTCATGAATGATGTCCGGTACCTCCAGCGGCCCGAAGGTCGGGTCGCCTACACCGTCGACGGGCCCGCGGACGGGCAGCTCGTCGTGCTGGTGCCCGGCATGGGCGACCTGCGCGGGACGTGGCGCGACGTCGCCGGTCCGCTCGTCGCCGCGGGCTACCGCGTCGCCGTCACCGACCTGCGCGGCCACGGCGACTCCGACCTGACGTTCCGCACGCACGGCGACGTCGCCACCGCCGAGGACCTGCTCGCGCTGGTCAGCGCGCTCGGCGGCGGCCCCGCCGTGCTCGTCGGGAACTCGATGGCCGGTGGCGCCGCGGCGTACGCGGCCGCGGAGCGACCGGAGGCGGTCGCCGGGCTCGTGCTCGTCGCGGGCTTCCTGCGCAACCCACCGCAGGTCGGCCGGCTCGCGGCCACCGCGCTGCGCCTGGCGTACCCCCTGCTCTTCGCGCGCCCGTGGGGCGCGGCGGTCTGGACGGCCTACTACCGCGGCACGCTCTCGCGCGGCCGCACGGCGCCGTGGCTCGACGAGCACGTCGCGGCGCTGCGCGCGGCCTACCGCGACCCGCGGCGCCTCGCCCAGCTGCGCCGGCTCATGTGGCAGCTGACGCACGAGCCCGTCGAACGCCGGCTCGACGACGTCCACGTGCCGGTGCTCGCGTTCGTCGGACGCCGCGACCCTGACTTCCGCGACCCCGGCGCCGAGGCGGCGTGGATCGAGGCCGCGACCGGCGCCCACGTCGAACTGCTCGACGAGGTGGCGCACTACCCGCAGCACCAGGCCGCGGGCCTCGTCGTGCCCGCCCTGCTGCAGTTCCTCGCGACGCTCCCCGCGACGGCGGCGTGAGATGCCGCGCGCGGGGCTGAGCCCGCAGGCTGTGACGGACCTCGCGCTCGCCGTGGTCGACGAGGGCGGGCCGTCGGGGTGGGCCGACCTGAGCCTGGCGGCGGTCGCTCAGCGGGCCGGCGTCGCGGTGCCGAGCCTCTACAAGCACGTCGGTGGGCTGCCCGCACTGCGCGTCGCGGTCGCGGGGTGGTGCGTCGACGATCTGACGGCCGCGTTGCGCGCCGCCATCGCGGGGGCTGGGGGTGGACAGCCCGCGGAAGCGCTGCGGGCCGTCGCCGACGCCACGCGGGCGTACGCCCTGGCACACCCCGGCCGCTATCGAGCGGTCCAGGGCGCGGAGGCGACGGCACTCGGCGCCCGGGCGGCCGAGCCGGCCGAGCTCGTCGCGGAGACCGTGGCGCTGCTGGGGGCCCCTCCCGACCGGTGGGTCGACCAGGTGCGAGCCGTGCGGGCCGCGGTGCACGGGTTCGTCGAGCTGGAGCTGACGGGCGGGTTCGGCATGCCGCAGGACGTCGACGCCAGCTTCCGCTACCTCGTCGGGACGCTCGTCGCCGGCCTGACCGCGCCGGCGGGCGGCAGGGTCAGCTGACGCCGAGGATGTCGACGACGAAGACCAGCGTGTCGCCGCCGCGGATGCCCGCCTGCGGCACGCCCCGGTCGCCGTAGCCGAGGTGCGACGGGATCGACAGCAGCACGCGCGAACCGACCTGCTGGCCGACGAGGCCCTCGTCCCAGCCGGCGATCACCATGCCGACGCCGATGGGGAAGCTGATCGACTCCCCGCGGTCGTAGGAGTTGTCGAACACCCGGCCGCCCCACGCCTGGCCCAGGTAGTGCACCTCGATGTCCTGGCCGGCCTCGACGAGGTCGCCGGCGCCGCGCTCCAGCACCTGCACCTGGAGATCGGCTGGTGCCGGGTCGGACGGGAACGTCAGGACGGGCTTGTCGCCGAAGGATCCGGTGGCGGAGGGCAGCGCAGCAGTCATGCGGCCATCCTCACATGAGGCCGGCAATCCCAAAATCACTCGTACGGGTGTACGAATGCGGCACGATCGGGGCCTTCGTTGTCGGTGGTCGTCGATAGTGTCGTCGCAGTTCAGGCACCGATAGTCGGGGACGACGACGAGGGGATCGACGTGGAGCAGGGCGATCGAGGTGCCGTGCACCCGCTCGTCGCCGGCCTGACCTCGGCCGTGGACGCCATCGTCGCGGCCGTGCGGACCCTGTCCGACGAAGTGCCCGTGGATGTCTTGTCAGGGTCCGGTGAGCCGGGCGGGCTCGTCGGGTCGGAGGCGACCCAGGTGCTCCTCGGCCTCCTGTCGCAGGAGAGTCGGCTGCAGGCTGCGGCCGCGCGCCTGTCGACGAGCGCCGACGACGACGGCCTGTGGGCGACGGACGGCTCGCGGTCGTTCGCGCACTGGCTCGCCGGGCGCACGGGCACCACGTTCTCCCACGCGCGGGATCTCGTGGCGACGGGGCGCGCGCTGCGCGACCACCTCCCCGCCACCGCCCGGGCCGCGCTGGACGGGGAGGTCGGCGCCGACCACGTCGCGGCCCTCGTGAGGCTCGCGCCGACGACGGACACGCGCCGGGCGGCGCTCGCCACGCCGGCCGAGGAGTGCGGCGAGGAGTTCCTGCTCGAGCACGCGCGCGAGATGCCGGCGGCGGCGTTCCGTCGCCTCGTCACGCGCTGGGCGGCCGCGGCGGACCCCGAGGCCGACGAGCGAGGGTACCGCCGCGCGTGCGACCGCGAGTTCCTGGCCGTCTCGCCCACGATCGGCGGTTTCCACCTCGCCGGCTTCCTCACCGTCGAGCACGGAGCAGTGGTCACCGCGGCCTTGGACGCCGTGACGACCGCGCCACCCGCCGGCGACAAGCGCAGCGCGCAGCAGCGGCGCGCGCAGGCGCTGGCCGACGTGGCCCGGCTCGTCGTCGACCACGGCCTGGCCGGCACCGGCTCTGCGGTGCGGCCGCACCTGTCGGTCGTCGTCGACTTCGACACGTTGCGCCGCGCGGTGGGGGACGGTGACGGCGAGCGCGACGATGCGCGCCACGGCGGCGAGCACGGCAGCAGCGTCGGCAGGCAGCACGTCGACGACGCCGGGAGCCGCGGCCATGCGACCGATGGAACCGCGAGCGGGCGCCTGTTCCGTCTCGCCCCGGTCGCCGACGTCGAGCGGTTCGCCGTCGCGGAGATCCTCGGCGCGGGACCCATCCCGCCGTCGGTGCTCGCGCGCCTGGCGTGCGACGGCGAGCTCAGCCGCATCGTCTTCGGTCCCGACAGCCAGGTGATCAACGCCGGGCGTGCCGAACGCACGTACTCAGGAGGTCGTCGCAAGGCGGTCATCGCCCGCGACGGCACGTGCCGATATCCCGGCTGCACCGCTCCACCCGCGCTCGGGGAGATCCATCACGTCGACGAATGGGTGAGGGACCACGGGGACACCGACGCCAACCTCGGCATCCTGCTGTGCTGGCACCACCACGACCTGATCCACCGTCGTCACATCAGCATCCGCCGTTCGCCCACCGGCGGATGGGTCTTCCTCACGCGGCACGGGACACCTGTGACCAGAACGGTGTGACGCGGAGCCGTGGCGCAGGGCGACGTGCGCCGGGGCCTCCGCGGCGCCCGCACTCGGTGTACCCGGTGATCACCCAGGTCGTCGTGCGCCGGATCGGGGTCCGGGCCGCATCGGTGCGCCGTCAGCGCCCCAGCACGCCGCCCAGCCAGGCGATCTGCCGCTGCAGCTGGAACGCCTGGCCGCCCTCGTGGAGGTTGAAGGGGTACACCGCGATCTCGGTGGCCGGACGGCTGCCCGCCGACGCGGCGTAGTGGTTGTACGCGGCGAACACCGTGGAGGGCGGGCACGTCACGTCGCGCAGCGCCACCGAGAACAGCGCCGGCGCGGTGGCGCGCTTCGCGTGCGACACCACGTCGATGTACGAGAGCGTGCGGAACACCGCCCGCTCCTGGTCGCGGTGCACCTGGAGGTACTTGACGATCTCCTGGTACGGGAAGCCGTCGGTGACGTCGACCGCGCGGCGGAAGTCGGCGAGGAACGGCACGTCCGGCATCACTGCCGCCAGGCCGTCCACCATCCCCGCCGCGGCCAGCGACAGCGCGCCGCCCTGGGAGCCCCCCGTCACGGCGACGCGCGTCGGGTCGACGCCAGGCAGCGCGCGCACGGCCTCGACCGCACGCACGGCGTCGGTGAACAGCCGCCGGTAGTAGTACGTCGCCGGGTCCTGCACGCCGCGCGTCATGTAGCCGGGGAACGCCGGGGCCGAGCCCACCGGGTCCGGCGTCCCGCCGCCCGAGCCCCACGCGGAGCCCTGGCCGCGGGTGTCCATCACCAGGTACACGTACCCGGCCGCCGGCCAGGCCAGCCGCTCCAGCGGCAGCCCACGGCCGCCCCCGTACCCGAGGTACTCGACCACCGCCGGGAGCGTCCCGCCCGACGTCGCCGACCCCGCCGGCCGCACCAGCCACGCCTTGATCGGGTGCCCGCCGTAGCCGGCGAACGTCACGTCGTACACGTCCACGAGGGACAGCCCGGCGGCGACCGGGTCCACCCGCAGGTCCAGGTCGGCGCGGCGCGCCTCGGCGAGCGTCGACGCCCAGAAGGAGTCGAAGTCGTCCGGCTCGCCGACGTCCGGCAGGTAGCTCTCGAGCTCGTGCAGGGGCAGGTCGTAGATGGCCACGGGCGTTCCCTCGTCTGGTGGGACGGTCGGCGCACACCCTAGCGAGACGCGCTGCCGGTCCCCCGCCGCCGCACGCCTACCGGGCGAGGAACGCCAGCAGGTCCAGACGCGTCAGCACGCCCACCGGGTGTCCACCGTCGACGACGAGCAGCGCGTCCGCCTTCTCCAGCGCGAGGCGCGCGGAGTCCACCGGCTCCCCGGACCCCACCAGCGGCAGCGGCGCCGACATGTGGGCGTCCACCCGGTCGGCCAGCCCCGCCGCACCGGAGAACACCGCGTCGAGCAGGGCCCGCTCGCTCACCGACCCGATCACCTCGCCGATCGTCACCGGCGGCTCGGCACCCACCACGGGCATCTGCGACACCCCGAACTCGCGCAGGATCTCGATCGCGTCGCGCACCGTCTCGCTGGGGTGGGTGTGCACCAGGGACGGCAGCGCGCCCGTCTTCGTCGTCAGCACGTCCGCGACGCTCGCGCCCTCGCCGGAGGCGAGGAAGCCGTACGAGCGCATCCACGCGTCGTCGAACACCTTGGACAGGTACCCGCGCCCGCCGTCCGGCAGCAGCACGACGATCACGGCCCGGGCGGCCGCCGCGGGCTCGTCGTCCTGGAGCCTGCGCGCCACCCGCAGCGCCGCGACCACGGCCATGCCCGACGAGCCGCCCACCAGGAGGCCCTCCTCGCGCGCGAGCCGCCGCGTCATCGCGAACGAGTCGGCGTCCGAGACGGCGACCACCTCGTCGGGCACCGACGGGTCGTAGGCGGTCGGCCAGAAGTCCTCGCCCACGCCCTCGACGAGGTACGGCCTGCCGTCGCCGCCCGAGTAGACGGAGCCCGCGGGATCGGCGCCCACCACGCGCACCCGGCCTTCGGAGACCTCGTGGAGGTAGCGGCCGGTGCCGGTGATGGTGCCGCCCGTGCCGATGCCGACGACCACGTGCGTGACGCGTCCCTCGGTGTCCGCCCAGATCTCCGGGCCGGTGGTGGCGTAGTGCGCGCCGGGCCCGTGCGGGTTGGAGTACTGGTCCGGCTTCCACGCGCCCGGGATCTCGCGCACCAGACGGTCGCTCACCGAGTAGTACGAGTCCGGGTGCTCCGGTGGTACGGCGGTGGGCGTCACCACCACCTGCGCGCCGTAGGCCCGCAGCACGTCGCGCTTGTCCTTGCTCACCTTGTCCGGGCAGACGAACACGCACCGGTAGCCCTTGCGCTGCGCGACGAGCGCCAGGCTGACACCGGTGTTGCCGCTCGTCGGCTCGACGATGGTGCCGCCGGGCCGCAACGCACCGGAGGCCTCCGCCGCCTCGATCATCGCCCGCGCGATGCGGTCCTTCACCGACCCGCCCGGGTTGAGGTACTCGACCTTCGCCAGGACCGTCGCGGACAGTCCGGCCGTCACCGACGACAGCCGGACCAGGGGCGTGCCGCCGACCAGGTCGGTGACGTGCTGGGCGTACCTCACCGGGCCAGCCTGCCATCCCGCACTGGTGCCGCCTCGGACGGCGACACGATCCGACCCGTCGTGACGGGTGCCCCGCGCGGGGTCAGTTGCCGCGAAGGATCGCTGCCAGTCGCAGCAGCTCCAGGTAGAGCCAGACGAGCGTGACGACGAGCCCGAACGCCGCGTACCAGGCGACGTTGCGCGGGGCGCCGGCCTCGACGCCGCGCTTGATCGAGTCGAAGTCCATCACCAGCGAGGCTGCGGCCAGCCCCACGGCGATCAGCCCGACGACGAAGCCCCAGCCGCCGCTGCGCAGCGGGCCGAACTGCCCGTCTCCCGCGCCGAACAGCATCAGGCCGAGGTTGACCAGCGAGAACAGCACGTACCCACCCAGGCCGATCATCACGGCCCGCTGGAACTTCGGCGTCACCCGCACCTTGCCGGACCGGTACGCGACGAGCGCCACGGCGAACACGGACACCGTGGCGAGCACCGCCTGCAGGACGACGCCGTTCCACTGCGCGTCGTAGAACGCGCTGATCCCGCCGAGGAAGACGCCCTGCGCCGCTGCGTAGAGCGTGATCAGCGCGGGGCTCGGCGTCCGCTTGAACGCGTTGACCAGGCCGAGCACCAGCCCGACGATCGCACCGACGAAGAACAGTTGCGGCGCGAGGATCCACGTCGCGGCGCCGACGACGACGATGACCGCCAGCAGGCCGGCGGTGCGCACGATCACGTCCTCGTACGTCATGCGGCCGGTCTCGCGTGCGGTGGCGGTCGGCGCGGCGTACATCTGCTCCAGGGTCGCCGTGTCCACGGTCGAGGCGGGGAAGGCGCCGCCCGCGGTGCCCAGGAGCGGGCCGTTGCCCGGTCCGCGGTCCGCACGGACGGCGCGCCCGTCGGCCGAGCGCACGACGGCGCTGCGCGGTCCGCGGAACACCGCGCTGTTGTCGAACACCGGGTTGGCCACAGCGGCCTCCTTCGTCGTGGTCTCGGGTCTGGTCACCCACGCTACCCAACGCCGCCGACACCACCGACGTTCCCGCGCCACCCACCGGTCGCCCTCGTCTCACATGCCGTCGGGGTGGCATGGATCGACGGCGTCGCGCGTTGAGCAGTCCATCGATGCCGACGGACCATCCCGGGAGGGACGATGCTCCGGTTTCTGCCGCTGATCCTCTGGCTGGGGCTGCTCGTCTTCAGCCTGGTCGACCTGGCGCAGGCGCGTCAGGCCCGCGGCCTGCGACGCCGGGGCTGGGCGCTGCTGATCGTCCTGGTGCCGGTCTTCGGCGCCGTCGCGTGGCTCGCGTTCGGACGCCCGGACCGCCCGCGCCGGCCCGTCCGCTCGGGCACCACCGCCCCGGACGACGACCCCGAGTTCCTCGACGCCCTCGCCCGCCGCATCGCACGCGGCCGGCGCGAGGCGGACGGCGACTCCCCGGCCTGACGGCCGAGTACCCCGCCGACCGTGCCCCCGCCGGGGCTCGAACCCGGACTTGGCCGGTTTTAAGCCGGCTGCCTCTGCCGGTTGGGCTACGGGGGCGCCGCCATCCTGCCACCCGGGCGACCGCGGCCGGTGGGCGGCCCCGACGCGGGGCCGGGTTAGCCTGCCCTTCGTGACCGGTCCCGTCATCTCCCAGCGCCGCGAGCGCCGCGACCTCGTGGTGCGGCACCTGACCGTCGCGGCCGTGCGGCCGGTGACGGAGCACATCGTGCGGGTGACGCTGGCGGGCGACGACCTCGCCGGGTTCGTCGCCACCGGCCCGGCGGACCACGTCAAGCTGTTCTTCCCGGCCGGCGACCCGGCCCCGGGGTCCGCCGACGCCCCCACGGTCGCACGCGACTACACGCCGCTGGATTTCCGGCCCGGGGCGAACGAGCTCGACATCGACGTGGTGCTGCACGCCGACGGCCCGGCGTCGGCATGGGCCGCCCGCGCACGGCCCGGGGACCGGCTGACCGTCGCCGGGCCGCGCGGCTCCCGGCTGGTGCCGGACGGCCTGGGCACGCTGGTGCTCGTCGTCGACGAGAGCGCGTTCCCGGCCGCCGCGCGGTGGCTGCGGATGACGCCGCCCGCCGTGCCGATCACGGTGCTGGCCTGCGCCGACCGGGCCACCACCTCGTCGTACTTCGCAGACGTCCCGGGCAGCGAACGGGCGCGGTTCGTCGTCGGCGGCGACCGTGAGGCCGCGTTGCGCGCCGTGCCGATCGACGCGCGGACCTACGTGTTCCTCGCCGGGGAGGCGACCGCGCTGGTGCCCCTGCGCCGCTACCTGCGGCGGGAGCTGGGGCTGCCCGCGGAGCAGGTGCGCGCCACCGGCTACTGGCGGCGCGGGGTGGCCGGCCTGGACCACCATGCCCCGGTGGACCCGGACGACCCGGACTGATCAGCCGGCCGGCGGGACCACCGGCTCGGCCGCCGCGCGGAACTCGGCGCGCGGGTCCTCGAGCGAGCCCAGCGCCACCACCTCTCGCCGCAGCAGCAGCGACCAGGTCCAGCCGGCCATGATGCGGATCCTGCGGTTCCAGGTGGGCATCGCGAACACGTGGTACGTGCGGTGCAGCACCCAGGCCAGGAAGCCGCGCACCTTGAACCGGCCGAACATCTGGGCCACGCCCTTGTACATGCCCAGCGAGGCGACGACGCCGATGTTCGCGTGCCGGTACGGGGTCAGCGGCGCGGAGCGCAGCGCGCGCGCCAGGTTCTCGCCCAGGTGCCGGCCCTGTCGCACGGCGTGCTGCGCGTTGGGCGGGCACATCTGGCCGGGGTTGACCAGGTCGGGCACCGCGGCGCAGTCGCCGGCCGCGAACGCGTCCGGGACGACGACCCCGGCGGCGTCCGTCACCTGCAGGTCGGCGTTGGCGATCACGCGGCCCCGCTCGTCGAGCGGCAGGTCGGAGCGCCGCAGCACCGGGTTCGCCTTGACACCCGCGGTCCACACCAGCGTCTCGGCGTCGAACGCCGTGCCGTCGGAGAGCACCACGTGCCCGCCGACGCACGACTCCAGCCGCGTCGACAGGTGGATGTCGATGTCGCGCGTCCGCAGCTGGTCGAGCGTGTATCCGCCGAGCTCGGCGCTGACCTCGGGGAGGATGCGCGGGGACGCCTCGACCAGCACGAACCGCAGCTCGTCGGGCGCCACCTGGCCGTAGCGGCGCACGGTGTAGCGCGCCACGTCCTCGACCTCGGCGATCGCCTCGATGCCGGCGAACCCGCCGCCGACGAAGACGAACGTCAGCATGCGGCGGCGCAGCTGCGGGTCAGGCGTCGAGGCCGCGAGCTCGATCAGGCCGAGCACGTGGTTGCGGACCGCGATCGCCTCTTCGACGTTCTTGAAGCCGATGCCCCGCTCGGCCAGGCCGGGGATCGGCAACGTCCGGGCCACGGACCCCAGGCCGACGACGAGGAAGTCGTACCCCACCCAGTACGGGTCGCCCTGCTCGGGGGTGACCTCCACGCGCCGCGTGGCGTGCTCGATGCGCGACACCTTTCCGAGGAGCGTGTCGACGTCCTTCAGCGAGCGCCGGTGCGGCGCGACGACGTTGCGCGGGTCGATCGACCCGGCTGCCGCCTCCGCGAGGAACGGTGCGTACGTCATGTAGGGGCGCGGGTCGACGAGCGTGACCGCCGCCTCGCGCGCGGAGAGGCGGCGCCGCAGGCGCCGCGCCGTGGACAGACCCACCGTGCCACCACCGAGGATCAGCACACGCGGGCGGTGCGTGGTGGGGCCCCTCGTCTCGGTCATGCCTCCACGGTAAGCCGGGCCTTACCTACCGGGTGCGGCATGTGACGGCTTTCACATCGTCAGCCGGCGGCGATCCGATCGACCACGCTCCACGCGATGCCGTCGAGGATGTCGTGCTCGCTGGTCAGCACCGTGCCCAGGCGTCGGCCGTCGGCTGCCACCGCGTCGCGGACCCGGGCCACCACGTCGTGCCACACCAGCGCTCCGGCGCCGATGACGTCCACCCGTCCCGGCTGCATGAATCCGAGCGCCGCCCGGTCGGCGCGCGTGCGGTGCAGCAGGTCGTCGCACGCGGCCAGCACGTCGTCGACCGGGAGCTCGGCGCCGTCCACCCGCACCCGGTCGTAGCGCGCCAGGCCGAGCGCGTGCGCGGTGATCGTCGTGATGGTGCCCGCGAGCCCGACGAGCGTCACGGTCTCCGCCAGCGGGACGGCTGCCGTCGCGGCGTCGAGCGCCGCGGCCACGTCGGCGTGGGCCGCCGCGACCTCGTCGGGCGCGGGCGGGTCGGAGTGCAGGTGCCGCTCGGTGAGACGCACGGAGCCGACGTCCATCGACAGCGCGGCCCGGGGCGCCGCGTCGCCGAGGACCAGCTCGGTGGACCCGCCGCCCAGGTCCACCACGAGGAACGGCCCCGGGTGCCGCGCGCCGACCACGCCCACCGCGCCGCGGAAGGACAGTGCCGCCTCCTCCTGGCCGCTGACCACCTCCGGCGCCACGCCGAGCGCGTCGCGCACCCCGGCAGCGAAGGCGTCGCGGTTGCGGGCGTCGCGCGTCGCCGAGGTCGCGACGAACCGCACCGCCGCCACGCCCAGCTCGTCGCACCGCGCCGCGTAGCGCCGGGTCTGGGCGAGCGTGCGCTCCAGCGCCTCCGGCGCGAGCTCGCCGGAGCGGTCCACGCCCTGCCCCAGCCGGGTGATGACGGCCTCGCGCGTCACCTCGTGGAGCGTCCCGCCGTCGGCGTCGGCCACCAGGAGCCGGATGGTGTTGGTCCCGCAGTCGATGGCTGCCACGCGCGTCACCGCGACATCGTGCCATCCCGCTCCGACGCACCCGGATGTGCCATCGGGAGGCACCGTGCGGGCCCGTCCCGTGGGACCGGGCGGCGCAGCGGGCGGCCGGTCAGCAGCGGCAGCGGTCCGGGCGCCACTCGTCGGCGATCAGCGCCAGCGTCTCGTCGCCCACCGGGTTGACGCCCGGGCCGGCGGCGAGCGCGTGCGCGACGAGCACGTGCAGGCACTTGACGCGATCGGGCATGCCGCCGGCGGAGATCCCCGCGATCTCCGGGACATCGCCCAGCGCCTCGCGGTCCGCCAGGTAGGCGCGGTGCGCCCGCTCGTGGCCGGCGCGCAGCTCGTCGTCCTCCGCCAGGCGCGCCGTGAGGCGCTTCATGATGCCGGTCGCCTCGAGCGTGCTCACCGCGGCGACCGCCGGCGGGCAGGTGAGGTAGTAGACGGTGGGGAACGGCGTGCCGTCGTCGAGGCGCGGGGCGGTGACCACCACCGTGGGCCGCCCGCAGACGCACCGGGCGGCGACCCGCACGGCACCGCGCGGCGGGCGCCCGAGCTGCTCGGTGAGCACCTCGAGGTCGGCAGGGTCGATCGTCATCGCGCCATTGTCGCGGCCCGTGCGTCCAACCCCGCCACACGTGGGACTGGTGGGGCTTACGTGACTGGTGGTGTTTTCACGGCAGCCTCACCAGCACCAACCGCCCCACGTGTGGCGGGCTTGGACAGGGCGGGGGGCCGACGCGGCTACGGCCTGGACGGAGGGGTGGACGGGGTGGAGGCGGGGGTGGGGGACGTCGCGGCCTCCGGCGCGGGCCGGTCCGCGCCCTCGACCGACTGCCACACGGTGAGGTACCACGGCGGCGTGGGCACTGCCTGGGCCTGCGGCGCGACGGTCGGCGCGGGCGCCTCGCCCGGTACCGTCTCGGGGTCGATCACCCGCCAGGCGGTCTCCCCCGGCATGACGAACGAGAGCCGCTCCCGTGCCTGCGCCGCGACGTACGCCGGGTCGTCCCAGCGGGCCAGCTCCGCGCCGAGATCGTCGTTCTGCTGCTGCGCGGCGGCCACCTGCGCGCGCAGCGCGTCCACGGCCGCGCGCTCGGTGAGGTACGAGTGCAGCGTCGGGTAGACCAGCACGAACGCCAGCAGCGCGACCACGCCGAGCACCATCGCTCGCGCCGACAGCAGCTTCGGCGTGCCCTGCCGCACCCGCTCGACCGCCGGTCCCCGCTCCTTGCCCGGTGCGTGCCGCTGCGGACCCGCCGGCCGCGCCGCCGCGACGGGCCGGGACGTGAGCTGCGGCACCGCCCCCGTGCTCGGCACGGCGCCGACGCGCGGCACCGCCGGCCGGCGCACGCTCGGGCGCCGGCCCAGGCCGGACGACGAGGCGCGGGGAGCAGGCACGGCTCGATTGTGCCCGCGGCCCGCGCCAACCCCGGGGACCCGCGCCCCGGCCGCCGTGTCCGCCACCGGCCGTGATCCCGGCAGCAGCCCCCGCAGACTCTCGGCCAGGCCCGCAGGATCCCCTGCGGGCCCACCCACCCGAGCCGGTGGGAGCCGGGACGGACGGCTGGCGGTAGCGTGCGACACCCAGTACCATGCACCACATGGAACCAGAGGACGACGGCTCGGTCCTCACCCAGCTGCGCCGCGGGACGCTCGAGTACTGCGTGCTCGCGTACCTCGACCATGGCCCGTCGTACGGCCAGGACATCGCTCGGGCGCTCGGCTCGGACCCGTTGCTGTTCGGCTCCGAGGGGACGCTCTACCCGCTGCTCACCCGGCTGCGCCGCCGCCGGTGGGTGGACACGACCTGGCAACCGTCCCCCGCGGGGCCGCCTCGGCGGTACCACGCGCTGACCGACGAGGGACGTGCCGCGCTGCGGGCGTTCGTCGCGGTCTGGGAGCCGTTCCGCACCGGCGTCGACCGGGTGATGAAGGGAGCAGCGTGACCGTGACCACCTCGCCTCTGGTGAGCGCGTACCTCGCGGACCTCGACCGCGCGCTGGCCGGCGTGGACCCGGGCGACCGCGCCGAGATCGTCGACGCCGTGCGCGAGCACATCGACGCCGCCCTCGCCGAGTTGGGCGCGGCGCCCAGCCAGGCGGAGATCGCCGGCGTGCTGCGGCGGCTCGGCAGCGCCGACACCGTCGCCTCGGCGTGGGCCGCGGGTGAGCGCACGACGAGCCCCGCCGCAGCCGCGTCGGCGCTGCCATACGGGGCGGCGACGCCGCCCACACCCGGAGCCGGCACCATGCTCCCCGCCTGGGCCAAGGTGCTGCTCGTCGTCGTCGCGGTGGTGGTGATCGGCCCCCTGGTGCTGACCCTCCTCGCCGTCCTGCTCCTCGTGCCGTTCCGCGGCGGCGCCCCGGGCTGGCTGGGCATCGGCGTGAGCGTGGTGCTGGTCGCGGCCGGTGTGGCGTGCCTGGTCGCCGCGCGCCGCGCGGAGCGCCACCGGACCGCGTGGCTCGTCTCCGGCATCGTCGGCCTGGTGCTCGCCCTGCCGCTCGCCGGGGCCGCACTCGGCTTGGCGAACTCCACCGGGGAAAGCTCGTCGGGCGGCTCGGTGGTCACGGTCTACGAGGAGACCCCGACGCAGGAACCGCCTGTCCCAACGGGCGGCTGAGCCCGCTCCCGACGCCACAGCGTCCGAGAGCTACGGGCCTATAGCCACGTAATTCTCGGACGCTGTTCAGGGGGAGGGGTCAGGCGGTGAACGTCGACGTGTCGATGACGAAGCGGTACCGCACGTCGGAGGCGACCACGCGGTCGTAGGCCTCGTTGATGTCCTCGCCGCCGATCACCTCGGTCTCCGCGGCCAGGCCGTGCTCGGCGCAGAAGTCGAGCATCTCCTGGATCATGCCGATGCCGCCGAGGTTCGAGCCCGCGAACGTGCGGTTGCCGGTGCACATCGCTCCGACCTTGACCTCCACCGCGTCCTCGGGCAGGCCGACGTCGACCAGCGCGCCGAACATCGTCAGACACTCGATGAGCGGGGTGACGTCCTCGGCGATCGAGAGTGTGGTGACGATCAGGTCGAAGCTGCGCCGCAGCCCCTCGAGGGTGCCCGGCTCGCTCGTGGCGTAGAACTCGGTGGCGCCGAAGCGCTTGGCGTCGGCCTCCTTGGAGCGGCCGTGGCTGATGACGGCGACCTCGGCGCCCATCGCCGCGGCGATCTGCACGCCCATGTGGCCCAGGCCGCCCATGCCGACGATCGCCACCCGCTTGCCCGGGCCGGCGCCGAACCGCTTGAGCGGCGAATACAGCGTGATGCCCGCGCACAGCAGCGGCGCCGCCTTCTCCAGCGGGATCGACTCGGGGATGTGCAGCGCGTAGTCCTGCTCCACGGTGAAGACGGTCGAGTACCCGCCGGCCGTCGGCCTGCCGTCGCGGCCGGTGTCCCCGTAGGTCCACACGGTGGGCGCGTCCTCGCTCTGGCAGAAGTTCTCCCAGCCGCTGGTGCACAGCTCGCACTCGCCGCAGGAGTCGACGTAACAGCCCACGCCGATGCGGTCGCCGACCGCGAACTTGGTCACCTGGGAGCCGACCTGGGTGACGATGCCCGCGATCTCGTGCCCCGGGACCAGCGGGTAGGTGGTCGGGCCCCACTCGCCGCGCGCGGTGTGGATGTCGGAGTGGCAGATCCCCGCGTACTTGACGTCGAACAGCACCTCGGTCGGGCCGGGCTCCCGGCGCTCGATCGTCGTGCGCGAGAAGCGCCCGGTCGGGGAATCGATTGCATAGGCGATGGCCTGCGGCATCTGGTGCTCCTTGAGGGGGATGACGAGGCGACGGCGCGCCCGCGCCGCACAGCGTACGACGAACCGCGACCGCTGAGCGCCGGGTCCGCCGGGCGCAGCCACGGGTGATTGCGCAACGTCCGAGGAAGCGAGGGGTAGGACCCCCACTTCCTCGGACGCAACGGCGGGTGGATGCGCAACGTCCGAGGAAGCGAGGGGTAGGACCCCCACTTCCTCGGACGCAACGGCGGGTGGATGCGCAACGTCCGAGGAAGCGAGGGGTAGGACCCCCACTTCCTCGGACGTTGTCGAAGTGGCGCGGGCGGTCAGGCCTGCGTGAAGCGCGGGAACGACGAGCGGCCGGCGTACACCGCGGCGTCGTCCAGCTCCTCCTCGATGCGCAGCAGCTGGTTGTACTTGTTGATGCGCTCGCCGCGCGCCGGGGCGCCGGTCTTGATCTGGCCGGCGTTCGAGGCGACGGACAGGTCCGCGATGGTGGTGTCCTCGGTCTCGCCGGAGCGGTGCGAGGTCATGGTGCGGAAGCCGTTGCGGTGCGCCAGCTCGATCGCGTCGAGCGTCTCGGTCACGGTGCCGATCTGGTTGAGCTTGACCAGCAGCGCGTTGGCCGACTTCAGCCGGATGCCCTTGGCGAGGCGCTCGGGGTTGGTGACGAAGAGGTCGTCCCCGACGATCTGCACCCGGTCGCCGATCTTCGCGACCAGCGCCTGCCACGAGTCCCACTCGTCCTCGGACAGCGGGTCCTCGATGGACACCAGCGGGTATGCCGAGATCAGCTGCTCGTAGTACTCGATCATCTCCGCACCCGACAGCGACTTGCCCTCGAAGGCGTACTTGCCGTCGGAGAAGAACTCGGTGGAGGCGACGTCGAGCGCCAGCGCGACGTCCTTGCCCGGCACGTAGCCGGCCTTCTCGATCGCCGTGACGATCAGGTCGAGCGCGTCGCGGTTGGACGGCAGGTTGGGGGCGAAGCCGCCCTCGTCGCCCAGGCCGGTGCCCAGGCCCTTGCCCTTGAGCACGGACTTGAGCGAGTGGTACACCTCGACGCCCGCCCGCAGCGCCTCCTTGTAGGTGGGCAGCCCGAGCGGCGCCACCATGAACTCCTGGATGTCGACGTTGGAGTCGGCGTGCGACCCGCCGTTGAGGATGTTCATCATCGGGACCGGCAGCACGTGCGCGTTGGGGCCGCCGAGGTAGCGGAACAGCGGGAGGTCGGCGGAGTCGGCCGCGGCCTTGGCCACCGCGATGGACACGCCGAGGATCGCGTTGGCGCCGAGCTTGCCCTTGTTGGGGGTGCCGTCCAGGTCGATCAGCGCCTGGTCGATGATCCGCTGCTCGGTGGCCTCGTAGCCGACCAGCTCGGGGCCGATCTCGTCGATGACCGCGGAGACCGCGCCCTCGACGCCCTTGCCCTGGTAGCGGCCCTTGTCGCCGTCACGGCGCTCGACGGCCTCGAAGGCGCCGGTGGAGGCGCCCGAGGGGACGCCCGCGCGGGCAATGGTGCCGTCGTCGAGTGCCACCTCGACCTCGACGGTGGGGTTGCCGCGGGAGTCCAGGATCTCGCGTGCTCCGACGGCCTCGATGCTGGCCATGGATGCTCCTTCGAACGGGTCTGTGGGATTGCGACCCAACCCTAGTGCCGGGTGTCCCGGCCGGCGGAGGACTCCCGTGGGACCTCCGGCGCGGTCGAGCGGCCCGTGACCTCGTCGTCGGCCGGGAGCGTGCTCGTGGCGGTTCGCCGGCGACGCCGGCGGCGAAACGCCGCCCGGGCGACCCCGTTCGGGGCACGGGATCGCCCGGGCGGGTACTGGGCGCTAGAGCGCGGCGAGGATCGCCTCGGTCTGCGTCTTGGCGTCGCCGAAGAACATCGCCGTGTTCTCGCGGAAGAACAGCGGGTTCTGCACGCCGGCGTAGCCGGTGGCCATCGACCGCTTGAACACGATCACCTGGTTCGCCTTCCACACCTCGAGGACGGGCATGCCCGCGATGGGCGAGCCCGGGTCCTCGAGCGCCGCCGGGTTGACGGTGTCGTTGGCGCCGATCACCAGCACCACGTCCGTGTCCGGGAAGTCGTCGTTGATCTCGTCCATCTCCAGGACGATGTCGTACGGCACCTTCGCCTCGGCGAGCAGCACGTTCATGTGCCCGGGCAGGCGACCGGCCACCGGGTGCACGGCGAAGCGCACCTGCACGCCCTGCGCCCGCAGCCGGCTGGTCAGCTCGGCCACCGGGTACTGCGCCTTGGCGACGGCCATGCCGTACCCGGGGGCGATGACCACGGACCGCGCGCTCTTCAGCAGCTCCGCCACCTCGGTGACCGTCACCTCGTGGTGCTCGCCGGCCACCTCCGCGGAGACCTTCCCGCCCTCGGAGCCGAAGCCGCCGAGGATGACGGAGATGAACTTGCGGTTCATCGCCTTGCACATCAGGTAGGAGAGGATCGCACCGGAGGAGCCCACCAGGGAGCCGGTGACGATCAGCAGGTTGTTGCCGAGCATGAAGCCCGCCGCGGCCGCCGCCCACCCGGAGTACGAGTTGAGCATCGACACGACCACCGGCATGTCACCGCCGCCGATGGCGGCGACGAGATGCAGGCCGAGCGCCAGCGCGATGACGGTCATCAGCGCGAGCGGCCAGATCGACGGGGCCGCGACGAACCAGCCGAGCAGCGCGAACGACACGACGAGGGCGCCGAGGTTGAGCCAGTTGCGCCCGGGCAGGGTCAGCGGGTTCGACTTGATCCGTGCCGACAGCTTGAGGTAGGCGATGATCGAGCCGGTGAACGTCACGGCGCCGATGAGCACGCCGAGGAACACCTCCACCAGGTGCGCCCCGCCGCTGCCCTCCTCCGTCAGGTAGGAGTTGTAGCCGATCAGCACCGCCGCGGCGCCGACGAAGCTGTGCAGGATGGCGATCAGCTCGGGCATCTGCGTCATCTCGACCGAACGCGCCCGCCAGGTGCCGGCGACGGCTCCGACCGCGAGCACCAGCGCGATGAGCAGCGCGGTCACCCAGCGCGAGCGGACCGACTCCTCGAGCGACAGCACGATCGTCGCGACCAGCGCGACGCCCATGCCGACCATGCCGAGCACGTTGCCGCGCCGCGCGGTCTCCTGCTTGGACAGGCCCGCGAGCGACAGGATGAACAGGACGGCCGCGACGAGATAGGCGGCCTGGGCCACGGTGACGAGGTTCACCGGTGTCACGCATCCTTCCGGAACATGCCGAGCATCCGGTACGTGACCAGGAAGCCACCGAAGACGTTGACGGAGGCGATCGCCGCGGAAAGCACCGCGAGGATCGTCACCAGGAGGTTGTCGGAACCGATCTGCAGCAGCGAGCCGACGAGGATGATCCCGGAGATCGCGTTGGTCTGGGACATCAGTGGCGTGTGCAGCGAGTGGCTGACGTTGGAGATGACGTAGTACCCGACGAACACCGCGAGCACGAACACGCTGAACGTCGCGAGGAACGCCACGTCGGTGAAGGCCAGCGCCACCGCGAGGATCACGCCCGCGCCGACCATCAACCACTGGTTGCGACGGGCCTTGGCGGCCTCGTCGGCCTTCGCGGCGGCGGCGTCGGCCGCCTTCTGCTCCGGCGTCCGGGCGTCCGCCGCAGCGGCGGCCGCCGGCGCGGCCGACACCGCGATGGCCGGCGGCGGCCAGAGCACCTCACCGGCCCGCGCGACGGTCATGCCGCGCTGCACCGGGTCCTCCAGGTCCAGGGCGACCACGCCGTCCTTGGCCGGCGTCAGCAGCTTCATCAGGTTGACCACGTTGGTGCCGAACAGTTGCGAGCTCTGCTGCGGCAGCCGGCTGGTCAGGTCCGTGTACCCGATGATGGTGACGCCGTTCTCGGTGACCACCTTCTCGCCGGGGACCGTCAGCTCGCAGTTGCCGCCGCCGACGGCGGCCAGGTCGACGATCACCGAGCCGGGCTTCATGTTCGCCACCATCTCGGCGGTGAGGGTGCGCACCGCGACGCCGCGCACCAGCGCGGTGGTGATGACGATGTCCGCCTTGCTCGACTCCTCCGCGTAGAGCGCGAGGGTGGCCTTCTCCTGGGCCTCGGAGAGCGCCGCGGCGTAGCCGGTGGCCGACTTCTCCTGCATCGCGGCCGCCGAGGCCTGGACGAACTTCGCGCCCATCGACTCGACCTGCTCGCCCGCCTCGGGCCGCACGTCGAAGCCGCGCACCTGCGCGCCGAGCGACGCGGCCGCGCCGATCGCGGCGAGGCCGGCCACGCCGGCGCCGATGACGAACACCGTCGCGGGGGGCGTCTTGCCGGCCGCCGTCACCTGGCCGGTGAACATGCCGCCGTATTCCTCGGCGGCCTCGATCACCGCGCGGTAGCCGGCGACGTTGGACATGCTGGAGAGCACGTCGAGCGCCTGCGCGCGGGAGATGCGCGGCACCGCGTCCAGCGCCAGGGCGGTGACGCCCCGGGCCGCGAGCGCCGCCACCAGGTCCGCGCGCGAGTGCGGCGCGAGCTGTGCGACGAGCATCGCGCCCTCGTGGAGCCTGGCCACCGACTCGCCGGACGGCGCGTTGACCGAGGTGACCACGTCCGCGCCCCACGCGGCCGCCGCGTCGCCGATCGTCGCGCCCTCGGCCTCGTAGGTGGCGTCGCTGAGGTTGGCGCCGGCACCGGCGCCGGACTCGACCACGACGTCGTACCCGAGCTTGCGCAGCTGCGCCACCGTCTTCGGGGTGGCGGCGACCAGCCGTTCTCCCGGCCGGGTCTCCTTCGGGATGCCGATGAGCATCAGCGACTCCTCGTCTGGGTGCGCTCACGACGCACCGTTCTGGTGAGGCAGACGGACCGGCGCGGCGATGCCCCGGACCGGAAGGCCACGGAACAGCGTGCTGGCCCGCGAACCATGGGATGACGGACTTAGGGCCCAGTCTGTCGGACGTTCGGCTCACGTTCGACAGATGCGCGAGCAGGCGGGGCCGCGCGGCAGTGGGACCTTAGTGATAACTTTCACATGCGCTCCCGACGTCAGCTGCGGTCACCGCGCTCCGCCTCGCGCAGCGCACCCTCCAGCCGCGCCGTCGCCCGGCGCAGCTCGCCCTCGGCGTCCAGGCCCGCCGCCTGCGCACGCAGCGCCAGCGTCAGCAGCTGCTCGCCGAGCGCCGCCCCGGCCGCCACGTCCTGTCCGAGGACGGCGTCGGCGGGCGGGCAGGGCGCGGAGGCGGCAGGAGAGCCGGGGGCAGGACGAGGTCCGCACGCCGACTCGACGTCGAGGCCCGCGCGCGCCGCGCGCGCGGCGACCTTCTGTGCGCGCGCCAGGGCCGGCAGCGAACCCGGGATGCCGTCGAGCGCCGACTGCCGGCCCTTCTCGGCCTTCTTGATCGCGTCCCACTGGACGTGCAGCCGCTCGGCCGGGGTCTGCGCGCCGGCGAAGACGTGCGGGTGGCGGTGCACCAGCTTCGCGACCAGGTCGCGCGCCACGTCGTCGACGTCGAACGCGTCGTCGGGGTGCTCCTGCGCCAGCCGGGCGTGGAACACCACCTGGAGCAGCACGTCGCCCAGCTCCTCGCGCAGCCCGGCGCGGTCGCCGGTGTCCACCGCCTCGGCGAGCTCGTGCGCCTCCTCGAGGAGGAAGGGCACCAGGGACTCGTGGGTCTGCGCCGCGTCCCACGGGCAGCCGCCCGGCGAGCGCAGCCGGTCCATCACCGCCACGAGCTCACGGAACGGGTCCGTGGCGGCGCCGCCGGTCACGACC
>Ga0255338_1002046_pt1 | contig 32949 bp, 37 predicted proteins | sample MeOH1_35cm_T4_19_FD_203715 | JGI IMG/M metagenome (GOLD analysis project Ga0255338, IMG submission 203715) | Sandy soil microbial communities from University of British Columbia, Vancouver, Canada - MeOH1_35cm_T4_195 | ecosystem: Engineered > Artificial ecosystem > Sand microcosm > Unclassified ... | reverse complement strand
GAAGGTCAGGATCTTTTCCGGCGTCGAATGCGCGACTTCCTCGATGTCCATACCGCCTTCGGTGGACACGATGAAGGCGATGCGCGAGGTCGCGCGATCGACGAGCACCGAGAGATAAAGCTCGCGGGCGATCGAGGAACCTTCCTCGATATAGAGACGGTTGACCTGCTTGCCGGCCGGACCCGTCTGGTGCGTCACCAGCGTCGAGCCGAGGAGCCGCGTCGCTTCGCTCTTTACGTCGTCGATGGACTTCACGACCTTGACGCCGCCGGCCTTGCCGCGACCGCCCGCATGAATCTGGGCCTTCACGACATAGACAGGACCGCCGAGCTTCTTGGCGGCTTCCACCGCTTCGTCGGGGCTAAAGGCAGGAAAGCCGCGGGGAACCGCCACGCCATATTTCGCGAGCACGGCCTTGGCCTGGTATTCATGGATATTCATGCGATCCGTCCGGCATGAGGGGCGGCGGAAGGTCGCAGGCCCCGATGGGAAATCGTATTTGCGGGGAGTTATAGCACCCGACGCCCGGGGCGCAACTGCCAAATGCTGAATCCGGGTTCAGAGTATTGGATCAGCTAACCTACAGAATTTTCAGTACAAAATTTTCGGGGGCGACGTTGCGGCAGGCTGCTCAGGCATTGTGCAACCCGGCGGCGAATGATCGCAGTATGGGCAGCAGAACCACCCAACCAGAGAATTATTTCATGCGTTAGCGCTACCCGATTCCCGTATTTCCGGCGGTTCCCGGAGCCGTCAGGCGGCGTCTGCCGCGCTCACAACCGCCGAACGGAAATCAAATCACAGGAGATCGGATAGACCGATCTCCTGCGAGCCCGCCGGCAGGGTGATCATCATGCCGTCATATCCGAGCTGCGTCTGGCCATCGCCCCTCGCCTCGTCGACGCCGCGCATGAACATGTGGCGCAGGAGAGCGTTGGGCAGCGGCGGCACCAGATGCGAGAAGACGAGAAGTTTCACGTTCGCTTCGCGCGCGATCTCGGCCGCCTCGACCGGGCTCGTGTGATAACCGATCGTGTCACGCGCCATCTTGGCGAGCCGATGATTGCCGGCCGCGTCGAGGGCCCCGGCGATCCTCGTCACCATGTCGGCGCTAAGCGCCTCATGGACGAGGAGATCAGCCCCCTTCGAGAAGTAGGCGACGTTCTCGGTCTTCTTCGTGTCGCCGGAGACCACCGCGACCCGGCCCTGATATTCAATCCTGTAGCCGAATGCGGGCTCGACGGGATGATGATTGACCAGGAAGGCGGAAATCTTGAGCCCATCCTTGTCAAAGACGGTGACCGACTGTCCCGGCGCCGGTGCCTCGACCTCATGCGCCAGCATCCGCGCGCCTTCGGGCGCCAGATAATCCGCTCCGTGATGAGCAATGCGGAAGCCCGAGTCTGAATCGTAGGCCAGGGCAAAGCCGCGCACGACGTCCGCCGTGCCGCTCACGCCGTAGACGCCACCCTCGGCATCCATTGGCGGCTTGATTTCCTGCGGCTTGCCCGGCCCGAAGACGTCGAGCGGCACCTTCCGTCCGCCGATCCAGCTCTGCACGGCAAATTCGCCCAGCGCGCCGATATGGTCGGAATGGAGATGCGTGAACAGAACCGCATCGATGGCGCCGGCGGGAAGGCGCGTCCGCGCGAACTTCGCCCAGGAGCCCGGACCGGTGTCGATCACAACGATATGTCCGCCCGCGACGACGGCCGTGCAGGCATTGGCCCGCTCGGGGTCGGGCATCGGCGAACCGGTGCCGCAGAGCACGATATGAAGCGCCTTGTCGTTGAGCAAAGCCGCCCGATCGCCCTGCCCCAGACGTGCGGCAACGACGCGCCCTGCCACCGCGTCCTGAAGCGCCGGAACAGTCCAGAGCGCAGTTCCTCCGGCCAACGCCGTCAGAGCCAGAACCGCGACCAACGCGGCGGCAATCCGTGTCTTGCTCATGTTCCGACCTCTCCCCAAATTAATGAAAAACATTAATTCGTTATTCGGGCGCGATCAAGTCCCGGCGGGCACGAACCCGGCCAAATGAAAAACGGGCGAACTTGCCGTCCGCCCGTTTGATGCGCCCTTCCGGAAGCGAGGCCGAATTCAGCGAACACGCCGCAGGGACGAAATCTTGTCGTTGAAACCGATCCGGTCGAGATTGCCGATGCTCCGGTCGACAGTGATGCAGCGCCCGCGATAGCGGATATCCTCGCAAGCTTCCCAGACGCCATCGCTGACATCGATGCTCGAGATCTGGTCGTTGATCCCGTAGCGCCCCAGATCCGGCGCGTCGCGGTCGAAACTCATGGAACCGCCCGAAAAGCGGACATCCTGAAAGACCGTGATGCCGCCGACACGGTCGCGCTGCCGCCCGTAAGGCGGATAGCCGCCGCCATATCCGCCACGGTCCTCGACCCGCCGGATCGACGACACCTTGTCGTTGAGGCCAATCTCGCGGAAGTCGACGACGTCGCCGTCGACCACGACGCAACGCCCACGATAGTTGATATGCTCGCAAATCTCCCAGGCGCCACCCCGTACCGAGATGCTCGACGCGGCATCGTTGATGCCGAGTTCGCCGAGGTCCGGGATATCGCGGTCGATCCTGACGGCACCGCCGCCGAACCGCTCATGCTGATAAAGCACGGCCGCACCCCGCGCCTCTGCGACGCCAGGAAGCGCCACGACCATAACGACAGCTGCCGCAAGGGCCTTCGCACCGATCTTCAGTTTCATGGATTCCCCGTCCCTTATGTCTTGGCGTCAGCTTAACGCGCCGACATCGCTCCGCAAGGCCACGTTCACCCGGAAACAAAACGGGCGGACATTTCTGTCCGCCCGTTCGGCATGCGAAAGCACAAGAGCTTCGCGATTATTTCTTCTTGCCCTTCGGCGCGGCGCCCTTGGCGACGCTCGGATCGATCTTCTTGCAGGCGTCGACGAGACCGACGACCGAATCGACCGACTTCTGGAAGGCCTTCTTTTCAGCGGCATTGAGCTCGATCTCGACGATGCGCTCGACGCCACCCTCGCCGATCACGACCGGCACACCGACATAGATGTCCTTCTGGCCATACTCGCCATCGAGATAGGCGGCGCAGGGCAGAACGCGCTTCTGGTCCTTGAGGTAGGCTTCGGCCATCTGGATGCCGGAAGCGGCGGGCGCGTAGAAGGCCGAACCAGTCTTCAGCAGGCTGACGATCTCGGCGCCGCCATCGCGCGTGCGCTGAATGATCTGGTCGAGCTTTTCTTTCGTCGTCCAGCCCATCTTGATGAGGTCGGGGAGCGGGATGCCGGCAACCGTCGAATAGCGGGGCAGCGGCACCATCGTGTCGCCATGACCGCCGAGGACGAAGGCCGTGACGTCTTCAACGGAAACGTTGAACTCTTCGGCGAGGAAGTAACGGAAGCGCGCCGAGTCGAGAACGCCGGCCATGCCGACGACCTTGTTGTGCGGCAGGCCCGAGAACTGGCGCAGCGCCCAGACCATCGCGTCGAGCGGGTTGGTGATGCAGATGACGAAGGCGTTCGGCGCATACTTCGCGATGCCCTCGCCGACCTGCGCCATAACCTTGAGGTTGATACCCAGGAGATCGTCACGGCTCATGCCCGGCTTGCGCGGCACACCGGCGGTGACGATGACGACATCGGCGCCCTTGATGCCCTTGTAATCGTTCGCGCCCGAAAGGGCCGCGTTGTAGCCTTCGACCGGCGCGGTTTCGGCGAGGTCGAGCGCCTTGCCCTGCGGCAGGCCTTCCGCGATGTCGAAAATGACGACGTCGCCGAGCTCCTTGAGCCCCGCGAGCAGCGCAAGCGTGCCACCGATCTGACCGCCGCCGATAAGTGCGATTTTCTTCCGAGCCATGTGAAAAGCCTCCGGGTGTCTTTGCAGGTGGATCGGCGGCCGTCCCGGCCGGATCGCGCGCCGCGAGGTTGGGGATATCGGGGATGCCTAGTAGCGTGAATCCGGTGCTTTCGCAATGAAAGCGGCTCTGCCTTGGCGAAAATTCCTCGATTCGGAACCCCAAACACCACCTCTTCCCGCATCTTGTTTTCGCGCCGATCGCGCACACGTCGCTTGACTCTGATGTATTTCGATATATCTTTCTTTCGAAAATAAGATATATCGAAATACATCGAGGCAAGAATGTTCAGACATTTCATGAGAGGCCACGGGCACGAACATGGCCGTGGCGGGTGGGGTCAGCGGGGTCGCCACCGTTTCGGCGAACGGCGTGGCGGCCGGCGCGTCCGCGCCTTCGAACAGGGCGACCTGCGTTTCGTCATCCTGAAGCTGATCGCGGACGAGCCGCGCCACGGCTACGACATCATCAAGGCGATCGAAGACACCTTCGGCGGCAATTACTCTCCGAGCCCGGGCGTCGTCTATCCAACGCTGACCATGCTGGAAGATCAGGGTTTCGCGACCGTGACGCCCGGCGAAGGATCGAAAAAGCTCTACACCCTCACCGCCGAAGGCCGCGCCTTTCTCGACGACAACAAGGCGACGGTCGACCAGATCTTCAAGCGCATGGATGAGGTAAGCCGCCGCTTCCGTGGCGGGCCAGCACCCGAGATCATCCGCGCAGTCGAGAACTTCCACACGGCGCTCAGGCTGCGCCTCGACCGGGGAACGCTCGCGCAGGACGAGATCGCAGCTATCGCCGAAGTCATTGATGTCGCCGCCGCGAAGATCGAACGCAGCTGAAGAAGGACGAATCCATGTCTCGCTCCCTCGTTCCCGAAGCAATTTCGGCCTATGCCGCTTCCCTCGTCGCTACCGAGACCGAGGCGCAGAGACGGCTGCGCACGGAAACCGCCAGACTGCCGATGGCGATGATGCAGATCGGCGTCGACCAGGGCGCCTTCCTGACCTTTCTCGTCGGCGCCATCGGCGCGCGGCAGGCGATCGAGATCGGCACCTTCACCGGCTACAGCGCGATAGCGATCGCTCGCGCGCTGCCGAAGAGCGGTCAGCTACTCTGTTGCGACGTCAACGAGGAATGGACCGCCATCGCGCGGCGCTACTGGAAAGAGGCAGGTCTTGAAAGGCGCATCGAGCTGAAGCTCGCCCCCGCGCTCGACACGCTCGAAACCCTGATCGGCAAAGGCCGCGAGGGCGATTTCGACTTCGCCTTCATCGACGCGGACAAGACCGGCTACGACGCCTATTACGAGGCATGTCTCAAGCTGCTGCGTCCGGGAGGCGTGATCGCGCTGGACAACATGCTCTGGGGCGGCGCGGTCGTCGACCCGCAAGCCAATGACAAGGACACCCTCGCGATCCGCGCTCTCAACGCGAAGATCGCGAACGACGCCCGCGTCGACGCCTCGCTCGTCACCATCGGCGACGGCGTCATGCTTGCCCGCAAGAAATAGAAATCAGTCCGCCGCGCGAAGGCTCAGATAATCGGCGCTCTGCATTTCCATGAGCCGCGAAACCGTGCGCTCAAAGGCGAAAGCGCCGTCGCCCTTGGGATAAAGCGCCGAGGGCTCGGCTGCCGCCGAGATGATGAGCTTGGTCTTGGCCTCGTAAAGAGCATCGACCAGCGTCACGAAACGCTTGGCCTCGTTGCGGCGCTCCGGGCTCATCGCAGGAACATCGTCGACAAGAACGGCGTGGAACGACTGCGCGATCTTGATGTAGTCGGCAGCGCCGAGCGGCTTCGCACAGAGATCGTTGAAGGAAAACCGTGCAACGCCATGGGCCGCCTCCGGCACTTCGACAGCACGCCCCTTGAGCGCCAGTGTCGTCGGATGGCCATGCGGCACATCCGAAAGCTGCCGGAAGGCGCGATCCATAGCCGCGCGCGCCTCGGCACCGAGCGGCGAGTAATAGACCGGCAGGCCCATCATGCGATCGAGGCGATAATCGGTATCGCTGTCGAGATGAACAACATCCATGCGCTCCTTCACGAGATCGATGAAGGGAAGAAAACGCTGGCGATTGAGCCCGCCCGCATAGAGATCGTCCGGCGCGATATTCGATGTTGCGACCACGACGACGCCAAGGTCGAAAAGCTGTGTGAAAAGCCGACCCAAAATCGACGCGTCGGCAATGTCCTGCACCTGGAATTCGTCGAAGCAGAGCAGCGCCGCTTCCTTCGCGACTTCCTCCGCGACGGGCGGGATCGGATCGCCGCCCTTCACCACGCCCGCTTTTTCGCGCTGGCGCCACTGGAAGATGCGCTCATGCGTTTCGAGCATGAAAGCGTGGAAGTGAACGCGGCGCTTGTGCCGAACGCGCACGTGCTCAAAGAAAAGATCCATGAGCATGGACTTGCCCCGTCCGACGCCACCCCAGATGTAGACGCCTTCCGGTGGCGTCACGGGCTTGCCGAGACCAAGTCGGGCGAGTGGGCCGACCTTCTTGCCGGGCGTCCACTGCGCAAGCTCGTCCGCAAGATGCTGCAAGCGCTCGGCAGCGCGCGCCTGCGCGGCATCGGCGGCAATCTCGCCCTGCTCTACGCGCTTGCGGTAGACGACCAACGGCCCCTTGCTCATGACGCCCTGAATCCGCGCATCGGCAGCGCCTGATCGGAAAGAGCCGTTTTATCGCCTGCACAAGCCGTCATGGTCTGTTCACTCGAACGTCCCGCCGGGGAATTACGACGATGAGTCACCCAAGGGGGGGTGCCATCGATCCCGCGTCGCCAATTTGTCCTACTTAGCGTGCCGGGCGCTTGCCGGGCAAGGCAGACAGGCGCCAATCCACTGACTTCGCTCGTTTTTCTGGCGAAAACTTGTGTTTCTTGTGACATCGGCAAAATAAATGGCATTCCATAAGTCGTTTCGCTGTAGCGCTTGGCTGCCATTCGACTAGCATTCGCTTGGGTCAGCCGGGGATTCGTCCCTGGAGACCTGGCGGGCGCAGACGCTCATGTCCGGCCCGCTTGAGCAATCCGACCGAAGAAAACAGGTCAGAGGAATTACGAATGTCCAACACCGTGAAAGTTATCATTGCCGTTATCGTCATCGCCCTGGTGGTAATCGTTGGCTACAAGCTGACGAACAAGCCCGCGCCGACGGAGACGACTGCTCCCGCGACCACCGAGTCGACCGAGACGCCGGCCGCGCCGGCTGAAACGACCCCGGCGGCTCCCGCCGAGACGACCCCGGCTGCTCCGGCTGAGACGCCGGCCGCCCCGGCCCCGGCGACGCCCGCTGAACCGGCTCCGGCCCAGCAGCAGTAAAGATCGGCCTCAAGCCGTTCAGAACCCGCGCGCCGCAAGGCGCGCGGGTTTTTCATTGCCCGCAGAACTGATCCGCATACGTCTCATACCTTCCACGACTCGCCGCAATAAGATCACAAAGATGAACGGTATTCCGGAAATCCATTCATGCAGGGTTCAGGCGCATCCTGCGAAGCTCTGTCCATCAAATCCCGGCACCCCCCAAACCCCGCCGGGATGGACTGACAAGAGGATTGATCCATGTCCAGGATTCGTAATGCCATTCTCGCCGCCACGCTGATCGCCGTCGCACCGACGCTCGCTTTCGCGGCCGATACCGCAGCCCCCGCCACGACCGAGGCGCCTGCCGCGGCCGCGCCGGCGACGCCGGCTGCACCTGAAACCGCAGCGCCCGCAGCGCCTGAAGCTGCGGCGCCTGCCGCCGCCACCGAGAAGGCCGCTCAGGAAAAGGCGGCGCCGGTGAAGCACCACAAGAAGAAGCACAAGAAGGCGGTCAAGAAGGAAGAGAGCACCAGCACGGCTGCTCCGGCGACCGAACAGGCAGCGCCCGCCGCTGAAACCGCTCCGGCCACGACGCCGGCTGCTCCGGCGGCCCCGGCCACTGAAGCCCCTGCCCAGGCCCAGTAACTCGCATCGATCGGGACGGCCCGCGCGCCTCAGGCGCGCGGGTTTTCCTGCGTTGAAAATCCTTTGCGCAATCGCAGCGCAACCCGCACCAGCAGGATCAGCACTGGCACTTCGACCAACGGGCCAATCACGGTTGCAAAGGCGACTGGCGAAGCGATGCCGAAGGTTGCGATGGCCACAGCTATCGCCAGCTCGAAATTATTGCTGGCCGCTGTGAAGGAAAGCGAGGTCGTGCGCGCGTAATCCGCGCCGAGCATCTTGCCCATGGCGAAGCTGATGCAGAACATGATGACGAAATAGAGCGTCAGCGGCACAGCAATGCGAACCGCATCGAGTGGCAGAGCCAGCACCGTGTCGCCCTTCAGCGCGAACATCACGAGAATGGTGAAAAGAAGCGCAACAAGGGTGAGCGGCGCAATGCGAGGCACGAAAATCTCGTCATACCAATCAGCGCCAAGACGTGGACGAAGGATGCGCCGCGTCACATATCCGGCCGCGAATGGCAGTCCGAGATAGATGAGCACCGCGCCCGCGATCAGCCAGAAGGACACGGCGATCACCTGCCCCTCGAGACCGAAGAGCGGCGGCAGCACGTTCAGGAAAACCCATGCATAAAGACTGAAGAAGAGGAGCTGGAATATGCTGTTGAAGGCGACGAGCGCCGCCACATATTCCGCGCTGCCGCGCGCGAGCTGGTTCCAGACGATCACCATGGCGATGCAACGCGCAAGGCCGATAAGAATGAGGCCGGTCATATAGGCAGGCTGATCGCGCAGGAAGAGCACGGCCAACGCAAACATGAGTACCGGCCCTATGAGCCAGTTCTGTATCAGCGACAGTGCGAGAACCTTGCGATCCTCGAAGATGCGCGGCAGTTCCTCATATTTCACCCGCGCAAGCGGCGGATACATCATCAGCACGAGGCCGATGGCGATGGGAACATTGGTCGATCCGATTGAAAGCCCGTCGAGCGTCGCCGGAACGCCGGTGAAGACCGTTCCGATGCCTATGCCTGCCGCCATGGCGGCGAAAATCCAGAAGGTCAGATAGCGGTCGAGAAACCCGAGGCGCGACGGCGCCCTTTCCTGAGGAAAAGCCATCAATCCGCACCGGCCAGATTGCTTCCGCCGAGCTCGTCGAGCTTACGCGTCAGTGCCATGCCCTCAAGGCTGCGGAGCGGCAAGCTCACGAAGAGATCGACGCGGCGGCGAACCTGCATGAAGACCTCGACGAATTTGCGCCGAATCGCATCTTCCGAACCGGTCATCGCCGCCGGATCCTCGAATGGCCAATGTGCGCTCGTCGGATGGCCGGGCCATATGGGACAAACTTCGCCCGCGGCGTTGTCGCAGACGGTGATGATGAAATCCATCTGCGGCGCACCGGGCTTGGCGAACTCATCCCAGGATTTGGAACGCAATCCCTCGACCGGAAGCTGCGCCGAACGCAGCACCTCGATCGCATAAGGGTTCACTTTTCCGGTCGGATGACTGCCGGCACTGAAGGCGCGGAAACGACCACCACCGCGCGCATTGAGATATGTCTCAGCAAGCACGCTGCGCGCCGAATTGCCGGTACAGAGAAAGAGGACGTTGTAGATCTTCTGTTCATCGCTCATGGGCGTCTTTCGCATGGACAAGAGAGGCAACGGTGTCGGAGGTTTGCGCGATGCCCGAACGCAACATCGCGTCGCCCGCCGTGAAATTGGGCTCGACGATCCAGAGCCGCAGCAGATGGCGCTTCCGGTCGGGTTCGTCCCAGTCTTCATATTCGGTGCGCTTGTGCAGAACAGAAGCGTTCTTGAGGAATTGCATGTCACCGGGTTCGAAATTCATGTCGAGATAGAAGCGGGGGTCGTTCGCCGTCTTTTCGATGAAGGCGATTACGTCCTCCTGCTCTCTCGTCAGTCTCGGCGCTTCCTCATGCTGCTGGCTCTCGCGAATGTACCAGGGAATGAAGAAGGTCCTGAGGCGTTCGTCAACGAACTGGCAGAGCGGAAAATCGAACCAGGGCTTCTGACCGGGCTTGTGCTGGCCCTGTGTATCGAAGGGAAAGGATTTGAAGAGCGTCGAGGCGAGCTCGGGATGCACACGCTGCACCTCATTGAAGATCGCGACTGAACTGACGATGCGGCTGACGCCGCCCGACCTGGCAGGCCTCAGGCAGAAAAGGCCGATGACGTCGGCGCCATCGGTATGAAAATCCTGCTCCGCCCGCGTCTTGTAGAGCCGCACGCCATAGGCTTTGGGATCGGCGCCCGTGTCGCGAATATCGCCGAGGAGATCGCCATCGGCGTTTTGCGAAACGGCGCGGCCCATATGGAGCCCGATACCCCAATAGATCGCGGCGCATTCCTCTTTCGCGTGCTCGGCAACCGGAAAGCCCTTGATGAGAATAAAACCACGGCCTCGATCGAGTTCACGCATCCACCCCGTGATGCGGGGCCCGAGCCTCGGTAGCGGAAAATCCTCGCGTCTCCAGCGATAGAAATCCGCCGCGCGACCGCGCGCCTCGCCGAGGGCCGCGCGAAGCTCGTCGACGTCGCCGGGCGTCAGCCGGTAGATCCAGTCCGTGGAGGACTGGATCTCCGATCCGAGCCAGGCATCAGCCGTCGTGATGGCCGGCATGTTCAATCAGCCGCAGCAAGCAGGCGCGGCGGGCGCCTCGACCTTCGCTTCGACCTTCGGGGCGGAGCAGCCGCAGACTGAGCCCTCTTCGCCCGTATCGATCTTTTCGAGTACCGGGCCGGTACCGAAGTCGTCCATCACATGATGCGTATAGAAAGCTTCCCAGCGAATGCCGTCGGGATCGGCGGTCCAGCTCTTTTCCGACTTTGCATAGCAGCAGGTCGTCATGCCTTCCGGCAGATAGGGTGCCTCAGCCTCTTTCAGCCGCTCGAAAATCGGATCGAGTTCGTTCGCGCTTTCAACCTGAATGCCGGCATGGCCGAAGCCCTTGTCGCCTGAAAGCGTCTCGACGACGAAATTGACGCGCGGGTCTTCAAGCATCCATTTCGCATAGCCGGGACGACGCACAGTCGGCTCCTCGCCGAACAGCGTCGAATAGAACGTCACGGACTTCTCAAGATCGGCGACGCCGAAGCTCACATGCAATCTCTTCATCACGCACACTCCTTTTTGCGTTGGCCTGCCCGGTTGCCAACCGTGCCACAGGCACCCTGACAACAATCTTCGAGCAGGAATTCGGTGAGGCCGCGCATGGTCGAAAGATCGGCCTTGTAGACGATCGAGCGCCCGTCGCGCTGCGAGGTCACGAGCCCCGCATGCGCGAGTTCCTTCAGATGGAAGGAAAGCGTCGCAGGGGGAACGTCGAGCGCCTCGGCGATGTCACCCGCTGCAAGCCCGCCCTCCCCCTCCTTCGGGGAATGGGCGCGGACCAGCGCGCGGTAGATCGCGAGACGGGTTTCCTGGGCGAGTGCCGACAAAGCGGCTATGGCGGCTTCTGATTTCATATTTCTAATATTGTGGAAATATAGAAACGAGTCAACCCCCCTCGTTCACCGGCGGTTCAGCTTTGTCATGCAATCCTTCAATCGTCGGCATTGACGTTGACACCTCGGCTGAGCCCCGGCTGCGCTTGTCGCCCCGGCCTATCTCCAGCCACAGAATGTGCGGCCCGCGCTTCCCCCCTAGGCGCGGGCCGTTTCATGTCTGGATATGCCCGGCTTTGCGCGAAGGCCGCTTCGGGTGCAGCATGGAGCCGGACAACCGGGAGGATTTCACATGCTCCGCCTTGCCGCCGCCCTTGCCGCCTGCCTGCTGCTCACCGCCTGCTTCATCAGCAAGGTGCCCCTCTTCGGCCCCGCCGAGGCCGACTACCCGATTTCGGACGGCGCTCGCTTCGCCGTCTACAAGCTCGACAGCAATGGCAAGCGCATGGAGGATGCGCCGCGCCACGTCACCATCACGCGCAAAGGCGCGGACTATCTCTACACACTGGATGGCGACGACCCCGTTGCGGGCCTCATGGATGATATCGGCAATGGCGACTTCATCGCCCTGGGCCGCGGCGAGAAACCCAACGATGCGGTGATGTACGGCCTCTTCCGCAAGAAGGGCGATGGCTGGCTACGCTACTCGCCCAATTGCAGCGACTTCGCCCGCGCCGCAGCACAGCACGGCCAGAGCCGCGAGACCTTCAACATCACGCCGAGCGGAAATGACTGCGCCTTCACGTCCTACGCAGATCTCAAACGCGCGATGGCGGCGCTGGTCGAATATTCCGCGCCGGACAATGAATATGTAAAGGAGTGAGCGCTGCTAGTCCTTGCTCAGATGCGTGAGCGTGGCGGCGTTCGCTTCCCAGTTCCGGCCGTCGAAGGGACGGATTTCGACATTGCCGAACTCCGCGCGGTCGAGGCAGCGGAAATTGACGCTCCAGCCATTGGGATTTGAGCGCGGCACATAGAAGGGCTTTACGCCGCAAACGGAGCAGAAGAGGTGCTTCGCCGTGCCGGTATTGAATGTGTAGGTGGTGAGCTTGTCCTCACCGGAGAGGATGCGGAAGCGGGAGGCCGGCACGATAAGATGCAGAAATCCCGTCTTCGCACAGATCGAACAGTTGCAATCGTCGATCACAACGTCGTCCAGCGTCTCGACCTCGAATGTGACGGCGCCGCAGTGGCAGGCGCCCTTATGCCAATGTCTTTCGCTCATGAGCCGATTATGCGCGTCGAATGATTGTCGACAAGCCCATCTCACAAACAGGTGTCATCCCGGCCCCGTGCCGGGATCCAGGGGTGGCGGGCTCCGAGCAAGTGGCCCCTGGACCCCGGGACAAGCCCGGGGTGACAGCAGAGACGCCTATCGCGGTCACAAACAAAAAGGCCGCTCGGTGAGCGGCCTTTTCAACTTCGATATCCGAACGATCAGGCTCGATCGACCATCATCTGTTTGATCTCGGCAATCGCCTTGGCCGGATTCAGGCCCTTCGGGCAGGCCTTGGCGCAGTTCATGATCGTGTGGCAGCGATAGAGCTTGAACGGGTCCTCGAGAAGGTCGAGGCGCTCGTTCGTCTGCTGGTCGCGGCTGTCGGCAAGCCAGCGATAAGCCTGAAGCAGCGCGGCCGGGCCGAGATAGCGGTCGCCGTTCCACCAATAGGACGGGCAGGAGGTCGAGCAGCAGGCGCAGAGAATGCACTCATAGAGGCCGTCGAGCTTTTCGCGATCGGCGGGTGACTGCGACCATTCCTTCTTCGGCTCTTCGCCCTTGGTTTGCAGCCAGGGCTGCACATAGGCGTGCTGCGCGTAGAAGTTGGTGAGATCGGGGACGAGATCCTTCACCACCGGCATGTGCGGCAGAGGGTAGATCTTCACGTCGCCGCCAATCTCGTCGATGCCCTTGGTGCAGGCAAGCGTGTTCGCGCCGTCGATGTTCATCGCGCAGGAACCGCAGATGCCTTCGCGGCAGGAGCGACGGAACGTCAGCGTCTGGTCGATCTCGTTCTTGATCTTGATCAGCGCGTCGAGAACCATCGGCCCGCACTTGTCGAGATCGACCTCATAGGTGTCGATGCGCGGGTTCTGGTTGTCGTCCGGCGACCAGCGATAGATGCGGAAACGCTTTACGCGCTTTGCACCTTCCGCCTTGAAGGTCTTGCCTTCGGTGGGAACGGAATTTTTCGGCAGTGACAATTGGACCATGATCGAACCCTTCGCGCGTCAGTACACACGCGCCTTCGGCTTGATGTACTCGATTTCATCCGAGAGCGTGTAGGCGTGGACGGGGCGATAGTCGACGGAAGGAGCGCCCGTCTTGGTGTCGACCCAGCACAGCGTATGCTTCATCCATTTCTCGTCGTCGCGGTTCGGGAAGTCTTCGCGGGCATGCGCGCCGCGGCTTTCCTCGCGGCCGACAGCGCCCTCGACGGTCGCGATCGCCTGAACGATGAGATTGTCGAACTCCAGCGTCTCGATGAGATCGGAGTTCCAGATGAGCGAACGGTCGGAGACGCGGATATCCGGCATCTCCGCGAACACGTCGGCGACGCGCTTCTTGCCCTGGCGAAGCGTCTCGCCGGTGCGGAAGACGGCGACGTCTTCCTGCATGGCGCGCTGCATCTTGAGGCGGAGCGCGGCGGTCGGGGTGCTGCCCTTGGCATTGCGGAAATGATCGAGGCGCGCGATCGAGTTCTCGCCCGCGTCCTTCGGCAGTTCGGGCTTCGCCTTGTCCTTCAGAAGCTCGGCGGCGCGGATGCCGGCGGCGCGTCCGAAGACGACAAGGTCGATGAGCGAGTTGGAGCCGAGGCGGTTCGCGCCATGGACCGACACGCAGGCCGCTTCGCCGATTGCCATCAGGCCCGGCACGACCGTGTCCGGATTGCCGTCCTTCAGCGTCAGCACTTCGCCGTGATAATTCGTCGGGATGCCGCCCATGTTGTAGTGGACGGTCGGCAGAACCGGGATCGGCTCCTTCGTGACGTCGACGCCCGCGAAAATGCGCGCCGATTCCGAAATGCCGGGCAGGCGCTCATGCAGGATCTTCGGATCGAGATGATCGAGGTGAAGATAGATGTGGTCCTTGTTCGGGCCCACGCCGCGGCCTTCGCGAATTTCAATCGTCATGGCGCGGGAAACGACGTCGCGCGAGGCGAGGTCCTTCGCCGACGGCGCATAGCGCTCCATGAAGCGCTCGCCAGCCGAGTTGACGACATAGCCGCCTTCGCCGCGCGCGCCTTCGGTGATGAGGCAGCCCGCGCCATAGATGCCAGTCGGATGGAACTGCACGAACTCCATGTCCTGCAGCGGCAGGCCGGCGCGCAGCACCATCGCATTGCCGTCGCCCGTGCAGGTATGAGCCGAGGTCGCCGAGAAGAAGGCGCGGCCATAACCGCCGGTGGCGAGGATGACGATGCTGGAACGGAAGCGGTGGAGTTCGCCGGTCGCCATGTCGAGCGCAACGACGCCGACGCACTTGCCATTGTCCATGATCAGGTCGATGGCGAAATACTCGATGAAGAATTCCGCATTGTGGCGAACGGACTGACCGTAAAGCGTGTGCAGCATCGCATGGCCGGTACGGTCGGCGGCGGCGCAGGTGCGCTGCGCGATGCCTTCACCGAAATTCGTCGTCATGCCGCCGAAGGGACGCTGATAGATCTTGCCGTCTTCGGTGCGGCTGAAGGGCACGCCGAAATGCTCGAGCTCATAAACGGCGTCGGGCGCATGGCGGCAGAGATATTCGATGGCGTCCTGGTCGCCGAGCCAATCGGAGCCCTTGACCGTGTCGTACATGTGCCAGCGCCAGTCGTCCGGCCCCATGTTGCCGAGCGAGGCGGCCACGCCGCCCTGCGCCGCGACCGTGTGGCTGCGCGTCGGGAACACCTTCGTGATGTTCGCGGTCTTCAAACCGCGCTCGACGCAACCGAGCGTCGCACGGAGGCCGGCGCCGCCGGCGCCCACCACCACCACGTCGAAGGTGTGATCGTTGAAGCTGTAACTCGCCGTCATGGGACTTGCTTTCGAGACGTGTTCAGAAGCCGATGAGAATTTTCAGCGCCGCATAGATGCTGCCGAGACCGACGGCGACGCAGAAAAGGATATTGGCCGTCTTGGCCAGCACATGGAGGAAGCTGCCATGCACGTAATCTTCGATGACCTCGTTCATGCCGATGCGCATGTGAGCGACGGTCGCGAGGATCGTGAGGATGACCAGGATCGAGACGATCGGATTGCCGAGATAGTGGCGCGCCGTTTCATAGTCGGTGCCCGAAAGCGCAAGGATCAGCGCGATCAGGAAAAGCGCGAGCGGGATGAGCGCCAGCGCGGATTTGCGCTGAATGCTGAAGGCACGCGTCGCAGACTTCACAGCGCCCTTGGAAGCGGAGCCGGCCATCAGAGCACCCCACGGAGTTTGAAGGCGACAACCCAGACGATAATCGCGGCGACGAAACCCAGGACCGCGGCGCCCCAGCTGATGAAATCAGCCTGGCGAAGCTCGAAAGCGCGGATGTTGTCCCACATCAGGTAGCGGATGCCGCTGAAGAGATGGTGGAGAAGCGCCCAGGTGAAGCCGAAGAGGATGAGCTGGCCGAGCCAGGAGCCCGCAACCGACTGGAAGGACGCGTAGGCGTCCGGGCCCATCGCCACGGAGACAAGCCAAGCCGCGAGCAGCAGCGTGCCTGCGTAAAGGCCGACACCGGTGATGCGATGGATGATCGACATCGCCATGGTGATGGTGAAGCGGTAAATCTGAAGGTGCGGCGAAAGCGGCCGCGCGGCCTGTCGCGTCTCTGCCATTCGAAGGTCCCCGAAATGGGTCAGCGGGTGGGGTTGTTGTCTGTTGTTTATCCCCTGGCTTGCCCGAACGCAAATACCGATGCGAGCCCGGAAAGACGATTGTTCCAGCGATTATTTCCTGAGAATCACTCGCAAATCTTCTGGCGCGTGTGAAGTATTGAGAACGCAGCGTCGGCGGGACTTGGGCTTTGCGCCGTCCCGAGAGCCTCCCCGCTGGAGTTGCGCGGAGCCCCAGCCTCCCGGATGACGTCGCGAGCAGGGCTTTTGCCGCCCCGCTATTGGTGCGATTCGCTCCGCCGCGCGCCTTCAGGCCGGATTGAGGTCGAAAGGACGGTCCGGAACGCCGAAGCCGATATCCAGCCAGTGCCAGACGGTCGAGTGCTCGACGCGGTCGACCAAAGGCTTCGGGGCATAGGAACCCATCTCGAAATTCACATAGATGACGATGTGATCGACCTCGGACTTGCCCTTCGAAATCGGCAGGATCGTATATTCGTAAGCCATCGTGCCGCCCTCGGCGACCTGTGCGGGCGTAACCTGCCAGAGGCCGCAGGGCTGCTTCAGACAAGCCATCACGCTCTCATGAGCAAGTGTCTTGATCGTCGGATCGACCAGCGCGAGATAGTCGAAGCCGGTGAGATCGGTCTTGAAGAGGTCGAAGAAACCGGAACCCACCAATCTGAAGGGAAGCGAGACCGTTTCGTGATCCGGCTCGATAATGGCGAACCAGCGCGCAAATTTTGCGAAGCGCTTGAGTTCGATGGCGCTGCGATCGGGAACAGCTGCGCCCCCTCTCGCCTCTTCCCAGGCTTCCTCGAAGGCAATGCTCAGCGCCGAACGCGCCATGGGCGTTTGCGAAGGGCCGGAGCCGTTATTGGATTGCGAGGAGAACATGGATCGCCCATTCGAGAGGCCACGAGTCTAACGGGGCGCCCCTAAACGAAAAATGAAAGCAACTTCCGGCAAGCTTACCGGCGCGGCATCAGCACCCAATAGTCTAGATCGAGAATGACGCCTTCGGCATAGCCCTTTTCGAGCGGACCGGGGAAAGCGCCGCAAGGCAGATCCTTCGTCGCGATGGTGCGAAGACGGAGCGCGCCGAGATCGTCGCGCCCTTCGAGCGGCGCTTTCGCCAGAACTTCCGACCACGCAAAGACCGTATTGCCCGCAAAGCAGGGCGCGACATGGCGCCCGCCATTGATCGCGGCGACGAGCACGGCATTGCCGAGCCCGTTGAAGGAAAGCGCACGGGCAAGCGAGATCACATGGCCGCCATAGATCAGACGACGGCCGAAGCGGCCCTGACCCTCTGTGAACTGGTTGAAGTGCACCTTCGCCGTGTTCTGATAAAGGCGCGTTGCCATCATGTGCTCGGCCTCCTCGATGGTCACGCCGTCCACATGGTCGATCTTCTCAGCCACCTCGTAATCGTCCCAGAGATGGGACGAACCGGACGCCTCGACATCGAAGCCCTTGAAGCTCGTGCTCTGCGGTACGAAAAGGCTCGACGCCTCGACGGCGGAGGCAAGCGCGGGCACCTTCGTTTCGGGGGCGGGCGATGCCTTGTCGCGCTTCCTGACCATCACCCAGCGCACATAATCGATGACGATTTCGTCCCTCTGGTTGCGGCCCGTGGAGCGCACATAGACGACGCCGGTCGCGCCGTCGGAATTCTCCTTGAGGCCGATCACCTCCGAGACGGTCGAGAGCGTATCTCCCGGAAAGACGGGGCGATGAAACCGGCACTCGGCATAGCCGAGATTGGCAACCGCGTTGAGGGAGACATCCGGCACCGTCTTGCCGAAGACGACATGGAAAGCGAGGAGATCGTCCATGGGCGACTGCTTGTAGCCGGCCTTGCGCGCCACCTCGTCGGAAGACTGGAGCGAAAAGCGCGAGCCGAAAAGCGCCTGATAAAGCGCACGGTCGCCCTCGGTCACCGTGCGCGGCGTCGCATGGCGCAGAACCTGACCGATCTTGAAGTCCTCGAAGAAATTTCCGGCGTTGGTTTTGGTCATGCTTCAAGCTCCGCGATGGCGTCGGCGATGGCGACGGTGCGCTTGGCGATTTCGGCATGGAGGATTTCCACCATGCGTCCATCGACCTTGAGCACGCCCTTGCCCTTGTTCTCGGGCAGCTCGAAAGCCTCGATGGTCTTGCGCGCGAAGGCGACCGTTTCCGGATCGGGCGAGAAGATGGTGTTGCAGGGCGCGACCTGCGAGGGATGGATCAGCGTCTTGCCGTCGAAGCCCATGTCGCGGCCCTGTTCGCAGATGGCGGCGAAGCCTTCCTCGTTCTTGATGTCGTTGTAGACGCCGTCCAGCGCGACGATGCCATAGGCGCGCGCCGCGATGATCGAAAGGCCGAGCGAGGCGAGCATGGGCACGCGATCGGCGGTATGCGCCGCGCGAAGTTCCTTGGCGATGTCGTTGGTGCCCATGACCCAGGCGGTCATGCGCGAGCGCGGCTCGGCAGCTTTGGCGGCGATGGACTGGATGTTGAGGATCGCGAGCGGCGTCTCGATCATGCACCAGAGCTGGAGCCCCTCGGCGGCGCCCGCCTGCGTCAGCGCTGTTTCCGCGCGGGCGACATCCTCGGCCGAATTGACCTTCGGCACCAGAATGGCGTCGGGCTTAGCGGCGACCGCAGCCTTGATGTCATCGATGCCCCAGGGCGTGTCGAGACCATTCACGCGGATGACGATCTCGCGCTTGCCATAACCGCCCTGTTTGACGGCCGCCACCACCTGCGCCCGCGCCTCTTCCTTCGCGTCTGGCGCCACGGCGTCCTCAAGGTCGAGGATCAGCGCATCGGCGGGAATCTCGCGCGCCTTCTCCATCGCACGGGCGTTGGAACCGGGCATATAGAGGACACTGCGGCGGGGGCGGGCGGTCACATCGGCCATATGATTTCTCCAAAGTCGGCGCTTTTCTCGCAAGAGCGAAGCGGACACTATAAACCTTGGGCGGCACTGTGAAGCGGTTTCCGGGGTGGGGCCATGAGGAGCAGGAATGGCGACGATCCTTTCCATCTCGAGCCAGGTCGTCTATGGGGCGGTCGGGAACACGGCCTCTGCCTTCGCCATGGAGCGCCTCGGCCATGAGGTCTGGGAGGTGCCCACCACCCTCCTCGCCCACCATCCTGGCTATGGCAAACCCGAAGGCGTGAAGCTCGCGCCGGACCTGATCTCAGGTCTCATCCGCTCGCTGGACGCACGCGGCTGGCTCGCGCGCTGCGACGCGGTCTTTTCGGGTTACCTCGCCGAAGCCGATCAGGCCGATGCCGTGGCGGAGGCGGTGGAGCGGGTAAAGAGCGCCAATCCCAAAGCGCATTATCTCTGCGACCCTATCGCGGGCGACGGCAGCGTGGCCTATGTGAGCCCAGAGGTCGAGGCGGCACAGGCCGCCCTCGCGAAAAGCGCGGACATCATCACGCCGAACTGGTTTGAATTCTGCCGCCTCGCGGGCGAGACGCCCGCCGATATCCGTGCCGCGCTCCCGCTCGCGCGAAAGCTTGGGCCGAAACTCGTCGTCATCACCTCCGCGCCCGCGCCGGAAGGCCGCGTTTCCAGCCTCGCCGTCGAGGCGAAGCGCGCCTATCGCGCCGAGACCGCCTTCCACGGAGAGGCGGGTGGCGAAGCCATGCCCAAGGGAACCGGCGACCTCTTCGCCGCCGTCTTCCTTGCCCGGCTTCTCAACGGCCTCAACACGCCACAAGCGCTCGCCCGCGCCGCTGCTTCCACCGCCGCTCTCGTCAAGTCGAGCGTCGAGACGGGCCGGGGCGAACTCGCGCTCGCGCATGACCAGGCCATGCTCTCCGAGCCCGGACTATTGCCGAATATCGAAATAATCGGCTGATCGGGCGCTAGAGATCAGGCCGCCTTCTTCAGGAAACGCGAGCCGAGGATTTCCGCGATCTGCACGGCGTTGAGCGCCGCGCCCTTGCGCAGATTGTCCGAGACGACCCAGATCGCAAGGCCGTTATCGACGGTCGGGTCCGTGCGGATGCGGCTGATATAGGTCGCGTAGTCGCCGACGCATTCGAGCGGCGTCACATAGCCGCCATCCTCGCGCTTGTCGACGACGAGGCAGCCCGGCGCCTCGCGCAGGATTTCACGCGCCTCTTCATCGGAGATCGGATTCTCGAACTCGATATTGATCGCTTCCGAATGGCCGACGAAGACGGGCACACGCACGCAGGTCGCGGTGAGCTTGATCTTCGGATCGAGAATCTTCTTCGTCTCGACCACCATCTTCCACTCTTCCTTCGTGTAGCCATCCTCCATGAAGACATCGATATGGGGGATGACGTTGAAGGCGATCTGCTTGGTGAACTTGTGCTTCTCGACCGGGTCGTTGACATAGATCGCACGGGTCTGCTCGAAGAGCTCGTCCATGCCGTCCTTGCCCGCACCGCTCGTCGACTGATAGGTCGAGACGACGACGCGCTTGATCTTCGCGACATCGTGAAGCGGCTTCAGCGCCACGACCATCTGCGCCGTGGAGCAGTTGGGGTTGGCGATGATCATCTTCTTCGTATAGCCGGCAATCGCGTCGGCATTCACTTCCGGCACGATGAGCGGCACGTCGGGGTCCATGCGGAATTTCGACGAATTGTCGATCATGACGCAGCCGGCGGCGCCGATGCGCGGCGCCCATTCGGCGGCAACCGTCGAGCCCGCCGACATGAGGCAAATGTCGGTGCCCGCGAAATCGTAATTCTCGAGCGCCTTCACCTTGAGGATCTTGTCGCCATAGGAAACTTCCGTCCCCTGGCTGCGACGCGAGGCAAGCGCGACCACCTCGTCCGCCGGGAATTCCCGTTCGGCGAGGATGTTCAGCATCTCGCGGCCCACATTGCCCGTGGCGCCGACGACGGCGACTTTGTAACCCATGGTCTTTCTCCTGACGGCTCTTTACGCGTTCAGCCGGTCGAGTTCCTTGAGGATCGCATCGCCCATGGCGACCGTTCCAACCTTTGTCATGCCCGGCTGCATGATGTCGCCGGTGCGAAGACCATTGGCGAGTACCGCGTCGACCGCCTTTTCCAGCAGGTCGGCGCAGGCGCCGCGATCGAAGGTATAGCGCAGCGCCATCGCCAGCGAGAGGATCGAGGCGATCGGATTGGCGGCACCCGTGCCCGCGATGTCAGGCGCCGAGCCGTGCACGGGCTCGTACATGGCGTTCGCCTTGCCGTTCGCATCCTTCGCGCCGAGCGAGGCCGAAGGCAGCATGCCGAGCGAGCCCGTCAGCATCGAGGCGATGTCGGACAGCACGTCGCCGAAGAGATTGTCGGTGACGATGACGTCGAACTGCTTCGGATTGCGCACGAGCTGCATGGCGCAATTGTCGGCCAGCATGTGGTCGAGCTTCACATCCGCGAACTTCTCCTTGTGGAGCTTCGAGACTTCCTCGTACCAGAGCACGCCCGTCTTCATGACGTTGCGCTTCTCGACCGACATGACGCGGTTGCCGCGCTTGCGGGCGAGATCGAAGGCCACTTCCGCGATGCGGCGGATTTCATGCGTCGTATAGACCTGCGTATCGACGCCGCGACGCTCGCCATTGCCGAGATCTGTGATCTCCTTCGGCTCGCCGAAATAGACGCCGCCGGTCAGCTCGCGCACGATCATGATGTCGAGGCCTTCGACGATCTCGCGCTTCAGCGACGACGCGTCGGCAAGCGCGGCGAAGCAGAGCGCGGGACGCAGATTGGCGAAGAGTTCGAGATCCTTGCGCAGACGCAGGAGGCCCGCCTCGGGACGGCCTTCATAGGGCACGTTATCCCACTTGGGACCGCCCACCGCGCCGAGGAAAACGGCATCCGCCGCCTTCGCCTTCTCGATGGTCGCATCCGTCACCGCGACGCCGTGCTTGTCGTAGCAGCAGCCACCGACAAGCTCATGCTCGACGGCAACGTCGAAACCGCGCTTCTGCTTGTACCAGCCAAGCACGCGCTCGACTTCGCCCATCACTTCCGGGCCGATGCCGTCGCCGGCCACGATCAGAATCTTCTTCGTCATTTCGTTTTCTTTCTCATCGTCATTGCCGGGCTTGACCCGGCAATCCAGAGCCACTTGCCCCGTGCGTGCCGCGCTGGATGCCCGGGTCGAGCCCGGGCATGACAAAAAGGGTTACAACCAGGGCTGTTCCGCCGTGTGGCGCGTCTCGTAGGTCGCGATCTTGTCGATCTTCTTCAGCGTCAGGCCGACGCCGTCGAGGCCTTCGAGCAGGCAATGCTTGCGGAAGGGATCGATGTCGAACTTGATCACGCCGCCGTCGGGGCCGTGGATTTCCTGAGCTTCGAGATCGACGGTGACGACCGCGTTGGAGCCGCGCTCCGCATCGTCCATCAGCTTGTCGACATCAGACTGCGGCAGAACGATCGGGAGAATGCCGTTCTGGAAGCAGTTGTTATAGAAAATGTCGGCGAAGCTCGGCGAGATCACGCAGCGGATGCCGAAATCGGCGAGTGCCCAGGGGGCGTGTTCGCGCGACGAACCGCAACCGAAATTCTCGCCCGTGACGAGGATCTGCGCATGGCGATAGGCCGGCTTGTTCAGCACGAAGTCCGGCTTCTCGTTACCCTTTTCGTCAAAACGCATCTCGTCGAAGAGGTTCTTGCCGAGACCTGTGCGCTTGATCGTCTTCAGGAACTGCTTCGGGATGATCATATCGGTGTCGATATTGATCAGCGGCATGGGCGCCGCAACGCCCGTCAGCTTGTTGAATTTGTCCATACTAGTCCTCGATCTTCATCTTTGCGGGATCTTGCTGCACGCCTGTGTTGCAGCCCATCAGATTGGCGATATAGGCCCGCTTCTTACCTTCTTTGCTCCCGTCGGTCCGCGTTATGTCGAGACCCTTGGTGCGCATGACGTCACTTGCCTCATAGCTCTTGCCGAGAGGAGCGGCTTCGTCCGCCTTCCTCAACTGGACCTTCAGGTCGACGAAGGGGTTGGCGGCAGGTCCCTCGCAGATCACGCCCGACTTCTTCTCGATGACGGTGAAATGCGTGTAGCCATTTGCCCCCGCAATTTCCGCTGCTCGCACGAGGGCTATGTTTTCCGTCTGGTCCTGCGTCGTCACTTCACTCGCCACCGCGCCGATCTTGTAGGTGCGATCATCGATCTTCTCATCTTCATAACCGGTCGCCGGCCCTTGGAAGCTGTATGACGGCTTCTCCTGATAGGCCGTCGGCTTGAAAGCGCCGACACGAACAGAAGCAAGCTGCGGCGCCGTGCAGGCCCCGACAAAAAGACCGATCAAAACAACTGCGCAAAGACCTCCGTTAACCGACGTAATCCCGCTCATCCCGTCCCCCAAATCTTTCCGGCCCGCCATTTCCCCAAACGGCAGATCCCTCCGCTCAGCCTTTCATATCTCGCACATCGACGAAATGGCCCGCAATCGCCGCCGCCGCCGCCATGGCGGGGGAGACGAGATGCGTGCGTCCGCCGCGGCCCTGACGGCCCTCGAAATTGCGGTTGGACGTCGAGGCGCAACGCTCGCCGGGGCTGAGCTTGTCGGCATTCATCGCAAGGCACATGGAGCAGCCGGGCTCGCGCCATTCGAAGCCCGCCTCGATGAAGATCTTGTCGAGGCCTTCGGCTTCCGCCTGTTCCTTCACGAGGCCGGAGCCCGGAACGACCATGGCATTGACCGTCGGCGCGACATGGCGGCCCTTGGCGACGGCGGCCGCCGCGCGCAGGTCTTCGATGCGGCCATTGGTGCAGGAGCCGATGAAGACGCGGTCGATCTTCACTTCAGTGATCGGCGTACCAGCCTTGAGACCCATATATTCGAGCGCGCGCTCCATCGCGTGACGCTTGCCCTCGTCAGCGGCATTGGCCGGATCGGGGATGCGGTCGGTGATGCGGATGACGTTTTCCGGGCTCGTGCCCCAGGTGATCATCGGCGGCAGATTCGCGATGTCGAGATTCACTTCCTTGTCGAAATGCGCGCCCTCGTCCGACGGCAGCGTCTTCCAGTAAGCGACCGCCTTCTCCCAGTTCTCGCCCTTCGGCGCCATGGGACGGCCCTTGAAATATTCGAAGGTCTTTTCGTCCGGCGCGATCATGCCGGCGCGCGCGCCAGCTTCGATCGTCAGGTTGCAGACGGTCATGCGGCCTTCCATGGAAAGGTCGCGGATCGCCTCGCCTGCATATTCGACGACATAGCCCGTGCCGCCCGCCGTGCCGATATGGCCGATGATGGCAAGCGCGATGTCCTTCGCGGTGAAACCCGCCGGCGCCTTGCCGATGACATTGATGCGCATGTTCTTGGCCTTGGCCTGGATCAGCGTCTGGGTCGCGAGCACATGCTCGACTTCAGACGTGCCGATGCCATGCGCCAACGCGCCGAAGGCGCCATGCGTCGAGGTGTGGCTGTCGCCGCAAACGATGGTCGTGCCGGGCAGCGTGAAGCCCTGCTCCGGTCCGACGATGTGGACGATGCCCTGACGCTTGTCGCTCATCTCGAGATACTGAACGCCGAAGGCCTTCGCATTGTCGTCGAGCGTCTGCACCTGGATGCGGCTCTCCTCGTCGGCGATGCCTTTCGAGCGGTCGGTGGTCGGCACGTTGTGGTCGGCGACCGCGAGCGTCTTGGCGGGCGCGTGAACCTTGCGGCCCGACATGCGCAGACCCTCGAAGGCCTGAGGGCTCGTCACCTCATGCACGAGATGGCGGTCGATATAGAGGAGGCCGGTGCCGTCCTCCTGCATGTCGACGAGATGGGCATCCCAGATTTTGTCGTACATGGTGCGGGGTGCAGCCATTTTCTTTCTCCTTTTACGGGCGCTTCGGATTGCGGTCGCGCGCACCGTTCAACGTCAAATCAGATAAGAGAGGCAGCCAAAAACGAAAAGCGGGCGTGGGGCCCGAGGCCCCAGCCCGCTTTTTGCGTCTCGTCCAATCGTCTACCGACGAAATCAGGCGGCGCCGTTCTCTTGCGAGCGGGCTTTGTTGTCCTGCTTCTTCTCGGTAATTCGGGCCGACTTACCGCGACGGCCACGCAGGTAGTAGAGCTTCGCGCGGCGAACGCGGCCCTTGCGCACGACCTTGATCGAGTCGACCAGCGGGCTGTAGAGCGGGAATACGCGCTCGACGCCTTCGCCGTAGGAAATCTTGCGAACAGTGAAGTTCTCGTTGAGCCCGCCGCCCGAACGCGCGATCACCACGCCTTCATAGGCCTGTACGCGCGAACGCTCGCCTTCAACGACCTTCACATTGACGATCACTGTATCGCCGGGCGCGAAATCGGGAATCTCCTTACCGCCGGAGAGGCTTCCCATCTGCTCCTGCTCGATCAGCTCAATGATATTCATCGGTTTAAACCTCAGGTATTGAAGGCGCCGGAGCCGGGCCCTTTCAGGGCTCTTTACGGGTAAACCCCGTCCGGAAGCGCGCTTCACTATCACACTTCAATGTCACTGGCGACTGTCTTTGGACCGACTCGCGAGAAATTTCTCCCAGAGGTCGGGTCGCCGCTCCTTCGTCAAAGCCTCGGCCATGGCCCGTCGCCAGGCCTTGACCTTCGCATGGTCCCCGGAGGTCAGAACCGCCGGGATTTCGCGCCCCTCGAACACCTGAGGGCGCGTGTATTGCGGGTATTCAAGCAACCCGCTCTCGAAACTCTCATCCTCGCCCGAGGCTTCCTTGCCCATCACACCGGGCAGAAGCCGGACCACCGCGTCCAGAAGCGCCAGAGCCGCAGGCTCCCCGCCCGAAAGGACGAAATCGCCAAGGCTCACCTCTTCCAGCCCGCGGGCCTCGATCACCCGCTCGTCAAGCCCCTCGAAACGCCCGCAAAGAAGCGTCACGCCGGGCCCCGCCGCCAGCTCCCGGACCCGCGCCTGATCGAGCGGTTTGCCCCGGGGACTCAAATAAATCAACGGCTTGGCCGATCCGGTCTCGTGTACCGCATCGATCGCCGCCGCAACCACATCGGCCCGCATCACCATGCCGGGCCCGCCGCCCGAAGGCGTATCGTCCACCGAGCGGTGCTTGTCCGTCGCAAAGCCACGGATATCCACCGCATCGAGCCGCCACGTTCCGGCCTCAAGCGCCCGCCCCGCCAGCGATATGCCCAGCGGCCCCGGAAACATTTCCGGGAAGAGCGTCAGGACCGTCGCCGACCATGGCTCCGGCTTCGAGAAGGGCTCAGTCATCGTCGCCCTCCCCCGCTTCGGCCTCCGGGCCTCCGTCGAAGAGGCCCGCATCGAAAATCCCGAGCGGCGGGTCGATCACGATCCGCCCCGCCTCGATCTCGACCTCCGGCACATTCTCCTCCGTGAAGGGGAGATAGACCGTCGGCCCGCCTTCGGGGCGCTTGATCTCAAGTAGATCGCCCGCGCCGAAATTCTCGACCGCCACAACCTGCCCGTAGACCCGCCCGTCGGCACCTTCGGCCGAAAGCCCGATGAGGTCGCTGTAGTACCAGCCTTCCTCCTCGTCGGCCTCCGGCAGGCGCGCCCGCTCGACATAGAGCTCGGTCCCGCGCAGGGCTTCCGCCTTGTCGCGGTCGCCAATGCCTTCGAGGCGGCAGATCACGACGCCCTTGGCCCTGCCCATCGCCTCGATCCTGAAGCGGCGGTGTCCGTCCTTCGTTTCGACCGGGCCGTAGGCGGCGACCGCCTCCGGCTCTTCCGTGAAGGGCTTCACCTTGACGAGACCGCGCACGCCATGCGCGCCCACGACGACGCCGAGACAGACTCTCTTCTGCGGGCTGTCAGCCATGGTTCCGGCGAGTGCTTACGCCTCGGCCGGCGCCTCGGCAGCGGCCTTCGCTTCTTCAGCGGCGGCAGCGGCAGCGGCCAGACGCTCCTGCGCCTTCGCCTTGGGCTTCGCCTTGACGGGGTTCGCCTTCGCATTGCGCTTCAGAAGGCCGGCGGCATCGAGGAAACGCTCGACGCGGTCGGTCGGCAGCGCGCCGACAGAGAGCCAATGCTTCGCACGCTCGAGGTCGAGCACGATGCGATCCTTGCTGTCCTTCGGCAGGAGCGGATTGAACGTGCCGATCTTCTCGATGAAGCGGCCGTCGCGGGGCGAGCGCGTGTCCGCGATCACGATGCGGTAGAAGGGACGCTTCTTGGCACCGCCACGGGCGAGCCTGATCTTGAGAGCCATGTTTTTTTACCTTTCAGTGAAACTCGAAACTTCTGAACTCATGCGCCAGACCCGGCGCGAAACTCACTTCTTCTTTTTGCCGCCCGGCAGGCCAGGAAGGCCGCCACCGGGGAAACCACCGCGCCCGTGAAGCCCCGGAAGACCGGGAAGCTTCGGCAGGCCACCAGCGCCGAGGCCGGGAATACCACCGGGCATTCCGCCGGGTGGCAGCATGTCCTTCAGCGCGTCGGGATTGCTTGCCAATTCAGGCGGAAGTTCGGGCATGCCGCCGCCGAAGAGCTTGCCGAGAAGGCCGCCGCCCTTCTGCCGCGCCATCATCTTCATCATGTCGGCCATCTGGCGATGAAGCTTCAGAAGACGGTTGATCTCCTGCACTTCGGTGCCCGAGCCCGCCGCGACACGGCGCTTGCGGCTCGCATTGAGGAGCGCCGGATTGCGGCGTTCAGCCTTGGTCATCGAGGAGATGATCGCGGCCTGACGCTTCACCACGCTGTCGTCCATATGCGCATTGGCCATCTGCGCCTGCGCTTTCGCGACGCCGGGCAACATGCCGAGAACGCCCTTCATGCCGCCCATGCGCTTCATCTGCGCGAGCTGCTCGGCCAGATCGTCCAGATCGAACTGACCCTTCTTCATCTTGGCGGCGATCTTCTGCGCCTTTTCGGCGTCGATCGTTTCCGCCGCCTTCTCGACGAGGCTGACGACGTCGCCCATGCCGAGGATGCGGCCCGCGACGCGATCGGCCTTGAAATCTTCCAGCGCGTCGAGCTTTTCGCCCGTGCCGAGAAGCTTGATCGGAACGCCGGTGACGGCACGCATCGAAAGCGCCGCACCGCCGCGTCCGTCGCCATCCGTCCGTGTCAGGACGATGCCGGTGACGCCGATGCGATCCTTGAACTGCTGCGCGACATTGACGGCGTCCTGACCGGTCAGGCTGTCGGCGACGAGAAGCGTTTCATGCGGCTGCGCGACGTCGCGCACTTCCGCGACTTCCTGCATCAGCGCTTCGTCGATATGGATGCGGCCCGCCGTGTCGAGCATGACGATGTCGTAACCGCCGAGCTTCGCGGCCTCGATGGCGCGGCGGGCGATCTGCACGGGCTGCTGGCCGGCAATGATCGGCAGCGTGGCGACGCCCGTCTGCTCACCGAGAATCTTCAGCTGCTCCTGCGCAGCCGGACGGCGCGTATCGAGCGAGGCCATGAGAACGCGGCGCTTGTCGCGGTTCTCGAAGCGCTTGGCGATCTTGGCGGTCGATGTGGTTTTGCCCGAACCCTGAAGGCCGACCATCATGATGGCGACGGGGGCGGCGGCATGGAGCGAGATCGACGTGTCGCCCGCCCCGCCCAGCATCTCGACCAGTTCGTCATGGACGATCTTGATGACCTGCTGGCCCGGCGTGATCGACTTCAGTACCTCGACGCCGACCGAGCGCTCTTTCACCTTGTCGATGAAATCCTTGACCACAGACAGCGCCACGTCCGCTTCGAGCAGCGCCCGGCGGACTTCGCGCATGGCTTCGTCGACGTCCTTCTCCGAGAGCGCGCCGCGCCCTCTGAGTTTCGTAAAGACGTCGCCGAGGCGACCTGTCAGGTTTTCGAACATATCGGTCTCGAATAGGGGGGCTCTCGCCCGCACCGTTCACACAAAGCAAAAACGCACCCGCGAGCGAATATCGCCGGCGGATGTTGACCCGGGCTCAATGCCTCGGGCGGATCGGGGCGCAACAATGTCCCGAAAGTTGGGGCGGAAACTAGGGCTGCGGGCGCCCGGAGTCAATCGGCGCCTTCCGCCTTGCCAGCAACTCTTTGTTTCTAAAATAGAATCTGGTCTTTCACGCGAGATTCTGGAGAAGAAGCTCGAGCCCGGCCTTGGCGAAGGCGCGCATATTGGCGACCCGGTCGTCATGGCCCGTCTGGACGGTGAGGCTCCGCTCCACCGGGCCGACAAGGGCAATGCAGCTCGTGCCCGCCGGATCGCCGTAGCGGCTGCCCGCCGGACCCGTCGCGCCGATTTCCGCCAGCGCCCATGTCGAGGAAAACTGCGTGCGAAGCGTCTGCCCAAGCAGGCGGACAAAGGGCTCGCTCAGGGGTTTTTGCGCCCTGGCCTCCACAATGGCCTCGTCTGAAAGGTCGATGAGGACACGCCGGGCCTTCTGCGTGTAGACGACCGCGCCACCGAGATAATAGGCCGAGGCGCCGGGTACCGACAGCAGCGCAGCCGACATGAGGCCCCCGGTCGAGGATTCCGAAACGGCAACCGTCTCGCCGCGCGATTTCAGCAGCGCGCCGATCCGCTCGGCAATTGGAAGAAGATCCTGCATGTCTAACGCCGCTCCTTGAGTTCGGTCACTTTGTAGAATTCATCGCCCCAGAGAAGGTAATAGAGGCGCGCCGGCAGGTGATAGGTCGTCGGAATCGAATATTCCTGCGAGGCGTGGATTTTCCACCCGCCCATGCGGGTCGAGAGCTTTGCTCTCATCGAAAGGGTGGGCTCGGGCTCATTGGCGGCGACGAAAGCCCCCGCCGCCCCGCCAATGGCGCGAATGCCACGGCGCGGCGCCACCACGTAGGCGATCCATTTCGGCCCCCGATAGCCATCGGCGGCCGGCGTCTCGTTCAAATGACGCGCCGCAGCCTCGGCGGCAAGGCCGATCCGCATATGGTCAGGATGGCCGGATTCTCCACTCCCCGGCCAGAAAGTAACGACGAGATCGGGCTTGTAGCGGTCCATCGCCTCCGCGACGCGCGATGCGAGCCACTCAAAATCGACGCCGGAAAGGCCGGAATCCGGGAATCCCCAGACCTCCTGCTCGTCGAGCCTTAGCGCATAACCGCTTTTCAGAACCTCGGCGGTCCGCACCAGCGCCAGATCGCGCTGCCGGGCGACCACAGGCACCTGCGTCCCCCTCTCGCCCCTCGTCGCTGTGATGAGGGCCGTAAAGGCGTGATCGCGGCTTTTCGCGGCTTCGAGGAGCCCCGCCGCCCGCAATTCATCGTCAGGATGGGCAAAGACCGCCAAAACGCGTGTCGCGCCAAGCTCACCCGCGACCGAGGGCACCTCCCGCGCGGAGGGCTCGGAAAAGAGGCTGCTCGCCCAGGCAAAAAGCCCTGCGCAGACAAGCAACAGGGCGAGCGCCAGGCCCGCCAAAATCCTTAATACCTTTTTTCGCATGTCCTCCCCCGGGAAACGCGCGCATGCTATCAGCTTCAACGAAGCGAGGCGCGCAAGGCAAGGACCGGGGCGGCGCAAACGACTGGTATTTCGACTTGAAAAGCGCCATATACGGGCGATCATGATGACCTCGGGCATGCATTTCCGGAAGATGAACGGTCTCGGCAACGACTTCGTCGTGCTGGATGTCCGCTCGCACCCGCTCGCGCTCTCCGATGACGCCACCCGCGCCATTGCCGACCGCGACAAGGGCATCGGCTGCGACCAGCTCATCACCATCGAAAATCCCCGCGCCGGCGGCGACGCCTATATGGGCATCCGCAATGCGGACGGCTCGACGGTCGGCGCCTGCGGCAATGCGAGCCGCTGCATCGGACGCCTGATCCTCGACGAGACGGGCAAGAGCGAAGTCCGTCTCGAAACACCTTCGGGCATCATCACCTGCTCCGACGCGGGCGACGGGCGCATTACCGTCGACATGGGCGAACCGCGCCTGAAGTGGAACGAGATTCCGCTTTCCGAAGAATTTGCCGACACGCGGGCGATCGAACTCGAAGTCGGCCCGCTCGGCAATCCGGTCATGCATTCGCCCTCCGCCGTCAGCATGGGCAATCCGCATGCGATCTTCTTCGTGAAGGATGCCGACGCGATCGATCTCGGCAAGATCGGACCGATGCTCGAGCATCATCCGCTCTTTCCCGAACGCGCCAATATCTCGGTCGCGCAGGTTCTTTCGCCGACGCATATCAAACTCAAGGTCTGGGAGCGCGGCACGGGCCTCACCCGCGCCTGCGGCACTGCCGCTTGCGCGACAGGCGTTGCCGCCGCGCGCCGCCACCTCGCCGAGCGCAAGGTGACGATCACGCTGCCGGGCGGCGATCTCGATATCGAATGGCGTGAGTCCGACAACCACGTCTATATGACGGGGCCCATCGAATTCGAATTCGAGGGCGACCTCGATCCGCGCCTGCTCGCCGGAGGCGTGGTCGCATGAAGCCCGCACCGGACAAGAAGACGCCTGAAATCGTCACCTTCGGCTGTCGCCTCAACACTTATGAATCCGAGGTGATGAAGAGCCATGCCGAACAGGCGGGCCTCGAAGGCGCGATCATCTTCAACACCTGCGCGGTAACGAACGAAGCTGTGCGTCAGGCGCGTCAGGCGATCCGCAAGGCGCGGCGCGAAAGCCCCGATGCCCGCATCATCGTCACGGGCTGCGCGGCGCAGGTGAATCCGGACGAATTCGCGGCCATGGCCGAAGTCGATCTCGTTCTCGGCAATGACGAGAAAATGCAGGCCGAAAGCTGGCAGCCCGCTCGCGCGCTTCATGCGAATGAACGCGTCCGCGTCAACGACATCATGTCGGTGAAGGAGACTGCCGGTCATCTCGTGCAGGGTTTCGAGGGCCGTGCCCGCGCCTTCGTTCAGGTGCAGAATGGCTGCGACCATCGCTGCACGTTCTGCATCATCCCCTATGGCCGGGGAAACTCCCGCAGCGTTCCCGCCGGTGAAGTCGTGGCGCAGGTTCGCACCCTCGTCGAAAGCGGCTACCGCGAAGTCGTGCTGACCGGCGTCGACATCACGTCCTATGGCGCCGATCTTCCCGGTAGCCCCAGCCTCGGCAATCTCTCCCGGCGCATCCTCAAGCTCGTGCCCGAGCTTGAGCGCCTGCGCCTGTCTTCCATCGACTCGATCGAGGCCGATGACGAGCTGATGCGCCTCATCGCCGAGGAAGAGCGGCTGATGCCGCATCTCCATCTCTCGCTGCAGGCGGGCGATGACATGATCCTGAAGCGCATGAAGCGCCGCCATCTCCGCGCGGATTCGATCCGCTTCTGCGAGGAAGCGCGGCGGCTGCGTCCCGACATTGTCTTCGGCGCGGATTTCATCGCGGGCTTCCCGACCGAAACGGACGAAATGTTCGAAAACACGCTGCGCCTCGTAGACGAATGCGGCCTCACCTGGCTCCATGTCTTCCCCTTCTCCCCGCGTCCCGGCACACCCGCCGCGCGCATGCCGCAGCTCGACCGCGGCCTCATCAAGGCCCGCGCCGAACGCCTGCGCCTGAAGGGCGCGGAGCGCGTTCGCCTTCACCTCGAAGCGGGCCTCGGCCAGACGCGGTCCGTTCTGATGGAGAGCGAAACCATCGGCCGCACCCATCAGTTCACGCCGGTTCATCTCATCGATGCGAGCGTTCGCCCCGGCGAAATTCTCGACGTCCGTCTCGCCTCCCATGACGGCGCCTCCTTCCAGGGTCTCAGGGCGGCATGAGCGAGACCGACGTCCCCGAGGAACAGCAGAAAAAGAAATCCTTCTTCCAACGGATGAAGGAAGGGCTTTCGCGCTCGACCCGCACCATCTCCGAAGGCATCACGGGCATCTTCACCAAGAAGAAGCTCGACCGGGCAACGCTCGACGAACTGGAAGAGCTTCTGATCGCCGCCGATCTCGGCATCGACACGGCGGCGAGCGTGGCGGACGCCGTCGGCAAGGACCGCTACGACAAGGAAGTGACGCCGGAGGAAATCCGCAGCATCGTCGCCGGCGAAATCTCCAAGGTGCTCGCGCCCGTGGCC
>Ga0255338_1002045_pt1 | contig 32951 bp, 27 predicted proteins | sample MeOH1_35cm_T4_19_FD_203715 | JGI IMG/M metagenome (GOLD analysis project Ga0255338, IMG submission 203715) | Sandy soil microbial communities from University of British Columbia, Vancouver, Canada - MeOH1_35cm_T4_195 | ecosystem: Engineered > Artificial ecosystem > Sand microcosm > Unclassified ... | reverse complement strand
GAAATATATAGATAAATAAGAAGGATTAAAAATGTTATTAAAAAGTAAACTGGTTATCGTAAGTGCTTTATTTACCCTCGCGACTAATAGTCTGTTATCTAATGCAGCTGAACAAACAAGGTGGACGTTTGATGGCGAAATACACAATAACTCATTGGCACTTAGCCCTGATGAATCGACGGCAATTGTTTCCATTAGCGATCAACCAAAAGTCATTGTTTATAATCTTAAAGAATTGAATAAACATATAACACTTGAGAGTTATATCACGCCTAGAAATATTATATTTTCACCGTCTGGTAACGATTTTTATGTATCGGATAGTAGTTTAGGCGTTGTGAATAAAATAGATACTCAGTCACTTAAAACAATCGCTCAAATGCCTCTTGGTGCTGGTGCTTTTGGCACAACAATTAGTCAAGATGGCAAAACCTTGTATGTGAATAATCAAGCGGCAAGCACGGTGACCGCTGTGAATTTGGATACTAACCAACCAAAGGCCGTTATTACAGGTTTTGCACAACCAAGGCAGGGTGTAAGGCTTAATCCGCAAAATGACAAACTATTCGTCACTAATTTTTTAGGTGACAAAATTACTATTGTGAATACTGCTACTAATAAAATCGAAAGCGAGATAAAAGGATTTAATAAGTTGCGCGCGATTTCAATTACACAAGATGGCAAAACACTTTTTGCTGCAAATAGCGGAAGCAATACGATTGCCGTCGTTGATATAGATAAACGTCAAATCATTAACACCATTAAAGTCGGTAAAGATCCCTATGGCGCGGCCCTTACGCCCGATGGCAAACATGTCTATTCTGGTAATTTAGGTGATAACAGTCTTTCAGAAATTGACGTTTCAACCATGCAAGTAACGGCAACTATTAATGGTTTTAAAGAACCGCGCCAAGCCATTGTTTTTACGCATGATGGACAATATGCCTATGTGTTGAATGTGGATTTGAGCATATCGAAACTTGATTTAAATAGTAAAAAAATTGTACAAACATTTAATCCGTAATCACAAAATTTACGTTAATAAATTCTACTATTAGGAGATACAGCATGAATGCTGATAAAGAACAAATCATCAGAAATCGTCGTCAGTTTTTAATGAGTGCAGGCGCAGGGTTAGTGGGCATGATGGCGCTAACGAGCAAAACCTGGGCAGCCGTCTCAGAAACCATGCCGTTTGGTAATGGCGAGCGTGAGATGATTGCGTACCCACAAAAACGTAAACTGATGCGTATTACCACCCGACCACCGCATTTAGAAACACCATTTGAGGTGTTTAACGAAGGCGTACTTACGCCAAATGATGCGTTTTTTGTGCGCTATCACTTAGCTAATATTCCTATGTCTATCGATCCTGATACTTATCAGCTAAATATCTCAGGCCATGTGGACAAGCCAATTTCACTTTCATTAAAACAATTAAAAGCAATGAAAACAGTTGAGGTGGTTGCAGTCAATCAATGCTCTGGCAACAGCCGTGGATTTTCATCGCCCAGAGTATTTGGTGCGCAATTAGGGAATGGCTCTATGGGCAACGCACGCTGGGTTGGCGTTTCTGTTAAAAGTGTACTGGCACTTGCGGGTGTCAAAGCAGGCGCTACTTTAGTATCTTTTAATGGTTTAGATGCGCCAGTTTTACCTAGTACACCTGATTTTATTAAAACCTTAGCAATCGACCATGCGATGGATGGCGAACCGATGCTCGCTTGGGAAATGAATGGCGAAGAGTTACCATTTTTAAATGGCTATCCGATTAAGCTGATTGTGCCAGGCTACTTTGGTACTTATTGGGTAAAGCACCTAAGCGAAATTAAGGTACTGAATACCTCATTTGAAGGCCATGATAGTTTTTTTATGAATACTGCTTACCGTCTACCTGATAACGATTGCCTCTGCGTGCCAGCTGGTACAGCGCCTTCAAAAACCAAACCTATTACCAAACTTAAAGTACGCTCATTTATTACCAATGTAAGTAGCGATCAAAAGATAAGTGTTGGTCAGTATGCATTACTTAAAGGGATCGCTTTTGATGGTGGTAGTGGCATTAAAGAAGTAGTAGTTTCAGACGATGGCGGCCTAACTTGGCAAGTTGCCATGTTAGGTAAAGACTTGGGCAAGTACTCTTTCCGCGAATGGCAGTTTGCTTATAAGCCAGCCAAAAATGGTGACGTCCAGTTAATGGTGCGTGCAACAGGAAACGATGGTGATACACAGCCAATGACTGCAACTTGGAATCCAGGTGGTTATCTTCGTAATGTTGTTGAAACTACAAAACTTACTGTTGTTTAAATATCAGATGTATAGAGGAAACACCATGTTAAAAAATATGACTACAAAATTTGTAATAGCAGCTTTGTTTCTTATATCTATTCAAGGAATAGCTGCACCAAGAAGCATAGAGCTGCCTGAAGAAACCGCTAAGTTTAAAGAATCTATTCATCCTGGCTACATCATTGCGCAACAAAAATGTAGTATTTGCCACTCAGCAGATTATATTAACCTGCAACCATCAGGCATGAATCTCAAACAATGGACGGCTGAAGTCACTAAGATGCAACACGCATATGGCGCACCGATTACTGATGATGATATAAAAGTGATTGGTCAGTATCTGGCCACCACCTATGGCAACGAAAAGCTTGCAGCTATGACTATCCCAGTGGCGACTACAACCCCAGTAGCCAGTGCTATCGATGTTAAAACTTTATTAGCTAATAATGCCTGCTTGGGCTGTCATGCCATGTCACAAAAAATTGTTGGCCCCGCTTATCATGATGTAGCAGAACGCTATCGTAAAAATCCTAAAGCCTTAGAAACGGTGATGGCAAACATCAAAGCAGGTGGCACAAATAAATGGAGTGCAGTGCCGATGCCGCCGTTTCCAGCATTGACGGATGCAGAGTTAAAAGTATTAGCTCAATTTGTGCTAAGCCAATAATATCTAAATTTACAAAAAGGGAGTTTATATATGAGTGACGACACAGCAACGCACATCATTAAAGCTAAACCATTAGTATCTGATCCACGCATATTTTTTGCAGCTGAGCGTACGCTCTTAGCGTGGGTGAGGTCTGGTTTAGCCGTGATGGCGCTGGGTTTGGTGATTGATAAGTTTGGCTTGTTGTTATCAGTGTTAACCTCCTCTACAGTTAATCATCATCAGACTCATCAGGATATATCACATTATCTTGGCATCATATTAATATTGGTAGGAACACTTATTGTAATGGGAGCACAATATAATCATCAGGCGTATGTACTCTGTTTGCCACCTGAAGATTTGCCAAAACAAGCTATCGTTCGACTAGATTGGTTTTTGACTTTTTCAATTGCAACTATTGGGGTATTACTGACGATTTATCTGGTTGTTGCTTAACTCTAATAATTTAAGGAGTAAAGCAATCAAGGTCATTCGCAAACATAGTCTTACCATTGAAAGAGTGGGAGATAACCTCTAGCGTTTGCGGTTCTTTGCCTAGTGTACGTAGCATTCTGTGAGAAAGTACTAATTGTCTGACTTTGGCTTCGGCAGAAATTTGACCAATCACAGAAGGTGGCATATGTAACTTTCGTTCTACACCGCTCGCTCCTTCAGGCACAGCGTTATGTGCAACTAATATATCAGCATCTTTTGCTAAGAGTTGTAGATTGCCGTTGCCGCCATTAGTATCACCACTAAAGACAATGCTTTTACCGCCGATATCAACTCGCCATGCTAATGCTGGAACACTGCCATGCAGGACATCTGTTGCAGTTGCTATTACGCCAGATTGGTTAAAAACTTCTTTAATTCTTTGGTTTTTAAACTCAACGTTATGTGCTTGAATGACATAACTAGATTGGCTTGTTGTTAGGAAATCATTTAGATAACGGTAAGCGCCTTTTGTACCAAATAAATCTTGTATAAATTCAGTCGTACTTGGAAATAATGTATTACCTATTGGACCATACACTGGTAATGGTTTTGAGCGATCTTCAAAATAAGAAGATTTAATGAGCGCAGGGAAATCCGCAGTGTGATCTACATGCAAATGTGTGAATAACACTACATATAAATCTGTCATGTTTGCGCCACTCTCCCCAAAACGCAAAGCACTGCCACCGCCACTATCAATCAACACTCGCGCCGTGCCATCCTGCCAAATGAGATAGCTGCTAGAAGCCCGCTTATCTTGCATTTCAGGGCCACCAGAACCAAGTACTTGTAACTCAATACCATGTCCCGCACAACTTGATGCAAAAGCTTCGTCGATTAAAAAGATGCTGGCAGTTAAGCATAAAAATATTTTGCTAACGAACTTAGTAGCATGTTTCATATGTTTAATATTTAAAGTTGTATTAATAAATACATTAACCCAACAATAAAAATATAGATACTTGAAAAATTCTTGATGACTGCTTTGGGCCGATTGCTGAAATCAGAAAACTTTAACTGACAGTAAGCTTTGTCCCGCAAAGCTGCCTACCACCCCGTCACCGGCAAATCACTCCAACTCGTAGTATATCCTGGGCTTTTGTTTTCCTGCCGCATCTTCCACGGCCGCCTGAACCCCTCACTGGCCAGCTTGATGGACTCCTTACCCATCTTCCGGTTGATGCTGTCCATAGTGCTCATGAGCACTGCAGACTTAGGGTTGGTCTTTATCTGACTGAACATGTCTCCCTGAACGCCTTGTGCCGGCACAAGTTCGCCCAGCATAACGCCAGCCTTGGCATAGTTAAAATTAGGACGATAAATCTGCTTTAATCCCCACAAAGCGATGCAGACAAGCTGCCTGGTATCATCCGTTGGACTGGGAAGCGGTATCGTCAATCCATTGCTATAAAATGGGTCATCCGGTCTAAACGGGCTGGTCCGGATAAAAACATGAATTGATCCGGCAAACGACCGCTGCCGTCTCAATTTTTCTGCTGCTCTGCTGATATAGAGCGTAATCGACTCAGCAAGGCTGACATAATCACGTACAGGCTGACCAAAACTTCTGGAACTCATGATCTGTTTCTTGGATGGTGCAATTTCTTCCAGTTCAATACAGACTGTGCCATTAAGCTCACGAATGGTTTTTTCCATCAGCACACTGAACTGCTGACGCAACCGTTCGGGATTCGCCCGTTTAAGATCAAGCACGCTATTGAATCCCAATGCCTGCAATTTAGGTGCAAGTCTGCCGCCAACTCCCCAGATCTCCCCTACTCCAATTTCCGATAACAAGGCGTCAAGCTCTTGATGACTCATTACGTTAAAGTTGCAGACCCCGTTAAATACATGCCGTTTCTTGGCGCAGTGGTTGGCAAGCTTGGCCAGTGTCTTCGTAGCACCAATCCCGACACATACTGGCAAGCCTGTCCATTTCAGTATACGTTTTCGCATGTGCTGACCATACCTAATCAGGTCACGTGATTGAAACCCCGTAAGATCTAGGAATGATTCATCAATGGAATACACTTCCTGGTCCGGACTGTACTCACGCAAGATGCTCATGACGCGATTGCTCATATCAGCATACAAAGCATAGTTACTGGATAAGCCGATGATCCCATGCTGTCTGGCCAGGTCTTTCAGTTTGAACCACGGAGCGCCCATAGCAACACCCAGGGCTTTCACTTCATTACTTCGGGCAACCGCACAGCCATCGTTATTGCTTAGCACTACGACAGGCTTGCCATTGAGCCTTGGATTAAACACACGCTCGCAACTGACGTAGAAGTTGTTAACATCAATGAGAGCGATATGACGGGTTGGCGAGGGAGTGGGCGATGTTTTCATTTTGATTATTGTAACAATAAACAATCGCCAAGACATCATTCGGGTTCATGATTTTACTGATACTGTATTCATGAACAGTGATAGTGCTGATTTTTTAGCCAAGCGTAATATGAACACATCAACAAACAACTCGTTGAACTTAACTTAAGGAGATTATTATGTGGACTACACCAGCAGCTACTGAAATGCGTTTTGGCTTTGAAGTAACAATGTACGTAATGAACAAATAATCTTTTTCAATAGCAAGTACAACAAGCCCAGTTTACAAACTGGGCTTTTTATTTAGCGTTATAGATTTGCCAGTTCAGGCTTTACTCGATAAAGGAGTCACGCTCCACGGCTTCAACGAATTTGACGCCACCTACCCTGCGAACTGCAAATTGGCATAACCCACCGCAGGATGATTGCTGTTTATCGTTATTCATGTGAATACTGTAACAACATATATATCAAGTTCGCCTAATTTCAATCACACACACTCCACCCACCCGTGCAATTGGTGTCTGAAGCCTCGATATGGCGCCAATACTGCCCTTACCTTGTCCTTAATTTCTTCATCGTCATCACTTTCGGACGCATTTTTGAATATATCCAAAGCACGTCTACCTCCCCACAGCACATACTCTAAAAAAAGAGTGTAATAGCCTGCGGTCTTCCCTTTTTCATACCCAATATTCTCTCGCACTGTAAAATCAGGCTTAAACAATTCCCGCACATCAAATTCTTCATCCAAGCCTTCATGAACACGGGGAGGACCATAACATCCTTGTAAGACCGTTAAAAAGATGATACGGCTTTCCCAATCAACTAGGAAAACAAGCCTCTCAGAATTATATACATCAAGATGAGAAATTACGGTTGTATCGAAATCCTTTGTCACAGGAACCAAGTAATCTCTCAAGGTTTGGATTGAGGCTGGTTTGCTTTTAGTTGGTTTTGTCATTAAAGTCTCCAACCCCTGATTGACCCGAGGTGCGGCTTCAGCGAACTGCTGAGTTTTTATAAAATGAACTTCTGTTATGCTTTATTTAAAATCCAGGCATCCGGGATCTCTTGCCAACCGCTTGCCATAAGATCAATTTTTTCCTGCGGGACACCATGTATATTCTGGAACGTGTCTTTCATCTCAATGATGCGGAATGGATAGCCAAGAGCAATATATCTTTTCATTTCCCAAATCTTTATGAAGGTATTTGAAACAACGACGTTATGTCCTTGGTCTAGATATTCTTTAGCAGTTGACACGCACCAATCATGGGCATGCTTCACCTTGGATGCGTCGTATACATACTCACCGTTCACTTCCAGAAACTGGTCTGCTTCCAGATGCCTGTAGCCAACCATAGTTTTGGCTTTGGTTGATTTACCACTACCTGGAAGGCCTCTGATCAAGAGGATTTCATTGTCGCTTGGTGTTTCATCATGTATCAGCATTGCTTACCTTTCGTAATTCCAGCGCTTTGTGCTGTGTTTTATTTAAGTGTTGCCATGATAATGAACTACCGACATCCGCAAGGCCGCGATAAGAGGGGGAAAAAACCCTTAATTCCGGGGGCATCAAAAAATCTAGGCTAAAGTGGCAAGAACTGGGGGAGAAAAAGCAGATAGAACATGCTCAAGGTTGTGAAATATTTACATCAATCAGGGCGACATAACAGGCTTGATGAATAACGGGTTGCGTCTTCTACTTGTCTGCTGAAAAAACAAAGAATAATCACGACATAACATCGCTTCATGATTTTACTGATACTGTATTCATGAACAGTAATAGTGCTGGTTTTTGTTGACGGCGTAAGATACAAACATCAACAAACAACTCGTTGAGTTTAATTAAAGGAGAATTATTATGTGGACAAAACCAGCAGCTACAGAAATGCGTTTCGGCTTTGAAGTGACAATGTACGTTATGAATAAATAATTCCGTTACGGAGTTATATAGAGGGAGCTTCGGCTCCCTTTTTGCTTTTGGCGCAGTAACCCAACTGGAGTATCAGGACAAGCCACTTTTGATGCATGTCTGATTAAAATTTCATGCATTCGGTATTTCACTAGCATACCAAGTACTTAGCCTGCCTATCCCCATCCATTCAACAAAGTTATCCACAGAAACTGTGGAATCAGACAGGCCTTCGCTGCCTTGTATATTTCCGATCAGGCAAACACGCTCATCAACGCTTCGCGTATGGAGTTTGCGTGAAACTTGGAGACGCAGCAGGTGCCGTGGTTGGAAAGGTGCAGGCGTAACAAGTTTTCGACTGCATTGAGTGACAACTGTGAGTCTGTTACGGTCAGTGTAAGTGCAGGCCTGTTGCTGATGGTAAATACAGCGCCCGTGCTGTCGATCAGCTTATCCTGTGCCTGTAGTTGCATTTCACGCAGGGCGGTGTCATTGGCAAACTCATCTGCATCAGAGATGAATATCAGCTCGTCGTCGGCATCCAGTTTAATGATGGCTGGCCATTTTACTGTGCGGGATGGCTGAGGCATGGATTACCTGAAGCGCCGGAATGAACCCGTGACCACACCCCATATCTCAAACTGCATCTCTTCGGTAATTTCAATCGGCTTGAAGTCCTTGTTGGCGGGGAGCAGTCTGGGTGCGCCAGATTTGTTTCTGCTTAATGTCTTGATGGTAAATTCACCATTAATCACCGCCAGCACAATATCACCGACATTTGGCGTTTTAGAGCGATCCACAACAGCTTTATCGCCCGGCAATAGCCCGACGTCCATCATTGAGTAACCCTGTATCGTGACAAAGAAGGTCGCATCTTCCTGGTCAATCAGGAAATCATTCGGATCCAGACGTTTTTCAACGTGTTCTTCAGCGGGACTGGGGAACCCTGCGGATACTTTGGATGAATATAGTGGCAGATTGACAGGTGCAGGCTGCAGGCTGGGCAGCTCAAATTCAGTCACGGCATCCAGGTCTGTATTTAGGCGCTTCTTCTGGTAAGCGGCAAGAAAATCCTTGATGACCGGTTCCTGGCTGGCAGGGATGCGCACCACGCTGGTGGGTTCGCGGAATTTGCCGCTGCCGACCCTGCGTCCGGCACCTTCGCGTAAGCCGCCGTGGGATGATTGTTGTTTATCATTGCTCATATGAATATTGTAACAATAAATAATAGAAGTTAGCTAGCGATTATCAATGCTGTTGTATCTGCTAGACTTGCTTGATGTGCGGTGGTGTTAAATATACAGACAAACAGAACAAGACCTGGACGGTGTATTTCCCCAGTCCCAAGGCTGCCTTGCCCATATTGAAGAAAGATGGCGAGATTGAGTGGGTCACATGGGGCAAGCGCAAAGAAGAAAACGCGCCACAATTCCCAAACGGCGGCTGGGCAAGGCTCGACTCCATCAAGGAAGGTAAATGGCAGCGCTATCAACCACGCCCGGTGTTATTGCCCATTCATTCGTTTATGGAAAAAGATGCTGAGAAGGTCAGCCACTGGTTTGATATGAAAGCTGGTGAAGTAGTGCAAGGGTTACTCACTGTGCATGATGGCGTTGCCAGAGTCTATGTGGTTACCACTGACACCCCTCAGGAGTACAGTTATATTCATGACCGGTGGCCTCGTGTCGTACAGAGGGAAGCCTGAACACCTTAATAGCGATTACTGATTATTGCTGACAGCAATTTCACAGGTAATTTACTTAGCAAAACCTTGTATTTTTCTAGCATTTATCCCTTAATTTTCCACGATTTTACAGCGCTGCAACTCGTTGATTTTAATGATAAATATTAACGCGTGCGCCACGCGTCATTCACGCGTCATTCACGCGTCATTCACGCGTCATTCACGCGTCGGTCACGCGTCGGTCACGCGTGGTGGTACGCGTGGGGTCACGCGTCACTGCATTTAAAAAGTGTATTTTTTATATATCGTTAACATAATTCGATGCACCCCATTATGGGCAGAATAAGAATTACCTTAACCTTGCATTCGTCATGTGATAGCTTGAATCATGCCATTAATGAAGAGAGCGCCATGATTGAAACTTTGGATATGTTTGATAACACTGATCCCCGCATGATCACGCCAGATCCTGCCCCAGATAAAAAAAGAGGAAGGCCTAAAACCAACAGCCTAAGCAGACCCGAACAGGTGCGGTTGGCAAACCAGAATGCGCGCCACCATCAACGCGCAGCAAAAGAGGAACTCCTTGAGCTTCTGATATCCCTTTTCGTGAATCCCAAAGTCAATATCTTTGAAAAAGACAGGGTTCCCAAAGTTAACGTGCCCGCAAACAAACTGGCAAGGGCCATCTTCCTCGCTGCTGGCATTGATGCAGATGAATCCAGTTATGATATCGTTAACATAATCAAGAATCTGAAGTCATCCGGTGGGAGAACTAAACGGGATCTGGTTGAGGTCATGAAAGATTTCAGGCCATTATAAGTTTTAACTGCCGTATCCCAATCCTATCGCGATGAAAAAGCATTGTCATGCGGCAATGCATTTACCTCTTATTTTGTTAGCCAATTCACTGGGTTAACAGTTCAATTTTCCGGTAATTTCCTGTTATTTTCACGCGATTTTAATTCTTAGCAACTCGTTGATTTTATTGATAAATATCAACGCGTGCGCCACGCGTCATTCACGCGTCATTCATTCGTCACTGCATTTGAGTAATGTTATTTTATATACCGTGAACATAATTTAACACTCGCTAATTAAGAACATCTTGAGATTTGCCTTAACCTTTAAAACTCAATAAAAGTTGGCGCTCTTATAAGTATTCATTTAACACTGATCATTCTAGACCTAGCCAAGTAAGGCGCACAAAGAGTGTAAACTGCTTGATGGATAGCGGACTACCATAATTCCCACTATAATCATTTTCAATACAAATAAAGGCCTAACGCGTATGGCCGCGAGAACTTGATGCAACAAACAGAACTTACAAAAAACAAGGAGCATTTAGGGTTTTCCAGGGGTGGAGCTATCAGCTCACGTACCGTGATGCAGCTTGAACTAAACACTTTGTTGTCAGCGGAATCTATTGCTGCTTCATCTGAAGATTACAAACGCGCTATTATTGACCACAATATTCTCGATAAATCTACAACCTCCAATCGCTTAAAAACTTACAAATATTTACGTAGTCTGTATGCACTTGATCCTGAAGTTTGCCTGTTCCGAGAAATGCACCGCCTCATGCCATACGCGACAGATGACAAAAGGCTATTGCTAGGACTGCTATCGATGGCACGTGAACCAATTTTGCGAGAATGCCTGACCATGGTTCTGGATACACCTATCGGAAAAAGTCTCGGCCGTTCTGAGTTTGAGGCATGGATAAGGACTTATGCACCCGGCCAGTATTCTGATTCCATGTTTATTAGTTTTAGTCACAACCTATACGCATCCTTTTATCAGTTTGGATTTCTTGGAGAATCTATTGGTAAATCACGGACACGTGTACGACCCGGTTCAGGCATCGCCTCGGCCACTTACGCTGCTTTCTTGGATTGGTTGGAAGGACGCAGTGGCATTGCCTTGCTAAACGGAACGTACTCAAGGACATTGGATCTTCCTGAAGATGAGCATCTAGCGTTATTGCAGGCCGCAGGCCGTCAAGGAATACTGAAAGTAGCTTATTCAGGTGGAGTGCTTGACCTTGGATTTCCAGGCTTCTTGAAAGATTCTGAATCGAGATTCATCCTATGAGCGCAGCTCAGAGCATACTAGAGAAACTAAAGGAGCATCTGTCACTACCTTGGCCAGACAACGTCTCAGCTCGTGAACGTGTTGTCATGGTGGTTTACCCACCAAGTGATGAGCGCAAATTGCGTCGATTACTGGAGACTGGCGAGTTTGCGAGAGAAGTTGCCACCATCGGTCATGGCTGGACTGAGCTTGATCTTGGTCCGGAGTTTTCCAAATGGTTAGCAGGATATGAATACGGCGAACGTTATTTGCAACGCCCAGAACGGCTATGGGATGATGCAGGCAATGTCCGGGGGCTGGAAGAGCACATGATTGCTCAAATCTCAGAAAAGACCAAGTCCATGACGTCCAACGATGTATTAGCATTGGTCGGAGGTGGCGGATTGTTTGGTCTGTTAAGTGTTTCATCTCTAGTTGAACATATAGAAAGCCATATCCCTGGGAGATTAGTTATCTTCTTTCCCGGCGAACATGACGCGAAAAATAATAGTTACCGGCTCCTCGGAGCAAAGGACGGTTGGGGTTACCTTGCTGTCCCCATTACTTGTTGACGATAGGCACAAAAAAAATGAAAAACCGTGAAGTCTTCGATAAAGACATTGATGCTTTCTCCCTAGAAAACCAAGGCGTCGCCAAAGTCGATGAAGCATTAGACGATCAGCAGCGACAGACACTCCGGTTTGAATTAGAAACTTTCGTTTGCAAAGGGCATTACGAAGAAGGCTTGCGCCGCATTCTGGAGTCCTTTGTAGAAACATTGCGTAAAAGCCAAGAAGCTCCAGCCGCCTGGGTATCAGGCTTCTTCGGTAGTGGTAAGTCGCATTTAGTTAAAATGGCGCGCGCCTTGTGGTCCAACGAGCCATTTGATGATGGGCGCACTCCACGCGACATCGCCCGACTCCCTGTATCGGTAGCTGATGCCCTCAAGGAGCTCGATACCCTATCACGTCAGCGTAAAACCAACCTCCGAGCTGCTTCAGGCACACTGAGCCAGGGTGAAGGCGACAGTATTCGTAAAGCAGTTCTTGGGATTGTATTCAAGGCGATGGGATTGCCAGCCAAATATGATGAAGCACGTGCGTTGCTATGGTTACGCAACGAAGGGATTGAGCAGGCCGTGCGCGACGCGTTGCATAGCAAAGGTCGTGGGCTGGAACGAGAGCTTCAAGATTTGTATGTTTCATCCCACTTACATGATGCCATTCTGTCAGCGAAACCCTCTTTGGCACGAGACGCGTTTGAGTTGGGAGATAAACTGGAAAACCAGTTTTCATCCAAGGGGGACATCGACCAAGATCACTTCCTGAAATATTTCCGTGAAGCGATTTGTGGAAGTGATGAATTCCCGATTTTTCTGCTGGTGCTTGATGAACTTCAGCAGTACATCGGCATGGACGCCGCTGGCAATGATCGCGCCTTACGCGTTCAGGAAGTGTTACAAAGTCTGTCTGGTAATATGAATGGTCGCGTCCTGGTGATTGCTACCGGGCAGAGTGCTCTGTCTGGTTTCACTACTCTTTCCAAGTTATTAGGACGTTTTCCAATCCAGGTTCAACTATCTGATTCAGATGTGGAAGAAGTGCTGCGTGAAACAGTTCTTAAGAAGAAAGCTTCTGCTAGCACAGCTTTGTCTACATTATTTAGTCCTGGTGGCTGTCTTGGCGAAATATCTGCCCACCTTCATAGCAGCCTCTTTGCACATCGTCGTGAAGACGAAACCATCCTCGCCTCAAGTTATCCCTTGCTTCCTACGCGTCAACGCCTATGGGAAAGAGTGCTTGCCACGACTGATACCACTGGCACCGGGGTTCAATTGCGGTCACAGCTCCGCCTAGCCTTCGATGCCGTTCGTAAAAGTAAAGATGCTCCGCTTGGCCATATTGTCGGAGGCGATTTCATCTATGATGAAATCCGTATGCGGCTTCGCCAGTCCAGCCAAATCAGTACCGAAACGGCCAACGCTATCGACAGCCTTGATGGCACTAACGACCCACATGCCAAGCTAAAGGCGCGCGTGCTCAAGGCTGTATTTTTACTCACCCGTATTACCAGCAACTCAGCACAAGATACCGGTCTACATACTGACGCCCAGACTGTAGCCGATGTCCTGGTAGACGATCTCACAGGCAATAGTTCAGCATTACGTGGTAATGTTCGCATGGTACTAGATGAACTAGTCGACAAAGACCGCCTATTGATGCGAATTTCTGACGGTGCGATTCAGGAATATCGACTACAAACTAAAGAAAGTGCTGACTGGTTTGCCTATCAGCGCGGAGAAGAAGATGCCTTGCGTAGTGACCCTTCTGCTTATGAAAGTAAGATTCGTGAGCAGTTGATGCAATTGGCCAGCGACCAGGTGCGCAAACAACCGATCCCACAAGGTGTTAGTCGTGAAATCCGCCGACTCAAGCTCCATACTGATCCAATTACGGCGCCGAAAGAAGATGATGGCGTACCCGTCTGGCTGCGCTCTGATCTTGATGGCACTCAGGCAAGAGAGGTGTTGGCTGAGGCAGCCCGCGCCGGCCTCAACTCTTCCATCGTCTTTGGCCACGTAGCATTGCCTAAAAAAGATGAGTTGGTACGTGCGATCATCGGTCACGAAGCAGCTGATCGTACCTTGGGTCACTTTGGTGAACCACAAACGCCTGAAGGCCAGGAAGCCCGCAATGCACTGCTAAAACAAAAAAGTGATGCGGAATCACGCGTCAATGACCTTCTAAAGGAAGCCTTGTCTCAAGCCCAGATTATCCAAGGCGGAGGGCAAATTGTTGAGGATGGTACCAACCTTGATGAGCGATTGAAGAAGGCCGGGATCGACGGCGCCGCTCGCCTTTATAGAAAATTTAATTTAGCTGATGCAACAGGTTGGGATAAAGCTTTCATCGCTGCTGAAAAGGGACTAGTTAATGCACTGGAAGCTGTCGGCTACGCAGGCCCGGCAGAAAGCCATCCTGCGGCCCAAGAAATTTTTACTCGTTTAGGGTCTAGCGCACTTAATGGCGGCAAACTTCGAGCAGAATTCATGGGTGCTCCTTATGGATGGTCGCAAGATGCCGTAGATGCACTACTAGCTGTGCTATTCGCTTGCGGTCAATTACGCGTTGTGAACGCTGGAGGCAGTGCCTGGCCTGCTGGAAAATTTAATCGGCGCGACGTCACCAGCAGTACATTCTCGCGCGAGAACGCACCACTCTCAAACGAAGAAAAACGTGCTATTGCTCGCCTGGTTAAATGCAAGCCAGATGAGGCCGAAGCGCGCGCGCCAGAATTCATCACTAAACTCAAGAATGCGCTTGCCAGCGCTACTGGAACAGCTCCTCGCCCAGAAGCCAAACCTAATGAGCTTATCGATGAACTTTCTGCCATTTCTGGTCGTGATCTCGTCAAGCGCCTGGCAGAAGAAGAAACAGCAGTATCCGAACTGCTTGCAGCTCTAGAAGCACAAGCAGTTAAAATCGCCAAACGAGAGCCCTCCTGGCTACAACTTAACGAGCTTATCGGGCACATGCTCAGCTTACCAGAGCACCCTATATTCACCACTGAGCGTGATGCCATTCGAGATGGCCGCCTGTTACTCGATGATCCGGATAAAGTTGAACCGTTGGTTAATCGTGCAGCCGATGTATTGAGAGGCTCACTTAATACCGCTTATGCCGCATACCATAGCGAATACACTGCCTGTACTAAGGAAATTGAGGGCGCATCGGAATGGACCAAATTGGCACCAGAAGATCGTGCGGCAATTTTGCGCGAGGCTCAACTGTCAGCTCCAGAACAAACACCCAAGGTTGGCACGCTCATTGATCTACTGGAATCTCTCAATAAATGTTCGCCGCAACGCTGGACAGAAAGACGTGATGCCCTGCGCGGCCAATTAAGTCGCGCACTAACATTAGCTGCACAAAAACTGGAACCTACTGTTCAGCCAGTGTCAGCACCACGCCGTATATTGCGCTCTGAAGAAGACCTCGAAGTCTGGTTAACTGAAGTAAGAAAAAGTGTTCTGGATAAACTATCTAGCGGACCAGTGCAAATATAGTTATATAAAAGGCACTTTTATGCCGATTGTAATTAAATATTAAGTTAATAGGTATAAATATGCCACTTAATAAAATTAAAGTCACTCATAATGTAATTAGGCATATAATGACCTCTTAATGGCTATAAAACATAATAATCAGCATATATTAACCTAATGAGCACACTTCTATTCAATACACCAGAAGAGCTCCAGGCCGCACTAGGGGAACGGTTACGTCGCATACGTCTTAACCGTAATCTTGATCAGCGCACCGCAGCTGAGAAGGCCGGCGTCTCAGAGAGAGCCTTACGCAACCTTGAGGCTGGGAGAGGCTCAACAGTGGAAACCCTGTTACGTGTATTGAAAGCACTTGAATATCTCCAGGGATTAGACATACTTGCTCCAGAAACCAGTATCAATCCACTCGATTTATTGCGCCAACCCAAGCCACCGCAGCGCGCACGGCGTAGCATCAAGTCACCGAAAGAAAATTGATGGATATACCCGTCATTGAAGTTCTTATCTGGGGTAAACGTGTTGGTGCTGTGGCACCAGACCCGCGCTTGGGCTGTTACGTGTTTGCTTATGATCCAGCATGGCGCCGGAGCGGCATCGAATTGGCACCGCTCACCATGCCGCTCGATGATTTGCGCACGACATTTGCCTTCGCTGATCTTTCTGAGCCCAGCTACAAAAGGCTACCGGGCCTACTCGCTGACGCCTTACCCGACGACTTCGGTAATGCGCTTATTGACGCCTGGATGTCCCGTAAAGGTGTCGAAAAGCGCGCCATCACAACACTCGACCGTCTAGCCTACATGGGTAAGCGCGGCATGGGTGCATTGGAATTTAAACCCGCGCGTGGCGCTCACCGTGAAAGTGCTGAACCACTAGAAATGAAAAATCTGGTAGAAGCAGCCCGCATGGTCATACATGGTGATCTTTCTGGCGATATGGAAGCACAGGCAGCGCTCGCCAATATTATCCGGGTTGGCACTTCTGCTGGCGGCGCGCGCGCAAAAGCTGTCGTTACCTGGAACCCTGAAACCAACCAAATTCGTAGTGGTCAGTTCGACGCGGCGCCTGGGTTTGAGCATTGGCTACTCAAATTTGATGGTATAGGCAAAGATTCAGAACTAGGTGGAAGCGCAGATTATGGACGGATCGAATACGCCTATCACCTAATGGCAAGTGCCGCTGGCGTTAAGATGTCAACTTGCCGGTTGCTGGAAGAAAGTGGCCGTGCCCACTTCATGACTCACCGCTTTGACCGTGAAGTGAATGACAAAGGCACAATCAAGCATCACGTGCAAACGCTCTGTGCCATAGACCACCTTGACTATAAGCAACGCGCCACCCATGCCTATGCACAGCTCTTCATGGTCATCGCCAGGCTCAAGCTAGGGGACGAGGCCAACGGTCAAGCATTCCGCCGTATGGCATTTAATGTCATGGCAAAAAACTGTGACGACCACACCAAGAACTTTGCTTTCCGTCTCAAGCAAGGCGAATCATGGGAGCTAGCCCCGGCTTATGACGTAACGCATGCTTACAACCCTCAAGGGGAATGGACTTACCAGCATTTGATGAGTGTTAACGGTAAATTCAGCGGGATTACGCGCGCTGATTTACTGGTAGAAGCTGAACGTTTTGGCGTTCGTCGCCCATCGGATTTATTGGCTGAAGTACGGGCTGCCCTGGATAGTTGGCAGCAATTTGCCAAGGATGCTGGCTTGAACAATGTAACCGCAAACACAATTGCCAGCGACTTTGAACTGATTTGAAATTGAGCGTCCAAAAATGAAAACAGCACTCGCCCGTGAACACCGTAAAACATTGGAATCCCTGATTGCTCAGGCACGCCCCACGGCAGAGTCTGGCGCAACCAAAGCACTCCAAGCATTAGCGGTAGGAGCAAAAGAAGCCCCAGCACACTTCACGGAGGATCAGAAAAAACTGCGTGTCCAGTTGCGTGCGCATGGTCGACAACTAGGGGATGTACTGAACCCCGACGACACTCAAGCTACCGGCCATCTTATGACGGAAATTGCCTACGAGCATTGGCACCGCATGTTGTTTGCTCGCTTTCTGGCTGAAAGCGATTTGCTGATGCATCCGGATGGCTACCCAGTCACCCTGCAAGACTGCAAGGAGGATGCGGCCACACTAACACCCCCGGCACGTAGCGAATGGGAAGTCGCAGGTCGCTATGCGTCAGCTATGCTACCAAACGTCTTCCGTCCTGATACGCCAACGTTGGCTCTGGAATTACCGCTTGAAACCGAACAGGCATTAGAATCCCTGTTGAATAAGTTGCCCGCGCCCGTATTTCAGGCTGACGACAGCCTGGGCTGGAGCTACCAGTTCTGGCAGGCGCCGAAAAAGGAAGAAGTGCAGCGGCAAATGAAGCAAGCAGGCACCAAGGTCGGTGCCGACGAACTGCCTGCAGTGACACAGCTTTTCACCGAACAGTATATGGTAGCTTTTCTGCTCGAAAACGCCCTTGGTGGTTGGTGGCAAAGCCGCCATCCGCGGATGTCGTTACCAGTGGAGATGCCTTACTTCCGCAAGCTAGAAGACGGCTCACCAGCCGCTGGCACCTTCCCCGCCTGGCCTGATAGCCTAGCCCAATTCAAGCTACTCGACCCCTGCGCGGGTTCTGGCCATTTTCTGGTCTCGGCCTTGCACTACCTAGTACCGATGCGCCAGGCAACAGAAAAGCTCTCGGCGCGCGATGCCCTTGACAAAGTGCTTGCCGACAACCTGCACGGCCTCGAACTCGATGCGCGCTGTGTTGAGATTGCAGCCTTTGCGCTCGCATTGGCCGCCTGGCGTTATCCTAACGAAAAAGGCGAAGCCATCGGCTACCGCTCCTTGCCACGCTTAAATATCGCCTGCGTCGGTGTCGCGCCGCGCAGTAAAAAATCCGACTGGCTCAAACTCGCAGGTGGCGATGATCGCCTCGAAAGAGGTATGGAAGCACTCTATACGTTATTCCAGAAAGCGCCAGAACTTGGCAGTCTGATTGACCCGATGGCCACCACTCGCGGCGACCTGCTCGACGCGCATTGGGTCGAACTCGAATCGCGGCTGGAGCAGGCGCTGGCGCAGAGAGGCGACGAACAGGAAATCGAAGCCCGTGTTGCGGCGCAGGGCATGTTGCAGGCATCGCGCATCCTTACTCGCAAGTACCACCTGATTATCACCAATCCGCCCTACCTTGGTACTGGCCTCCAGGGTTCAATACTCAAAGAGTTCTGCGAGGAACACTATGAGTTGTCAAAGGGTGACCTGGCTAACGTGTTCTTGGAGCGCAGCCTAAAGCTATGCGCCTCTGGTGGCACGATTGCCTTTGTGATGCCTCAAAACTGGTTATTTTTGGGCGCCTACAAAAAGCTCCGCACAAGTCTATTGCGAAATACCACTTGGAACCTTACCGGGCTTCTTGGAGCCAAGGGTTTTCAGACGCCTATGTGGGATTTAAATGTACAACTAATCACCCTTTCTCAAAGCGTGCCACCTGCGGAAAATTGTTTCTGCGGAATTGATGCTGGCAGCTTTAAGACCCCTGATGAGAAGGCTAAATATCTTCAGAACGGAACAATCTCGGCGGTTGGCCAAGCAGCACAGGAAAACAATCCTGATAGCAGAGTGTTATTATCAGCCAAGTCTTCGTTGGATCTACTTAGTCACGTTGCAGAGAGTAGATACGGCCTGAGGACATCAGACAGCCATAGACTGATTAGGCAATTTTGGGAAGTTTCTGATAATCCCAATTGGGTAAGACATCAAGGAACAGTCTCAATCGTTGCTGATTTTGCAGGAAGAGAATCATTTCTTAAATGGGACAACGGTTCCGGCGACCTCGCGCAACTCGCTGAACTTGGACTGGCAAGCATTCAAGGGGCCGACGCATGGGGCCGAAAGGGAGTAGCTGTAAGTTTGACGGGTGAGCTACGTAGCACGTTGTACGAGGGCACAAAGTTTGACAACAATTGCGCAGTAATTTGGCCAAGGTCTGATGCAGACTTATTGCCTATTTGGTGCTTTTGCTCATCTCCGGCATTCAACATTGCTGTTCGGGAGATCGACAAGGGGCTAAAAGTCATGAATCAAACCCTACTTAAGGTTCAGTTTGACCGGGTCTACTGGCAAAGTATCGCTGCCGAACGCTATCCCAACGGCCTACCCAAGCCGTATTCCGATGACCTGACCCAGTGGATTTTCCACGGCCACCCAAAATCAGCCACTGATCCGCTGCAAGTCGCCGTCGCCCGCCTGCTCGGATACCGCTGGCCAGCAGAGTCGGATGCCGAGATGGAACTCTCCTACGAGGCGCGTGCCTGGATTGCTCGTTGCCAAGACCTTGATGGCCTGATCGATGATGACGGCATCGTCTGCTTGCCTGCCGTACGCGGTGAGCCGGCAGCTGTGGATCGTCTGCGTGCGCTGCTTGCCAAAGCCGTTGGCTCCGATTGGTCGGCGGCGCGCGAAGCTCAGCTGCTCAAAGACGTCGGCAGTGAAGACCTACCGTTAGCGCAATGGCTGCGCGACAAGTTCTTTGAACAGCACGTCGCCCGTTTCCATAAGCGCCCCTTTATCTGGCACATTTGGGACGGCCATAAGGAAGGCTTCTCTGCACTGGTGAATTACCATCAACTAACACGCGAAAAGCTCAACACTCTGATCAACCTCTACCTAGGCGACTGGATCACCCAACAGAAGCGCGCGGTTGATGCAGGCAACAGTGATGCAGTCCTAAAACTCGCGAAGGCCGAGGCGCTGAAAGATAAACTGGAAAATATCCTGGTCGGCGAGCCGCCCTACGACATATTCGTGCGCTGGAAGCCGCTACACCAACAACCGCTCGGCTGGGAGCCGGACATCAACGATGGCGTGCGCATGAACATCCGCCCCTTCGTACACGCAGAAGTGCTGCGTATTCCACGCGCCAAGCTCGGCATCAAATGGGAAGCAGATCGCGGCAAGGATGTCGCCTCAGCGCCATGGTACAAACTCGGACCAACTTACGACGAGCCTGAAGGCACTCGCATCAACGACCACCACACCTCATTGGCGGAGAAACTTGCTGCCAGAGAGAAATTAAAATGAGTACATTCTGCGCAGTAGATGATTCGGCTTTGATCAAACTACTTCAGGAAGCTACTAGACGCATCGTGTTTATTGCACCAGGAATGCATGAACCAGTCGCAGAGGCACTTGGTAAAAGTTTTTCAGAGATCGATGGGCTTGACGTGACGGTTGTCCTCGATCCTGACGAAGACGTTTGCCGAATCGGCTATGGGGATGCCAAAGGGCTTGAACTCATCAACAACCTTGCGAAAAAAAATGGGTTCTGGGTAAGGTCCCAACCTGGTCTACGGGTTGGCGTATTACTAGTTGATGATAAAACACTCGTTTGGTCGCCAACGCCACGTTCTGTTGAGGCCCCGCCAAGCTCCGCGCGACAGCGGGACTCATTATTTCAAGAATCCCAAACAGCATCACCGAATGGCCTCTTGCTGGGGAGCAATCCTGGAGAGCAACTTGCTAAGGCAGTGGCAGCTGAAGGGAGCGACACAGCACCTGGTCACGCTGAAATCGGCAAATCAGCGATTACGCCAGAACAGGTTAAGGCCACATTAGACGAACTTGATAAGAATCCCCCTATCCCAGTCGATCTGGCGCGAGTGACACGTGTGTTCAGTACGAAGTTACAGTTTGTAGAGCTTGAGATCAAGGGCGCTAAGATTTCACAAACGCAATTGACTGTACCGAGCGAACTGCTGAATGCCGATGCAAAAGGAGAGCTAAAAGGATTGATTCAGTCTAAACTCCGGGCTTTTGCAGACTTTAAGAGTATTGAAGTTCCAGTACCAGCCTACTTTGACGGTGAGCCTCTTCTGGATGGTGAGGGCAAGGCCCGTATGACCAAAGTGAGTGAAGCATCTCTTCAGCAATCCAGAACGTCGTTAGAGAGGCGATTCATTTATGACATCACAGGTTACGGTCGATTGCTTTCAAAGGATGAGAAAAAGAGTTTCGAGGCACAGGTTAACGCGCTTAAAGTTCAATTGCTAGCGCACTCTAAGGAATTAAAGAAGTTGATCGTTAGTCAGGCAACTGAAATTATTGATGAAGCGGTTGATCTCATCATGGAGCGCTCACGGCGATCAGGTGAAACCCCATTACCGAACTCTCAGCAGATTCGCGATGCCCTGCATAAAGGACTAACTCGCAGCAAAGAGGAAGAGCCAAAGATTAATATGGTTTTTAAGGATGTTACATTCGAGCAAACTAAAAGCGACACGTTCCGAAAACTTGTTGAAAAAGCGCTTCCAGCACACAAACTTAAGCAGCTTGGGAAATGGACTGAGGATTTTAACGCAGCACAAGAATCATCTGCGGACTAACAATGAAAAACAACCCACAAACAATATTATCTGCATTAATTATGCGCTTGAGAGAACAGTGCAAGCGCTATAACCCTGCCTTGGAGTCCGCACCGATTGCCATCCTGTGGACGGATGAAAAACGTGAATGGGAGGCTGTGCTGCCGCAAATCAAACAAGAATTGCCAGAGCTGTATTCACTAGGGACTTATACTCCAGGTGATCGAAGTGGTCCTGGCATTTGGTTACGCATGGTGGCTGACCGCCAGGTAGGCAAGATTGAAGGTACGCCTATTCTGTATCTGCCTGGCATCAGCAATAGCAATCTACGCTCAGATTTGCGCGGGGTGAAGGATGATCCGCAACTGGCGCCACTGGCGGAATTGCAATATCGCGGCCTATTCTGGCGGCAGGAAAATAGTAAAGATTGGACCCTACGTGCTTTCCTAGAAAGTAAACGAGGCGGATTGGGACTGTCTGTCGCGGGAAATCAGGAAACATTACAGGCACTGAGCGCTGCATTCGGAAAACTACTGAATCGAAACTTGCCTGCATTAGTTGGCCAGAATATTGATGAACGCTTTCTCGACCAGATGATGAATCCAAACCCGGACGAGGATGTATTGAACTGGCTAACTGCGCCAGAAACTATACAGCAGGAAAAAGGCGATTCCTGGATGACATTTATTGCCAGCAGTCGCACACGCTTTGGCGTTGACCTTACCAAAGGGCCGGTGGAAGTAGCTCAAAAAATCCTTGCCAGTCAAACCGGCGACGCCGCATATCCATTGTGGGAAAAATACTGTGCACATTGGCATAGTTACCCTGGTACCTATGAGATATTAAAGCACATCGCACCACCGGATTTACTGCAAGGCGCTGAACGCTACCCTCGTGAAAATGAGGCGGATGAAAAAAGCTTAGCAGAAGCACTGCTAAAGATCGTTACTCTGGAACCGACTGCGGCAGCCAACAATGTATTAGAGCTGGAGCAAAAGCATCGATCACGGCGTGAAACGCTATGGGCTGAGATGGGCCATGCACCACTTGCAACGGCCTTGCAGCACCTGGCCGAGATCGCCCAAGCATTTTTGTCACCACTTAATGGTGCAACGATTACCGACTTTGCTCGCCACTATACCGAGACTGGCTGGCGCATCGATGCTGCTGCCCGAAGAGCCATGGCGATTGCGCAGAATGTTGACCTGGAGAAACCAGTCTATACGGTACTCGAAACGCTTTACCGCCGTTGGTTGGAGAAAACAGCAGAGACATTTCAAACGCTGGTACAACGCGACGGCTACCCGCATTGGAATCTGCCTGAAGTGCCTGATGGCACAGTAGTGGTATTTGTTGATGGCTTACGCTTTGACCTGGCGCGAGAGTTGGAAGCGATGCTGTCCGGCGAAGGGGTTACGTCAACACTGGAACATGGATTTACCAGCATTCCTTCCGTAACGAGCAGTGGCAAAGTTTGGGTGTCTCCAGTCGCTAAGTTAGCTGAAGGTGGTTCCAGTGGTGGCTTTGAACCCAGGCTACCAAAAGGCGATTATACCGCTGACAAATTACGTAAGGTGATGGAAGCTGAAGTGTATGCTATTGTTGATACCGAAAATCCTAGCCTGGCCTACGGTAAAGGGTGGGCAGAATTTCCTGGTGATATTGACAGCGATGGCCATAACAAAGGTTTACGTCTTGCTCGTGCGGTGCCAGCGCATCTAGATGACTTGAAGCGTACCATTCGGCGTCTCTTAGCCTCGGGATGGAAGGAAGTATGGGTCATCACCGACCATGGATGGCTGTTGTTGCCGGGTGGATTACCCAAGGTGGAACTGCCGGCAAAGGTGACCGAAACCAAATGGGGGCGCTGCGCAGTGCTGAAGGATGCGGTAGACGACCAGGATTGGTTAGTGTTGCCATGGAGCTTCGATGCCACTGTACGCATCGCATTGGCGCGCGGCATCTCAGCATTTTCCAGTGGACGCGAATACGATCATGGTGGATTAAGCCCGCAGGAATCGGTCATTCCGCTTCTGAGAGTAAGTCGACCAGGCGCTGCCGAAGGCCAGCCGAAAATCACCTCCATTAGTTGGAATTCACGTAAGACAATTTGCTCGGTAACAGCAAGTGATGCAGCAGGATTGGATGTCACTCTGGAGCGCTTGAGTTCAGCCATTGGTGAAGCAGAATGTATTGGTGAAGATGGCAAAGGTCGCGTGATCTTTGAGGAAGTAGATGATCTTCTGGGTGAGCAAGTATCGGTAATGTTACGCCGTGAAGGCCAGAAGGTATGTGAGGAACGATTGAGTTTTGGAGAAAATTGGCATGCAGCTTGATGATTTGGATCGCAAGGCAGCGGAAGCCTTTAATGGATATATTGTACGTAAAGACCTGGTGCGGCAGTTCTCACGCCAATTTCCTGTGCCGACTTATGTAGTCGAATTTATGCTCGGCCGCTATTGCGCAACAATAGATGAAAACGAAATTCAGGATGGCTTAGGTATCGTGCAGCGCCAGCTTTCTGAACGGACTGTGCGGGCCGGCAACGAAGAGCTAATCAAATCGACCGCTCGCGAAAAGGGACAAGTTCGCATCATCGATATCATTGCGGCAAGGTTGGATGCTAAAACAGATTCCTACGTGGCAGAACTGCCATCGCTAAAGCTACGGGATGTTCGAATTTCAGCTGAATTGGTTACTGAACACCAGCGCATGCTAACTGGTGGCTTTTATGCAGAAGTTACGCTTGGCTACGATGCGACTATTGCACTTGAAAAAGGCGGTCGACCGTTCTCCGTGGATGGGCTCCGAGCAATCCAACTGTCTCAGCGTGATGTGCTTGAGAAAATGTCTCTTGCGCGTGCGAAATTTACCACTGCGGAATGGAAGGATTTTCTGCTTCGTTCAATCGGTATAGAACCCATTGGTATGGCTGAACGCGCCAAGGACGCCATGCTGCTGCGCATGGTGCCTTTTGTTGAACGCAACTACAACATGGTAGAAATTGGCCCTCGTGGTACGGGTAAATCACATCTATTCCAACAAGTGTCACCTTATGCACATTTGGTTTCTGGAGGCAAGGCCACTGTAGCCCGCATGTTCGTTAACAATGCCAATGGCCAACGCGGCTTGGTCTGCCAGTACGACGTAGTTTGCTTTGATGAAGTATCCGGAATTTCCTTCGACCAGAAAGATGGCGTCAACATCATGAAGGGTTACATGGAGTCTGGTGAGTTCTCGCGCGGCAAAGAGAGTATCCGTGCAGATGGGTCTATCGTTATGGTCGGTAACTTCGATGTGGATGTTGAACACCAACAGCGCATAGGCCACCTGTTTCAACCCCTTCCTCCGGAGATGCGAGATGACACCGCTTTTATGGATCGCATCCATTGTTATTTACCTGGATGGGATGTTCCAAAGCTCAAACCGGATATTTTTACCGACCACTTCGGTCTGGTCAGCGACTTTCTATCCGAATGCTTCTCTCAACTCCGCAATCAGAGCCGTCTAGCCGTATTGCAAAACCGAGTCTTTTTTGGAGGTGCTCTCTCGGGACGAGATATTAATGGTGTCAATAAAACCATCAGTGGTTTATTGAAACTTATCCATCCGAGCCAGGATGCTGAAGTTAACGATGAAGACCTTGAATGGGCAGTTCGACTTGCATTGGAAGTTCGTCGTCGTGTAAAAGAGCAGCAAAAGCGTATTGGTGCTGCCGAGTTTCGCAATACACACTTTGGCTACACGATTGGATCAGAGGGCGTGGAAAAATTCGTTTCGACACCTGAATTGCAAGGCCAAAGTGGAATCGGGGATGAGCCTCTTGAGGCGGGGCAGATTTGGGTACTTTCACCCGGTGGCCAGGACGAGCACCCTGGGCTATTCCGGCTGGAAATAACAGAAGGCCCTGGCAGTGGCGTGCGTATTCTCAATAAACCGATTCCGCCAGCATTCCAGGAATCCATCCGCTGTGCAGAACAGAATCTTTACGCACGCGCAGTGCAATTGGTTGGTGACCGCGATCCGCGCTCACATGAGTTCTCTGTACAACTACGTGGCTTTGATTCGGCTAAGACAGGCGCCAAAACGGGAGTGGCCTCATTGATTGCGCTGTGCAGCGCCCTGCTGCGTAAATCAGTGCGCGGTGGACTAATCGTAGTAGGCGAAGTGACCGTGGGGGGAACAATTGAGCCTATCCATAATGCTGTTAGCCTGGCAGAATTGGCCGTGGAAAAAGGAGCTAAGTCTCTATTGCTTCCGGTATCATGCCGTCGGCAACTGTTTGATCTAAGCGATGATATGGCAACAAAACTAGATATTGAGTTTTATCAGGATGCAAAGGATGCGCTGCTGAAAGCTTTGGTGGACTGAATGATTTAGCTTATATTGCGATAAAATTTCTCTAGAGTTAATCCCAAGGGATTATAAAAATACAAACAACCTAAGAAAACGACGTATAACAGACGATCGCTTAAAAGTGATACATATACCTATCCAAAAAAAGATAGGTCTTGCGAATAAGGTTTAGTATCAAATGGCCGAGATTCCTGGGCATTTATAATTGGTTATCCCAAGCCCGCCACTAGAAAAACTTCCACAAATGCTTTTGATGAGTTTTAATGGTCCATAGAGCAGATCCATTTCAAGTCATGTTTTACCGGAAAAGGGCAGAACATAAATCCTTCAGGATGCCGGTGAAAGTAATGGCTTCAATAAGTGCCAGATTTAGCTTAAGGCCATCATTTCTGTCTTAGGCCAGAAAATCTCTGGTTGGCAGTTGGATAACCATTCTGAGTTCATGAAAAAATTCCCTGTTCAGGATACTAGCTGCTGCACAACTCAGCCGCGCTCATACGCTGCAATCAAGAACACTATCCGGCTGCGCCACAAAACCTAGTAATACGGACATAGTTTCGCCACTAGCGATCAATAACGCGGCAGCCCAATAAATCTGGCCAGATTATAAAATGTGTAGATGGAGACGAAAAAACCTGATATTACAGACATCCCGAAAATTTCGTCTGTCATATCAGGTATAAGCTGGTACTGCTCAGTAAATATAGAAGTACGGACGGACTTTAGCCACCCTTACTAAGCCAGACTCTGATTGAATCTTTGCTGACCTGAAGTTGTTTGGCAATCTCACGATTAGACATACCAGCAGCCTTTAATTGCCTTGCCTGATCACGCTTTTCAGCATTTTTTGCAAGATACTCTTCACGCGTCATCTTGTTTTCACCTGACTCATGACGTTTCTTTCTTTTACGGTCACGATCGCGCTCTTTACCTAGATCTGAAGAAATTATTGTTCTAAGCTGACGCTGCTCATCATCAGTAATTGCAAACAACTCAATCAATGATTGGTTGGTTGGGGTGTAAAGAGCAGGATATTCCTTGCCCTGAAATGTCACCAACTTGCCAGCTTCGAAGTCCTTGGCCCTAGAATAAAGAGTTCTTAATTCATCACTCCTTCTTAGCTCACCAAATCCCAACTCCAGGCATAATTCATTTGCCTCAAGATAAAACTGGTCAACTCTGACAGCCCCAGACAGGGTTAGAAAATTCATCATCATGAATAGGGTGTTCATACCCTGCCCTTGTTTTACACCATTCCGTATTTGATTAAGCGTCCTCAGGTCTTCAAGCCTGTCCCATGCAAGCTGCTTACCACCAAGCCCTCTTAATCCTCTACCTGAACAAGTCTGTTTAGCCCTTGTGTTTTGATTTTTGGCTTCTCTTGCAATCCTGGCGGTGGCAATCTGATTTTTCTGCTCTGGGGTATAGGGATGGTTTTGAAGTTTTTTGTCATAAAAATGACGAGTATTTGGTAACAGGATTTCAGCCAAGTACTCAAAATCATAACTCGCAACGCCTCCCAGCCTATTCCTGTTCACATATTGCACATACGCTAATTGCCCAGATTTTGTATTAATGCTGCCTGGTAGTCGTAAAACCCGAGAAGCATCTCTGGCTTTAGGGTCAGCGCCAATCAACTTGAATGATTCAACCAATTCGATTTGCAAGGCATTCCAGCGTGGCAGTGCAAATCTTGGCAAAGACTTGTCAAGAATCCATTTGAGCTGCAATCCTCTTCCTGAGTTAACAGCAATTGATGGCGGCGGCAACCCAATATCCTCACACGTTAAAAGTGCCATAGATAGAGCTTGGTCAGCAGCTAAATTGACGTTATAGCAATCTATGTCAACAAAAAGTAAGCTTAACCTGGCCAGATTGACGGCACGACGGTTGGGTTTAGTAAACTCAGCCTGACTAATCCAGGTGTCCTTATTTAATGGCAATCCCTGAATTACTTCTTGTAGCTTTGGTAAGGTATAGCTTTGCTGGCGTTTTACACCGTCCTTACCCGGCGTAAGCACAGAGAAAAATCCAAACTTTTTCTCTTGGTGGTATAAGCTCGCCTCGCTATACCCATCGAGCATGAGCGGCTGTGACTTGACAATACTCAAGTCCATTGATACATTGTTCAACATCGTAACTGGTCTCCAAATATCAGCAATGCGATAGAAGACCTCACCATGCTTGCCGGCGGATGAGGTCTTTGTTTTTATATTAGTTCATAACTAATCCTTTAACTTTCAGTCAGTGAACGCTTAATTAAAAGCTCAATGTCTGACTTTAGCCATACAGTCGTCCGCGCTCCGAGCTTGACTGATTTTGGGTATCGCCCACTCTTCACACCAGCCCACCAAGATGATTTCGACACAGGTATCCTCGCCAGAACTTGAGGCAATCTCAAAAAACATTCATCATTCATACTCTCTCCTTTATTAAAGTTCTTTTCATCAATCTGCTAAGTGTTGACATGATAACCAGCAAGGCCGGTTTCTAAAGGCTGAATAAAAGGCAATAAACCCCCTTAATCCGATGGATATCAATAAAATGAGGTTGAGCTGGAGCTTTATATATACTTACGGCAGAATCATTAAGTATCACCAATCAGTTTTTTTAAGTATTCGGTAAGCACCATGCGAATTCTTGGGTAGCAAAGCCAATCTTGCTGATTTTTGACTGTCTATAGAAGAGACCAAAGAGCTTGGGAGTCGCTATGTGCAGAATGCAAAAGTTTGAACAGGATTCGATGCATTCTTGCATCGTTGATCTGGTTCTGTTAATGGATGAGCTAGCCTACACAGCAAAAGCTGCTAAGACAAAACACCTAAGATTGGCTATCAAACGGAAACCGGGCTATGTTTGGGCAGACTTTTAACTGATAATTAAATTGCCGAATAAGACTTCAGGCAAGAGGAGGGTGAATGTTTCCCTCATGCTCCCGATTGCAGTCAAACCCAGGCTTGCCTTATTCTCAGGCAATCAAGAACCCTATCTGGCTCTGCCACAACCCCTAGTAATACGGACGAACTTTCGACATCATAAGTATTGGACACCATCCTAAATATTGGAAGACATCGCTTCAACTAACGGTATTCTTCATTTATACAGTAGTACGGACGGACTTTAGCCACCCTAACTTAACTATACCCTTATTAGATTTTCATCAATCATGCAGTATCTCTGTAATTTTATGCCAGTCTTCAGGACCAAGCATTGCTAAAACCACAACACCCCTAAATACTATTTAAGAATTTTATCCAGTCTGTTACCCAGCTTCTCCCAAGCCTCCCGTTTCTCTTCTGCATAGTCATCTAGCAGGTACACTCGATCCACTTTAGAACCAATTACATGGTTCTGACAAAGGTTGATAACGTCTCTAGGCACTTTCAAACGCTGCATCATGGTCGCCCCTGTCCTGCGTAGGTCATGCGGTGTCCATTCGCCAACATCGCTTAGGACAAGACTATTGTTTTCCACACGGCACTTAAGCTTCTTGGTTCGACTTTTGAATTTCACCTGCCTGTCACCAACCAGCTTGCTTACAGATTTGACGCAAACATGATCATCCTTATACCTTGCAGGGAAGACCCATCTTGACTCGCATGATAATGCATGTAGCTTCCTGAATTTATCTAGTGTAAATTTAGACAGATATACAAGCTGGTCGCGCTTCTTGCCTCTCTGTCCCTTTGTGTTTGCCGCAGGGATAAACCATGCCCTCTTATCGAAGTCAACATGCTTCCACTCTGCCATCATTAACTCGCCTATCCGGCTCAAGGTTCCTAGGCATATCCATAATGCCAGTTGCGCTTCGACTATCAGTGGTCGCTCTACCCCGTATTTATTTGGAGAGTTTTCATAAATCCTGGCTGTTGATTCGAATATTTCTTTTAGCTTAACAATCTCGTCCTCGGACAAAAGTCTTGTTCGCTCTTTGGTATAGTCTTTAGGTAGTAGTTTTTCGATCTCAACCAGTTCTGAAGGATTACCATCGACCAAGAGTGCACGCCATGGCTTTCTTTTTTCCGCCCACCGCAGCATTTGACCGATGTCCTTAGATAACTCAACAGCTGTTGCACATTTTTTTTCTTTAATGATGGATCTGTATACAGTCCGGAGATGATGCTCTGACAAATGACGAACTTCAATATCATCCAATGCAGGTAGAGCATGCTTATTAAACGTTTGAATGATGTACTTATTGCCATCAGACCGACTGACACCATCTGCTATCCAAATATTGAATAGATCCTGGAATGTAAGTGATTCGACAGCTTTTTTTTCTGCCTCTGCCCTATTGTGCTTGCGCTGCGCTTCTTGCTGTTCGTTAAAATCAATCCCGTTACGGGCTAACGCCTGTATATGGGCATTAACGGCTTTTGCATCAGCCAGAGACATAAACCCTTCTCCGCTGATTCCGAATGGCTTAGGTAACGTCAACTGCTTTTGCGCACCTTCCACTACATACCTTATCTGCCAGGTTTTTACACCCGTGGTTGCCACACGGACATACAGCCCGCGGTCTACCGTTATCTTGTATTCCTTGGCCTCTGGCTTGGCTGATTCAATCTGCTTCACTGTGATAGTTTTTGCCACACTCTTCTCCTCGTCCTAAATTCGTCCTAAAAAAATCAGGGTTTCTTCGGATTAAATTAGACGATGTTAGATGAAGAGTCAAAGGAATTTTTAACGTAACTTATTGAATACGTTGAATTTTATTGTCTAATTTCATCCAATAAAATCCAATCAAATCCAGAATATTTTTTACAATTAAATTGCTACGAACCAAGGGGTAAGGAGTTCGAATCTCTTCGGGCGCACCAAACAAAACAAAGGCTTACAGTTTAACGACTCTAAGCCTTTTATCTTTCTATATTTACTTAAATACTAATATTTCTATTTGCTGGCTGCCCCTGTTCTTGCATTAAAACTCTAACTTGAACTTTAGCCATGCTTAAGTTATCTTAGATGACATGACTGGGTCTATTTCAAAACTTTTTGCATGTTTGCTTTTGGTGTTAATGCCATTGCAAGCGATTGCCGCTAGCAACATGGCTGTGTGCAATAGCATGATGCAAGCGACCAAAGTCATTGAATATTCATCAGCTGATATGCCTTGCCATCAATATATGGATAACGCTAAAGACATTGCATCTGGTGAGCATAAATCCAATTACAAGAATGTCAGCAAATCACATTGCGCGGCAATGTGTGCAAGCTTGGCAGTTGCAACCATACCACCTGATGGAACGGAGCCTATCGGGCATTTGGTGTCGTTTTCATCTATAAGCATGCCTGATCAGTCTTACGTTTCAATCACCCAGCCTAATTTACTGCGCCCGCCCATATCCCTTTCTTGAAGTCAGCCTTATTACGCCTGATTTTCGGTGTAACAATTCAGATTTAAAGATTGGAATTCTATGTTTATTACAAAATCCAGATTGCTGCTATTGAGCACAATGCTCTGTTTTGGCAGTCAATATGCGTCTGCTGGCCCGATGGGGTTTAAGGACTCTTACATGGTCATGGGCGACTTTAACAATAATTGGCGTGAAGTGTTCATCAATTATGCTGTTACCCCGCGTGATGCGTTTGGTGTGAGTGGGACGTATATGCGTTCAGACGATGAAACCAAAACACGTACTTTAGAAGAAGTAACTTATACGCGTTTATTACAGCGCTGGAACATGCCACATGCACAGGCTAATTTATGGCTGATGGCTGGAGTCGGTGCATTGCAGGGTGAAAATGAACGTGTCGGCCGGGATGATACGTTCAGCAAAACAATGATCACGCCGGGAATCCAGTTTGATTACGAAACCACACGTGTTTATTTTCAGGCAACGCATAGGTTATATCGTGCCACGGATATTAATCATGACTACAGTTCTGTTCGAGCCGGATTTTCGTTTTATGAAGCTGACTACGACAAAACTCAGCCTTGGCTGATTGTTGAAGCGCGCAATATGAATGGCCTATCAGACAAAATAGAAGTAACGCCGATGCTGCGTTTGATTAACAAAAGTTTTTTTGTTGAGGCCGGTGTAAACAACTTTGGCCAGCCCCGTTTTAACTTTATGTACATATTTTAAATATTAAGGAATTCATCATGAACAAAATACTATTAGCGTTTATTTTTACTATCTCATTATTCAGCAATAGTGCGCTTGCTGCCACGCAAACTCTCAAAGCTACAGTGAATGGCATGGTATGTGCATTTTGCGCGCAAGGTATTGAGAAAAAAATACGCGCACTGTCACAAACCCAGGATGTATACGTGAACTTAAAGCAGCGTATCGTTGCGGTCGAGCTCAAAGCAGGCCAAACGCTATCAAACGATACCTTAAAAGCTTTGGTTAAAGATGCTGGTTACGAAGTCACGACGATTGAATTGAGTGAACATCCAGTGGCGCATATTAAAGCAGAAATGGATGCAAAATTATGACTGCAGACACCCCTGGCGTTACTGACTTGTCTGCGGTAAAGACTGCCAGGCGCGCGAATATAGTTTCGCTGTTTACCAGCGGGTCAACCCTGATATGCTGCGCCTTGCCAGCCACGCTGGTTGCTATAGGCTCGGCTGCGACGCTAGTGAGTCTGGTATCAAACTTTCCGCAATTAGTATGGATCAGTGAACACAAAGGGCTGGTTTTTGGTGTGGCAGGCGCTATGTTAGTAATTGCGGGTTATTTGCAATGGCAAGCGCGCAACGCGCCTTG